>VFQQ010001358.1_pt1 | contig 34823 bp, 69 predicted proteins | sample 3512341 | NCBI WGS metagenome assembly VFQQ01 (sample SAMN10412373, study PRJNA504923) | tailings metagenome | isolation source: Relicate 2 Philex TSF1 revegetated site | place: Philippines: Tuba, Benguet | collected 2017-08-29 | reverse complement strand
CGCGCGAGGCAAATGCCTGCATGGACAGGTGTGCGGCACACACTTGTGTTGGCTTCAGGCAGACAGGTGCTTGATGAGGACACGTGTTTGCATGCATGAAAGCGCACCTGCTGCCTGCTGATCCATGCCAAAATGCATACCATGAACACAGCCCGTGCCATGCCAAGCCAACTGCTGCGCACAGCGGAGCAAGCACCCGCCAGCACGACTTTGTAGGGCAGCGCCATACACCTCACCTCTTCCAAGCAACACATTGCCAATTAGCAGAACTCCACAACAACAAGTCACCCACCAGCACGACTTTGTAGGGCAGCGCCACCGCGTCGGCCAGCGGCGCCAGGTCTGCTGCACGCTGCAGGGCGGCTGCCCCCGAGGGGTCGGCTGTCTGGGCGTCGTCCAGCAGCTGCTGCAGCAGCCAGGCGTGGGCGGTGGCTGGGGCGATGTGGAAGTGGGACCTGGAATAGCGGGGGAGGAAAGGATGCCCGGAAATCACACACAGTTCTCGAAAGGCGGCAGGTGATAGCAGCGGCTGCCGCATGCCAAGTGCACATGTGCGCGCTCGCAGCAGGGTTGGAGGCAGGCACGATGCGCCTTGCCCGACCTGCACATCACATACATCTCGCCCAGGGCCAGAAATAGACCGCGGAGACCCCTGCCACTCACTGCAGGCCCTGCACAATGGCGCCCGGCTGCATGAAGCCGCCATCCGCGAGGTAGTACGCCAGCAGCGCCAGCTTGGCATGGAACGCCGCCTGGCTGCCGCTGCCGCCGGTACCGCTGCTGCCGCCCGCCGCCGTACTGGCGGCCGCCTTGGCAACAGGGCTGGCTGCCGAGCCGCCGGGGCCACCAGACAGGAAGAGGGTTGAGAGGAGGCGGTCTGGAGAGGGCGGCGGGTAGGCAATGCCATCGCAGCCGTGGGCCGCCAGGTCAGCGGCGAGGTCGGAAAGGAAGAGGCCGGGCCCGCCGGCTGCAGCCGCCGCACCGTCGCGCCGCTTGGCCGCCACCGACCGCCACTCCTGCTCCGAAAAGAAGCGGCCGGTGGGGCGCTCAAAGCCGCCGTGCTGGCCCGCCAGCCAGGCCAGCACCTGGGCGCACTGCACCAGCCGGCGGGCCTCCGCCACCTCAGCAGGCTCCTGCTGCGCCTGCTGTGCCTGCTGTGGTGCGCCGCCCTGCGGCTGCAGGTCCTCGGCCACCAGCTGCAGCATGCGCAGGCGCGCCAGCTCCTTGGGCAGCAGGCCTGATGGGGGGGTTGCAAGGGACAGCACGCAGCAGGTATTTGTCGCACTGGCTGGAAACCGCTGAATGACCACCAGGAGCACAAACACACAGAGCGTGCTCTAAGTTGCCCCTTCACTAGCCTAGTCCAGCAGCTGAGCGCTTGCCATACATAGCACTTGGCCGCCCGGCCATGCCAGCCCTGCTCACCTGCGCTGCCCAGTGCGGGCTGCGCACATGGCACATTCCTAGGCATGCATGCACCTCCCACCCAGCCATGCCAGCCCAGCTCACCTGCGCTGCCCAGTGAAGCCAGGCCGCGGGACAGCCAGGACGCCAGGCGGCTGCGGCTCACCGCCAGCAGCTTCTGTACACATAGGAGGACGGCAGGTGGCCAGCAAGGCACCCAGGTGAGCGGTGCAGCCGCTCCTGGGCAGAGACCCGCCTGCCACACCCAGGGTCCTGCACTGCCTGCCAGGCCTTGGCATGGCACGGCAGCTGCCTGCCCTTGCCCTCCTCCCCATCACTAGCCAGCGCCTGGCCGCACCTGCACCCATCGGCGCACGCACTCCCCGTCCAGAAGGAACGCTTCCACTGGGTCGGATGAAGTCAGCAGCCGGTCGGAGCACACCTGCCAGGGAAGAGAGTGGAGGTGACAGTGCGCTGTGGAGCCATGTGGGCCTTGAGCAACAGAGGTGCACTCTCCACGGCCCACGCACCGGCTAGTGCTGCCCCTGCCCCCGCACCAACACATTGGTCTGAAGGAGTCCGCTGCGCTGCGGCAGGGCATGCAGGGCGCTTTGCAGCCAGCTCACACCTGCCACCAGTCCTCTGGCCACCAACACAGCCCCAGCCCCAGCTCGGGATCCGGGTTCACACCTCTGCGACGTAGTCGCGCACGAGGCCGCCCATGCCGTGGTCGAGGCACACATCAAACAGGGCATGGAGCCGTGCGATGTCGTCGCCCCCCGCTCCAGCCGGCACCAGCCCCGCCTCGATGGCGTGCGCATACAGCTCGCGCAGCAGCGACTGGCCAGAGGGCTGGCGCTGCAGGTAGGCCTTGGGCGCCGTCTCCGCCAGCTGCTCCAAAAAGTCCACCGCCGCGCCCGGCTGCATGGCGGCCCTGCCCGCAGGAGGCTCCCTTGCAATTCCTGCTGCTGGTCAAGCTTCCAACTTGGCTGCTGTTGTTTTGGTGCCTGCAGCAGAAGCCAGCAGTCCAGATGCGCAGGAGCGTTGGGCAAGCCGGCAGCAGGCGGCAGGGCGGCGGCAGCCCTGGGAGGCGCGGGGTGGGCGGCGCGAGCGGCGCGCCGATCATCACGCAGCTTCATCAAACCTCGAGCAGCGCTTGCAGGCCCCACTGGAGCGTCAACCTGCGCACTGGCTGTCCCCGCAGCGCACAGCTCCTCTCAACCCTCCATCGGCGATCGTAACGAGCTGATGAATGCTATGAACTCACCGGCCCGCCTCGCAGCTGCGTGTGCTTGACTTGCGGCGCGCCGAACGCAGGAGACGGCTTTGATGGCGCCCTAAAGACGTGACGCAACGCGCAGGTGCTAGATGTAGCCAATGGCGCGATCAGGCGCCCACAAGGGGTGTGGCATCATGCGCGCTGTGCGGCGGCGGGCGGGCCGCATAGACCGTTCCTGCCGGGCAATGCCCTCGACGCCCTCCGAGCGTGCAGCGCGCTATAAATGAAGTAATCGGTGGGTTGGATTTGCTGCATGGCACAGTCTCGCCATGCGGAAACCACTCACCAGCCGGGTCCGCCGTGATCGTTGCCCAACCGAAGGCAGTTGCCTCTTGCGATGCTGCTGCCACAAACTGTATATGGCTGTGAAGTGGCAGGCCAGGAAGAAAAGCTTTACGCAAGATTCAAATTAATAAAGGGAGTACGTTAAAACCGGCAGTGTCAGCCCCGCTGCCTATGCCTGCCCAGGACTTGCAGATGCGGTGGCCGCCGCCGCTGCGGCACGTCGGTCGTGCGGCCGGAACAGCCCAGCCTCACCCCGGCCTGTCTCCCAACTTTGCGTCGAGCCTCAATGCACCATGCAGATGGACGCCAGCTGACCGCAGCAGCTGGATCCGCACAGGCGGTGCTCGGCAAAGACGCCGCAATGCGGCAAGCGGACGCTGCGCCACCGCCCCAGCGTGCGGCATGGAAAGCGGCGCCTGTGGAAGCTGTGCACCGCTGCAGCGACCTGCGCAGGCCACCCGCCGCCGACCTACTGCCTGTCCGCTGCTGTAGCGCTGGTGTCAAGGGCGTTGGCGGCAGCGACCGGGCGCGCGGGCACTGGCGGGGCGGCGCGCGTGCACCAACGGATCATCGGCTAGCAGCGGCAGCGAAATGACATCGCCGGGGCTGCAGGCGCTGCAGCTGGAGGCGTACAGCGCCGTCTGCCGCGCCTTTTACGCCCAGGAGTCGCTGCAATGGGTACGTGTCGCTTCCCGGCATTGTCTGCATGCTTGATATTTCGGCAGCGCGCCCTCAAGCGTCCCGAGCGCGAGCCGCCGCCCTGCCCCGCGCCCTCCCGCTGCTGCAGGAGCAGGAGGACGTGCTCACCAAGCTGCGCGAGTTCTGGAACATCAGCAACCAGACCCACTCGGTGCGCAGCGGCTCAGGGCGGCCGCGGCGGCGCCACCGCCCGAGCGGCGGCGGTAGTGGCCGTGCCGCCACACCCACAGCCCACTCGCGTTCCAGCGGCCCTGCCCAGCCTCACTGGCCTCCCCGCCTTGTTGCACCCCGCAGAGCATCACGCAGGAGATGCGCAGCGACCCTGATGTGGTGGCTGTGAAGAACGGCGGCATGCCGCGGCTAGCCAGAACCAAGACGGGGCTCGCGGCGGCGGCGCCGGCGCCCTCACTAGGGTGCGTGCTGCACAGCGCCTGGCTGCCCAGCTGGCTGCCAGCTGTTCTGGACTGTGGTGGTTTGATTGTTCCTGTCTGCTGGGGCTGTGAGGCTGGGTGCAGCTGCTGCTGTGCAAGGGCCTCAGGGAGCAGCCGGGCCTACCGCAGCCAGGCGGCACGCCTGAACGGCCCCTGCCTTGCACACAAGGCTCCCACCCTGCAGAGCCGCTGCGCCCTATGCCCAGCCGCACCACCAGCAGTATGCGCAGCCGCACCACCAGCAGCATGCGCAGCACTATGCGTACAACCCAGCGGTGGACGATGCGCTGATGCCGCCGCCGGCGCGCCGCGCTCGCGCCGCCGCCTCCTCGCTGCCGGCCTACTCAGAGCACAGCATTGGCAGCCCGGCAGTCTCTGCCATGTCGAGCGACAGTGACCAGAGCGGGCGGCGGCGCGCAAGGAAGAGCGGGCGCAAGGACCGTGGCGGCGGCACCAAGTCGCGGCCGCCCGCCGTGTATGCCTCTCTTGACTGCACACAGTTGCTGCTTTGCTGCTGCTGCTGCTGCCGCAGGCGGACGCCCACCTCTCGGACAGGCCCACTCTCAAGCAAGCCCACAACTGGCTTGTTGCATCCATCCACGCCACAACAGCTGCGCTCCCTCTCACCCTGCCCTGGTTTCCTCCCACCCCACTTGTCCACCTGCAGCGCGGCGCCCAGCCTGCAGCAGACGGCGTCGATGCGGCGAGCGCCCAGCCGGCCAGCGGTGGGCGCGGGCGTGAGCGGCGGCGGCATAGCGCGCGCGCCCTCCGGCATCGGCCGCTCACGTTCCACCCGCGGCAACGGCGGCTATGGCGGCGGCGCGGACCCCAACGACTATGTGGGGCGCCGCGTCTGGCGGCTGTGGCCCTCGGAGAACCCGCCCTGGGTGGAGGGCTTTGTGCAGGGCTGGGACCCTGGTGAGGCGACTGGGCGCAGGGGGAACCTGCTGAGGTGGCTGCGGAGGGGATCGCAGCACTGCTGGTGGTGCGAGGCAGGGTTGCAGCGGCAGCGGGGGCAGCAGTTGCATCGATGCGGCACAGTGATGCCACACAAGCACCCAGCATGGCGTGCTCCTGCCCCCCCTGCGTCTGACCCTGCTGTTCACGACTCCCTGCTCCTCACCCCTCCTGCCTGCTCTCTCTATCCAGACACGGGCATGAACACGGCAAGATATGAGATCCTCCAATTTCACCCAGCTTGCTGACCGTCTTCCCTTGCTGCTGCTTTTATCCCTGACCTCTCGCTCCAGACACGGGCATGTACACTGTTGTGTACGACCCCAACACGCGCGAGTCCACCGAGGAGCAGTTTGCCTTCAGCCAGTCCACAGAGGTGGGTGCAGCGGGGCTGGGCAGGAAACCCTAAGCCCTGCTGTTGGGTTGTGGGCCAAGTCAGGGGCAGCCAGGTGTTCAACCAGTCAACCAAGGTGCGCGCAGCTGGAGGGGGGCTGTTCAGGGCGCGTGGGCCGAGCTGTTGAGAGAGCATCAGCTGGCTTGCTGGCTTCCACCAAACAGCGGCCTCCTCTTGGTCATCCTGCGCGTTGTCCTCAGGGCCCCAAGTACGTGGACATGCCAACCTGCACTTTTTCACACTCTGCGCTGTTGTTTTTCTTGCCATTTTTTCTCTCCAGGGCCCCGAGTACGTGATGGGCGAGTACGTCGACATGCGCAGCATTCCTTTTCACTGTTCAGACTTTGCTCATTTCTTTCCTGTCTCAGGGCCCCGAGTACGTCATGGGCGAGTACGTGGACATGACGGCGGTGCACGGCTCGCGGCGGCAGCACGACAAGCCCTGGGTCAGGTGCGCATGGGTGCTGCTGCACATGCGCTGGCGGGTTAAGTTGTGGGGTGCTGTGCTGTGCTGTGCAGCGGCAGCTTGCCTGCTTGCTGCACCTTGCATGTGTGTGTGTGTGCAGTCCGGCTGCTCTCGGCACATTGCCATGTGGTTTCAGCGGCTCCACTCATCCCCTCCTCTGTGCCTTGCAGCCCCGAGGCGTATAACGCGCCGCCGCCCGCCGGCCTGCTGGCCGCGCTCGCGCCGCCGCCATCCAAGAAGCGAAAAAGCGTATGTGAGTGCTGGGTGGGGCAGTTAGCCAGTCATCGTTGGGCCAGTTGTCGGCGGGGTGCTTCGCTCAGCCTGCCAGACCCTTCCATGCTGGCTGGCCCGTCCCAACTCTCCTCACCTGATCACCGCCTCACCTGCCACCCCACCCGCAGCCGGCGTGCCTGTGCCCGCGGACGCGCCGTTTGAGCTCACGTACCTCAACGCGCGGCTGCCGGTGGCGCAGGAAGACGAGCTGCAGCAGGTGGGCTGCAGGCAGCTGGGGCTGCTGGGCACCGTGCATTGAGTGCAGGCGGGATGCTGCACACACATATGGGGAGTCGACTACTGAGAAATCTGTCGCTGGCTGCCTCCCTGCCTGTTTCCCGCTTGTGTCCTCCTGCCCTGGTTTCTCTCCTGCTGCGCCCTCCGCCTCATCTGTCACGCCTCACTACTGCTGTGCTCCGTTTCCCTCCTCCTCCCCTCCGGCAGATGCTGTCGGTGCTGGAGCGCAAGGAGCGGATCGTGGAGGCGGAGATCAACATCCTGGAGTACCAGGAGGCCAACCGTGAGTGCTATTGTACAAGCAGAACGGGGGTTGCAAACTGTGCACAGCATTTGCCTGCGGGTGCACTAGTTGGGGATAGCATGCATGTAAAACCAGTGCTGCTTGCACAACACGGGCTCCTGGAGTGCTGTGAGGTTAGCACAATGCCAGCCTGACCCGTCCATGTTCACCCACCTGGTTCGCACTGCGAGGGCATTGAGAGGCGGTTCCAGGAGCTGACATGTTTGCCCAGACCTTCCTCTCACCTGCTCTGCTCTCACCCCCCCACCCTGCCGCAGGCGAGGACATTGAGAAGCGGGCGGCGCTGGAGAAGCGGTTCCAGGAGCTGTGCGACCGCGAGGCGGCGCTCATGGCCGAGATTGCCACGCTGCGCAAGGAGGTGGAGGCGTGAGGCACCCGGGACTGCGCCTGGGCATGTGCACCACCTGAGGCCGCACTGCCGGTGCTGTCGAGCGGCTAGCTGGCATGGCAGCAAGCGCAAGGCAGCACGGTCACGAGGCTGGGAACGCCTCGTGGCCGTCGGCTACATTGCCGCCTGCGCTTGGCGGCACCCATGTGTGGCAGCCCGCCATGCAGCTGCCTAGCGCTCATGCCCAGCAACGTCCAGGCAGCACAGCCATCCCCTCGCAGCAGCAGCAGCAGCCGCACTTGCACCCCGCATGACTGAGCAGCAGATGCCCCAAACTAACGACCCATGCAGCGCCGGGGGTGGTTGCCCCCGCGGCGGGCCCGCGGCGCGACTGTCTGTCGCCCACGCTTGACCTTGCTTGCTCCCTCTCTGCTCCCTCCCTACTTACTGCTTCAAACCTGACACTCGCTCTTTGATTCCCCGGACTGCCTCCTCCTTTGCTCCCTCCTGCTTGCTCGCTCCGTTTGCACGGCGCCGGCGCGACTGCCGGTGCCCCACCGCATCACACAGTGCAACAGATGGATCGTTTCCATTGCGACGTGAGGTTCTTGAGGCAGGGGCTGACACGAGCAGTGGGGGATGGGCAATGCCAGCAGTAGGAACGTCTCCGGCTGGTGCTGCCGGCGGGTAGCGGGTGGGTGGCGGCAGGGTGTAGCCTTGTCGGCTTCTCGCATCACCGAGTGCATGTAGCTCACCCAACCTCTCTGGCCCGCCTGGACGGCCGCCAGAGCTGCCGCAGGAGGGGTCGGCGCCCCATGCTCGGGCGCTGGGCAGGATAACATGCAACAGTGCAATGTGCAACGGCCTTTGATAAAACGCACCGACCATCCTCCTGGTCTCCCCTGCCGGCCAGGATGCAGGCAGCAGCAGCGCTGCAGCAGCCGGCCTTTGGCCGTGGGCTGCGGCCCGTGGGCCGGCCCCAGCAGGTCTCCATCCTGCGGGCCGCGCGCCTGGCAGCAGTTCGGCGGAGCGCCAGGGCCGCCCGGGTGCAGCAGCGGGCGGTGGCTTCCACAGAGGCGCTGGAGGTGCGCATTGGCCGGCCCGCGTGCTGCTCGCAATGCTCCATGGCAATTGCATGGCGTTAGTGACGCTCCCAGGAGCCCCAGGCGCCGGCCGAGCGCCGTGTCACTCACTGCTCGGGCCCTCCCCGCCTGCCCTCCCTCCGCAGCGCTGCTTCCCCTATGAGAAGCAGATGGACGGCATGCAGTCGGCCCTGGCGGGCCTGCCCGCCGCGGGCGTCTACCTGCTGGGCGCGGCGCTGGCGGCGGGCCTGGGCGGCGCCGGCTTTGTGGGCGCACAGTCGCTCGCGCCAGGTGCACATGGGTGCCGCAGGCACCACATGAGCAGAGTAATGTCAATGTCAAACAGCAGGACATGGCACTGAGGCGGCGAGGTTCTGCACCGCTCTGCAAATTGGTTGCTCATGTGCTGTCAACCGCCAATGCCCGCATCTTCGTGCGGCAGCACATCGGCACGTTTGCACCTCGCTCGCCTTCCGCTCACTCCGCTGCAGAGGGCGTGAAGCAGGCGGCCAAGATTGGCGCGGCGGTGGTGGGTGCTGGCATCGGCGCCTTCCTCACCAAGCAGCTGGCGGCCAAGCGGCAGAGCGCGGCCATCATTGAGCTGTCCAACCTGCTGGTGCGCTTGGGTGGGGAGTCTACATCCATTGCAATTAGGAATTGTGCATTTGGATGAGCGGTAGTTTGTTGCAGCTGATCATCTGCTGCTGCCCGGCCTGTTGGCACAACCAAGGTCCCGGGGCTTGCCAGCGCCACAACATGCACGCGGCGCACTGCTCCTGCAGGTGTCGCTGGGCAACCCCACGCAGCTGACCCGCGACATGGTGGCGGGCGTGGAGGCCAAGTACGGCTGCTCCCTGGTGGCCACCTGCCCCGAGGAGGTGCGGCGGCCTTGGGAGGAGCACACAGCAGCGTGGGAGCGGCCGATTGGAGCAGCAGCGGATTGGAGCAGCAGCAGAGATGCTGAGGCTGTTGCAGCAGTGCTGGATAGCCAAGCCCTGAGCTAAATGTTGGTTTCCATTGCATGTTGGCATTGGTGTGCTGCAGGTCAAGGCCATCTACGGCACGTTTGTGGAGGCGGCGATCCCCGCGGGCGATGCGCCGCTGACCGGCCGCGAGCCGGAGCTGATCACGGTGAGGCGCTGCCTGCTGGCTGTTGCGTTTGCAACAGGGACAGGCTGTCCAGCGGGTCTCTCATGGAACAGTGGCTCTGTAGCTGCAAGTTTGCCAGGCTCCCGACTGCGGGCTCCCATCTGCAGCCTAGCCGCCTTACCGCTTCTGCCCCCTGCATTGTGTCGCAGGCCTTCAAGGCGGCGCTGGGCCTGACTGATGTGGACGCCGCCCCGGTGCACATTGATGTGGGGCGCCGCATCCTGCGCGGCCGCATGGAGGCGGGCAGCCGCGGCGAGGACATTGAGGTCAGCTGGCCTGATTGTTGCGCATTGTTTGGTGTGATAGCTGGAAGATTGCAAGTTGCTGCTTCTCTGAGCTGCTGTACAGCCGCCGCATGCCCTGTTGCCCGTCATGCTGGCATGGCAGCCAGCCTCCTCCACCCGGTTCCTTTGTTTGCTCTCTGTGTGCCCTGCAGGCGCGCAAGACGTTCCAGAAGCTGATCTACGTGTCCAACCTCGTGTTTGGCGACCGCCAGGCCGCCTTCCTGCTGCCCTGGGGCCGCGTGTTCGGCCTCAACGACGCCCAGGTGGGCGGCTTACGGCTGGGGTCACTGCTGGGGTCGGCTAGCACAGCCGAGAGTCATTGACAATGGCGAGCAGGCGAGCAGGCGGACGCTGGACATCGCTAGGCAGCAGCTGATCGGCTGCTGATTGTTTCGTTCCACCCTTTCTTCTCCTTCAATTCTGCAGGTGTATGTGGCCAAGCGCGACGGCGCCAAGAACATCTTCAAGCAGTACCTGGACTCGCAGGGCGGCGAGCTGCGGGTGCGGCGGCTGAGAGGCTGTGCTTGTCCTGGCGTGCGCTAAGCGCGCATGCCTGGCTGGTGCTATGTGGGCTTCGTGTGCTGCTTTCCTTGGGCCCGGAGCAACCCAGCATTGGAGCAACCCAGCAGTGTGGTTCTGATTTGCCTGAAGCTTATCCTGCATGCTGTGCACGTCTTCACTTGCAGTCGGACAAGGCCTTCCTGGTGGCGCTCAAGGCGGCGCAGCAGGGCGCGCGCCTGGCCGACGACGAGGCCTCTTCCCTTGTCAAGGAGGCGGCCCGCGCTCGGGTGGAGGGCCTGCTGGACGCCGCAGTCAAGTGCATCCGGCAGCGCAGCCGCGTGCGCGACTACACCGGTGCGCTGCATGCACGGCTATTCATTGCTTGGCATGGCAAGAGTGGGATGGGCGTTGCGAGTGGGAAGTGCATCCGGCAGCGCAGCCGCGTGCGCGACTACACCGGTGCGGTTGGGGCGGCTACAGCGTGAGGAGCACAGTTGGAACGCAGCCTCCGGAATGCCCCTTTAGGCATGTGACGCGCCACACCATGTGCGCTGTGCTGACTGCCGACTGCCGCTGCTGTTTGCCTTGCTCTCCCTGCTGCCGCAGAGGCCATGGACGCGCTGACGACCGCCATCGACTTCAACCGCGGCCTGGCTGCACTGGCTGCTGACGAGGAGGTGAGACCCTGTGGGCCATGCAGCTTTTTAGGCTTGTGCTCACAGAGCGTGTTTGGCATGTTCCAGGGGCAGCCAGGCAGCTCACATGTTGGTCGGCAACTGCGCTTGACATGTGCTGCCTGCTGACCTGTCCACCCTTGCTGCGTACTGGCGCAGGTCATTGCGGGTGTGGGCCCCACCTCCATCCTGGGCGGCGAGTGGGAGAAGGCGGAGGGTCGCAACAAGGACGTGCGCGAGCTCTTCCGGTGAGCAGCTGTTGCTTGAGTCTTCACCGTGCTGTGGAGGTCTTCTTGCTGCTGCTAGCTATTGACGTTGGGCTGCTGCTGCCACGGCACTGTGGCTGTTTGTCCTGTTGCATCATGTGCTGGGTTGCACGGGGGATCCACATCGCCAGGGTGAAGATAAAACCACTGTTGCCTTCCTCTTGAGCCGCCGCACAAACGGCGCGACCGTGATCTTTTCTACACGAGATTACTGACTGGCTGGCCTCTTTTGGGTGGGGGTTCAATGCGCTCGGTTGTTGCATCATGCATCAATGCATGTGCGCCTTTGGCGCATCATGCCTGCATGCCACGCGCAGTCGGCTGCCTGGGCCGGAGTGAAGACAAAACTACTGTTGCCTTCCTCTTGAGCTGTCGCACAGACGGCAGACGGTGATCTTTTCTACACGAGATTACTGACCGGCCCCTGGTGCTGCTGCTGCTGTGCCTGATGCTGCCTACTGCCATTCAATCCCATAGCCGGGGTGAAGATAAAACTACTGTTGCCTTCCTCTTGAGCAAGCCGCCAACGCGCGGCTTGGGTGATCTTTCTACACGAGATTACTGACCGGCACTGTCGCCACTTCTGTTGCTGCTGTGCCTGCTGCATGCCTGCATCTGTGCATTTTGCGATCCGTGTGCTGTGCAGGCCGACAACAGGCTTGCCAGCACCCAGCTCTACAGCCGGAGTGAAGACAAAACCACTGTTGCCTTCCTCTTGAGCAAGCCGCCAACGAGCGGCTTGGGTGATCTGTTTCTACACGAGATTACTGACCGGCGAACCAGCTGCCACACTTTCTTGCTGTACCCGTTGCACTCGTCTGTGCTCCCTGGAACAAATGATCACTAAAAAGCAACCTATTTTGTACTCCTCTCTTACCTGCAGCGTGTACCTGGAGGAGCGGCTGCTGCGCGACGGCGCCTTCACCGACGCCCTGGAGGCGCGATGGTTGTGCATTTGTGCTGAGCAGTGTGGCCAGCCAAGCTGTGCTGTGCAGCATGGCTGGGCACGGCGGGTTGAGCAGCTGGTGACCCGGACCTGCCTACCTTGCTGCGTATGCGGCCAGAAGCATGACTCACGGGTGCTGCTGGTGCAGAGGCTGGCCCACAGCCTTCCATTTACGCTCTTAGCCCACTCTCTACCTTCAACACTGCCCTCTGTTTGCAGGCCGACGCTGCCGAGCTCAAGACGCTCATGGGCCTGGGCAACAAGGAGGCGGCCGAGATGGAGGCGGACGTGAAGCAGGCCGCCTACAAGTGAGCCTGGTTGTTGGAAGTTGGCGTTGAGGAGTTGGGGGGCGGCTGGCGGCTGCAGTGAGGTTGGCAGATGGCAGGTGAGGATTGAATCAGGCGGCAGGTTAGAATTCAAGCCGCTCACCCGACCGCCTGCCATGTGGTTGGGTTCTGATTTGCCTTTGTCGCTGACCCACCGCAGGCGCCTGCTGCGCGAGGAGGTGACCAGCGGCCGGCTCGAGGCGGCGGCCTCCAAGGCCGAGGTGCTGGGAGACCTGGTGGAGCGTGTGCGCTTTGATGATGGTGAGGGGCTGTGGATCAAACTCGGTGTGCTGGCTGGGCTGCCAAACATGTCAACTGCGTGCTTTGCGGCCGGGCACAGTGGCTGGCGTTTCAGAGTCTCTGCGGTGGCGGTGTGCATTGCGGCTTGCCTCCCGCCAACGGCTGGCCGGGCTTGCTGCAGCCCAGAGCTCATTGTCCCTGCTCCCCTCTGCCTCAACTATTTGCAGAGGCGGCCAAGGCCTTCCACGAGAGCCTGTACCGCCAGAAGCTGGCCAGCCTGCTGGAGAAGAAGAAGCTGAGCGAGGAGGACGATGCGGAGCTGCGCAAGATGCAGGTGGGTCAACGGCTTGGGATTTTGGGCAACGATTGGGCATATATTGGTGAGTTGCATTAAGGAGGAGGACGACGGCGAGCTGCGCAAGATGCAGGTGGGCTGCAGGGGAGGGCGGGCTGAGGTGTTGGGATGTGCTGGTTGGGAAGAAGGCCCTCAGCCCCCACCCCTGGACTCCCCCATGATTAGTCGCACACTCCTCAACTGCACCAAGGTCAGGTTGAACCTCCTTCTGCAGGCAACGACATGCTGCTTCCTGAGCTCCACTTCTGTCCGCAGGTCATGCTGTGCATCCCCTGCTCCCTCCCTTGCAAGCCACACACTGGTATCTAACCATCGCATCTCTGTACCCACACCGCAGGTCATGCTGTGCATCCCCGACGCCGACCGCGACAAGATGCACGGCGAGCTGTGCGGCCAGATCTTCAAGGACGCCGTGAACGAGGCCCTGGGCGCGGGTGAGCGGCTTGATATTACATTCCGCTTTGCCTAGCTGTGATTTATTTGTATTGCTGTTGTGCGGGGCGCCGTGAACGAGGCCCTGGGCGCGGGTGAGCGGCCTGCTGCTTTTTGAGGTTGCAAACGTTGTGTGCGCGCTCAGGGCGGCTGGCCTGCTGCGATGTTTTGTGAAATCTACTGCCTATGCCTCACTCCCTCTTGCACTGCCTTTGCTCACCCTGCCATTCTTTCCCTTCTCCCCCTCCCCCAGGCATCGATGCCTTTGGCTTTGAGGACCGGCGGCGGGTGCAGCAGGCGTTCATCGACCTGCGCATGGAGCGCCCCGCTGCGCGCGCTGTGCTGGACGACGTCGCCCGCAAGTGAGCAATGCTTACACACATGTTGTGGGATTTGAAGTGCAGCGTGGCGTTGTGGTAGCTGCCGCACGTGACTGGCAAGCGCCTGAGCGGCAGGCTCTGTGGGTGCGACGCAGCCTCCTGCTGGTGCTGCGCCTTCTGAACACGATGTTCACTCTCCCAATCATATTCTCGCAGGTACTTCCTGCAGTTCATCACGCAGTCGCGCAACACGCGCAACCGCCTGGACGCCGCCAAGGAGCTGAAGAAGCTGGTGGGTTGGTGCTCGTTTAATTGTTCTACTCATGTGCCGGCCCACTCGTATCCGAGTTGCGTAGGCTACTCGTGGGGAGGGCCCGTGGCAGTGCATCCTTCCTGGCTGCACTTTGCCAACTGTGCCCCATGCCCCATTTGGACTCCCTGCAGGTGTTCTTCTCCAACATCTGCGTGGCGCCGCTGCTGGACGACCTCAAGGTGCGCTGGCCAATGGGGGCAGCACGGAACACTCGTCCTCAAGCAGTGAGGCTGGGCAGAGGGCATGCCTTGCCATGTCATACAGACGCGCAGGGGCTGAAAGCTTAGCTGCAACCGCCAACCCACAATCACAGACTGAGGAGGAGAAGCAGGCGGAGATCAAGGCCGCGGAGGAGCAGAAGCAGATGATGGAGATGATCCGCAAGGCCCAGGAGGAGCAGGTGCGGCCTGGTGGCCTTGCAAGCAGTTGGGCAGGAGGAAATCACAGTGTGCAGCATGCCTTGGCGAGGCGCCGCGCTACTCTCATTCAGGGCGCCTCACCACGCACTATTGCTTCTTTCGTGCTCACCACCCGCAGAAGAAGAAGGCGGAGGCGGAGGCGGCGGGCGAGGCGGCTCCCGCGGCCGCCGAGGCCGGCAGCAGCGACACCGCGGCGGCCGAGGCAGAGGTGAAGGAGATTCTGGCGGAGGCGACCGCCGCGGCGGCCAAGGAGGAGGAGGCGGAGAAGTCGGAGGCCTCCAGCAGCAGCATCAAGGTGAGTGGGAGGGTTGGTTGGATGGACAGTTGTGCTGGGTTCCGCAGACTTGACAGCCGAGGGAAGGCGCTGACAGCGGCAGCAGCGTCAAGTGCGGCTGAGGGTGTGCAACTGGCCTGTGATTCCTTGTGGCCTGACCTGCCATGCCTCCCACCCTGCCCACGCCCCCGCAGTCTCTGGAGAAGGCGGAGACGGCGGCGGCGGCGCGTGCGGGCGGCGAGCGCGTGGGCGAGAGCGGCCCCGTGATGAAGTCGCAGAAGGATGTCACGCTGGCCAAGGACCTGGACATCCGCGACCGGTGAGGGTTTGTACTCAGGTACTGTGGTCGTTGTCCTGTTCGCAGTGTCCCCTTGTACGGCATGGACACCCTTGCATGCATACTACAACCCAGCAGTGGCACTGACTCACAGGCCTTGCACCCCTCCCCCCACCTCCAACCACCTGCAGCACGGACATCTACCGCAACTTCCTGCTGTACTGCATGACGGGCGACGTGGTGCAGGGCCCCATGGGCGTCACCATGGTCACCGGTGAGGGATCGCCACTGCGAGTGACTGGGCTGAATGTGCACAGCCGTGCCTGCCCTGCAAGCAAGTCTTTATTGTGACAGGCCGAACCCTGCGTGCATGCTCAAGCTTGAGCAACAGGCAAAGATGTTGAGTTTGGACGTGCCTGCTCCAACTCCCCTGCCATCATTCACAGAGCGGGACGAGGGCGAGTTTGCGCGGCTGTCGCAGCTGGGCGACGTGCTGGGCCTGACCCAGATGGATGTCTACCAGGTGCGCCCAGCTTCAGTTGATTAGCGACAGGGGCTTTTGTTTAGACACAGTTGAGTTGCAACTGTACATGTGCTGACCCAGGTGGGCGTGCACCATGTTTGCTGGTTGCAACCAAGGGACCCAGGCGCTGTACCTTGGCGGCCGCGTGGCCTCATCCGGCCTTCCATCCTCCCCCTCCCCTCATCCATCCTGCTCACCCTTGTACCCCCCAACCCCTTCTCTCCTCACAGGTGCACACTGGCATGGCTGAGCAGGCGTTCAAGCAGCAGGTGCAGAGCGTGATGGGCGACGGAAACCTCACGCCCGACCGCGCCGCCGCGCTGGAGAAGATGCGGGAGCAGGTACTTGTTGCTTACTCAAGCCTTGACCGGAAATTGCCTTTGCCAAGCAATGGCTGTTTTTTGAGGTTTCCCAACCGCGCTGGAGAAGATGCGGGAGCAGGTGGGTGGCTGGAAACGATGCTTGTTGGGAATTGGAGTCACAGCCACTTGTGGACTCCTGGCTCAAACATGCAGATATGCCCTCCACGGCGGTCGTTTTGCACAGCCAATCACGAAACGCGCCATGCGTTCCCTCCAATAATGCAGATGGGCCTGCCCAAGGAGAACGCCGACAAGATCATCCGCGGCTTCACCAACCAGAAGGCCATTGCCTCCATGCAGGCACGCCGCGCTGCAGCTGCTGTGCATGGCATTGCAGCCGCATGAATCGGACGGGCGCAGCTGCATGCTCCAACACCCTACTAGCTGGCCGCCCGGTTGACTCCTGCCGCCGCCCCTGTGTGTTGTGCCTCCCCTCCCCTGCAGAGCCTCAAGGCGCAGGGCCGGCTCTCGCTGGACAAGGTGCTGGACCTGAAGGAGCAGGTGGGCTTCAACACTCGATCGACTGGCTGGCATTGATTGATTGATTGATTTTTATGAATCAGTTGCCGGCTCACGCTGGACAAGGCGCTGGACCTGAAGGAGCAGGTGGGTGGAATTTTGGAATCGCCCCATGTTTGGAAGTCTTGCTCAGCTGGTAGTTGAGATGCATGCCATTGTTTCCGGGCTCAGTTGCTGCTCGTGGTGCTGGCTCAAAGCGTGTGTGCTATGTGTGCTTACCTTCCACCCATGTCTCCATCCGTACCGCAGGGCGTGGACGTGGCGTCGCTGCTGGGCGACGACGTGCGGCAGCAGCTCTACCGCGCAGAGGTGAGCACCGCTGCTGTTGGCTCCCCACCCAACCTCCCAATCATGGCGCTTGGCTTGCCCCTCTGTCTAGCACTGGCCTGCTTGCCGCCTGGCTGCCCTGCTGTGTGTACTGCCACAATGCTGGTGGGACCTGCAGCACCAACTTGCATTTCCTCCTGGCTAATTATCTTGCCCCGCAGGTGGTGGAGCGCCTGTCGGACGGAACCGGCAACTTCTCCGCCGAGCGCATGCTGCAGGTGCGGGCACAGCCTGTGTGCGCTTGGGGTTTTGCAGGAGCAGTCACTGCGCCGTGTCGGTGGCTGCAGCGCAGGGGAGAGATGCCTACTCAAGTAGTACTCACCTGTCAACTTTCGATGTTGCATTGATTGTGCAGGAGCTGCCTGAGCAGCTGGGCCTGGATGCGGGCAAGGCGCAGAAGGTGGTGACTGAGCTGGCCAAGGACAAGAAGCACACCACGCTGGTGCAGGCGCGTTGTGTCTATGATTAATATGATGATTTGCTCGAAAGTTTGGGTGACCCAGCTGGCCAAGGACAAGAAGCACACCGCGCTGGTACAGGTGGTTTGTGCTGTGGATTGATGTGATTGGTGCGATTGATAGGTTGGCCAAGAACAAGAAGCACACCACGCTGGTGCAGGTGTGTAGCAGGGATTGGGCTGCGAGAGCCAACCAGATTGGAGCAGCGATGTGCGCCACCCACTGCCGCTACGCATCATCATGCGCTCACCGCTGCTGCTCTGTGCTTCCAACCCACTCCCCCTGCAGGCGGTGGCGTGCCTGCGGCAGAAGAAGGTGGGCGACACCGCCAAGCAGCTCAACAACCTGCTGTCCTGCGAGACGGCGGTGCCCAGCGGCAAGGCGCAGGTGCGCGGCGGAGGGGCTGTTGCTGCTTCGCACGCTTGTGGTGCACAGCAGGAGAGACACTGAGCGCTTTCTGGCTGCTGTGCGAGCATTGGTGTACTCGGTGTGCTGTCATCCTGTGGCGCTGCACTGCATGAATTGGCATGCCTCATTGTGTTTTGTATCTCACCCTCTGTACCCTCTGTACCCGCAGGAGTGGAAGGAGAAGGATGAGATCGCCGACCTGTTCTCCGCCTACGTCTCCAAGGTGTGTTCAGCACAGGGCTAGGGCAGGTCTAGACAAAAACATGGGGCGCCTTCTGCATTGCTGTGTGCAAAGGACACGCAGCGGCAGCGGGCGTCTGCCGTGTCCCTGCACCCCACACTTCAAACGGTTCCGCCCCGCCCACCAATTATTGCCCGCCCGCAGGAGGCTGCGCGGGAGAAGCAGGACGCGGTGCAGCGCATCCTGGGCCTGGCCGACGCCGAGGCGGAGGGCCTGCGCCGCATCGTGCAGGAGGTGCGTCGAGATGCACATGTAGCGACATTGCGTTTTGATTTGTGTATGCCTGGGCTTGGCCAGGCCGCATTGGGGACGTTCGATACCAGCTGTAGTTTGCAGGATTGCACCATGCGTTGAACGTGCCTCGCCCCTCTCAACCTGCTGCCTGCAGGGCGGCTGGAAGCTGGCGGCGGAGGAGCAGCAGGAGACTGCCTTCTTCTGAGGCGGCCAACTACCTGCTTAATATGAGGCAGCCTCCAGCTACCTGTGAGGCAGCCGCTGCCCGCCTTTGCCAAGTGCACTGACTGCTTGGACAGCAACCAGAGCAGCTGCCGGGGTGCCCTGCCCAGCCCCTACAGGGTGGTGCAAAGCCAGCACTCAGAGCGCCGCATTCGGCGCCACTCGCCGCCCCAGCGGCTTGCTTGCCTTTCATACCGGGGCCGGCCCGCGCCATTGCGCGCCGCCGCCCCGCTGCCCCTGCCCGATTTTATTGCCTCCTTTTCGCCCCGCCGCTCGCTGGCTGGCGGGCGCCCCATTCTTCTCACCCCCGGCTGCCTGTGCGGCACGGCTGTGCCGCGCACCGACTCCCCATGGCAGCGCGAATGCGATGGCATGCAACCCCCACATACTCTCTTTGTCTGCCGCTGAACAGTTGAACACACCCCTCAGACACGTCTGTCTCTACACACCGCTCACCACAGCACTGTAACAGCCACTATGCACAATGAATCGCTTGGCGCCAGACCACCATCCCCGTGGTCTCTTCATAATGCAAAGTGCAAGGCGGGTGCTTTCCTGGCAAGGAAGCAGGTGCTGGGGGCAGCCAGCGCAGCAGGCGGGCATGTGGGCCCGCTGCTGCCGATGACGGAGCGGCAGCCACCACAAGGGCAGCGGCACGCAATCTGCATGCAGCATCTTCCCACACTCCCGTCTTGTTGCGTTGCGGCACCATGGCGGCCTCAGGCAGCAGCTCCAGCGCGCCCTCGCTCGCCGCCCTGCCCGACGACCTGCTGGTGGCCTGCTTCGAGCAGCTGGAGGACCCGCTGGAGAGGTGCGCCGGTCCGATCGCCGGCCGCTGGCCGCCCCGAGGTAGCAGAGGAGCGGAGCCCGCCGCCGCTCACCGCTCGCCGCCTCCTCCCACCGTGCTGCAGGCGCCGCCTGCTGCCGTCCGTGTGCTCCCGCTGGCGGCGCCTTGCAGACGCGCCGGAGCTTGTGCGCAGCTTCAGCATTCATTGCAGACTTGCGGGCTCATTTCCCCGCCTGGCCGCCTTCCGCCGCTGGGCTGAGCGGTCGGGCGCTGCCGCCGCAGTGCGCTCGCTGCGGCTGGAGGCTGGGCTACTGGAGGGCATTGACCCCATCCTCACGGCCGAATTTGTTCGCATGCACAAACAACTTATGCGCATCGCAGCAGCCTGCAGCGGCTTACAGGAGCTGCGAGTGGAATCATATGACCTACCCCTGCCTGAGTTCGATGTCAGCCGCCTGGCGGGCGCACTGCCCAGCCTGCGCCAGCTGCACCTGTTCTTGCCGGATACCACGCTGCTGCTGCAAGCGGCCCTGGGCTCTCAGTCACAGCTGCTTGACCTGCGGCTTCAGGGGCGGCGGCCTGTGAGGCTGGGCCCCGCTGCGGCGCTGCCGCCCGCGCTCACCCGGCTGCGCCTGGGCGGAAGCAGTGACACACTCCGCCGCGATGATTTGCCACGACAGGTGAGCCTGCGGCGTGCCGAAATTGTGTGTCTCTGGTTGTATGCTTCCATGTGGTGCTCCGACTATTGATGGCCCTACTGTATGGCTGCATTCCCCAACGGTCTGGGGTGCTCGGCGTCACTTGTTGTTGCTCAGCTCTGCTCTGCCGCACATGCTGGAGTAACCTGCCAATATTGCATTAGCGCTGTGATGCAAGGGCTGACCAGGCGGGTGACTATACAGCTCGCTTGCTGTCCGCTGTTCTGCAGATCGGCCTGCTGACTCGGCTGGAACACTTGCACTTGGAGGAACTGGACTGCGGTCAAGACAATGGTACTGTTCTGAGCCGCCTGGGCAGGCTGACGGCCCTGGAGCTGAACTGTTGCGATCGGTGAGCGCAGCTGCGCTCCCAAGTGTCATCCGCCTGCGCTGGGGTGCACCATGTTGGGCACAATAGAGCCGCATCCCCACCAGGTTGCACGCTTGGCAAGCGACGGCCTTCACATGCGACGGCCTTCACATGTGGTGACCCCCCCCATTCATTGCCCTCCGTTACTTGCAGCATGCCGCCGCCAGAGGTGCTGCGCCCGCTCACCAGCCTGCGGGCGCTGGGCCTTTCCACGTATGACGAGTCGGCGGCGGGCCGGGCTGAAGTAGATGCAGCGATGTGTGCGCTGCCTCAGCTCACGGCCCTTTATCTGCAGCTGACGACCCCGCTACCCCCAGCAATGGCTGGACTGGCACAGCTGCAGCGCTTTGCTTGGAGCTTCTCCAGAACTTGGAGCTTCTCGAGCACGGCGCCGCTCGCTGCACTGCCGGCCGGCCCCTGGCTGGCCAGCTTGCGCAGACTGGCGCTGCTTGGCATGGTGACAGTTGGCGCTCTGGATGTGTTGCAGGCAGCAACCCAGCTGGAGCACCTTGGGTTGAGCAGAGTGTCATATGCAGACCAGGGAGACGCCGCCAGGCTGGCGCGCTGTGCACAGAGCCACCCCACACTACAGCAGGTGCAGCTGCGCGCTGGATCTCTGGGCAGGAGAGCGTTGAGGCGGGGCGCCCCTCGTGTATCAGTGTCCGTCCTTCCCATTGACGACGACCTCGTGCATGCTGTTGTGCCTGAACTGGTTGAGGGGTTCTTTCCCCTGTATGATTAGAGCCGGCCCAACCCTTTGCCCAACTGAATGAACACATGTGCAGTATGGCTCGCCCTTTAGCCATGTGCTTGTCTGCATGTTCGACTCCTGCCTGAAAAGATGAACGCATGCACCAAGCCTTTGAATTGCAAACCCATTCCATCGCAGCATGCAGCGTTGGCAACAGATGCTCTGCAGAGCTGGGCCTGCAGGCGACAGTCCATCGCTAGCGCTAACCAAGGGCGGAAGTGCGGGTAGGCAGCGATTAGCACCTGCGCATGCCAGAGGATGCATACAATTGAGGGCCTGACTGCAGCCATCCGATGTTCTCTTAGATGCATGGTTGAAGGAGTGCCTGCCTGCCTGGAAAGCGGCCAGTAGACGCATGGTTTGTTGGGGGGCTGGCGCCTGATGCCGCCGACGGGGCGGCAGCCCATGCGGCCCAGCCTGTAGACATGCCTGCGCTGCAGCTCGCATGTGTTCGCTTTCATCAGCCCACACCGCTGCGTTGTGGCACCATGGCGGCCTCCGGCAGCCGCCCCAGCGCGCCCTCGCTCGCCACCCTGCCCGACGACCTGTTGCTGGCCTGCTTCGAGCAGCTTCAGGACCCTCTGGAGAGGTGCACCGCGTTGATCGCTGGCCGGCAGCTGAGCCGAGGCAGCCGAGTGCAGACTGCCGGCGGTGCCGCCGCTCGCGCCTTGCCACCGCTCTGTTTGCTTTCCCCACTGCTGCAGGCGCCGCCTGTTGCCGGCAGTGTGCTCCCGCTGGCAGCGCCTGGCAGATGATCCTCAGTTTGTGCGCAGCTTTAAAGTGCAGCTCAATACATTCACGGATGCCTTTTCCCGCCTGGCTGCCTTCCGCGGCTGGGTGGAGCGGTCGGGTGCCGGCGCCGCTGTGCGCTCACTGCGGCTGGTGGCTGGTCCGTTTGCGGCGGGCGACAGCGACAGCGACAGCAACGATTGGCCTGAACCGGAGCAGCTGTGCAGCGAGCTGTCCCGCATTGCGGCAGCCTGCGCCGGCCTGCAGCAGCTGCGAGTGGAAACGGAGCACACGCCACTGCCTGACATCGAGCTCAGCAGCCTGGCGGCTGCCCTGCCCAGGCTGCGGCTGCTGCACCTGCACGTGCAAGACACCCGCATTTCAGTGGATGCTCCTGTGGGCTCGTCATCAGACCTGCTCGACTTGCGGCTTGTAGGACACATTTGGACGCTCGCGCCCGGTGCGTCACTGCCGCCCGCGCTGACCCGACTGGATCTGACATCGTGCACTGCAGAACAGGGCGATTTCCCAGCACAGGTGGGCTGCTGTCATGGGCGTGGTCCGGCCGATTGCGGCGGGTGGGCAAGCTTGCGGTTTGCGGTGGGCTGTTGGATCATGAAGGGCATCCCTGGCTGTGCGCTGCTGCCGCAGATCGGCCTGCTGACCAAGCTGGAGCAGCTGACGTTGGCGGCATTTCAATGGGACCCCACTTTGTTTGGCGTTTTATCTCGCCTGGGACGCATTACCGCCCTTGAGCTGTGGGCCTTTCTCCGGTAAGCCTGGCTGTGCACCCCCCGTGTCAGCCGTCTGGGCTGGGATCCAAGCTTGAAGCCGACTGCATCTGCGCCGCTGCCCTCAAAAGTCACTGGCACACCACTCTTAAGTTTCCCTCCCCTCGGCTCCTTGCAGCCTGCCACCGCCAGAGGTGCTGCGCTCGCTCACTAACCTGAGGGCGCTGCGGCTCCTCGACCCAGAGGAATATTAAGACCCTGATGAGGTGGATGCGGCGCTGCGTTCGCTGCCTCAGCTCACGGCGCTGCACCTGTCGCTGGCACGTCCGTTTCCCCTGGGGGTGGCTGGGCTGCCACAGCTGCAGCGCTTCGTCTGGCGCGAGCACAACAGGTTTGCAGCACCATTCCAGGCATTGCCAGGCGGCCCCTGGCTGGCCAGCCTGCGAAGACTCACACTGCTGGGCAGGGTGTCAGCCCGCACTATCCAAGTGCTGCAGGCAGCAACGCAGCTGGAGTACCTTGGGATCAGCGAAACCGCATCTACAGACCCAGGTGAAGTCACCAGGCTGCTGCGATTCGCCAGCGAGCACCTCACACTGCAGTGGCTGCAGCTGAGCGCCGCCTCGGGCGTCAGCGCGGAGCAGGCGGCGGCCGCCGTGCAGAGTGCGCCGCACCTGTCAATTTCGTTTGTTGATCACTGCGATGACCTCGCGCATGCTGTTGTGCCGATGTTTGCTGATGACTAGCGGTGAAGACGAGATGCCTTGTGAGCATGCCTTGTTGTCGTCAGTCGCCCCTATTTGTGCCTGTCCGCTGCTTTTGTAGTGCACTTGCCTCCCGCCATTTGGCTGTGCATGCAACAATGGCTGCTGTGACAAAAAACAACGGAAGTGACATTCAACAGCTGCACCAGGCTCTGCAGCTCGGGGTGGCATCCACACCGCGTGCGGGCGCGCTTTGCGCTGTGGGCGCTGCATTGCTTGGCGGCCTTCATGCAATGGACCGGCCTGTTCAACAGCACAGCTGTTTGGCAAGGCAAGCACTGCCTTGGACAGCCTGCGAGCGTGTGGGCTTGCGCTGAGAGTCCCTTCTAGGGCGTGGACGAGCTTGCGGGAGCCCCTGCAGCAACCAGCAGGTTTGGGTTGCTGCAGGCAGGAGGGCGGCAGCGCAGGGAGCGCTCAGCAGCAGGCGCGAGCGGCACCGGCGGTGTCGGCGGCTCGGCCTGCAGGCCCTTGCGCGCCTAATGGTAGCTTGTTTGGTTTGTTGGGATAGCCTGAAACATTCCAACCTGCCATATATAAATATTGTGCAGGCTGGAGCTGGTCCGGTTGCTACGAAGCAGCAGAGCCGCCGCATCCGGCACGCCGTGCTGCAGCCGCCGCTGCCGCCGCTGCCCCACCCTCCCCAACACGGGCGACCAGCTCTTGCAGCCAAGCATCCATGCTGGCCGCAACACTGCCCAGCAACGCATCAGTCCGGCCCTCACGTGCACCGAGCTGCCTGCGGAGAAACCGGTGAGAGCCCCAGCTCAAGCGGCTCGGCCGGGCCCTATACAGATGCGATGAGGATCGCCTGACGCACGCGATGCGAACCTGAGATCCCCGCTCTGCCATGCACACCTTTGCCGCCACCGCCGCCCCCTTGCCGCCGCCGCTGCCGCCTCCATGCCTGCCACACATCCTCCTCCTTGCTGCGCCCGCAGGCTGGCCTGCCACGTCCGTGCAGCCATGGCGGCCGAGAACGGCGGCCTGCAGCCCAGGGAGTTTAAGAAGATCGCTGTGTTTTGCGGCGCATCTAGCGGCGGCTCGCCTGTGTATGTGGAGGCGGCAAAGGCGCTAGGAGAGGAGATGGTTCGGAGAGGCATCGGCCTGGTGTATGGAGGTGAGCAGCATGGCCGGTTTTGCAGTGCTGGGGTGGGACTGATTGCTGCTGCGGCAAGCTGGCGCAAGCGCCAGCCTGGCACAGATGGATGCCACAAACTCGCCAGGGAGTCGTGCTCGTCTGGCCCAGCGCTCGACCTACTGTCGTTGTGCAGCATGCCGACGCCCAGTGCACGCTCTTCCTCACAGGCGGCAACGTGGGGCTGATGGGCGCGATAGCAGAGACTGTGGGCAAGGGGCTGGGTGAGCAGAGCGTCATCGGCGTCATCCCAGCGGCACTGGAACCACGAGAGGTGGGTTGGGGTTCGGGTTTATGCTGCAGGTGTCACATGTGTTGTATGAGCCGATGGCATGCACGAGGTTTGGGCGGTGCTGTGCAGGAATGAGCCGCCACCAGCATGCCGTCTTCAAGTGCTGCTGGCCGTCCCCTCCCGCAGATCAGCGGCACCACGGTGGGCGAGATCCGGGTGGTGCCGTCCATGCACGAGCGCAAGGCCATCATGTTTGACGAGTCGGATGCCTTCATTGCCATCCCTGGGGGTGAGCAGTTTCGCATCCTGGGGGTCGTTGAGCATGCATCAAGTCCTGGTGTGCAAACAGCCCTTGCCCACTGCGCTGCATGGCGTGCCAGTTGAAATGCCGACTGTTAGGTGATGGCATGCCGTTGACTTGCGCTTCTTTGATTGCCTGCAGGCTACGGCACGCTGGACGAGACGCTGGAGATCACCACGTGGCAGCAGCTGGGATACCACCAGAAGCCAGGTGGGGGGCTGGGAAGCCTTGGGAATGAGTGCTGGCTCGACAGCCCTGCCTGCCTGCAGACAGCCGACTGCCGGCCGTTACAGGGCAAGCATGCATCAATGCGCATGGCCTTGTTGGCATTCGATTCCCAGCGTGCGCTTGCGGTCTCCAATCCCCCCTGCCTGCAGTCGGCATCCTGAACATCAACGGCTTCTTCGACAAGGTGGGCATGAGCAAAAGCAAGGGATGTCGCAGCGGTGTCATGTTCTCCCTGCCATGCACGGGGAGTATGCCCAGCCTGCCTGCTGTTCGCATTGTGTGAGGGCTTACTCTTCCACTCCCTCGCTGCCCGCAGCTGCTGGAGTTCCTGGACCACGCAACAGCAGAGGTGAGCCAGTGTGCTGCAGCAGCCTGCTGTGGTTTGATTGAGAGCGAACCGCAGCCAGCCACCTGGCAGTACTGGCCCCCACATTCTGCCTCTCTCTGCCCTTATGCAGGGCTTCATCCGGCCCGCCTCCCGGGCCATCCTCATTTCGGCCGCCACACCAGCGGAGCTAATCGACAAGCTGGCAGCCTACGAGCCGCCGCCGAGCCTCATCAAGCTGGCCAGCGAGGGCAAGCTTAGCGTGCACGAGCGGGGGTGAAGCAGTAATGCTTCATGCAGTAATGTTTCATCCGATCCAGACTGAAATTCCAGCGGCATGCAAAATGTGTATTGGGGGCACGCCTTTCACCATGTAAAAATGCAGCAGGCCATACTGTGACAAAGTTGAGCCCCTCGGAATTGAAGCTCAGAGTTGTTGGAGTTGAGCCCAGGGCAGCCACTGCACGTCAGGCCCTGCAACGCGTGCCGCACTTGCTGTTACATACTACACTCTTTGGTCTTTCAGCTTGCAGCGCAGGAGTCAACTGGTCAACACGCTCTACATGCAGGTCACGGTGCTGTGGCAACGCCAGCCGCAGCCCCCTCTGTCGCTCCCTCCCCGCCCACTGCCGCCGCTGCCCCCGGCGGCGGCCGCGCCGGCGGCCGCGCCGCCCGCGGCTGCCCCGCCCGCGCCGCCACCAGCCGCCGCGCCTCTTCCAGCGTTTGCTGCATCTCTGGAGAGCCCTTGTAGTACAGCCGGAGCTTGGTCACGTACCGCCGCATCTCACGCTCCTGCTCCTTGCTGCAAATAAGCGGCGGGCGGAGCGTGGGATGAGAAACATGGCTGGAAAACTGAACTACAATGGATTGATGCATGCTTGCCAAGGGAGGAGCTGGGCAGGGCATGGTTGCCATGGGGTCATGGGAAAGCTTTCTGTTGCAGAGTGCCTAGGCCAGGCAGGCAGCAAACCTCAAGCTGCCCTGCTCACGTGAGGCGCCCGCTGTCGCCGCAGCCGCCCTCGTGCGCCGGCGCCGCCCAGCGCTGCAGAATCTCGGCAAGCACTGCCTCTTCTCCCTGGGTGGCATCAATCCACCTGCAGGGAGGAAGTGCAAGGTCAGCCAAAACTGAAGAGGCATTGCTCCCCTTGGGCGACTGCATTGCTTCAAGCACAGGTATAACCCACCATATTGCAAGCCAGCCACATCCCACCATCCTCTCACCTAAACATCTCCTCGTCCCGGAACCACGTCATCTGCTTGTGGCACAGCTGCCGCGACGCCGCCTGCACCGCCTGCACCGCCTGGATCTGCAGGGGCAGGTGCGAGTTGGGCAGCAAGACCAGCACGTTGGCAGCGGTCAACGCGTAGTAAGAAAGCCGGAGCAGCATGCCACCGCTGCAGCACGCCATGCAGAAACCACACCTTGATTGCAGCTGAACCCTAATCACCACAGACTGCTCAGTGACGGAGTCGGGGTCGGCGTGCCAGCGCTGCAGCGCCTCTCCTGCCTGCCGGTAGCCAATGGCTCGCGATGCGCAGTTGGAGTTGGGCTGGATGCCCGCATCTAGCAGCACTTCTTGGCATTCCTGGAGGCATCGAACGGGAAAAGAGGTTAGTGCGAGTCAGGTTGAAGGCCGGGAGGAAGATGCGCAGTTGGAGTTGGGCTCGATGCCGGCATCCAGCAGCACCTCTTGGCACTCCTGGAGGCATCAAACGGGAAAAAAGGCTACTGCGAGTCAGGTCAAAGGCCGGGAGGAAGATGCACAATTGAAGTTGGGACGATGCCGGCCTTCAGCAGCACCTCTTGGCACTCCTGCATGTGTTGGGCGGCGGGGGAAGGCGCAGGGGGCTGCAGGAAACAGGCGGGCTGGTTGACCGCAAAGCGGTCAAGAGCGCCGCCTGGCATTTGTGCAAAACAAGTCACGTCAGCACGCCTTGCCGGGCACACCATAGAAAGATCAGCAGCAGCCACTCTTTTCTGGGCGACTTTTGGCGACCAGCCGCCTTGTCTGTTCCCAATGCGGATCCTGACGACTTGCCGTAAGCAGCCCACCAGCCACAATTTTTGCCACACCAGTCAGCGCTGAACGCCTCCATACATCGAAGTCCAAATACGCAGCAGAGCTGGCCCAAACTCCTCGTCAGCAGCCGCCCGCCATCATTTCCTGCACCCGCCCATCATCCTGACCGCTGCCCTGCTTCAAAGTCCAAAATCGCAAAAATTGCACCAAAGAAACTCACCGTGAGCAGCCCGCCCGCCATCATTTCCTCCACCCGTCCGTCGATGCGGCGGTACAGCTCGGCCCGGGGGCGGTGCAGGAAGAAGCAGCGGCAGTCGTAGTCAGTTGGCCGCTGCGCATCCAAGTCTAGCTCTGCGGTAAGGAGAGGAGAAGCGGTCCGGTTGACACCCACAGGAGAGGAGAACGCCTCACACATTTATAACCTTCTGCCCGGCACGTGCTGTTTCAATCCATCAGCTGGCGTGGGGTGGCAGGCAGCCCCCCTCACCACCCCATCCCACCTGCCAGTGTACGGCCGCCGGCCTGCAGCGTAACAGCTCACCCCGCTCCAGGCATGGCAAGGTGTTATCGCACTGCACTTGCAGCAGCTGGAGCAGCGCCCCTCAACAACTAACCTGCCAGCGTGCGGCCGCCGGTCTGCAGCAGGATGTCCACCACCCTCAGCAGCCTGTACTGGTTGTTGGGCTCCCCTCGCAGCCGCTCCGCTGAAACCGCATCTCCTAAAGACTCGATCAGGGCGCAGCCAGCTGCCCAGCGCTCCTCGGGGGCAAGGTCTGCGGGTGCCTTGCCCGCCGCCGCCGCCGCCGCCGCCGCTGCGTAGGCCTGCGGATGGGAGCTGGGTTAAGGTAGTTGTCAGGGCGCATCCAGCACGAACGCGCATTTTTCACCCGAGACGCACGCTGCCCTACAGCGGCAGTGCAGGATGCAAAACGAGCCCTCCTGACAGCAGCACAGCAGCAGCCACAAGTCGCAGTCTTCGAGTTTTGCCGTCATATGTATCGCAAAGCTTCTCCCAACACGTTTCTATCCTTGAAGCAATTCCCCACGTTTCCACCTCCTCCCACCTGCTCCAGCCGTTCCCTTGCCGCCGCTTCGCTGGCTGGCGTGGCACCCGGTGTGGCCGGCTTGCCATGAATGAACCAGCGCAGGTAGAACCCTGTGCCGCCAACCACGATGGGCGTGCGCCCGCGCTGCGGCAGGGGCAGGGGCAGGGCAGGAGCACGCGTCATTGGCCTGCATGATGGGTCGGATTGATAACCAAAGTGGTCACGTGGTGAGGCCAAAGTGAACGTGAAAGTGTGAGTGCCGCCGAAGTGAAAGTGAAAGTGAAAGTGAGAGTGCCGCAAACTGATAGTGAAAGTGAGAGTGGCGCCAAAGTAAAAGTGAAAGTGCGAGCCGCAGCCAAAATGAAAGTGTGAGGGGCCAAAGTGACAGTGAAAGTCCAAGGGCCAAAGCCAAAGCTGCAAAACCAAAACCAAAACCGGCAAAACCCAAGCTGCGAACCCGAATGGGAACCGAGGTCACAAAAACAAAGCTGCCAACATCCAACCCCACTTCAGCAGCAGGCGCATTTTGCAGCACTTGGACCTCATCTGTCATAAAACCCAAACAACAAATCGAACAGGAGATGGCCCCTGCAGCACAAAGCGAGCGTACCCGCAGGATGTCTCCCGCCGCCGCGCGCGCCAGCGTGAAAAAGTCGCCGGCCGAAAACTCGGCCTCTGGGTCCAGCACATCGATGAGGTGGTGCGGGATACCCCTCTGCTCCTCGGGCCGGATCTGTTGGTGTTGGGGTGAAGCGGCAGGCGAGGCAGGGTGGGAGGGAAACGGCACAGAGCGTGAGCTGCACATGCGCTGCCGCTGCCGCTGTTGCGCAAGCGTGCTGCAGCAGCATCCGCCCATCCAGAGCATTGATACCTCGGCCTGAATCCAAGTGCGTGTATGTGTCACAACATGCACACTGGGGTGCGAACCTCGTTGTTTGCTGGTTCAATCCCACTCTCAGCGCACCTTGTCGGACCCAATGTCCAGGCGGCGGTACACCTGCACCGAGTCGGCCGAAATGATTTCGCCGCCCAGCGCCTCCGCCAGCGCCAGGCTGGCCTTGGTCTTGCCCACCGCTGTGGGCCCGGTCAGCACCAGCACCTTGGGCCGCGCTCCTGCCGCGGCGCTGGCTGGGCCGTCAGCGGCGGCAGCAGCGGCGCCACCACTGGCGGCAGGGGCTGCCATGACCGCTGCACCCCGCCTGGCACCCGCCAAAGCGCGCAGAGCCGCTAGCCGGTTGGTGGGCAGGTGCAGCAGGCGCGCGGAGGCGGCGTTGGCTGCGTGCATACGGGCGGGGGTGCCCTCAGCGCGCTGCAGGGCTCCAGGCTGCTGCTGACCACTGTGGGCGTGCCTCTGAGATTGTCTGATGTGCTTGCAAGCGGTTTGCAGCACCTTGCCTGAGCCTGCTGTGCTCGCAACCCCAGCAGGCCATGTGATGGCCGTGGGCGCGCCCAGCGGCGTTGGCAAGTGATCCACACGCTTGGGGAACAGCGCCACTGCGAAAGCAGGCCCCACTGCGCTGCCCAGCCACTCGACTCAACTCAACTGAAGCCTGCTTAGGGCAGGCCCCATCGCTGCTGCCAACCCCTTGCTCACGCTGCTCGATCGCTGCTACGCACTTCAGCACTGCGGAAAGGCCAGCCGGGCAGCTCCCTGCAGCGCTGTACTAGCGCTCGCACGCGGCAGCGGCTGAAGCAGGCAGCTGGGCAGCCATGGAGTTCTATTGGATCGTCTTTGGGGTAGCCGCGGTGCTGGCGGCGGCCCTGGAGTACGCCAACCGCGCCGGCAAGGACGGCAAGGCCAACTTCACCCGGGAGTTCGCGCTCTTCAGGAACAACTACCTGATCGTGTACTCGCTGATGATGGGTGAGCGATCAGAGCGGGGGCCCGCCGTCTGCCGCCTCCCTGCGCTCGCTCGCCGCCGCTGCCGCGCCCGGCTGCGCGCCCACCCTTGCGCTCCCCTCCCTGCCCCTCCCGCCAGCCGGCGACTGGCTGCAGGGCCCCCACGTGTACCGGCTGTACGACTTTTACGGCTTTGACATGGGCCAGATTGGCAAGCTGTTCATCGCGGGCTTTGGATCCTCCATGGTCTTTGGCACCGTGGTCGGCGCCCTCGCAGATAAACAGTGCGCCTGCTGTTGGGCTGTTGGTTTGGTACACCGTGCACATTGCCGGCCCTGCCTGTAATTTGATGGATTGGTGCGGCGGCCAGTTGTGAGCGTGACGATGCCTGCCCAGCGCTCGCTACGGGGCTCCTGAACAGCTGCCTGCGTGCCGCCGCCCGGCCCCCAACCGCCGCCCAACTGCCGCCGTGCACCGGACGCCGTCCCTCAACCCCTGCCGCCCCCGCCCTTGCTTGTCTACCTTTAAATGCAGCGGCCGCAAGCGGGCAGCCCTGATCTACTGCGTCACCTACACGCTGGGCTGCCTGACCAAGCACGTGAACAACTTTTGGGTGCTGTGCGGCGGGCGCGTGCTGTGCGGCATCGCCACCTCCCTCCTCTTCTCGGCATTCGAGTCGTGGCTCGTGTCCGAGCACTTCAAGGTTGGTGTAGGCTGTTTTATTTCATCTGCGCACTGGTGGTTTCGCTTGCGTGCGCATGCCGCCTGCATTTTGCTGCTGCTGCCTGATTGGTGGGCCACTGCGTGCAGTCCTGCGTTCCAAGTCCTTGTTTGTCGCCGCACTTGCGACTTGCTGGTGCTGCAACCACCACTCAACCGTATGCCGCCAACTCTGCCTGACCCCGTCCCGCACATTCCTTCCTTCCGGTGCCCAGTAGTGCATGCTGCTTGCCTGCACCACTCTCACACCTGCCACCCTTACAACCACTCCTGTGCCCTGCAGCGCGGCTACTCGGCCGACTGGCTGGGCGATCCTTCCTGTGATGGTCATCCATTACACACTGCTGGCTCTCACCACCCTCAACACACACACCTCTCCCCTGCAGCGCGGCTACTCGGCCGACTGGCTGGGCGGCACCTTCAGCCAGGCGGTGTTCCTGGGCAACGGGCTGATGGCCATCCTCTCTGGTGCGCCTTTGAAGGGGGCTGGGGGTGGCGCTGTTGCACCGAATGGTGCACGGAAGCAGAGAGCCTGTTGTTGAACCGAATGGTGCAGGGGCAGGGGGCCTGCTGTGCCGCGCAGCTGCTGTCGCTGGCAGTTGCTTCCACCTGCTGTACCTCCGCTGCTGTTGGGCAAAGCTGCAGGCAGCTTTCACCGCTGTGTACCGTACAAAGCTTGCTGCACAGGGGCATGCTGCTGGCTGGCTGCTGCCATGGTGACCTAGCCCGCCCACCCACCCACATGACTAACTGCCCATGCAGGCCTGGTGGCCAACGTGCTCGTTGACAACCTCAGCCTGGGCCCCGTGGCGCCCTTTGACGCACTAACACTCGGGTTTGATCTCCTTTTTTCCCTCACAAGCAGGCCTGGTGGCCAACGTGCTGGTGGAAAACCTCAGCCTGGGCCCGGTCGCTCCCTTTGACGCCGCCGCCACCGTGCTGACCGTCGGCGGCTTCATCATCGCCTGGACCTGGTCGGAGAACTACGGCGACGCCAGCGCCAGCAGCAGCACCACCGACGGCTTCAAGAAGGCCGCGCAGCTCATCTGGAACGGTGAGCAATGGCCCAGCCGGTTCGTTTGTGTGGGATGGGTTGCGTGGGCACGTGCCGTGTATGTGAATGGCCTTTTGTGCTGCTGGTGTCAACAAGGCCGCGCAGCTCATCTGGAATGGTGAGACGGCAGGGAATTGGCCTGCTGCTTTGTTGACAGGAGCGCCAGCTTCGGGGTTCGTGTTTGGAGGCCAGCCCCCATCCCACTCGAAGCCCAGCCAAATGCAGCCAATCTCATGCCAGCACACTGCCACCCCCTTGCTCCACCTGCCGCATTCACTGCCCCCCTCCCTGCAGAGCCCAAGATTGCGCTGCTGGGTGCGATGCAGTCGCTGTTCGAGGCCTCCATGTACACCTTTGTCTTCCTGTGGACCCCCGCGCTCAGGTGTGCCTTGGTCGCAGCGCAACATTGCACAGCAGTGCATTTGCAACATTGCAGTGCATTTGCAGTACTTGGACATGCTCAGTCGGCAGTTCGGTCTTTGCCCGCTCAGCTCAAGTGTCTCCCTGCGCTGTTTGATTGAGTGACGAATTCGGCCAGCCTGCCCCTGCTCCCCGCAGCCCCAACAAGGAGCGCATCCCGCACGGCATGATCTTTGCCTGCTTCATGGTCAGCAGCATGGTGGGGTCGGCGCTGGCGGGCCGCCTGCTGTCCAACAACAGCAAGTGAGTGCGCTGCTGGGGCAGGGTTGAGGTGCTGTGAATGCTGCACACAAACTGCGGGTGGTGGGGTTGACGCTGGCGGGCCGCCTGCTGGTGTAGCAGCTGGCACTAAATGCTGCCGACACCCCTGCACCACACCTGACAACCCCAGCCGTCCTGCAGGCTCGAGGTGGAGCGCTACATGCAGCACGCCACCCCTCCACCACTCCTGAACAAACCCTTGCATCTTGAGTGTTCACTCCAACTCTTCAACCCAACCCTCCCGCAGGTTCAAGGTGGAGCGCTACATTGACCATGGAGTCTCTCCAAGCACTTTTATCAAACACCTTTTTTTTGCACAGCAAAGCGTTCACTGCAACTGTCCAACCCATCTGCTGCAGGTTCAAGGTGGAGCGGTACATGCAGCTGGTGTTTGGCCTGGCGGCCGCCCTGCTCTTCGTGCCGGTCATGTACCACCAGAGCGCTCCGCGCACCACCCAAACAGCTGAAAAGTGAGTTCAGATTGGGGGCTGGTAGCTTGGTTAGGGTTTGAGACAGCTGTTTGTGCCCGTCATGTACCACCAGAGCGCGCCCCGCACAACACAGACGGCCGAAAGTGAGTTCAGATTGGGGGCTGGTAGCTTGGTTAGGGTTTGAGAAGGTTGTGCCACTCTCCTGGCTGTGCTTCGGGGACTGTGTTTTCGAGTGCTCTTTAGTGGCTGTGCACCCAACCGCAGCCTCAGCAGCATTGCTTTGACTGCCGCTGCTGGCCTCCAGCATTTGGGTGCCCCCCTTGCCGCATCTGGATCTTTATGCGGTTCGCAATCTGCTTCCCTTCCCGCTGCACAGCCCCGGCGGCATCACTTTCGAGGGCAAGGTGCAGCTGCTGGCCTTCTGCGGCTTCGAGGTGCTGGTGGGCATCTTCTGGCCCTCCATGATGACCATGCGCAGGTGGGCAGGCATTTCCCTGTTGTAGCCCTGCAAGCTTGAAGCAGCAGTTGTGGGCACCTGGTGGCTACTGTGCACGGTTTCCTTGCCTGCAGCATGCCCAGAGATCTCCCTTCCCTGTTCCCCCTTCCGCTGCTCCCGCAGTGCTTTATGTTTCCGAGGAGATGCGCAGCACCACCATCAACAACTTTTGCTGTGGCCACCGTTGTGCTGAAATTACTCCCTTGCTTCACCTGAAAACTGCCGCAGCGCGTACGTGCCCGAGGAGATGCGCAGCACCATCATCAACTTCTTCCGCTGTGGCTGCCTCCGGCGATTTATCCATTCCTTTGTTTCACCTCAAAACTGCCGCAGTGCCTACGTCCCAGAAGAGATGCGCAGCACCATCATCAACTTCTTCCGCGTCCCGCTCAACCTCTTTGTCTGCGTGGTGCTGTACAACGTGAGTCAGGGAGTACACGACCAGCCTGGATTGCTTGTTGGCCAACTGCTGTTGGCACCTCTTTGTCTGCGTGGTGCTGTACAACGTGAGCAGAGGGGCAGCGGGACATGCGTGGCTTGCTTTCTTGGTGGCAGCGCCTGGATTGGTGCAGATGCCTGGGGCCTGCAGCGCTGTGCATGGGCAAGAGTGGCGGTGTTTTGGCGCCGCACGCGCCATCGAGAGAGCAATCCGCTGACGCGCCGCCCTTCCTGCTCCCCTCCCCCTCCTGCAGGTGAGCAAGATTCGGCTGGGGGTGACGTTCAGCATGGTTGTTGTGATGCTGGCCACTGGGGCGCTCTGCTCCTGGCACTTTTACCAGCTGTCGGTGGTGGTGCCGCTGCTCAAATCGCGGCGGCAGCGCCTGCCGCTGCAGCTGGCGGCAGCAGCAGGGCACCACCACCACCACGCACCCGGGCTGCCCGGGACGGCGGCGGCAGCAGCAGCGCAGCCGCAGCAGCCGGGCGTAGTGGAGGCGGCGGCGTTTGTCACCACGCGCAGCCCCAAGCGGCGATCGGGCGCGGGCGCGGGGGCTGCGGGTGGCTGAGCGGCGGCTGAGCTGGCGACCCTCTCAACCTGCCGCCCTGCCCTGCAGGTGAGCTCCTTCCCCCTCTCCACTATGTTCGGCATGTGCACGCTCTTCCTCATCATCTGCCTCGCCTGCCAGCGGCACTTTGCCTCCATCGTGCACTGGGAGCAGGTCGGTGTGGGTGGTTCGCTCCGCTAGCCTGCGGTGGTTTGGTCAGCCAGCCGGCCTTCTGGCTGTTTTGTGCCTGTTGGGGTGCATGCGTGGCGTTGTGTTGTGGCACCTGCACCG
>VFQQ010001357.1_pt1 | contig 34833 bp, 35 predicted proteins | sample 3512341 | NCBI WGS metagenome assembly VFQQ01 (sample SAMN10412373, study PRJNA504923) | tailings metagenome | isolation source: Relicate 2 Philex TSF1 revegetated site | place: Philippines: Tuba, Benguet | collected 2017-08-29 | reverse complement strand
CAGGCCTTGGATCAGTTCTTCGCGCATAGGGACTCCGGGCAACGATGGCGCGAGTGTAACCAATTTGCATCGCCCTGTGCCGGCCGTGCACTCGTTTGGGGCGATAGTTGGCGTCTATCAGTGGGTAGGGTGCGCCGCGCGCACCGCTTCGCGTTCGCTGGCTGAGACTGCGCCGCCGCCTTTGCTGGTGCGCACGGCGCACCCTACGGGTTGTCACGCGGGCCGGAGTGATCAGAACGGTGCCGGACACTCGAAGCGCATGCGTTCGCCTGTTTGCGGGTGGGTGAGGGCGAGCATGCTGGCGTGCAGGCACAGCCGCTCATGGGCGGCCAGCGCCTGTTCGTGGGCGTAGAGGCGGTCGCCCAACAGCGGGTGGCCGATGGACAGCATATGTACGCGCAGCTGGTGCGAGCGGCCGGTGATGGGCGTGAGCTCGACCCGGCACCAGTCGCCGCAGTGCTCGATGATGCGCCAGTGGGTCAGGGCGTGTTTGCCCAGTTCGTGATCGACCACGTGGCGCGGCTTGGTCGGTGGGTCGTAGCGCAGCGGCAGGTCGATGCTGCCGCTGTCGGCCTGCGGCTGGCCCCAGCACAGGGCGGTGTAGGCCTTCTCGGTTTCACGATCATGGAACTGGCGCGACAGCTCGCGGTGGCTGTCGGCATCGCGGGCCAGGACGATGATGCCGGAGGTTTCCCAGTCCAGCCGATGGACGATGCGCGCCTCGGGGTAGCCGTTTTCCTGCAGGCGGGTGACCAGGCAATCCTTGTTGTCATCGGCGCGGCCGGGCACCGACAGCAGCAGGGTGGGCTTGTTGATCACCAGCAGGGCGGCGTCCTGGTGGAGAATTTCGATCTGGCTTAGCGGCATGGGGCGTTCTGGTTGGATTGGGCGATAAAAGCGAATGGCGGCCGCAAGGCCGCCATTCGTATGATCCAGATTAAAAATCTATCTTGGGCGCTGCGAGCTAGAGCCATGCAAGGCAAAAACAGGCGCGGAAGCGGAGTGTACTGTTGTACATGAGCATTACTCGCTTCGCTCGCCCTTCGGGCCGCGCTGAAGCGCGTTAGCCGCAAGCGGCTTGCCGAGCCTGTTTTTAACGCAGCAGGGCCGACGCGCAGCAAGTCCAAATAGATTTTTCAGCGATCCGGCAGGGTAATGTTCAGCTCCAGGATCGAGCAGCTGCCCTGGTTTTCCAGCGCGACCTGAACCTGGTCCGATTCGATGTTGACGTACTTGCGGATCACCTCGACCAGCTCCTGCTGCAGGGCAGGCAGGTAGTCCGGCTGGCTACGCTGACCACGTTCGTGGGCAACGATGATCTGCAGGCGCTCCTTGGCGATGGATGCTGTAGTTTCCTTCTTGCGCGAACGCAAGAAGTCAAAAATATTCATTCTCGACCTCCAAACAGGCGCTGCAGGAAGCCCTGCTTCTTCACGTCCAGGAAGCGGTGCGGCACGTCCTTGCCGAGCAGGCGATCGACTGCGTCGCTGTAGGCCTGGCCAGCGTCGCTCTGGTCATCGAGGATGACCGGGATACCCTGGTTGGAAGCCTTGAGCACGGCCTGGGATTCGGGGATCACGCCGAGCAGGCGGATGGCGAGGATTTCCTCGACGTCTTCGACGCCGAGCATTTCGCCCTTGGTGACACGCTCGGGGTTGTAGCGGGTCAGCAGCAGGTGTTCCTTGATCGGCTCCTCGCCTTTCTCGGCGCGGCGCGATTTGCTCGCCAAGAGGCCGAGCATGCGGTCGGAGTCGCGTACCGAGGAGACTTCCGGGTTGGTCACGACGATGGCCTCGTCGGCGAAGTACATCGCCAGGTGGGCACCTTTCTCGATACCGGCCGGCGAATCGCAGACCACGAACTCGAAGTTTTCCGACAGCTCGCTGATCACCTTCTCGACGCCTTCCTGGGTCAGCGCGTCCTTGTCACGGGTCTGGCTGGCGGCCAGCACGTAGAGGTTCTCGAGGCGCTTGTCCTTGATCAGGGCCTGGGTCAGGGTGGCTTCGCCGTTGACCACGTTGACGAAGTCGTACACCACGCGGCGTTCGCAGCCCATGATCAGGTCGAGGTTACGCAGGCCGACGTCGAAGTCGACGATGACGGTCTTGTGGCCGCGCAGGGCGAGACCGGTACCGATGGCAGCGCTGGTGGTGGTTTTACCGACGCCACCCTTGCCGGAAGTGACTACGAGGATCTTGGCCAAGGTGATTCACCCCAAAAAATGAAGATAAAACGCGGGAATCCGTAGGCCATTCAAGGCTTCCAGATGCCCTTTTGTGTCCCTGAAAAGTGGCGGAAGTATCCGTTAAAGGCGGGTGATGTTCAACACGTCACCCGACAGGCTGACGTGTACCGCATCACCCCAGAGCGGGTCGCGGCGCAGATCTTCGGCGACCTTGTAATGGCCGGCGATCGACAGCATTTCGGCGCCCATTTGCTGACAGAAAATCCGCGCCTTGGTGTTGCCCTTGATGCCGGCGAGGGCGCGGCCACGCATGGGCGCGTAAACATGGATGTTGCCATCGGCGAGAAGTTCCGCCCCGGCACTGACCGGGGCCAGGACGATCAGGTCGCCGCCCTGGGCGTAGACCTGCTGGCCGCCACGTACCGGCGTGGTGATGATGCGGCTGGGTTTGTGCTCGGGTTCTGCCGGCTTCTCCTCGACCTTCTTCGGTGCCGGGTCGATGGGCCGCTCGCGGGCGCCGGAGGGCGGCAGCACGGGCAGATCCATGGCTTCGGCGGCAGCCACGTCGCTTTCACGCGAGGCGCGGATGGCCAGGGTCCGCAGGCCATGGCGGCGGCACACGGCCATCAGCTCGGCCAGGTCCAGCTCGCCTTCGCCTTGCGGTAGCTTGTCCAGCGCCAGCACCAGCGGGGTGTTGCTGAAGAAGGCCGGGGCCTGGGCGACCTTTTCCGTCAGTTGCGCGTCGAGGCGTTCGAGATCGTTGTGCGCCAGTTCCATCACGGTGATGGCAAGCATGCTGCCCTTGAGCTGGAATACGGGGTCCTGGGCGAGGAGGTCGGCTTGGCTCATGGTGGTGCGATGGGCCTTGTGGCGAGTCGAAAGATGCCGGACTTATAGCGATTCGAGCTGCATGCCGCAAGCCGCGCGCGTCAGCGAGGTGGGGCGGGGCGAGGATGATGGCTGTCGTGATTCGCTTTTGTCGGCAGCGATGTCACCGGGGCGCTCGGGAAAACTGGGTTAGAATGCGCGGCTTTGTATGTGATCGGAAACGCCTCATGGATCGCCCCCGCTTTCGCGCCTATTTTCTTCATCCGCGCTTCTGGCCGCTGTGGCTGGGCCTTGGGCTGCTGTGGCTGGTGGTGCAGTTGCCCTACGGCCTGCAGCTGAAGCTGGGGCGGGCGCTGGGCTGGCTGATGTATCGCACGGCCGGCTCGCGCCGGCGCATCGCCGCGCGCAATCTCGAGCTGTGCTTCCCGGCCAAGAGCGCCGCCGAGCGCGAGCGCCTGCTCAGGGAGAATTTCGCCTCCACCGGTATTGCCTTCTTCGAGATGGCCATGAGCTGGTGGTGGCCCAGGTCGCGCCTGGCAAAGCTGGCCCATGTCGAAGGTCTCGAGCATCTGCAGCAGGCGCAGGCCGCAGGGCAGGGCGTGATCCTCATGGCGGTGCACTTCACCACCCTGGAGATCGGCGCGGCGCTGCTCGGTCAGCTGCACACCATCGACGGCATGTACCGCGAGCACAAGAACCCGCTGTTCGATTTCATCCAGCGCCGTGGCCGCGAGCGCCACAACCTCGATGCCACCGCCATCGAGCGCGAGGACATTCGCGCCATGCTCAAGGTGCTGCGCGCCGGCCGCGCCATCTGGTACGCGCCGGACCAGGACTACGGGCGCAAGCAGAGCATCTTCGTGCCGCTGTTCGGCATCCAGGCGGCAACGGTCACCGCCACCACCAAGTTCGCACGCCTGGGCAAGGCGCGTGTGGTGCCCTTCACCCAGCAGCGCCTGGCCGATGGCAGCGGCTATCGGCTGGTGATCCATGCGCCGCTCGAAGGCTTCCCCGGCGAGAGCGAAGAGGCCGATTGCCTGCGCATCAACCAGTGGATCGAGCAGGTGGTCAGTGCCTGCCCGGAGCAGTACCTGTGGGCACATCGCCGCTTCAAGACGCGCCCCGAGGGCGAGCCGAAGCTGTACGGTAAGCGCCGTTAGCGCACCTATACTCAAGAGAAAGTCAGGATCGCCCGATGACCGCAGTTGCCCATTCCCCTGAGCCCGTCACCGGCCTGATTCTCTCCGGTGGCGGGGCGCGGGCGGCCTATCAGGTCGGGGTGCTGGCGGCCATCGCCGATCTGCTGCCGGACGCCTCGCACAACCCCTTCCCGGTGATAGTGGGCACCTCGGCCGGGGCGATCAATGCCGTTGGCCTGGCCTGTGGCGCGCTGCAGTTCGGCGAGGCGGTGCGCCGTCTGACCACGGTCTGGCAGGGCTTTCACACCCATATGGTGTACCGCAGTGACTGGCCGGGCGTGCTGCGTCAGGCGGCGCGCTTCATCGGGCACAGCCTGCTCGGCCTGGGGCGTGACGTTCCGGTGGCACTGCTCGACAGCTCACCGCTGCGTGAACTGCTGCAGCGCGAGCTGGACTTTTCCGGCATCGCGGCGGCGGTGCGCCACCGTCAACTGCGCGCGGTGGCGGTCACGGCCTTCGGCTACGAAAGCGGCCAGGCGGTGACCTTCTACCAGGGCCGCGCCACCATCGATCCCTGGTTCCGCCATCGCCGCGTGGGCGTGCCGACCCGCCTGCAACTGCACCACCTGCTCGCCAGCGCGTCGATCCCGCTGATCTTCCCGCCGGTGAAGATCAACCGCGAATACTTCGGTGACGGCGCCGTGCGCCAGGCAGCGCCGATCAGCCCGGCGCTGCACCTGGGCGCCAGCCGCGTGCTGGTGATCGGTGTCAGCGGCAATGCCCAGCTCGAGCCCAATGCCGCGCTGCCGCGGGTGGCGAGCACGCGGCCGCCGAGCCTGGCGCAGATCGGCGGGCACATGCTCAACAGCACCTTCATCGACAATCTGGAAACCGACATCGAACTGCTCGAGCGGCTCAATCAGATGAGCGCGCTGGTGCCGCCAGAGCGCCGTCCGCGCGGGCTGGGTCTCAATCCGGTGGAGGTGCTGGTGATTGCGCCGAGCCGGCCGCTGGATCAGATCGCCGCGCGCCATCAGCGTGAGCTGCCCAAGGCACTGCGCCTGTTCCTGCGTGGCCCGGGGGCGACCAAGGCCGGTGGCGCCGGTGTGCTCAGTTATCTGCTGTTCGAGCCCGGCTACTGCAGCGAGCTGATCGAGCTGGGGTACCAGGATGCGATGACGCGCAAGGCCGACCTCTGCCGTTTTCTCGGTCTGATCGAAATGGCGCAGCCTGCCTGAGCCCTATCGTCTGTAGCGGGTTGGCTGCGCGCCGTTCCCTGGCGCGCATGGCGCGCCCTGCAACCAATCCGGCTCTTGTGTTTCAGGCCAGCACGCCGTCACGGAAGTCGCGCAGGGCCTGCTCGATTTCCTCGCGGCTGTTCATCACGAACGGTCCGTACTGCACGATGGGCTCGTTCAGCGGGGTGCCGGCGATCAACAGCACCCGCGCGCCATGCGTACTGGCCAGCTGCAGTTCGCCTTGATCCGATAGCCGTACCAGGCGCCCGGCACTGACCGCTTGCGCGTCGGCCGCGGGCAGTTCGAGCAGGCCTTGGTAGACGTAGAGCATGACCCGCTGACCATCGGCCAGGCGCGGCGCGATCCGGGCACCGGCGGGCAGATGCAGGTCGAACAGTTGCGGCTCGGTGTGCGGGCGCTGCACCGCGCCGGCCTGACGTATCTCGCCATCGTCGAACTCGCCGGCGATCACCACCACCTCGACGCCGGACGCCGTGTGGACGCGTGGAATCTCCGTAGCGGGAATGTCGCGATAACCCGCTTCGCCCAGCTTGTCCTTGGCCGGCAGGTTGAGCCAGAGCTGGAAGCCGCGCATGGCACCGAACTCCTGCTCGGGCATCTCGCTGTGGATGATGCCGCGCGCGGCGGTCATCCACTGCACGCCGCCGCTGCCAAGCAGGCCGACGTTGCCCAGGTGATCCTCGTGCCGCATGCGCCCTTCGAGCATGTAGGTGATGGTCTCGAAGCCGCGGTGCGGGTGCGGGGGGAAGCCGGCGATGTAGTCGTCGGGGTTGTCGGTGGAAAACTCGTCGAGCATCAGGAAGGGGTCGAAACGCTCCAGGCCCGGCCCGCCGATCACGCGGTTGAGGCGCACACCTGCGCCGTCGGAGGCCGGTTGGCCAGGCTGGATGCTGATGACGCGGCGATGTGAAGTCATGACGGGCTCCTGGTTAGCGAGGAATGACGCCATGCTAGTCGCATCGAATCGATATTTGGGTGGAAAATTCTCACGCCATGCATCGAATTATTCGATGCATGACCTGCCCTCAGTCGGCGATCCGCAGCTTGCGCGACTCACTGTAGAAGTAGCGCAGCTTCTCGTACTCGAACGGCGAGTTGAGCTGGCCGTAGCGGAAGTTGGTATTGGCGCGGGTGTCGACGATGTTCAGGACGGTGATGCCGGGATTGCTGCGGCTGGCGTCGGCCACGTCGAGGTAGTTGACCGCATTGGCCAGGCTGTAATCGGCCACCAGCCCGCCGGTGTCGCGCAGGTTCGATGGACCGAGCAGCGGCAGCATCAGGTAGGGGCCGGCAGGCACGCCGTAGTAGCCCAGTGTCTGGCCGAAGTCTTCGTTGAATCTCGGCAGGCCCATTTTCGTCGCCGGGTCCCAGATACCACCGACACCGAGAATGGTGTTGAACAGCAAGCGCGCGGTGGTGTTCATCGCCCGCTTGCCCTTGAACTGCAGCACGCTGTTGGCCAGCGTAGGGATTTCACCAAGGTTGTTGAAGAAGTTGTGCACGCCGGTCTGCACCAGGTCCGGCGTGACGTAGCGGTAGCCGTCGACCACGGGCAGGAACACCCACTGATCGAAACGGTAGTTGAAGTGGTAGACGCGGCGGTTCCACGACTCCAGCGGGTCATAGACCTGCAGGGCATCACTGGAGGCGCGCTCGAACTCCTGCTGATCCAGCCCCGGGTTGAATTTCAGGTTCTGCAGCGGGTTGGTGAAGCCGTCAGGGTCGACCTGGTTCTCGGCCAGTGCCTGCCCGCTGACCAGCAGCAGGGCGATGATCAGAGTGCTGTGCTTAACCACGGAAGAACTCCAGCATGGCGTCGGCATTGACGCGATAGTTGAGGTTGCCGCAGTGCCCGCCGCGCGGGTAAAGGGTCAGGCGGTCGCCAAAGGTGCGGCGCAGGAAGCCGATGTCGCCCTGGCCGAGAATCAGGTCGTCGGCGTTGTGCATCACCGCGATCTTGTCGCTGCCTTTGAGGTAGTCCTCCAGGGCGTACAGGCTGCTCTTTTCGATCAGCTGGTTGAGGCTGCCGCCATCGTAGCGGGCGCGCCACATGGGCATCAGCTGCTCGGCGATGTAGCAATCGAAGTCGCAGCGCAGGGCCATCTGGAAGAAGGGCGTGAGGCTGGTGCTCTCGGTGATGCGGTAGTCGCGCGGGGTGATCAGGCCGCGGCGGTTGAGCAGGTCCGAGGTGAACACGATATCGGCGGAGGAGAAGCGGAACGAGGTGCCGATGAGCATGGCCATCTGCTCGTCCGACAGGCGCTCGGTGGACTGCTGGAAGTCGTAGAGCATGGCCTCGTTGATATCCAGATAGCCCTTGTCGTTGAAGTAGCGGGTCAGCTTGCCCAGCACCAGGTCATAGAAGTTGGTGCTGTTGTCGATGCCCTGCACGCGGGTCTGCACCAGCTTGTCCAGGTTGGTGATCGAGGTGTAGAGGTTGACCGGCGGGTTGAGCAGCAGCACGCGCTTGAAGTCGAAGGCGCGGCGGGTTTCGTCGATCTGGCTGACGAAGGCGGCATGCAGGGCGCCGAGACTGTAACCGGTGAGCAGGAATTCGCTGACCTCCAGCTTCGGATGCTGGGCGCGTACGGCCTGCATGGCGCGGTACAGGTCGTCGGCATCCTCCGGGCTGTAGCCGGGCGTGGCGAAGCGCGAGGCGGCAGCCATGAAGTCATAGCTGGTCGGCGAGGACAGCTGCACGACATGGAAACCGGCGCCGTAGAACAGCTTCTTCAGGTATTCGTTGATGCCGCTGGCGTAGTGCGCACCCGTGCCGGCGATGATGAAGATCAGCGGTGCACGGCCTTTCTGCTCGGCCAGGCGGTAGTGCAGCCTGGTCACTGGCCAGAAATTGTCCAGCAGCTCGAATTCGCGGTCAGGGCGCAGGCGAATCGAGTAGTCGCGTTGCCGGATGTCGCCGTCGGCCGGCAGCTCCGGGCGCAGCTCCGGCGGCGTGGTGGCGATGGTGGCCTCGAACGGATTGGCCAGCGGAAAGCCATAGCTTTCGGCGTCCACATCGGCGGCCATCGCCGAGGCACAGAAGACCAGGCCAGCGAACAGGGCGGCGAGTCGGGCAAGGCTGGGCATGTGCGAAGTCCCTTTGGCTGAGAGAACGTCTGGATTGAACAGCTGGCTTATGACAGCAGCAAGCAGGGCAAAGTGCCAGACTATCCTGCCTTATTGCGGAGGAACTTGCGTAGCGGGGCGCTACGGGCAAGCGTGTCAGCGCTGCGCCGGCTCGTTCAGTCAGGCCTGATGATGCAGCCAGGCGTGCTTGGGACGTTCCGGGGCAGGCTGGCGATTGCGTTCGAAACGCTGCCAGATCTTCTCGTGGAAGTAGAAACCCACCGAGTTGCACAGCGGCTCGATCGCCGCTACCAAGCCGCTGGCCGCAACGCTGCCGGTCAGTGCGTAGGTGACGCCGAAGGCGATGCAGAAGTGCATGATGGTAAAGGTCAGCGTCTTGAGCATGATGCACCTCGTTGAGAATCATTTCGTCATGCTGAGGAGGCTAGTGCTGATCATGCGAGTCGGGAAATGCGCCGTTTGCATGGCTTTGATAGGCGTTATGAATTGATTGCTGTTGTCTGAAACTAATCGTCTATTTATCCCCGAGCCCTGTACCAAGGTGGGCCTTATTTCCATGGAGTCTTGTTATGCAGATCAGTGACATCCCCTTCGGCGTGACGGACTGGAGCGAAGTACCTGCTACCGAACATCCTGGCGAGCGTGGCATCGCGCGTTGGCGCACCTGTCAGTTCGGAGCGCTGCGAGTACGCATGGTCGAGTATTCACCTGGCTATCTGGCTGACCACTGGTGCCACAAGGGGCACGTGTTGTTGTGCCTGGAGGGGGAGCTGAGCACCGAACTGGAAGATGGCCGGGTGTTCGTGCTCAAGCCCGGGATGAGCTATCAGGTAGCCGATGGCGCCGAGGCGCATCGCTCCTCGACATCGCTTGGCGCGCGCCTGTTCGTGGTGGACTGAGTCGCGATGTTCTGGCGTACGGCTGCCGATGCCCTGGTGCTGGTGCACCTGGGCTTCATTCTGTTCGTGCTGCTCGGCGGCCTGCTGCTGCTGCGCTGGCCGCGGCTGATCTGGCTGCACCTGCCCGCGGTGGCCTGGGGCATCCTGGTGGAATGCCTGCACCTGGGATGCCCGCTGACGCCCTGGGAAAATCAGCTGCGTCGGCTGGCCGGGCAGGCGGGCTATGACGGCGGTTTCATCGAGCACTACCTGATACCGCTGATCTATCCGGCCGGGCTCACGCCCCAGCTCCAGCTCTGGCTCGGCGCCCTCGTCGTGCTGGTCAATCTGGCCGTCTATGCCTGGCTGGTCCGGCGCTGGCGCGTGCGCGATTAGCGCTGCCTATTCATGAATCTGATGAAGGCGCGGGGGCTTAATCTCCTTCGCTACACTGGCAGCCAATGCAACCAAAACACTGAAAGGCAGGGGCTGCTATGCAAAACCGCATGATGATCACTGGCGCGGGCTCCGGCCTGGGACGCGAAATTGCCCTGCGTTGGGCACGCGAGGGCTGGCGCCTGGCGCTGGCCGATGTCAACGAAGCCGGCCTGGCTGAAACCCTGAAACTGGTACGCGAGGCCGGTGGTGACGGCTTCACGCGCCGTTGCGACGTGCGCGACTACAGCCAGCTGACCGCCCTGGCGCAGGCCTGCGAAGAGCAGTTCGGCGGTATCGATGTCATCGTCAACAACGCCGGTGTCGCCTCCGGTGGCTTCTTCAGCGAGCTGTCGCTGGAGGATTGGGACTGGCAGATCTCGATCAACCTGATGGGTGTGGTCAAAGGCTGCAAGGCATTCCTGCCGCTGCTGGAAAGGAGCAAGGGCAAGATCGTCAATATCGCCTCCATGGCCGCGCTGATGCAGGGCCCGGGCATGAGCAACTACAACGTGGCCAAGGCCGGTGTGGTGGCCCTGTCGGAAAGCCTGCTGGTGGAGCTGCGCCAGCTGGAGATCGGCGTGCATGTGGTCTGCCCGTCCTTCTTCCAGACCAACCTGCTGGACTCCTTCCGCGGCCCGACCCCGGCGATGAAGGCGCAGGTGGGCAAATTGCTGGAGAGTTCGCCGATCACCGCTGCGGACATCGCCGATTACATCCACGCTGAAATGGCCAAGGGCAGCTTCATGATCCTGCCTCACGAAATGGGTCGCATGGCCTGGGCGGTGAAGCAGAAGAACCCGCAGGCGCTGTACGACGAGATGGCCAGCATGGCCGAGAAGATGCGCGGCAAGGCCAAGTCCGCCGGCTGACCGAAAGGTCAGTTATTCATGCTTGCAGGCTTGCCTGGCGCGGCCTGCGGGGGTAGGGTGGCCGCCCCGGCCTGCCTGCCGTCATGACCATGGAATACCTGTGAAACCAGTCCCTCGGGCCCTGCTGCTGGTGGCCCTGGTGCTGGCGGCGATCAATTTGCGCCCCGGCATCACCTCCCTCGCGCCGTTGATCGAGCGCATCGCTGCGGAGTTGTCGCTGAGCCGCAGTTTCATCAGCCTGACTACCGCCTTGCCGGTGCTGTGCATGGGCCTGCTGGCGCCATTGGCGCCGCGCCTGGCGATGCGCTGGGGGCTCGAACGCACCATCGTGCTCTGCCTCGGGCTGATCGGCTTGGCGCTGCTGGCGCGTCTGGCCGCGCACCAGAGTGCGGTGCTGATCGGCAGTGCCATCGCGCTGGGCGCTGCGATTGCGGTGGCCGGGCCTCTGCTCTCGGGCTTCATCAAACGCTATTTCGCCAGCCAGATGGGCCGCGTGGTGGGCTGGTATTCGCTGGGCATGGCCATCGGCGGTGCGGGCGGTGCGGTGTTCACGGCGCCGGTCACGGCGCTGTTCGGCGATGCCTGGCATCTGGGGCTGGCGATATGGGCCATGCCGGCGTTGCTCGGGGTCCTGCTCTGGCTGTGGCTGCCCAACCAGGCCGCAGCGGCCGAGCGGCAGGAAAGCGGCGGCCTGCCCTGGCTGCAGCCGCGCGCCTGGCTGATCAGCTGCTTCTTCGCCATTCAGGCGGGGCTGTTCTACGCCATCGCCACCTGGGTCGTGGCGCGCTACCACGAAGCCGGGCTGAGCATGCTGCGCAGCAACTCGCTGCTCAGCCTGGCCATGCTCATGGGGCTGCCCAGCTCGTTCCTGCTGCCCTGGCTGGCGCAGCGCTACAATGCCCGTTACCCGCTGCTGCTGGCTTGCGGGGCGGTTACCTGCAGCTGTCTGGCGATGGTCACCTTCATGCCGCGTTTCGTTCCGGAACTCTGGGCGGTGATCATGGGCTTTTCTCTGGGCGGCTCCTTCGCCCTGTCGCTGGTACTGCCGCTGTACGAAGCCGGCTCGCCGCTGGCGGTCAGCCGCTGGACGGCGATGATGCTGTTCACCGGTTACAGCCTCGGCTGCCTGACGCCGATTCTGACCGGCCTGGCCCGCGACCTGTCCGGCAGCTACCGGCTGCCGTTCGCCGTACTCACAGCCCTGGCGCTGGTGATGACGCTGGTGGCCTGGCTGCTGGGGCGAAACCACCGGCTGCACCGGTGAAGAATTGGCAGCAGTTCCTTTCTTGCCCAGGCGTGCTGTGTTAGAAGGCGTTCTGCTTTTTCAGGAGTGCCGGTGTGGAGTCCGAATCCATCGTCTATGGCTGTATCCGCGACTGGCCTTCGGATGATCCCGAGCTGCGTCGCCTGCGCCGTGAAACCAACCATGGCGTGCTGGCCGAATTGCCGTCTGGCGAGCTTTGGCCGTTTCTCGGTCGCGAGATGTTCTCCTTCTGCGAGCTGCCGGGGGCGGGCCTCTACCAGACCCAGGTGATCCACTTCGGCGCCAGCTACGGCGCGGTGGAGTATGAATGGAACCTGTGGATCGAAGCCTTCGAGGCCTTGCTCAAGCGCCTGTACTGGGCCAGTGCCGTGGTGCACCTGGAAACCGAGCTCAATGGCATGCACACCTTCCGCTGGGAGTCCGACAACGGTTTTCACAGCCCCCAGGAGGGCGCGCTGCGGGTGCGCTGCGCCTGGGAGCGTGAAGGTGCCCTGCGCGGTTAGGATGGCTGGATGAGCAACTATCTGTGGTTTCTCCTGGCGGCGCTGTTCGAGATCGCCGGCTGCTACGCCTTCTGGATGTGGCTGCGACTCGATCGCAGCATCTGGTGGGTGGTGCCGGGGCTGCTCAGCCTGGCGTTGTTCGCGCTGATTCTGACCCGCGTCGAGGCCTCCTTCGCCGGACGTGCCTATGCCGCCTATGGCGGTGTCTACATCGTCGCTTCGCTGGTCTGGCTGGCCTTGATCGAAAGGACCCGGCCGATGTTCAGCGACTGGCTGGGCGCGGCCTTGTGCCTGGCCGGCGCTCTGATCATCCTGCTGGGCCCGCGGCTGCATTCCTCCTGAATCTGCTTATAAGTAGCAGAAGTAAAAAGTTCCGCTGTCATCAAATCTTTATATATCGGCAACTGAGCTGAAATAACCCCTCGCCAAGATTCCCCCCAGCACGAACGAGTCAACAACTCGGGTGTTTTCAACACTAAAAGTCAACAGGGGAATTTCTCGATGATCCGTAAGCACTTCGCCGGTTTCGCAGCCAGCGCCCTGGCTCTGGCCGTCTCCGCCCAGGCTTTCGCCGGTACCGTCACCACTGACGGCGCCGATATCGTGATCAAGACCAAGGGCGGCCTCGAAGTCGCCACCACCGACAAAGAGTTCAGCTTCAAGCTGGGCGGCCGTCTGCAGGCCGACTATGGCACCTTCGATGGCTTCTACACCCGCGACGGTGACAAGGCCGACGCTGCCTACTTCCGCCGTGCGTTCCTGGAACTGTCCGGTACCGTCTACAAGGATTGGAAATACGTTCTCAGCTACGACCTGGCTCACAACGCCGGCAGCAGCGATGACGGTTACTTCGACGAAGCTTCGGTGACCTACACCGGCTTCAACCCGGTCAACATTCGTGTCGGCCGCTTCGACCCGGACTTCGGTCTGGAGAAGGCCACCAGCTCCAAGTGGATCACCGCCATCGAGCGTTCCGCCATCTATGAAATCGCCGATTGGGTCAACGGCCACGAGAACGGTATGGGCGTACAGGCCAGCTCGGTGATCGGCAACATGGCCTTCATGTCCGGTGGCGTCAGCGCCAAGGACACCAACGATACCGATGGCGAGAGCGTCAAGCAGTTCAACCTGCGCGGCGTGTTCGCCCCCATGGCTGAGCCGGGCAACGTCCTGCACCTGGGCCTGAACTACGCCAATCGCGGCCTCGACGATGTCGCCGCCGATGCTCGTATCCGTCCGCGTCTGACTGTGCGCGGCGTCAACACCAATGGCGGTAACGATGCTGGCACCAATGGTAACCGCGCGATTTTCGGTGGCGACGCCACCTCGATCTACGGCGGTACTAACACCTCTTACCGTGCTGGTGACCTCGACAACGATTCCGCCTGGGGCGCCGAACTGGCTTACGCCATGGGCCCGTTCTCTGCTCAGGCCGAGTACCTGGCGCGCAAGCTGAAGGCTGACCGCGCTGGCATCGAAGACATCAAGGCCAACGGTTACTACGCGCAACTGGCCTACACCCTGACCGGCGAATCCCGCGGCTACCGTCTGGATGGCGCACGCTTCGATGCGATCAAGCCGTCCGACAAGCAACTGGGCGCCTGGGAAGTCTTCTACCGTTACGACAACATCAAGATCGAAGACGACAACGTCACCGTAGCTACCGCCACTCGCGAAGTGGGTGATACCAAGGCCAAGCTGCACACCGTCGGCGTGAACTGGTACGTCAACGACGTGGTCAAGGTCGCTGCCAACTACGTCAAGGCCAAAACTGACGGCATCACCAACACCGCTGGCGACGACGACGGTGACGCCTTCGTGATGCGCCTGCAGTACGCGTTCTGATGCATCGCTGATTCTGCTCCTGAATTGAGCCCCGCCTTTGGCGGGGCTTTTTTTCGTCCGCCGCTTTCGCCAGACTGGCGCCATGCCCCTGCACACCTTGACCCAACTGTCCCAACTACCGGCCGCCAGCTGGGATGCCTTGCTGCCGACTTCGCAGCCGTTCCTGCGCCACGCCTTCCTTTCCTCGCTGGAGGACAGTGGCAGCGTTGGCGGCCGTACCGGCTGGCTGCCGGCGCACCGGCTCTGGTGCGATGCGCAGGGCCAGGTGCAGGCGGCGCTGCCGGCTTACATCAAGCAGCACTCCTATGGCGAATACGTGTTCGATCACGCCTGGGCCGATGCCTGCCGGCGTGCCGGCATCGCCTACTATCCCAAGCTGCTGGGCGCGGTGCCGTTCTCTCCGGTGAGCGGGGCGCGTCTGCTCGGTGACGCGCACGCCGCCGCGCAGCTGCTCGACGAGCTGGCGAACGAACTGGACGACCAGGGCTTGTCGAGCCTGCATATCAACTTCACCAGCCCGGCCTGCGATGCGCTGATGCTGCAGCGGCAAGGCTGGCTGGAACGTCTCGGCTGCCAGTTCCACTGGTACAACCGCGGTTATCGCGATTTTCACGACTTTCTCGACATGCTCGCCTCGCGCAAACGCAAGCAGATGCGCAAGGAGCGTGAGCAGGTCGCAGGGCAGGGTATCGATTTCGACTGGCGGGGCGGCCACGAGCTGAGCGAGGTGGACTGGGACTTCGTCTACCAGTGCTACGCCAACACCTACCATGTGCGCGGCCAGGCGCCCTACCTGACGCGGACGTTCTTCAGCCTGCTGGCCGAGCGCATGCCGGAGGCGATTCGCGTGGTGTTTGCCAGGCAGCACGGCCGTCCGCTGGCCATGGCCTTCAGCCTGGTCGACGGCGACACCTTCTACGGTCGTTACTGGGGCTGCCTGGCCGAGTTCGACCGGCTGCACTTCGAAACCTGTTTCTATCAGGGTATGGAGCGGGCCATTGCCGAGGGGCTCGAACGTTTCGACGCCGGTGCGCAGGGCGAGCACAAGCTGATTCGTGGTTTCGAGCCGGTGCTTACCCACTCGTGGCATTATCTGCGCCACCCGGGGCTGCATGCCGCGGTTGCCGAGTTCCTCGAGCAGGAGCGCTCTGGCGTGCGGGTTTACGCCGAACAGGCGCGCAGCTATCTGCCGTTTCGCCAGGCCGCCGGCGGCTGATCGGGCGATCAGTTCGGCGGCGCAGGGCCGAAACAGCTGTTTGCCGGAAGTTCCCCGCGTCGGAGATTTCTGCAAAAACTCCAGAGCTTTCAGCAAGAAGCCTGTTCACATCTGCCACTAAATTCCGCCCTTCACTTTCGTTACGACCGTTTTTGTCTGCGCCGATTGGTCAGACCAGCTTCGCTGGGCTAGACCGATAACAGCGGTTACAGCAGCCCAGGCGTGGTGGTAACGCGATTCGGTGGCCGCAGGCGCAAGCCAGGGAGGTCAGGGAAAGTGCTCAGGCACTTGCCGATGCAGTGACGAAGCGGTGGAGGCTTCACTGCACCGGTTATCTGCCCCTGATCGTGCTCGCCAGGCATCGGTGTGACGAGGAAAAGAGACCGGAGCCCCGCATCCGCAAAAGCGGGTGCACTTTGCCAATCAGGGCACGGTGCCCGAGAACAACAAACGAGAGGGGAGCCCCCCAAATGACAGCTAGTACTCCAATGCTCGTCACCTTCGTGGTGTACATCGCAGCCATGGTGCTGATCGGCCTGATCGCCTATCTGCGCACCAAGAACCTTTCCGACTACATCCTGGGTGGCCGCAGCCTCGGTAGCTTCGTCACCGCGCTGTCCGCCGGCGCTTCAGACATGAGTGGCTGGCTGCTGATGGGCCTGCCGGGCGCCATCTTCGTTGCCGGCATCTCCGAAAGCTGGATCGCCATCGGTCTGGTGATCGGCGCCTACCTCAACTGGCTGTTCGTTGCCGGTCGTCTGCGCGTGCAGACCGAGCACAATGGCAACGCCCTGACCCTGCCCGACTACTTCACCAACCGCTTCGAGGACAACAGCCGCATCCTGCGCATCTTCTCGGCGCTGGTGATCCTGGTGTTCTTCACCATCTACTGCGCTTCCGGCGTGGTGGCCGGTGCCCGTCTGTTCGAGAGCACCTTCGGCATGTCCTACGAGACCGCGCTGTGGGCCGGCGCCGCGGCGACCATCGCCTACACCTTCATCGGTGGCTTCCTGGCGGTGAGCTGGACCGACACCGTGCAGGCCACGCTGATGATCTTCGCACTGATCCTCACCCCGATCGTGGTGATGATCGCCACCGGCGGTTTCGATCCGGCCATGGTCGCCATCGAGGCGGTCGACGCCACCAACTTCGACATGCTCAAGGGCGCCACCTTCGTCGGCGTGATCTCGCTGATGGCCTGGGGCCTGGGCTACTTCGGCCAGCCGCACATCCTGGCGCGCTTCATGGCCGCCGATTCGGTCAAGTCGATCCCGGCTGCTCGCCGCATCTCCATGACCTGGATGATCCTGACCCTGGCTGGCGCCGTGGCCGTGGGCTTCTTCGGTATCGCCTACTTCTCGGCGCACCCGGAAGTCGCCGGCCCGGTCGGCGAGAACCCTGAGCGCGTGTTCATCGAACTGGCCAAGCTGCTGTTCAACCCCTGGATCGCCGGCATCCTGCTGTCCGCCATCCTGGCTGCGGTGATGAGCACCCTGAGCTGCCAGCTGCTGGTGTGCTCCAGTGCGCTGACCGAGGACTTCTACAAGGCCTTCCTGCGCAAGGGCGCCTCGCAGACCGAACTGGTCTGGGTCGGCCGCGCCATGGTGCTGCTGGTGGCACTGGTCGCCATCGCCCTGGCCGCCAACCCGGAAAACCGCGTACTGGGCCTGGTGTCCTACGCCTGGGCCGGTTTCGGGGCTGCGTTCGGTCCGGTGGTGATCCTCTCGCTGCTGTGGAAGGGCATGACCCGCAACGGCGCCCTGGCCGGCATGCTGGTCGGTGCGGCCACCGTGATCGTGTGGAAGAACTGGATCGGTCTGGGCCTGTACGAGATCATCCCGGGCTTCATCCTTGCCACCCTGGCCATCGTCATCTTCAGCCGTATCGGCAAGGCGCCCAGCCAGTCGATGCTCGAGCGCTTCGACAAGGCCGAGAGCGAATACAAGTCGGTGTAACCTTGCCGGCCTGACCCAAAGGCGATGACTGCTCGGCAGCCATCGCCTTTTTCGTTTCCGGGCCTAAGATAGGCACACCTTTTTCGACGGATGCTCCCATGACCAGCAATGACCCGCTCCACGGCCTGACCCTGCAGGCGATACTCACTGCCCTGGTGGAGCGCATCGGCTGGGAGGGGCTGGCCCGTCAGGTCGATGTGCGCTGTTTCAAGCATGAGCCGAGCATCAAGTCGAGCCTGACCTTTCTGCGCAAGACGCCCTGGGCACGGGCCAAGGTCGAGCAGCTCTACCTGCAGCACTGCAAGCCCTGACCCTTCAGTTGATCTCCAGCCCCAGCGCCTGCAGGGCCTGTCGGTAACTGTTGCCGGCCATGCGCAGGCCGTTGTTGTGGTTGGCGCCCTCGATCAGCAGCAGTTGCTTGGGTTCGCTGGCCGCTTCGAACAGCGCTTCGCTGAAGCGTGAGGGCACATAGCGGTCGTCACGCCCGTGGGCGATCAGCACCGGAATGCCCACGTCGGCGATCTTGCTCAGCGAGTCGAACTCCTGCGACAGCAACCAGCGCACCGGCAGTGAGGTATTGGTCACCGCTGCCGCCACATCGCCCAGATTGGTGAAGCTGGACTCGACGATCAGGCCCGCGGCTTGCGCCGCCTCGTCCTCGCCGGCCAGTTCGTGCGCCAGATGGACGGCCACCGCGCCGCCGAGCGAATGGCCGTAGATAAAGCGCTTGTCCGCCTCGGGTTGCAGGCGCGTCAGGTGCTGCCAGGCGATCAGGGCGTCCTGATAGACGCTGCGCTCGGAAGGCAGGGCGCCTCGGCTCTGGCCAAAGCCGCGGTAGTCCACCGCCAGGACGGCAAAGCCCATGGCGTGCAACTGTTCGATGCGAAACAGCTGGCCGGTCAGGTTCCAGCGCGAGCCATGCAGATAGAGCAGCGCCGGGGCATCCTGGCGCGCTGCCGGCCACCACCAGGCGTGCAGGCTCTCATCGGCGCCCAGTTCCGGTGATTGCAGCTGCACGTCCTCGATGCCGGCGGGCAGGCCGCGGAACCAGTGGGCTGTGCCAGGCTCGATGCGAAACACCAGTTCGCGCTCGGTCTGTTCCAGCTTGGCGCAGCCGATCGGCAGCAACAACAGCAGGCAGGCCAGCACGGTCAGGCTCAGGCGACGGCGGCGCAGCAGGGCGAACCAGGACGAAGGCATGGATGGGGCTCACGAACGACACGGACGATGCTGCCATGGACTGCACAGACGGTGCCGGGTTTCGCCCAGCGGCGGCCGCTGTGGTTACCAGGTATTACTGCAGACGGATCTGCGCTGCATTCAGCGGCGCGTCGCAGAGCGTGGCGCTGCCAGGCTCAAGATAGGGCGTGAGAATCGGCGCCATGCCCTTGAGCACCTGGACCGGCAATGCCGAGGTGAAGGTGAAGCGTTCGGCTTCGCGCCCCGGCACGAACGCGGTGAGGGTGCCGTAGTGCCGCGGGCCGAGGAAGAACACGAAAGTGGCCGTGCGGTTCATCGCCCGCGAACTGATCACCCGGCCGCCCGCGCCGACGCTCTCGATGCGGTTGTCGCCGGTGCCGGTCTTGCCACCGAGCGTCAGGCTGCGGCCATCCGGCAGCTGGAAGGTGCCCTGCAGGCGCCGCGCGGTACCGCCCTCGACCACCTGGGAGAGGGCATTGCGCAGCGCTGCCGCGACTTCGGACTGCATCACCCGCCTGCCGCCGTGGAGATCGCTCTCGACCCGCGTTTCATAGGGCGTTCCGGCGGCGAAGTGCAACTCGTCGATGCGCAGCACCGGCTGGCGGATACCGTCGTTCTGGATGATGCCCATCAGCTCGGCCAGTGCCGCCGGCCGGTCACCGGAGCTGCCCAGCGCGGTGGCCAGTGACGGAACCAGATGCTGGAAGGGGTAGCCGAGGTTTTTCCAGCGGCGGTGGATGTCGGAAAAGGCCTCGACCTCGAGCATGATGCGGATGCGGCTGTCGCGTGCGCTCTTGTGTCGGGTGCGCAGCAGCCAGCCGTAGACTTCCTGGCGCTCGTCGACGCTGGCGGCCACGGCGTCGCTGAAGCTGGCTTGCGGGTTGTCGATCAGGTAGCCCAGCAGCCACAGTTCCAGCGGGTGTACGCGCGCGATATAGCCCTGATCCGGCAGGTTGTAGGCGCCGGGGCCGTAATCCTGGTACAGGCGGGCGATGCGCTGGTCACTGAGGTTTTCCTGCGGCAGCTGCGCCCGCAGGAATGCGGCGAAGGTCGCTTCGTCGGCGTGCGGCAGCAGGTAACGGTGCACGGCACTCAGGCGTACCGAGGTCTGGCGCAGGCCGCTGAGGAAGGTTTCCAGACGCTGTTGTTCCGGCTGGCCCTGGTATTTGCGCCAGAAACGCAGCAGGAAGGTGCGCCCCTCCTGGTCGGCGAAGCGTTGCAGGTATTGCTGGCGGCGCGGGTCCTTGTCGTCCTTGAGCAGTTCGGCGCTGTTCTGGTAGGTGCTGTAGCGCACCAGGTCGCGCATCAGGCGTACAAAGGGCAGGTTGATCGATTCGCGCAGGGATTCGCGCAGGGTCGGATTGCGGCCGTTGTCCTCGCGGCGGAAGTTGCCGAAGGTGTGCAGCCCGCCGCCGGTGAAGAAGCGCTCCTGCGGGCTTGCCGAATAGCGCCGCTCCAGCGCCGCTTCCAGCATGCCGGCCAGGTCCGCCCCGGGGTTGGCCAGCAGGTAGTCCACGGCCCAGCGGCTGAGGTGGTCCTGCTCGGCGATCTCCACCTGGCGCAGCTCGGCCGGGCTCTTGCCGACGTGGCGCTGATGCAGTTCGGCGATGATTTCCAGGTAGGTGGTCAGTACGCGCAGCTTGGCGGTGGAGCCGAGTTCCAGCTTGCTGCCCTCGTTGATATCGAAGGGCTGGTCGGTGCTGTCGGTCTGTACCCGCACCCGGCTGCCGGTCGGGGTGCGTTCGAACAGGGTGAAGCTGTAGCGCACCTCTGCGGTTTTCTCCGGCGACAGCAGGCGCTCGCCGAACAGGCCGATCTTGCCGGCGAACGCGGGGTCGGCCAGGTTCTGCAGGTAGGCGCTGGCCTGCTGCTGCAGATCGCGCTGCAGCGTGCTGCGTGCCGCGAGGTCGAGGCGGTCCAGATCGTAAAGCGGCATGCCCAGCAGGTTGGACAGGCGCGAGCGTGCCACGCTGATGCCTTTGTCGCTCTCCACCGCACGCAGGTTGGGCTCCTGCTGCCAGTCGCGATACTGCAGTCGCTGGGCGAGCGCGGCGTCGCGCAGATCGGCGTCGATCAGCCCGCCGTTGGCGAGCAGGCGAATGTGGCTTTCGGTCAGGGCCTCCATGTCGCGCCGACCTTGTGCAAGGTAATAGGAGGGGCGGCGCTGGGCGATCATCAGCGACAGCACCTGGCGCAGGGCCAGGCCGCGCTCGGCCAGGCTGGCGTCAGGCGAGCGGCGTGGATCGAGCAGGGCGTTGCTGCGCTCGAATTCGGCGCCGTACCAGATGCGCAGACCGTCCGCCAGGCCATGCACCTCGCCGTGGCCGGGCGCGGCGGAGAGCGGCACGCTGTTGAGGTAGTCGCGCACGATACGCTGGCGCGCCTCCAGCGTCTGTGGCCCATGCTGGTAGGCACGTACGCTGGCGGACATCATCTGGCGCAGTTTTTCCGCGGCCGAGAGCGTCAGCCCGTCAGGTGAATGGCGATACTTTTCCAGTTGAGTGGCCAGGGTGCTGCCGCCGGCGGACTGGTCCTGCATGTCGAGCATCTTGCCCAGCTGCGACAGCGCCGCCATGGCGAAGCGTGGCCAGTCCACTGCCGGATTGGCCAGCGGCTGCGAGGGGTCGAGCAGATTCCGGTTCTCGATGAACAGCAGGCTGTTCACCACCAGCGGCGCAATGCTGGCGAAGTCGGCGTAGCCCTGCTGTGGGTAGAGAAACTCGTAGAAGGGCGTGCCGCGGCAGTCGCTGATGCTCAGGCCGCTCTGGCTCTTCTCGGTAAAGGGCGGGAACAGGCCGCGGCGGCTGTAGGCCAGCAGTTCGTCGGAGAAACGCGACTGCTCGGTAACCTGATAATCGCGTTGCTGCAGGCGCTCCAGCATCAGCGGCAGGTAGGCGTAGCCCTGGCGTTTGTCGAAGGGACCGTCGGTCGGGTAGATGATCCGGTCACTGGGCCCGGGTTCGACGCGGTAGGTGAGGCTGGCGGCATAGCGGCTCAGCTCGCGCGACTGAAAATGCGCGCTGCGTGATTCGAACACCAGCAGTGCGGTGGCCGCCAGTAGCAGCAGTACCAGCAGCAGATACAGACCAAGACGCCAATGGCGCCTTGTCGAGGTCGGCTTTCGCTGACCCTGCACACCTGCCGCGTGGGCCAGGTGAGGCTGCTGCGGATTCATTTGCCATGATGCGCCCATAAGTCACCGGCCTGGTCTGTCAGCATCATATGAACCGCGAGATCGGCGCTTGCCGGATGTCGACTGCGGGTCGGACCGCCGCTCGTCTCGCTGCTCTCACTATCAGACTAGACGCTGTCGCGCCGTCTGGCTGGCGGTTTTTGCTTCCGGGCAGTCCGTACCTCGAGGCTGGGCAGGCCTGCTAGACTCGCTGCAACGCACAGGTGCAGGGAATCATCATGCAGCGCGACCACCGAGAGCAGCTTCAGCAAAGCTGGCAGGCCAATGCCGATGCCTGGGCCGCAGCGGTGCGCGAGCAGCGTATCGAAAGCCGGCGGCTGGTCACCGATGCAGCGATCATCCAGGCCGTGCTGGCGCTGCAGCCCAGGCGGGTGCTGGATATCGGTTGCGGCGAAGGCTGGCTGTGCCGGGGACTGGCCGAGCACGGCATCGAGCCGGTCGGGGTGGATGCTTCCGCGCCGCTGATCGAGGCGGCCCGCGCAGCCTGCGACGGGCGTAGCCAGTATCGTGTCTGTGGCTATGCCGAGCTGGACGCGCATGCCGAGCAGCTCGGGCGTTTCGAGGTGCTGGTGTGCAATTTCGCCCTGCTCGAGGAACCCTTGCAGCCGATTCTGCGCAGCCTGCACGGTTTGCTGGCGCCCGGCGGCAGCCTGCTGATCCAGACCCTGCATCCCTGGCGCGCCAGCCATGGCGAGCCCTATCAGGACGGCTGGCGGGTCGAGGATTTCGTCGGCTTCGGCGAAGGCTTTCAGGCGCCGATGCCCTGGTTCTTCCGCACCCTGCAGTCCTGGCTGACCCTGATCGGCGAAACCGGCTGGCGCCTGGAGTGGCTGCAGGAGCCGCTGCATCCCGAGAGCGTGCAGCCGGTGTCCCTGCTATTGCTGCTCAAACCGCTCTGATCATGCAATTGCTGCTCAACCTCGACGTTCCCGATCTGCCAGCCGCGGTGGCCTTCTATCGGCAGGCATTTGGGCTGACGGTTGGGCGTGAACTGTTCGACGGCACTGTCGTCGAGATGCTCGGTGCAGGCGTACCGCTTTACCTGCTGCAAAAGGCCGCCGCCACTCGCCCCTGCCCAGAGACCGGCGTGCTGCGCGACTACAGCCGGCACTGGATGCCGCTGCACCTGGACCTGGTCGTGGCAGACCTTGATTTGGCGTTGGCTCGCGCACTTGGCTCGGGCGCGCAGCAGGAAGGTGAAATCCATGAATATGACTGGGGGCGCCTGGCCACACTGAGTGATCCCTTTGGTCACGGGCTGTGCCTGTTGCAATGGCGTGGCAAGGGATATGACCTGGTCACAACCCATGGGGGAGAAATCGATGCGCAGAATTGAATTGGCTGGTAGGCAGGTGCCGGTGATCGGCCAGGGTACCTGGCGTATGGGTGAGGACGAACGCCTGCGCTCTCGAGAGGTCGCCGCGCTGCGTGAGGGGTTGGACCTGGGGCTGAGTCTGATCGACACCGCCGAGATGTATGGCGAGGGCGGCGCGGAGCAGGTGGTGGGCGAGGCCATCGCCGGGCGCCGCGACGAGGTGTTCCTGGTCAGCAAGCTGTATCCGCACAACGCCAGCCTGGGTGGGGTCCAGGCGGCCTGTGAGCGCAGCCTCAAGCGCCTGGGTTGTGAGCAATCGACCTGTACCTGTTGCACTGGCGCGGCCGCTATCCGCTGGCCGAGACCGTCGAGGGTTTCGAGCGGCTGCGCGAGCAGGGCAAGATCGGCGCCTGGGGTGTTTCCAACTTCGATCTGGACGGTCTGCTGGAGCTGGATCGGCCGGCCTGTCGGAGCAATCAGGTGCTGTACAACCTGCAGGCGCGAGGCATCGAGTACGACCTGTTGCCCTGGCAACAGCGCGCGGACATGCCACTGATGGCCTACTGTCCGCTGAGCCAGGCTGGCGACCTGCTGCACGCGCCTGCGTTGCGCGAGGTCGCCGAGCGTCACGGCGTGACGCCGGCTCAGGTGGCGCTGGCGTGGACCATCAGGCAGGACGGCGTGATCGCCATTCCCAAGGCCGTGAGCAGCCTGCACCTGCGCGATAACACCGCCGCGGCATCGATAACGCTGCAGAAGGATGATCTGGCACTGCTCGACGCGGCCTTCCCGCCGCCGCGCCGCAAGCAGACCCTGCAGATGGTATAGCGCACATTGCCACTCGGTAGGGTGCGCCGCGCGCACCGAGTCTGCCGGAATGTTCGGAGTACTCCCCGCACCACCCCAAGGAACCGGAGCGGCGCACTCAGTTGGCAGGATCGGCCGCCAGGCGTCCGGCGTCCTTGAGCAGGGCCTTGAGGAAGGCATCCTGCAATTCGGGATCGTTGCGCGTCAGCTCGATCAGGCTCTGTTCCAGCTCGCTGGCTTCCTCTTCCAGACCCAGATCGGACAGGCGCTTGACCCGGTGTACCCACTGGGCCACGTCGTCTCCTTCGAGATCGTCGAAGATCAGGTCATGCGCCTCACGCAGTTTGCCGCGCAGGGTATGGCTGACCATGAGAGTCGCTTCGGCGCGCGCGATATCATCGCCGAGGCGATCTTCCACGCTCAGCTGCAGCATGTTCAGGCGGGCGATATCCTGCTCGGTGAAGGGGCTGTCCAGCAGGTTGAGGCGCAGGACCCCGGTGCTGTCGGTGAGCAACTCGAACTCCTGACCACCGGCCTTGACCTGAACCGGACGTTCGGACCAGGGCAGGTTGATGTACTCCATGCGGCGGTCACGCTGCACCTCGTTGATGCTGGCCAGGTTCTGTTCGGCGCGGCCATTGGATTCCACGTTCATGAACGGGTTGAGGCCGGCCATGCCGTAACTGATCCAGTCGCGGGTCGCGGTTTCCGGCAGGCTGCCGAGCAGCACGACGTTGAGGATGTTGGCGCCGACCCCGGCAACCACCGCGACCGCGCCCATCGGCACTTCATAGATCTCGCGCCAGGCCTGGTAGGGGGTGTAACGGTCGTAACGACGCGTCACCTCGAAAGCCGTGACCTCGTAGCTCTTCTGGTCATGCACACGCACGCGGCGTTGCGGCAGCTCCAACACCTTGGGTTCGCCGGCATCGATCTGCAGCTGGTGATCCAGCAGTTTGCGTTCGACGCGCTCCTCATGCTCGCTACGTTGCGGCAGCTGGTTGGCACAGCCGCTGAGGAAGAGGGCGCCGCACAGGGCGGCGCCGATGAGGCGAAGGTTGCTGCTCGTGTACATGATGTCTCGGTAAGGCGTGATCAGCGGCTGATACGGGCTTGCAGGAAGGACAGGATCTCGGCCAGCGGCACGGCTTGCGCTTCGGTTTCGGCGCGGCTCTTGTACTCGAGGTTGCCCTCGGCCAGGCCGCGGTCGCTGACCACCACGCGATGGGGGATGCCGATCAGCTCCATGTCGGCGAACTTGATGCCGGGGCTGGTCTTCTTGTCGCGGTCGTCCAGCAGCACTTCGAAGCCGGCGGCGGTGAGCTCGGCGTACAGCTTGTCGGTGGCCTCGCGGACCTGCTCGGTTTCGTAGCGCAGCGGCACCAGGGCGATCTGGAAGGGCGCCAGGGCGTCGTTCCAGCGGATGCCGCGCTCATCGAAATTCTGCTCGATGGCGGCTGCCACCACACGAGAAACGCCGATGCCGTAGCAGCCCATGGTCAGGGTGACCGGCTTGCCGTTTTCGCCCAGCACCTGGCAGTTCATCGCCTCGCTGTACTTGGTGCCGAGCTGGAAGATATGGCCGACTTCGATGCCGCGCTTGATCACCAGAGTGCCCTGGCCATCCGGGCTGGGGTCGCCTTCGACGACGTTGCGCAGGTCTGCCACGGTCGGCAGCGGCAGATCACGCTCCCAGTTGACGCCGAAATAGTGCTTGTCTTCGATGTTGGCACCGGCGGCGAAGTCGCTCATCAGCGCCACGCTGCGATCGACGATGCAGGGGATCGGCAGGTTGACCGGACCCAGGGAACCGGGGCCGGCACCGATGGCGGCGCGAATCTCCGCTTCGCTGGCCATCTGCAGCGGGCTTGCCACCTGCTCCAGGTTGGCGGCCTTGATCTCGTTCAGCTCGTGGTCGCCGCGCACGATCAGGGCGATCAGCTTGCCTTCCTCGGCGGCGTGCACCACCAGGGTCTTGATGGTTTTTTCGATGGCCAGGCCAAAACCCTGCACCAGCGCGTCGATGGTCTTGGTATCGGGCGTGTCGATCAGGCGCATCGCTTCGGTCGCAGCACCGCGCTCTTTCTCGCGCGGGATGGCCTCGGCCTTCTCGATATTGGCGGCGTAGTCGGACGTGTCACTGAAGGCGATATCGTCTTCGCCCGAGTCGGCCAGCACATGGAACTCGTGGGAACCGGTGCCGCCGATCGAGCCGGTATCGGCCTGTACCGGGCGGAAGTTCAGACCCAGGCGGGTGAACACGTTGCAGTACGCCTGGTGCATGCGGTCGTAGGTTTCCTGCAGGGACGCCTGGTCGGCATGGAAGGAGTAGGCGTCCTTCATGATGAACTCGCGGCCGCGCATCAGGCCGAAGCGCGGACGGATCTCGTCACGGAACTTGGTCTGGATCTGGTAGAAGTTGATCGGCAACTGCTTGTAGCTGTTCAGCTCGTTACGGGCCAGTTCGGTGATCACTTCCTCGTGGGTCGGGCCGACGCAGAATTCGCGGTCATGGCGATCCTTGATGCGCAGCAACTCGGGGCCGTACTGGACCCAGCGACCAGACTCCTGCCACAGCTCGGCCGGTTGAATGGCGGGCATCAGCACTTCCAGAGCACCGGCGGCGTTCATTTCCTCACGCACCACGTTCTCGACCTTGCGCAGCACGCGCAGGCCCATCGGCAGCCAGGTGTACAGGCCGGAGGCCAGCTTGCGGATCATGCCGGCACGCAGCATCAGCTGGTGGCTGATCACCACGGCATCGGAAGGGGTTTCTTTCAGGGTCGAGAGCAGGAACTGACTGGTACGCATGTTTGGCCGTTCTGTCGGTTGCTAGGGCTTGAAGTAGGCCGGCATTGTACGGTGCCTATACAGTGGCGTACAGGACGGGCGCAGGCGCGAAGGCGCTGCTGCTGCCTTCACGGGAGGAGTAGAGAGTGGGATTAACTGCGCTTGAGGTGCAAACGCTGATCCGGTCTGGGTTGCCGATGGCGGAGGATATCGACCTGCGGATCGACCGGCTGGACGAGGAGGGCGTGCTGGCACGGGTGCCCTTCCATGCCAAATTGGTGCGCCCGGGCGGCACGCTTTCCGGCCCCACCATCATGGCGCTGGGAGACGCGGCGATGTATGCGGTGGTACTGGGGCGTCTTGGCCGGGTGGAGATGGCCGTGACCTCCAATCTCAATATCAACTTTCTGGTCAGACCCAAGCCGGTCGACCTGCTGGCCGCAGCGCGGATACTGCGCTTGAGCCGGCGCCAGGCAGTTTGCGAAGTTTCGTTGTATTCGGCTGGTAACGAGGACGAGTTGGTCGCGCATGTGACGGGGACTTACGCGTTGCCGATTTGAATGCACTGATCGTCATGAAAAAAGAAACCCGGCCAAGGCCGGGTTTCTTATATCGCTATCGAAACGCGCTGAAGTTACAGAACGCTCAGCGGGTAGTCGATGATCAGACGGAAGTCATTGTTGTCTGCACCGTACTCGTCATTCTGTACGCTGTTGGCACGCCAGATGGCGCTACGCAGGCGGAAGGACAGATCCTTGGCCGGGCCTTCCTGAATGACGTACTTGGTTTCGAAGTTGAACTCGTGCTCTTTACCCTCTTCGCCAACACCGGTATCGATGTTGTCGCCGTAGATGTAGCGAGTCATGAAGCTCAGGCCCGGAACGCCGTACTCAGCCATGTTCAGGTCGTAGCGAGCCTGCCAGGAACGCTCGTCCTTGCGGTCGAAGTCGGAGTACTGAACGGAGTTGGCCAGCCAGATGGTGCCGTTGCCGTCGACGCCATAGGCGTAGGCACTGTCACCGGAAGAGCGCTGGTGAGCCACGGTGAATTTGTGGGCACCCAGGGAGTAGGCAACGGCCAAGCTCCAAATCTTGTTATCGATTTCGCCCGACAGCTTCTGGCCGTCGTCTCTGGTGCGATAAGCGTTGAGGTCGAAATTCAGAGCCTGACTCTCTGCAATAGGCAGATTGTAGTTCAGGTTGATGTACTGCTTCTTGAAGTGGTCTTCCAGATCGGATGCGTGAATTGCACCGCTGAAGTTGTCAGTGAAGCTATAGCTGGCGCCCAGAATATTGGCGGACTTCAGAGTATAGGATTCGCTAATGCCATCGCCGTCCTGGTCGCTACTGCCAGTGACAGTGTCGCGACCGGTCGCAGTTTGGCTGCTCAGCGCGGTAAAACGACCAGCGGTAAGCTCCAAGCCAGCGATTTCGTTGCTAGTAATCAGCGTGCCGGTAGCAACTTCGGGCAGGATACGGCTGTCATCAGTTGTGAAAACGGGGCTTTCGACGAACTGATTACCGTATTTCAGAACAGTGTCGGAAACACGGAACTTGACCGCGCCACCAACTTCAGTCTGGGTGTCTTCGCCGCGGCCGTCGCCGGTTTGAGCAAATTGACCGGTACCATAGCGGCCACGGCCGCTGTCCAGTTTGATGCTGCTCAGCGAGTGGGCGTCAACACCGACACCAACGGTACCTTGAGTGAAGCCGGACTCGTACAGCAGGCGGATACCCAGGCCGGTTTCTTCACGGTAGCCAGCCGGGTCAGCGGAGTCGCTTGCGCCGTTCGCTGCGCCATTCTTGAAATCGCGGTTCATGTAGAGAACGCGGTTGAAGATGTTGAAGCTGCTGTCTTCAACGAAGCCCTTCGATTCGGACTGGCTGGACGCCACTGCCATTTGGGAAGTGCCCGCGGCGACTGCCAGGGCGATTACGCTCCACTTCATCACTTGCATCGTGATTGCTCCTTGGGTTTAGAAGAGTTGCGCTGCCCACTGTTTTGTTATATGGGCGGCTCTTTCTTTTTGTGTCGGCGCTAACTTATAGCACGCAGCCAATGTTGGCGATAGTTGCAGTCTATTCAATGCGCCTTCGTTCATGCCGGTGTCGCATCGTGCATTGAAGAATGTCGCAAATCTATAGCTCTGTACTTGCGTTTCGTTGCACCAACGCCATCGCGGCTCTGGGGGTGTCTGGGCCGCTGTTATTGGTCGACTGCACGGCTTGCCGAGCATTGCTCTCACTGTTAGCAAAAGTCATGCTCAAAACCCGTCGTTCGCGCTAAAACCTTGATTTTAAGGTGTGCATCCTCTTGGCCGAGGGCGCGGACGCTGCTTTCAGGCGGTTTGCCGAGGGGCCGGCTGCCCTTATGCTCGGTCTCGGACGGGGCGGCGCCGGCTCGCCGTCTGGCGTATCGCCGGTAACGTTTGGCATTGCCTATTACGGTAGGAAACAAAATGGTGCACGTCTGCGGTGCGCGCATGCCCATGCTGCATTGCGTTGGTGCGCGGCGGCCCGGGTGAATTGTCCAGCGCGCCCGCGTATGCTGCGCGCCCATCCTGGCGCTACGCTTGATCGATCCGTTTTTAAGGAGGAGAGCCTGATGTTCACCCTGGATTCACGTCTGCAGCAGGATTGCCTGCTGGTCGGGGACTTTCCCCTCTGCCACCTGCTGTTGATGAACGATTGCAACTATCCCTGGTTCATCCTCGTGCCGCGCCGCGAAGAGGTCAGCGAGCTGTTTCAGCTCGATGCTGCTGATCAGCGCCAGCTTTGGCATGAAACCATCTTGCTGGCCGAAGTTCTCAAGGACACCTTCGCCGCCGACAAGATGAACGTGGCCACGCTTGGCAACGTGGTCAGCCAGTTGCACATGCATGTGATCGTGCGCCGCCGCGATGACGTCGCCTGGCCTGCGCCGGTCTGGGGGCGGCATCCGGCGCAGCCTTACTCCGGGCAGCAGGTGGCGCGGATCGTCGACAAGCTGCGCCTGGTGCTGACCGAGGACTTCCAGTTCGCCGGAGAATGCGCATGAGCCTCGAGTCGCGGATCATGGAGCTGGAAAGCCGCCTGGCCTTTCAGGATGACACCATTCAGGCCTTGAGCGATGAGCTGGTCGAGCAGAATCGCCGCATCGAGCGCATGCAGCTGCAATTGGCCGCTCTGGCCCGCCGTCAGGAAGAGTTGAATGGGCTCGCCGGTATCGCCGAAGACGAAGCGCCGCCGCCGCACTACTGATACGAAAAAGCCCGGTTTCCCGTAATGCTGTTCACTTAAGGTTGCACACGCTTTGATCCCCTCTCCCATTCATGGGAGAGGGGCTGGGGGAGAGGGCTGAAAACACCGCGAAACCGCCTGTTTACCCTCTCCCTAACCCTACCCTCTCCCCAAAGGGGCGAGGGGACTGATCGGGTTTGACCGTTTCTTAAGTGAACAGCATTGCGGTTTCCCGGGCTTTTCTCTGAGTGCCGTCAGCGCCGCGAAGGGGCCGCCGCGATCACGTCTTCGGCCTGCAGGCCCTTGTCACGCTGCATCACCGAGAACTCCACGCGCTGGCCCTCGACCAGCACACGATGGCCCTCGCCACGAATGGCGCGAAAGTGCACGAAGATGTCTTCGCCCGAGTCGCGGGAGATGAAGCCGAACCCCTTGGAGGTATTGAACCACTTGACCGTCCCGGTCTCGCGGTCTTCCTGAGGCGTGCCGGAACTGGCCGGCTGGGATGCATGGTGTTCCCGGCTGCGAGGCTGGGCGTTGAGCTGCGCCGCCAGGCTCAGCACTACGGCCACGACCACGGTCAGTAGCGGCAGCCAGATGGCAGGTTGGCCGCCGATGTTCGGCAGCGGTGCCAGCAGGATCAGGCTCTGGACCACGGCAGCCAGGATCAGCAGGGCAGAGGACAGGCCCAGCAGCTGTTGGCGTACGCCTGGCAGGTTCGGTTGTTGCGCTGCCGCAAGCAGGTTGAGCAGGCCGGTCAGGGCTAGGTAGACGGCATCCGGGGTGGTCAGGAACGAAGTGGAAAAGCCGGGTACGGCGGACAGCAGCAGGGCGGCAAACCCTGTCACGAGATGGGCAATCTTCAACATCTTTGACGAACTCACTGATTGAATGATGACTCAAGGTGTCGCGGAGGGAGCGCACTTTGCTTATGGCAAGCTGAACGGCCATGGCGCGCGCCGGTATACAAGGTTGGCGGCGCCGCAGGATGGTAACGCGACGCGCGGACCTATTTAACAGCAAAGGCGGGGGCTTCTCAAATCAAGCAGTTAGCATCTTTTCGCCGATGATGGGGTGCACCTGGTTGCGGCCTGCGCGTTTGGCCTGATAGAGCGCGTCATCGGCGCGGGTCAGCAGTGATTCGAAGGTGTCGCCGGGTTCGGCCATGGCGCAGCCGAAGGAAGCGGTGATGCTGTCGAGAACCTGATCGGTTCGCCTGACCTTGACCCTCAGGGACTGGATCTTGTGACGCAGTCTTTCGGCGAAGTCGAGAACTTCGTTGATACCCATGCACTTGCGTAGCACCACGCAAAACTCTTCGCCGCCATAGCGTGCGGCAAAGGCTTCTGGTGGCAGCAGATCGCGCAGCAGCTGGCCGACGTGTTGCAGTACGCGGTCGCCGAGCGGATGGCCGTACTGGTCGTTGAACTGTTTGAAGTGGTCGATATCCAGAATCACCAGCGCCAGCCCCTGCTGCGACTCGGCCAGGGCGCGCTCCAGCAGGCGGGTGAAGGCGTGGCGGTTGAACACGCGGGTCAGGCTGTCGAGCGTCGCCGCCAGGTGGGCGCGCTCCAGCTGGCTGCGCAGGTGGGTGATTTCCTCTTGCGCGGCGCGCAGGCGGTAGAGGAATTTTTCCTGCTGATCCTGCATCAGCTGGGTACTTTCCTGCAGGTCGCTGAGCACGCTGGGCAGGTCGTCGATGATCGGCTCCTGCAGCGCGCTGAGGCCCTGGCTCAGGCTCTGCTGGTTGCTGGCTGCCGATCACGCTACGCGAGACGTCGCCTTCGATGTCATCGACCAGTTCGATGACCTGTTGCTGGCCGGCACGTGCTTCATCCAGTTCGCCGCGGATGATGTAGTCGCGGAACAGCCGGCTGGCGGTTTCTGCGGGAAATACGTCGAAGTCCTCGACCACCTTGTCCAGGCGACGGTTCAGTTCCGGCTCGCTGCCTCGGCTGTAGGTGTACCACAGCGCGTAGTGCACGGGATTGGGCGGAATGTCATGGCGCATCATCAGCGGTACGGCCTGCTTCAGGAGCTCGGCCGCCTCGCGGGTTTCCTCCGGATACAGTTCGATGATGCTGGGCGGTTTGCTGGATTGACTCATGGACTTGGAAACTCGATGGCGAATGGCCAGAGCATAGATCAGAGCGGTGTCTCGTGCCTAATGAAAAGGCCCGGATAACCGGGCCTTCGAGCATCTCAAGCAGCTAGCAGACTGCGTAGCATCCAGGCGGTTTTCTCGTGCACCTGCATGCGCTGGGTCAGAAGGTCGGCGGTGGGCTCGTCGCTGACCTTGTCCAGCAGCGGGAAGATGCCGCGAGCGGTGCGTACGACGGCCTCCTGGCCCTGTACCAGCTGTTTGATCATTTCCTCGGCGCTGGGTACGCCTTCCTCTTCCTTGATCGAGGACAGGCGGGCATAGGCCGCATAGGTGCCGGGAGCCGGGAAGCCCAGTGCGCGAATGCGCTCGGCGATTGCATCGACTGCCAGGGCGAGTTCGGTGTACTGACCCTCGAACATCAGGTGCAGGGTGTTGAACATCGGCCCGGTAACGTTCCAGTGGAAGTTGTGGGTCTTCAGGTACAGGGTATAGGTGTCGGCCAGCAGGCGCGAAAGGCCTTCGGCGATTGCGGCGCGATCCTGTTCGGCGATTCCGATATTGATTTCCATGGTTTTTCTCCTTTCAGGTGAGCCCAGGGTTCTATCCGCAGTGTTGGCCAGAGCCTAACACGCAGGGCGTCGGGATGATCTTGGCTTATATCAATGAAAGCGATGTTTAGAGGCTATTGATAACGCGCGGTTCATTTTTGGGCGCAAACCTGCCGGCGCGAGGTCGCGCTATGGTCATTCATGCGACTGGCTTTCAGCCATGCGCCAGCTCGGGCTTCTGTTGCAGCGTGCGGTTGAATGCTTCCACCCACTGTGGGCTGAATTGCTGGCCGGCGAGGTTGTTGATCTCGAGGATCGCGCGTAGCAGGGGGCGTTTGCTCAGTGTCTGGTGCGCGCGTTCATGGGTTCTTGCGTCGAAGGTGTCGACGATGTGCAGGATCAGTGCGCCGGGGGCGATCTCGCTTTCACGCAGGCCCTTGGGGTAACCGCTGCCGTCGGCGTGTTCCTGATGCTGAAGGATGATTTCCATCGCGCCTGCCCACTCCGGCATGCGTCTGAGCAGGTCGCTGGCCAGGCGTGGGTGGCTCTGCATCATGCGTCGCTCTTCGCGGCTCAAATGGCTTTGCTTGTGCAGTAGTTCCAGGGGCAGGAAGGCCATGCCAAGGTCATGCAGGCAGACGGCGGCCGCCAGTTGCTCCGGCTTTTCGGCATAGCCACCGGTTGCATTGATGCTCAGTGCCAGTTCCAGCAGGCGCAGGTTGCGCCCGCGCCAGTAGGGCGAACGCTGTTCGGCGGCCTCGGCCAGCGCGCAGAAGAATTGCAGATCGGCCTGGGGCGCGATTCCATGGCGTGCCAGCAAGGCTTCGGCGCGGTCTGGTTGCGCCTCGTCAGCTGACTGCAGGCGGGTACTGGGATCCATCTGCTGCAGCAGCGCGATGCGGGCTTCGGTCTGCTGTTCGGCTGGCGCCACGGCCAGGGCCTGCAGGGCGTTGCAGAGCTGGGTCACCTGGCTGTCGCTCGGGGCTGAATCGGTGCCGTCCAGTGCCTGATGCACCAGGGCGCGCAGGTGGTCGAGGCTCAGCAGCAGGATGTCCCCGAGCAGGCTGTCGAATGCCAGGCGGCCCGAGCGCAGCGCGTCGAGTACATCTTCCATGGCTTGTGGCAACGGCATCAGCTCGTTGAGGTCGACATAGCCGAGGTTGCCCTTGAGCGTATGGATCAGGCGGAACAGCTCACGCAGCCGCTCGCTGCTCCTTGGCGCGTGCTCCAGTTCGATCAGCAATTGTTCGCAGCGGGGAAACTGCTCGGCTGCGTCGAGGCGAAAGTCTTCCAGCAGGTCGTCGGACAGGTCGCTGCGATGAGGTAGAGCCATGGTCGTTCTCCAGACAGGAGGCGCTCTTCATTATAGAGGCCATCTGCCGGGCGGCTGCGTCACGACGATTTACGCTATATAATCCGGCGCTTTATCGAAGCGCGGCGTACGGTTGGACGTTTGCCGCGGCGTGGCTCCTGCCCAGGGCGCTGGGGGCTGCCTGACCTATCCAAGACCTTAGAGAAGCGAAACACGATCATGATGCGCAGCCACTATTGCGGCCAGTTGAACGAGAGCCTGGATGGCCAGGAAATCACCCTTTGCGGCTGGGTACACCGTCGCCGCGACCATGGCGGGGTGATCTTCCTCGATATTCGTGATCGTGAAGGCCTGGCCCAGGTGGTGTTCGACCCGGATCGCGCCGAGACCTTCGCCAAGGCCGACCGCGTGCGCAGCGAGTACGTGGTGAAGATCACCGGCAAGGTGCGCCTGCGTCCGGCCGGTGCGGTCAACCCGAACATGGCTTCCGGCGCCATCGAAGTGCTGGGTTACGAGCTGGACGTGCTCAACGAGGCGGAGACTCCGCCGTTCCCGCTCAACGAATACACCGACGTCGGCGAGGAAACCCGCCTGCGCTACCGCTTCATCGACCTGCGTCGCCCGGAGATGGCCGAGAAGCTCAAGCTGCGTTCGCGCATCACCTCGAGCATCCGCCGCTACCTGGATGACAATGGCTTCCTCGACGTCGAGACGCCGATCCTGACCCGCGCCACGCCGGAAGGCGCACGCGACTATCTGGTTCCGAGCCGCACCCACGCTGGCAGCTTCTTCGCCCTGCCGCAGTCGCCGCAGCTGTTCAAGCAGCTGCTGATGGTGGCCGGCTTCGACCGCTACTACCAGATCGCCAAGTGCTTCCGCG
>VFQQ010001356.1_pt1 | contig 34876 bp, 30 predicted proteins | sample 3512341 | NCBI WGS metagenome assembly VFQQ01 (sample SAMN10412373, study PRJNA504923) | tailings metagenome | isolation source: Relicate 2 Philex TSF1 revegetated site | place: Philippines: Tuba, Benguet | collected 2017-08-29 | reverse complement strand
CGGCGCTTGGCGCCCCTTCAACTGGCCTACGGTCAGTGGCCGCGCTTTAAGGTTAAAACTTCAACGCCTCGAGTCGATCAACATGCACTTCGACCATGTCTGCCGTCGCGAGGAGGTCGAGGATTTCACCCCAGCGCTTGCGGATCGTTTCTGCGAGTTCCATCCGCCTGAGGTTGCCGGTGCGAACCCAAATCACCTTGGGCGGGCTTCCATGCAAGGTCAGCAGATCGAAAAAATCCGCATCCTTCGTGAGGATAACCAGCCCGTTTTCGCGCGCATGGTTCCAGAGCGCCAAGTCAGTTGGCCGATCGGAGAGCGCCGTCGCGGGCTGACACGGTGCACCGAGCACCGTCTCTAAATCGACGGGTAAATTCTCGTCGATCAGCAACCGGATCACGACGCGAGGCGGACGGTCGTATGCACGTCGCTCAGCTTGCGGGCGTATTCCAGGCACGCGAGGACATCCTCGCGGGACAGTCGAGGGTGCCCGCGAAGCACATCATCCACCGAGTCGCCCGCACTGAGATACGAGAGCACCGTTTGCACGGTAATTCGGGTCCCCTTCACGACCGGCTTGCCGTTGCACACGTCGGGATTGAGTTCAATTCGCTCCATGTTTTGCACGATAAGACTCGTGCTTCGCTCTGCAAGCCCTCCGCCTACTGTCCTCCGCCCTCTTATTTGCTCAGCAAATCACCCTGAGCCTGTCGAAGGGCAACCTCATCCGTCCTCCGTCCTCCGGCGTCTGGCGTCCGTCATCCGCCGTCTGCCGTCCGCCCTCCCCGAAACTCCGGCATCGTCGCGTCGCCGGGTGCGGAAATGCCTTCGCGTCGGACCACCTGCCACACCGTCCGAAACAGAACCTTCACGTCGAGCGCGAGGCTGCGGTGGTCCACATACCACACATCGAGCGCGAACTTCTCCTCCCAAGAGATCGTGTTGCGCCCGTTGATTTGCGCCCAACCGGTCAGACCTGGCGGCACGGCATGACGCCGCCGCTGCTCCGGCGAATAACGCTCCAGGTATTGCACGAGCAACGGCCGAGGACCGACGAGGCTCATCTCGCCTTTCAGGACATTCCACAGCTCGGGCAATTCATCCAGCGAGGTGCCGCGCAGCCAACGCCCGAAGGCCGTCAAACGCTCCGCATCCGGCTTCAGGGCACCGGTGGCGTCCCGCTCGTCGGTCATCGTCCGAAACTTCACCAATTCGAAGATGCGCTCGTTCCTGCCCGGCCGTTTCTGCCGGAAAAAAACCGGCGTGCCCAACTTCACGCGGACCAAGACCGCCAGCACGAGCAGCAGCGGCAACCAGATTGGCGCGGACAAGGCGACGATACAAAAGTCGAACAATCGTTTAGTCCGCAAGGACGCCAGACGACGGTCATCAGACGACAGAACAAACTCGGGAGGACCGGAGTCGGCTGGCGTGGAACGCGAAGACTGTTCAGGTGAAGTCATTCGGATTCGCGATCATTTTCCCGAGCATCCGGCCAATGTGCTCCGTCCGGGAGCCCAAATCCGCCAGTTCTTCTTGGGAGATGTAGCCATAGGCTTGGGCACGGTTCAGCCAGTGTCCGGTCTCTTGCAACTCCCCATCGGCATCGGTCAACTTGCTGACGAAATGGGCGGGATAGCGACGCTTCGCCCACGCCTCCGCGATGTTCGCACCGATAGAACGCGATGAGCGGCGAACTTGATCCGTGAGCGAGTAGAGTTCCTCCCGCGGAAAGCGCTTAGTCGTCTCGAAAATCGCCAAATCCAACGCGCAGGCTTCCTGATAAACGCGCAGATCTTTGAAGCTATTGATGCGCTCGCTCATTCTACGGGTGCATTGGTGCCTCAATCAGCTCACCGCCGTCAACCTTTGGGTCTCCCCTCCGGCGTCCGTCGTCCGTCATCCCTCCGTCCTCCGCCGCCTGGCGTCCGCCCTCCGTCCTCCGCCCTCCGCCGCCTGGCGTCCGCCCTCCGTCCTCCGCCCTCCGCCGCCTGGCGTCCGCCCTCCGTCCTCCGCCCTCCGCCGTCCGTCCGCCGTCTGGCGTCCGCCGTCTGGCGTCCGCCCTCCGCCGTCTGCCGTCCGCCCTCCGCCGTCCGTCGTCCGCCATCCGCCGTCCGACTTCCGTCCTCCGCCATCAGTGGTTAAAAACCTTCCTGACCGCGTCCACCACGCGCTGAAGGTCCGAATCCGTGAGGTTCGAACCCGACGGCAGGCACAGGCCGTGGTCAAAGAGTCGCTCCGCCACCGCCCCGCCGGAGCAGCGTGTGCCGGCGAAGATCGGCTGCAGATGCATCGGCTTCCACACGGGCCGCGCTTCAATGTTCTGCTCGGCCAGCGCGAGCCGGACCTTCTCGCGGTCCGTGCCCGCCACCGCCGGATCGATCGTGAGGCACGTCAGCCAGCGCGTGCAGCGACCGTAGTCCGCCTCGGGCATGAAGGCCACGCCGGGCAGTTCCTTGAACGCCGCCTGGTAGAAGGCGCAGTTGCGCCGCCGCGCCTCGACGCGCTGATCGAGCACCCGCAGTTGACCGCGGCCAATCGCCGCGAGCACGTTGCTCATCCGGTAATTGAAGCCGACCTCGGAGTGCTGGTAATGCGGCGCCGGGTCGCGGGCCTGCGTCGCCCAAAAACGGGCCTTCGCGATCAGCTTCTCATCCTCGCTCACCAAGGCGCCGCCGCCCGAGGTCGTGATGATCTTGTTGCCGTTGAAGGAGTGAATCCCGCAGTAGCCCACGCTGCCGGGCGCGATTCCTGACGACCGACGACTGACTTCAGACGTCTGACCCGGTGAAGGAGACGACAGATGTCCGACGCCTGAGGCCAGACTTCCGCCCTCCGCCGTCTGGCGTCTGCCGTCTGCCGTCCGCCCTCCGACGTCCGTCGTCCGCCATCCGCCGTCCGACTTCCGTCCTCCGCCATCCGCCGTCTGGCGTCCGTCCTCCGCCGTCCGTTGTCCGTAATAAACCGCCCCGAGCGCCTCGGCCGCATCCTCGATCAGCGGCACGTCATGTTCACGGCAGAGGGCAAGTATCGGATCGAGGTCGGCGCTCTGGCCATAGAGGTGCACGAGAATGACCGCCTTGGGTTTTCTCCCCCGGCGCTTCGCGTCGTCCAACGCTTCGGCCAGCCGCGCCGGATCCATATTCCACGAACGCTCCTCGCTATCGACGAACACCGGCACGCCACCCTCATAGAGGACGGGGTTGACCGACGCGGAAAACGTCAGCGTCGAGCAGATGACTTCATCCCCGCGCTGGATGCCCAGGCCGCGCAAGGCCAGGTGCAACGCCGCGGTCCCCGACGACAACGCGGCGGCGTGCCGTGTCCCGGCTCGTTCAGCGAGTTCGCGCTCGAAGGCATCGACGTGCGGTCCCAGCGGCGCGATCCAGTTCGTGGCAAAGGCCTCCTTGACCAACTCAAGCTCCTCTCCGCCCATGTGCGGTGAAGACAGGTAAATCCGTTCGTGTCGGCTCATTGTTCCATTTCAAATCTGACATCTGCCATCAAGCGAAGCGTGGCGTGCGGGGACGACAGGTAGATGCGGGGAAGGGACATCGGATCAATGGCCGCAAGAAGGCGCAAAAAGCGCAAGCTAGGAGCTAGCCTCTGCCCTCCGCCGTCTGGCATTCGCCATCCGCCTGCTTCAACTTAAACCCTCAACTTCAACTGGCGCTTGGCGCCCCGTCAACGGGCCTACGGCCCAAAGCTCCGCCCCCTCGGACTCGCCCCTTCCGCTTCAACTTAAACTTCCAACCTCAACTCGCTGGAGCTTGCGGCGGAGCCGCAAGCCCCAGCCTCCCCAAAGCCGCCAATACCTCCTGCCAGCCGGGATCGGCCTCCAACTCCTCGAAGGGACCAGTCGAGCTAATCCGGATAAAATACTGCTCTGGAGGAGCACGGAATATTTGCTTTGTGGCATCACGCCACCACCGCCAGGCGGAAGGCATTCGGTTGAAGCGCTGTCCGAAATCGTAAGTCGTGTCCCCGACTAGGTGCCAGTAGTGAACGTGCAAGCGGGTGCCGCCAGGGGCGGTGAACACCCGCCATTCGCCCTTTTTCAGAGCGCTCTTGGTTCCAGGCAGAAATTGGTCGTGTTGCTGCTGTTCGCAGACCCAGCCGGCTTCCGACCAGCAGCGGTCAGGAGTGTGTGACGCCACCAACTGGATCGGCATACTCGCCGGGTTCCAGTAAGCGACAAAGAGCAGGATGCTTCGCCCGCCCTGCCGGTATTCCCGAAACAGGACGTCGTCATAGCGCAAGGTGCGCGCGACTTCGCCTTGGATCATTTCTGTCTCGCCCAACGGCAAGTCATTCACCTGCCAACCGCCCAGTTGATCTGGCACTAGGCCGCGGAGATGCACGCCTTTTCCGGGCGCAGGAGACTCGGGGCGTCGCAGCGGGGTGAGCAGCGCCATGAGGAGTGCTAGGAGCGCAATGAGAAGTGAGGCTGTTCTCATGTCACAACGAATTTCCCCGCGGCACGCCGACGGCGCGGTAGGGCGGAAAAAACGGTCCAGACGGTAGCATCTCGCCCCGTTGTGCATGCCAGTGGCGCTTTCGCCAGAGCAGCTCGGCCGCGGCGTCCGTGTCACAGATCCAGGTCCATATCTTGAATTCGTGCTGCCGGTCGCTGAAGCCCGCCTTGAATTGGAAAAGCGAGTCGCGCTCGCTTCCCACTCCGCCTCCTAGATGAAAGATCGTCGCCCCCTGTGCATTCGCCCACAGGCGGACCTCATCGATCATTAACTTGCTTGGGGCGTTCTTCAGGTGCGCCGCGTCGGTGCCGGATAGATGAAACTGCACGATGCCCCGATACAAACTGAATAGTCCGGAGGCCGCAATTGAGTCCTCGTGCCAGACATTAAACAGATGAAAAACTCCAGGACAGCACTGCAGCAAGCGCTCAAAGTAATCACGGTCAAAACGGTAGTATTCAGTCGAGCCGACTCGCTCCATTGTACTGAGGTAGATTTCGACGAAGCGATCCAAACTGATCCGCGGATCCTGAGCGATGGCCACTGAGTAGCCCGTCCGCCGCAGCTTGTTGACCGCACGCTTGTGGTCATCGCGATAGGCGGCGCGCTGCTCGGCGGGCGGCTTTGCAAGATCGATCGAGACGGTAGACCCGCGTGAAGTGACATCCCCCAACCCGTGCAACAAGCGCGTGGTGTCCCAAAGCGGATGTAATCGGGAAAAGAGCGAGACGACATGGCGCCGCTGCGCCCATACCTGCAGGGAGGACTGCCAATCGCCCACTGTCGCCTCGTCCAACTCTCCGGAAAACACCGGGCCGCCGTAGCCGTAGACGGACGTCGCGTCGCGCAATTCTGCATGCGCGTCACCCAATCCAGGGACGGCGTTCACCGGCCGCAGTAGCAGCGGCAAAGCGATGCGGCGCCCGCCGTTTTGCCAGACGAGGAGGGTCGGCTCCCCCTCCCCGTTCTCGCGCGCGAGGCGATGGTAGCCATTCGAATGATGAAAGTCCGACTGGGAACACGCGCTTATCGCTTCATCCCACGCCGAGGAGTCGTCGAAGGGGATTTCGTGCAGCATTATCTTTTCAACGCCGATAACTGAAGTTCCGCAAGTTCTCCCTCCATCACGAAGGCGCGCGCAACCTGAACGAATCGGCTGCGACAGTCCTCTGGCGGCCGTCCCGATTCGAGCACAAGCGCTTTCCGCCCGGGCCACTCCGCATCGACCTCCGCCAAGAGCGCCGCTTGTCGAACCAGTTCCCAGGCCCCGAATCGCAACCAATCGTTCCCCAGCACGCCGACTGCGAACCGCTTCCCATGCGCCTCAACCACCGCTTGCGTGAAGCCGAGTCGCATCCACTCCGCCCGCGCGCCCGCGCGGTCGAGCAGGACGAAGCCAGTCTCACGGCGTGGAGCCGGGAGGCATCCTGCCCACCAGCCAACTTCGCCGACTTCACGCATCCCAAGGCGAGCGTACCATGACCGCGCCAGAGCGTTAGTCTCCAAAACGTGCAGACGCAACTTGGATACGTCCGGGGACAAGGCCGCGGCCAGCAAGCGACCGCCCACCCCCCGACCACGGGCTTCCGGAGCCACAGCCACATACTGGAGAAACTGGATTTCCTCCGTGCGCTTCATCTCGATGGCACCGGCAACACAGCCATCTAACTCAGCGACATGGTAGTTAACTGGCGCAGCTGCGCCACGATCGATGTTGGCCAACACGTGGTTCTCGACTCCGTGACAATCGTAGATCGTCAAGCCCCGCAGCTCCGTGGGCATCTCCCTTCGCAGCAGACCCGCAAGAGCACGCACATCCCGTGCGTCGGCCTTACGTATGACCTCGATCCGCGATGATTTCATCACCTGCGCGACCTCCGCTCCACGTCCAAGTCATCCATCGCCGTGTCAGGCGCGACCGTGACATCTCGCGCGGCCAGCACGCTCACCAAGGTCCGCGCGAGGATACGGACATCGAGTGAAAGGGAGCAGTTCTCAACGTATTCAACATCGCATGCCAATCGCACATCCCACGAAAGCGAATTGCGGCCACTAACCTGCGCGAGGCCCGTGATCCCGGGTCTCACGGCGAATCGCAGGCGCTCGCGGACGGAGTAATGCGGCAGATAGCGAACCAACAGAGGGCGAGGGCCGACCAGGCTCATCTCGCCCCTGAGGACGTTCCAAAGCTCCGGCAGTTCATCGAGACTGGTCCTACGCAGGAAGGCACCGAAGTCCGTCAAGCGCTCGCGATCCGGCAGCAACTCGCCCTCGGCGTTCCGCGCATCGCGCATCGTCCTAAACTTGAGCATCTTGAACACCTTCTCGGCTTGGCCAGGCCGCTCCTGCACGAAGAGAACCGGAGCGCCTAGGCGCCAACGAACGAGGACCGCCACACCAATCAGCACCGGCGCGAGGAGAGTCAACAATGCCGCCGCAGCGACGAAATCAATCAACCGCTTTCCCGTTGTGACATAGAAACTCATGCCCGCTGCGCCCCCTGTTCCGAGGCAAGCCGCTCCAAATGCTGGACCAAGGAAGGATACACTCGCTGAGCATCGAAGCGGACCTTGAAGGCCGCAAGTGCCCTGCGGGCGGCCTCCGCGCGGATCATCTCCTCCGACGCATATCGACGCAGTCCTTCTGCCAGTTGATCGCCGTCGTCATAGACGAAGCCGCAACGCTCCGTGGCAATCAGGTCGCCCACCAAGCCGGTGAGGTGGGACGCCAACGGCAAGCCGGCCGACAGATAGTCGAACACTTTGTTGGAGAGGCTAATCTGGTAGTCCTTGCGTCGCGCGATGCAGAGCAACCCGACATGCGCACGCCTCTTCAGTGCCTCCAGGGCCGGCGCCCCAAGTTGGCCGAGGAAAACAATCTCTTCGAACCCGGCGCTTCTTTCCCGCAAGGCCGCACTGCAATCCCCTTGGCCCGCGACAAAGAAGCGGAACGACCGGCCCCCGCCCCGCAGCCGCCGTGCAGCATCCAACACTGGATCGAAGGCGTCCAAAACGGTGCGATTCAGTCGCCCAAGGAAGACAACGTTGCAGCATTCCGGCGGCGAAGGCGGGAGCCCTGCCGCCGCGGCTTCGACGTCGGCTGCGGATACGGCAGGAACCTGATAGCCGAGCGGGAAAACCGCGTCAGTCGCGCCACGCGACCGGCCTGCGTATCCGAGAATCCAGTCGAGGAATGGATCGGTGATCGCGATGCAACCAGTCGCACGACGGGTCGCCGAGCGCAACATGCCGCGCATCAGGGCGAGATAGGGCCGCGCAGCAAAGTGCACTAACGGAGAAAGCAGATCCGCGAAAACATCCGGCCACATGTCGCGCGCATCGACGACTACCGGCACACCGTAACGCCGCCCTAGGCGCGACGAGACCCAAGCCAACTCCGGGGTCGGCATGGCACAAACAATCATGTCAGGACGTGGCGCCCGGTCGGCCTCGACATGGAACCGCCATGCCTGAAGCAGGCTATTGACCACGCGTCCGCCCGACACAGCGCGATTGCGCCCGTTGCCCGTGTGCAGCAATCGCAATTGGTACCCGGGGCGTACCGTGCAAACCGTGTCGCAAGCGAAGCGTGGCGTGCCGAGGCCGTGGTTGACGGTCGAAGACCACCACACCACTTCGTGCCCGGCCGCCAAGAGCGCCTCCGCCAGCATGCCCATGCGATAGAGCCGCGGATGCGGATCGATCGGAAGCGATTCCTCGAATTTAACCAGCCAGACGCGCACGGGGATTCTCCTTCAGGAATGCGGCGGCGGCGCGCTCGAAGCCAGTTTACTTGAAATACTGGCGGATCGCGTCGACCACATAGGTCTGTTGCTCCTCGGTCATCTCGGGGAAGATCGGCAGCGAGAGAATCCGATCCTGGTGACGGGCCGCCACCGGAAAGTCAGCGGGCTGATGTCCGAGGTAGGCGTAGGCCGGGTAGAAGGGCAGCGCCTTGGGATAATTCAGCACGGTTTCAATCCCCGCCGCGGTCAGATGCGCGCGCAAAGCATCCCTTCGCGCGGTCTGGATCACGTAGAGGTGGTAGACATGCGAACGGCCCGCGCGCACGACCGGCGTCACGATGTCGCCGACGCCGGCCAGAGCACGGTCATATACCGCTGCGATCTGCTGCCTCCGGGCGGTCCAGCCGCGGAGGTGCGGAAGCTTGAGCCGCAGCACCGCGCCATGCAGGCCGTCCATGCGGCTGTTGATGCCCTCGATGAGATGGTTGCCCTTGCCGCCGTGACGGGAGAAGTTCGTCATCCACTCCACGAGATCGTCCCGATTGGTGGCGATGCCGCCGGCATCCCCCATCGCCCCGAGGTTTTTGCCCGGATAAAAGGAGTAGGTTGCGACATCCCCCATCGTCCCGACCAGGCGGCCCTTGTACTCGGCCAGATGGGCCTGCGCGCAATCCTCAATAACCCAAAGACCATGCTTGCGGGCGATGGCAAGGATGGGGTCCATGTCCGCCGGCTGCCCGTACAGGTGGACGGGGATGATGCCCTTGGTACGCGGCGTGATCTTGCGGGCGATATCCGCCGGATCGATCGTGAACGTGTCCGGATCGGTGTCGCAAAAGACCACGCGTCCACCGGCCTGCGTGATCGTCTCACTCGTCGCGATCCACGAATGGGCGGTCGTGATCACTTCGTCGCCCGGACGAAGCCCGAGGGCGCGCATCGCGATGTAGAGCGCGTCGGTGCCGTTCGCGCAGCTGATGCAGTGCTTCACCCCGGTCAGCGCGGCGAACTCCTTCTCGAAGAGGTCGACCTCAGGTCCGCGGATGAAGGCGGACTGTTCGATCACGCGCTGCAGCGCCTCGCCCAGGGCGGGCTGAAGCGACTCATGGTGCTTCTTCAGGTCGTTGAACGGAACTCGGCTTTTCATGGGAAAACGGCAGCGTCAAAGGGCGCGCATGAGGCGCGCGGGATTGCCAGCATAGATGCCGGGAACGGTGATGTCCTTGGTGACGACGCTCCCGGCGCCAATGACGACCCGGTCGCAGATCTTCACGGGCAGGATCGTCGCGTTCGATCCGATCGAGACATGGTTGCCGATCGAGGTCTTCAGCCAGAGGGACTTGTCACCGCGAGCCGGCCCCCCGTGCCTGAAGAGGTCGTTGATGAACATCACACCGTGCCCGATGAAGCAGTCGTCCCCGATCGTCACAAGTTCGCAGACGAATGCATGGGATTGCACCTTGCAACGAGCCCCGATGACCACGTCGCGCTGGATCTCCACGAACGGCCCGATGAAGCACTTGGAGCCGATCCGGCATCCGTAAACGTTCACAGGTTCCACGACGGTCACGTCCTCGCCGAACTCGACGTTGACGATGCCGACTTTCTTCAGGTTCGGTTGGGCCATAGGAGTCAGCCGATTCCAAGTCGGCAATGCGGTGCCTCCTCGCCCAGACGCACGAGACGCCCCGTGGCGATGGACTCGTGGAGCGCCACGAGGACCGCGAGGGACTTGCGCCCTTCCGCGCCGTCGACCAGCGCGGGCGTCCGCTCGCGAATGCACTGGACCACATGGGCGTAGTAGGCGGCATGCGCGTAGCCGAGCTTGGGCTCCGCCGGATTGCGCCCCCACGCGGTGAGGATGTCGGCATCGCCCGCGACCGCCTCGGCGAAGTTCCAAGTGTTCATTTCGTTCGCGGAGAAGCCTCCGACCACCACCGACCCCTTCTCGCCGAGCACGGACAGGCTTCCTTCGAGGTCCCGCGGCCGGGTCGCGGTGGTCGCCTCGATCACGCCGAGCGCCCCGTTGCGGAACCGGATGGTCGCGACCGCGGTGTCCTCCGCTTCGATCTTGGCGAGCGCCGTGCTAGCCATGGCACCGACGCTCTCGGCCTCGCCCATCATCCACTCGAGCAAGTCGATGTGGTGGCTGGCCTGGTTGGCGAGCACTCCGCCGTCGTACCTCCACGTGCCGCGCCAAGCGGCCGTGTCGTAGTAGCTCTGGGGCCGGCACCAGCGCACGCGCACGGTGCCGAGCACGAGGCGTCCGAACCTCCCCTCTTCGATGGCCCGACGCAGGGCGATGATCGGGCGATTGAACCGGTTCTGTTTGACGACGAAAAGCCTCGTCCCGTGCTGCGCGCACGCCGCGATCATCCGATCGGCGTCCACGAGCGTCAGCGCCATCGGCTTCTCGACGACCAGCGGCTTGCCGAAACCCGCGAGTTCCTCGGCGTTCTGCGCGTGCAGTCCGCTCGGCGTGAGGATGGTCAGCGCGTCCACATGCGGATCCGACGCCATGGCGCGGGCGTCGGTGAAGGACCGGACGCCGTAGCGCGTCGCAAAATCGGCGGCCCGAGCGCCGTTGAGGTCGCAGACCGCCTCCAGCCGCGCGCCCGGCACATGACCACCCGCGAGCAGGCCCGCGTGCCTCTCGGCGATCTTTCCGCACCCGACGACTCCGAAGCGAATAGTCATGACAGCAATGATTGTTTCACAGCCTCCAAGAAATGTCCGCTCTCATTTCGCCACGAGTAGGCTGCAGCCGCGGATCTCGCACGCGCCTTCGTCGCGGCGACGCTCTGAGCATCGAGGCCATTCACTGCTTCCAGCCATGCCGCGTCCTCTTCACCGACGACCCAGCCGCATCCCGAATCGCGCGCGACCCGCGCCATCTCGGGATACGATGGCATGAGCACCGGGATGCCCGCCAGCAACGACTCGAAAAGCTTGTTCGGAAGGCTGTAGTAGTAGCTCAGGCACACGTTCTCCACGCCCACCAACCCCACGTCGGCGCCCGCCGTGTGGCGCAAGACGTCGCGAGGTGGGACCGCGGGAGCAAAATGGATGTTGGCGTGGCGTGCGGCCGCTTCGCGGACGAGCCCTTCCAGCTCCCCGTAGCCCATGAACACGACGTGCCGGTCGGGACGAGCTGCCGAGAAGACCCGCAGGAACTGCTCGATGCGCCGTCCGCTGAACAGTCCTCCCTGGTAGATGAAGACGAGATGGTCGTCGCGAATCCCGAAGCGGTCGCGCCACAAGCGCGGATCCGGTCGGGGCGAGTCTCCCACCACTTCCGGTACGTTGCGGACGACGGCGGGACGGACGATGCCGTATTCGCGGGCGTACCAGTCCGCGATCGAATCGGAGACGACCACGACCGCATCGCAGCCCCGGATCAACCGCCGCTCGGTCCGCCGTTCGAGGCCTTTTCGCCAGCCGCGCAGGCCGTTGCGTTCCGTCTCGAGCTCATGGGCGTCGTAGAGAAGCGGGGAGCCGACCGCTCGCTTGCAAGCCAGCCCGACCGGAAGCGCCGCGATACTGTGCGAAATGACCAAACCCGGGCGCAGCCGCTTGGCGAACCCGACAATGCGTGCCCGCCATTCCACCATCTTCAGAAGCTGCATCGACAGCGTCCGGGGCAGCGACCCCGTGGTCAGGCGGACCCGCCAGACCCGGACACCCGGCGCCAGCGTCTCCTCCTCCGCCAGACCCGGCTCCCACTTCGCCGCGAGCACGACCTCGTCAAAGAGGCCGCTGGCGACCTGCGCGCCGGCCTCGCGGAGGAACCGGCTCTCCTGCCGAGCCACCGTCAGAAAAATGTGCAGGCAGGTCCGCATGCTTCAGACTGTCTTCGCAGGTGCTTGCACGGCGCGGTAAAGCGATGAGAGCGACCTCTCCTCTTCTCGCCAGGAGAACGATGCAGCCGACTGCCGGGCACATGCCTTCGCAGCCGCCAGCGCGGGGCCCTCGATGCCGTTCACCATCGCAAGCCATGCCGCGTCCTCCTCTCCGACCACCCAGCCGCAGCCGGTCTCTGCCGCGACGCGCTTCATCTCGGGAAAGTCCGGCATGATCGCCGGAATGCCGGCCAGCAGGAATTCGAAGAGCTTGTTCGGCAGGCTATAGTAGTAGCTCAAGCACACGTTCTCCACGCCGACCAGACCGACGTCCGCACCCGCCGTGTGTCGCAGCACTTCATCGGGCCTAACCGCCGGTGCAAAGTGTATGTTCGCGTAACGCTCGGCCGCCTCCCGAACCACCGTCTCGAGTTCCCCATAGCCCATGAACACGACATGCCGGTCCGGCTTCGCCACCGCGAACACCCGGATCAATTGCTCGATCCGCCGGCCCCGAGAAAGCCCGCCCTGATAGATGAAGACCAGATGATCAGACGGGATGCCGAAGCGACCCCGCCAGAGATTCGGATTCGCCGCCGGCAGTCCATCCGCAGGCGCATCGGGCACGTTCCGGACGACCGTCGGCCGCCCGATTCCATACTCCCGCAGGTACCAATCCGCGATCGAATCGGATACCACCACCACCCCGTCGCATTGCCGGATGAGCAAGCGTTCGATTGCCTTGTAGATGACGCGGACCGCGCCGCGCGCGGTGGCAACCTCCGTCTCGAGTTCGTGCGCATCGTAGATCAGCCGTGCGCCATGCCGCCACTTCAAGAGAACGCCCAACGGCAGCATGGCGAGGCTGTGGCTGTTGACGCACCTCACGTCCTCCTGCCAAAGGGTTCTCAGTACGCGCCGCGACCAATCAATCGTCTGCACCGCCTTGCGCGCAGCGACCGGACCTGGCGGTTGCCAGCGCGGCAGGCGGCGAATCAGGTAGCCTTGGCGCATCTCCACGGTCGGCAGACCGTCGCGGCCCACGCCAATCATCTCGATCCGACTGAAAGCCTGCGTTCCGGCGATGAATCGGCAGATGCGCTCCATCCGCGTCTCGTGCAGGAGCGGCGAGGGATAGAGATGAACGTTGACCGCCACTTGGCTCAGGTGCGGGTGGCGATACGCTTGGCCCACCGCTTCAGCGTGGGCGCGCCGTCGAAAAACCACGCGTTGCTCGCGTAGGCCAGGTGAGGGCGCGGGGGCTCGCTCATCCAACGCTCGAACCACCCCGCATCGAGCCCGAGCTTCTTGACGAAGAACTCCCGATCGCCGCCCGCATCGTGACCATGATAGGGGTCCCGCTCGAGCTCATCCAGCGCCTGCTGCCGTGTCATCTCGCCGGAAAGCACCAGCGCGGTAAGGTGGGCCCGGCGCTTGTCGATGCCGTACTTGCGAGGAAGAATCCAACCCTGATAGAAGCGCGTGAAGATCGATTCGTAGTGCTTGCCGCCGTAGGGACGCCAGCCGAGTTCGCGCTGAAGCAAGCCCATCGCTTCCGGTTTCGAATAGTCGATGTAGTTGAGGATCGGAATGACGCGCACGCCGTGCACGAACGTGTTCCAAGCGTACCGCACTAGACCAAGCTGCGGGAATGTCTTCAACGGCACCGAGCCGTGCGCCCGATGCACGGATCGCAGGTGGCGGAGATCGAGATTATACCAACCCCAAGCCTTGGGGTAGATTCCCTCACTCCGGATGTTGCCGCCGGAGAGGACATACTTCACTCCGTGCGCGACAGCGGCGTGCTGCAAGAGAGCGTTGATGCCGTGGTCCGTGGGGATCTCTAGATTCGTGACTCCAGCCTTGATGAAGGACAGCTGAAGGTCGCGAAACTCCTCCCAATCGACGACGTGCGTGTGCAGGTCGATCTGCAGTTTCTCGAGTGCGCGCCGCACATTGTCGACGGCCAGTTCGGAATTCCACCCATTGTCGAAATGCACTGCTAGTGGTCGGAGTCCGTGCTGGCGTGCGAGCCAGGCGACATAGGTGCTATCCACGCCGCCGCTCACGCCGAGGATGCAGTCGTAGTCTCCTCCACGGCCCGCGGCCTTGATACGAGCCACCAAGCGGTCGAGCACCAGCGCCGGATTGCCCTGCGTAGTCTCAGCGGCGATTCGGCGCAGCCATCCGCTGCAGTATTGACAGCAGCCCGTCGCATCGAGCCGCAAGTCAGGATCCGAGTCATCCATGACGCAGCGATTGCAGACCACGCGACGGGGCGATTGTGGGGATGTCAGCGCCGGCATAACCATGGGGTCAACGAGCGAACACGCGGCCCGCACGGCGTGCGGCGACGCGGGCCGCGAACCACGGGAGACGCGCCAAAGTAGCAGCCGACCAGCGGTGGGGGGGCAAACCCTTCGTAAAGACCGCCAATCGAGGATGCTCGAACGAAATTCCGTAGTAGGCGGCGGCCAAGCGGTGCGGCGGCACCCATTCGCGAAATCCGAGCTCGCGATAGATTGCGGCTTCGACATCCAGCCAGCGCCCGAATTCCGTCGGCGGCAAGGCCGGATTGCTGAACGGGCACGATACCACCCAAAGCCATCCGTCGGGACGAACCAGGCCCGCCATCTTGGCGATGTAGTTTCTGAGCGCCGCCTCATGACCGTAGAACCAAAACGGATTGTTCGAGCCCTTGCAGAACAGCCCGTCAAAGCCAGGCTCCACCTCTAGCGAGGGCAGGTGCAAGAGGTTTCCCGGCCACACCCTGAAGCCACGCCGTCGGCCGAGTTCGATCACCGGGGGGTCCAGTTCGATCGCCTCCGCCCGTGCCCCGCGCCGGGCGATAGCCTCGCAGAATTCGTAGTGCCCCGGCCCGAGCTCCAGGACGCGCTGGCCAGACAGTGAGACGTCCGCAAAGAAATCGCCGAGGATTTCCTCAGGGCCGTGCTCGGAACGCGCGGGGTTGCGGATCCCAGGTTCCTGGGCGGTGGAGAGGAGGGCGATTTCTTCGGGTGTGCGGAGCATGGGGTGAAGTCTAAAGGTTCCACAAAGCGCGCCACCAGGCGAGTTTGCTGATCGGGAAATCGGCCCAGTCGGTCCTGAGCTTGTGGCCGTAGTACTGCGGGTGGAGCAGGAAATGGCCTCGCATCCGTCCGCGGAGGCGTCGCGCGACAGTGATCGGATCAACGAGGCGCAACCCCGTTTCGCCTTCAGCGTAACCGTCGCTCCACGCTACATCGTTAACGAAGCCGCGATTGTATGCTGAAACAAGTGCGTTGAGTGAGCCTGTTCGCGGCGTGTGTTCATTGTTTAATCCTCCCGCCCCGGGAGCACCCCCGTGCGGCACATAGGTGCGCAGGTTGACCTCACGACGGAAAACAGCCACATCGACTTCCACAACCTCCGCGGTCCGAGCCCAATCATACCCGACCTGTTCGCCAGCGTTGAGGTGATATCCAATCTCGAACCCTTCTTTCTCAAGTTCCCGCAGTGCCGCGAAGTCGACCTCGTACGGCTCGATATCGCCCGGCCAGCGGGCGCACCGCCGGACGAAAAAGTAGCTCGAGCTCACGACGCCAAGCCGCTGCTCGAGCCGCATGAGGTCCACGGTCTTGTAGGGCTGTCGGTCGGCATCGTGGTGCAGCACAACGGAGGGCGTCCGCGGATTCCGCCAGCCCATCCAGCGGGAAACGGCAGCGAAGCGCGGGACGCGCCTCGCGATTCGATTGAGGGCGGTCGCAGCAACCGCCACTGGAAGAAGATTCGACCCCGTTTTGTACCGGGAGTACTCTCTCGCGTAGCCGAGCACGCTACCGCACTCCGTGCCGGATATTGGCCGGTCGGCGAAGCACTCGAAACGGGCACCCTGCTCGCGCAGTGTGGCGACCAAACGCTCGACGAGCGAGAACGGGAAGAGCGTGTAGCGGTCGTAGTCCACGAGATCAGCTACGGGCAGAGGCAAGGCCGAGCAAAGGGGCGTAGACGCCTTGCAGACGTTCCTGTTCTTCCGCCCACGTGAGCCGCCTCGATGTCCGCTGAATCGCCTCGGCCGCACGCAGCACGGTCGGCGCATCGAGGCGATCGACAGCGCGTAGCCAGTCGGCGTCCTGCTCTCCTTCGACGACCCAGCCGCATTCGTTCTCGGCCACGATGCGCCGCATCTCCGGCCAATCGTTCACCAGCGAGGGCACGCCCGCGGCAAGGTACTCGAAGAGCTTGTTCGGCAGGCTGAAGTAGTAGCTCAGGCAGACATTCTCGACGCCGACCAGCCCGACGTCGGCCCCGGCGGTATGGCGCAGCACGTCCCCGGGCGCCACCGCCGGGGCGTAATGGATGTTGGGAAAGCGCCCGGACGCTCGCCGAACTTCCTCCTCCAATTCCCCGTAGCCCATGAAGACCACATGCCGGTCGCGCTTCGCGGCCGCGAACACCCGGAGGAACTGCTCGATGCGGCGCCCCCGGAAAAGCCCTCCCTGATAGATGAAGACGAGGTGCCCCTCGGGGATCCCGAAGCGGGACCGCCAGAGCGCGGGCGCGCGGGTCGGCGCACCCGACGCCGCGACATCCGGCAGATTGCGCACGACGGCCGGTCGGGTGATGCGGTAGGCGTCCCGGTACCAGTCCGCGATCGAGTCCGACACCACCACCACACGGTCGCAGCGCCGAATCCAAAGCGCCTCCGCCCGGCGAGCCGCCCAGCGCTGCCAACGGGGGGTGTTCGCCGTGTGCGACTCCAGCTCGTGCGGTTCGTAGACGAGCCGCGCCGCCGAAGCCCGCGCGAGCGAGGAACCCACGCCCAGCACGTTCGCGCCATGTACGGAAACCGCGCGAATCGGCCAGGCGCGACACAACTCGCGAACACGGCGCTCCCAAGCAAAGGTCCGCAACGGCCCCCTCGTTAGTCCGCGCTTCGGCGGCATCGGGACGCGCCGGAAACGCACTCCCGGAAACCGCTCCTCGTGCTCCGGCAGGTCTGGGGCCGCCATCCCGATCACGACTTGGGTCACCTCCGGGCACAGGCGGCGCGCGAGCCGACAGGCTCGCTCGATGCGGCTTTCGTGGCGCAACGTGGAACGGTACAGGTGGACCATCACCTCTCCACCGGGAACCGATTCCTTATGGGCGGCTCGATCCAAGGGCTTTCAGCGGCGGAACCGCCGGGCAGCGCGAATGAGGCGGCCACCGATGGATGGCAGCACCTGCGTGACGAACTTGGAGGCTCGCGCGTAGTGCTCGTGGGGCACGTTCGGCACGTTCATCAGGGCCTCGAATTCGTCGAGGCTGACACCCAGCTTGCGCGCCATGTATTCCTTGTCGGCCTTGATCTCCTCGGTGGGCAGGGCGCCGTGGCGGAACTCCTCCAAAGCCGCCTCGCGGGTCATCTGCCCTGAGACGACGAGGCTGGAGAGGTGCGCGAGCCGCTTGTCGTAGCCCCACTTGGTCGGCAGGTACCATGCCTGGAAGAACTTCGTGAAGCGCGACTCATAGTGCTTGCCGCCGTAGTAGCGCCAACCGACCTCACGTTCGAGCGTGCGAATCGCATCGGCCTTGTTGTAAGGCATGAGGTCGAGCGGCTTAGCGGTGCTAAGGCCGTGGAAGACCTGATACCTCAGGGCTCCCTCGAGATGCGAGAGGCGAGGGAAATGACGCAGGGGGCGCCGTCCGAAGCGCCGATGGATGTCCGTGATGTGGGTCAGGTCCTTGTTGTCGTAGCCCCACGAAGGCGGGAGGATGGACTCACAGGAGAAGTTCGAGCCGCTGAAGTTCCACTTCACCTTGTGCTTGGCTGCGTAGCGCACGAAGCCCGCGTAGATGGCGTGGTCCTGGGGAATGTCCTGGTTCGGCACGCCCGCCTTGAAGAACGCGTGCTGCAGGTCCTGCATCTCCTCCCAGTCGACGACATGGGTGTAGAGGTCGAAGCCGCACCGGTTGACGATGTTCTCGATGTTCTTCACCGCCAGTTCGGAGTTCCATCCGGTGTCCACGTGGACGATGAGCGTGCGCAGGCCGAACTTACGCGCCTGCAGCGCCATGTACGAGCTGTCCACGCCGCCGCTCAGGCCGGAAACGACGTCGTAGTCCTGGTCGCGGCCATCGCGCTTGATGCGGTCGATCAGCTGCTCCAGCTGGCGGGGATCGCCCTCGGGGTTCCAGCGCCGCTTGAACTCGTCGACTCGCTGGCAATGGTTGCACCGCCCCGCTTCGTCGAACGTGATCCACGGGTCGGTCGTGTCCATGATGCACGTCGTGCATCGCTGATAGCCTTCCTCGCCTTCGTGCACGAAACGCCGCACGCGGGTGGCGACTGGAACCGCCTCGTTCGCTCTGGGGCGGGCCGTGCTGCTCGCAGACCTGGAAGCTGCAAGAACGCGCCGGTAGGTGTCGGTTAGGCGCTTGGCCTCCTCCTGCCAGCTGTAACGGCCAGCCGCAGCTCGGGCCCGATCGCGTGCAGCCACGACCTCCGCAGCATCGAGACCGGACAGAACTCGGTGCCACGCATCTTCTTCGTCGTCCACCAGCCAGCCGCAGTCGCATCCATCGACAATGCGCGCGATTTCCGGGAATCGGGGCGCCACCACTGGTACACCAGCACCCAAGTACTCGAACAACTTGTTCGGCAGGCTGTAGAAATAGCTCAAGCACGCGTTCTCCACTCCGACAAGCCCGACGTCGGCCCCAGCGGTATACCGTAGTACGTGGGCCGGAGGTACGGCATGCAAAAAATGGATGTTAGTGTGCTTAGCGGAGAACTCCTGCACTTTCTCCGCGAGCGCCCCATAGCCCAAAAACAAAACGTGCCTGTTTGCCCCGAGCTGGGAAAACACGCGCAGGAACTGCTCAACCCGACGACCGTTATCGAGCAAGCCTTGGTAGATGAATAGCAATGCGTTGCGCGGCACCCCGAGTTGGCCCTTGAGATCGACTGCCTTCACATCGGCGGCATTCTCCGGGCGAACGGGAATGTTCCGCACGACGACCGGACGAGGAATCGAGTACTCGCGCGCGTACCAGTCCGCAATCGCATCGCCGACCACGACCACCGCATCGCACTCGCGAATCAACCGCCGCTCGAGAGCACGCTCCTTGCGACGCTGCGCTTCCGGCGGCCCAAGGCGCTCGGTCTCCAGTTCGTGCGGTGCGTACACAAGCGGTACCCTGAGGTCGCGCTTCAGCTGGCAGCACCACTCAAGCGTGTCGATCATGTGACATTCGATCAGCGCCGGGCGCAGTTCTTTGCCGAAGCGCCGCAGTCGGCGCCCTGCGTCCCACCTTCGCATTCTCTTGAGCGAGGGGTAGCTCGATCCACGAAGCATCGGTAACCGGCGAATTCGCACACCCGGGGCGACCTCCTCGTCGACCGCCCAGCCTGGCTCCAATCGGCCAGCCAAAACGACCTCCTCCAGAACGCCGTCACCGATCGTGGAGGCCGCCTCCTTTAGGAACCGCGATTGGAACCGGACATCGGTGACCTCCTTGACATGGAGGATGGTACGGCGAGTGGGAAGCGAAGCGTGGTCAGACATGATTGGACCTATCTGGGGTTACACTGGAATCTCTGTGGCTCGACGGGCATCCGGGCTCACCGTCAGGCGATACGAAAGCGCGAGGTAAATCACATACAGGAACGCGCTGGCGACGGCGAGGGACCACAGTGCGCCGACCGCACTGCCCAGATACGTTCCCGCCACCAGCACACCAAGCACGACCGGGAGACGCACGCATTGCCACAACAGGTCCCATGTCGTGTTCCTCCCGAAATAGAGAACCGCGGAGAGCGGCGCACTCACCGTGGAAAAGAAGAGGGCCACGGCCATGGGTTGCGCCAATCGGCCGGCTTCGGCCCAGGACGGGCCGTAGAACCAAGGATAGAGCCAGGGAGACGTCACCGCGAGCACCGCGTAGCAGGGCCCCAGGACGATCAAAAGCCGTCCAAGGGTCCGAACGAACTCCGCGCGGCAATCTCCGCGCTCGCGGTAGGCACGCCCCGCTTCGCGGCTGAACACCGTTGCGAACGCGTTTCCAAAGACCACCGACGGAAGCGTAAGCAAGGTGCCCGCCCTCGCGTAATGCCCGACAACCTCCGTGCCGAACGACCGGGCAAGCATGATTTGCGGCAACTGCACCGCGACAGCGGTGAGCACGTTTCCCGGCAGCACGTCGCGCGGAAAGTTGAGATGGCGACGGAATTCCTCAAGCAGGTTTTGGGCGTTCCACGGGGCCCGGGCGAAGTCGCGCAGCAAACCTGAGTACCCGAAGCGGAGGGAGAGCCCGAGGACGTTCACGATCACGAGCCCAAGAACGATGAAGTTCGCACGCTCGGGCGCTCCGGCACCCCACGCCGGCACAAGCGGTCCTGCCAGGGTCTGAATCACCATGCACTTCGCCATGGCCTCATACTGCCCTCGACGGGCCATCAACTGGTCCGCAACCAAACCGCCACCGGTCGCTACCAGCAGAATCGGAGCCGCCCACAGCCAAGGCGCGAGATCGGAGCCTCCCCCGAGTACCTTGGCAACAAGCGGGGCAAAAACGAGGCAAGCAACGGAGACGACGATTCCGAGCCCGAGGACGCCGAGCACGCCGACCTGAGCGAGCCGGATCGCAGCCTCCTCGGACTTCGGGGAATGCACCGCATTGTGCATCGCCAACGTACTCCAGCCGGCGAAAAGACCTGGCAGCGCCTGCACCAAAGCCGCAACGGCGAAGTACTCGACGGGATAGAGGCGACTCCAAAGCGGTGAGAACGCAAAAGGTATCGCGAACGTGACCGCGGAAGCGCCTGTGAGCAGGATTCTCCCGCGCTGCGTCTCATCAGCCTGCGTCCACCGACGGAAGATCGTTTGCAGAATCCGCACGGACACCAGTGACCTCAGGAATAGACCCGAGCGCGCAAATCAGCCTGAGACGGGTAGGTGATCAGCACCGCGCGATGCTTGCCGTGGAAGACGAAGAACGCGCCGGCGGCGACGGCGGAGGCGTGGGACTCGTGGATGGCGGCCCGGAAATGCGCGAGGCTGCCGGCGCCGCCGCAGGCGATGACGGGGACCTTCACGGCGGCGGAGACCTTCGCGATCTCGTCGAGGTCGTAACCGGCCATCGTGCCGTCGCGGTCGATGCTGTTCAGCATGATCTCCCCCACCCCGAGGTCCTCCGCCCGCTTCGCGAGCTCCACCGGCGACAGGCCGGTGCCGCTCTGTCCCGCGCGGGTGCAGGCTTCGGCGCCGCCGAAGAGCTTCCGGCGGAAGTCGATCGAGGCCACGATGGTCGAGCTGCCGTGGATACGCGCGGCTTCGCGGACGAGGTCCGGCGAGTCGACCAAGGCGGTGTTGAGGGCCACCTTCTCGACACCGGTCTTGAGGATGGCCTCGATGGTGCGCAGGTCCCGCACGCCGCCGCCGTAGCAAAGCGGCATGAAGCACTCGCTCGCGATATTGCGCAGCATCTCGAGGTTCGGCGCCCGCCCCTGCGTCGTCGCCTCGATGTCGAGGAAGGCCAACTCGTCCACCTCCTTTTCATTGAAGATGCGGACCGCGTTGATCGGGTCCCCGACGTACTTCGGGTCCTTGAACTTGTGGGTTTTGACCAGACCAGCCCCGCGAAGGAGCAGGATCGGGATGACGCGGCGGCGGAGCGGCTGCATGGTCAGAGGGCGGCGAAGCGCCGAAGGAGCTCCATGCCGAAGCGGTGGCTCTTCTCGGGGTGGAACTGGACGCCGTGGATATTGCCGCGCGAGAAGGCCGCGATGAACTCGTAGCCGTACGTCGCCGCGGCAAGCAGGTCGGTCGCGTCGTCGCAGAGGAAGTGGTACGAGTGCACGAAGTAGAACCGCTGCTCGGTATCCGGCGCGAAGAGCGGCGAGGCCTTGAGGACCCGCAGGTCGTTCCAGCCCATGTGCGGAACCTTCATGCCCGCGACGGGCTGCCGGGAGAAGAAGCGGATGGTGTCGGCCTCGATCCAGCCGAGGCCGGGAAGCCGGCCCTCCTCGCTGCGGCGCGTCATCAGCTGGGCACCGAGGCAGATGCCGAGGATCGGCACGCCCTCGTCGCGCACCCGGCGGTTCAGGGGTTCGACCAAGCCGAGGCGCGCGAGGTTCTCCATCCCGTTGTCGAACGCGCCGACTCCCGGGAGGATGAGCTTCGTCGCGGTGGCGATCCGCGCCGGGTCGCCCGAAAGCTCCGACGGCACGCCGAGCTTCCGCAGCATGTTGAGGATCGAGCCGAGGTTGCCAAGGCCGTAGTCGACGATGGTGATCATGGAATCGAGCGGGGCGGGCGCGGTGGTGAGGGAAAGCGGCGTGGGTGCTGACCGGGCAGGGGCCGGGCAACAACGGAGTGCGACAAAGGCGTCGCGTCCAAGGCGAGTGCGATAAGCACCAAGAAGATCTCGGCTGAGAAAATGCTGTTCGAACTCGTCGAATGGAACGCTGTCAGCATTAGTAGCCAAAAGAAGATGATCCGGTGGTCTACCCCGACTATCCATGCTCTCCGGTGCGCCGCAATGAGAAGCGCCAACGTCAATGTGGTCTGAAATAGGCCGCCGTAGAGCATCGCAGAGAGCACAAAATTGTGAGGATACTCTTCAACTACATCCAAACCGATGGCGAGTTCGCGGACGTAGCCGAAGCCGGAACCAAAAATCCACTCGAAAGGCGAGTGCTGAGAGAGGCGCTGAATACTTGCCTGCCAGTAGATCAATCGCGACTGGGCCGCCTCGGCGGAACCTAGGGTGCGCGTGCGCATGGTGACTGACTGAACCTCGTCGTCCTGAAAGAAATCCTGAAAGCGGGAGGCCACCCCCTGAATATTGGACACGGTTAGCGCCAAAATGATTACGTATGTGGCTACGATCAGCCACCGACTGCGCGCGCCGGACTCACGTTCGATCCGCTGGTTCCTCCGGCGCCGCCAAACGCGGGTCGCAAAAGCGGCGACCGCACCGATGGCGAGGAAGACAACCGCCCGTCGCGAGCTCGTCAGGAGCACGCAGGCCACCATTGCAGGCAACGAGATGTGGCAGAGCAGGTATATGATGTCGCTGCGGTCTCGATTCAACAGCCACAAGGCCGAACCCATCGACATGATCAGCGCGACACTGAACACATTGTAGTCCGCGTTCAGTGATGATCCGGGAGGATAGACTCCCTCCGAGGTTAGGAAGAAATCTAGAGTCACGCCACGCCCCATCAGGACGAGCTTGAAGAGGCCAATAACCGCAGCAGCGCACCCAATCACGAGGAAACTGCGGTGGAGCATTAGCCAGAAACGGGCCCGCCTCGATGCACCAAAGTGACTTGGGCTGACGAATACGCTCAAAACTGCGGCCTGAAAAATCGAGTATAGGTCGTTCCTGACGACACCAAAAGCCCGTCCCGAGAAATACGCCGTGATAGCGAACGCACCGGTCGTCACAACCAGCAGTAGCCAGCCCCGTTGGAAATAAATTCCACGCAGCGTGAACAAGCAGACGGCACCGAGCACAAACAGGGTCCAAAAGCTCGTCATGCCCCGCAACTGGAACAGCATCTCCGCCAGCATCACAACGATGACGCCAATCGCCAGTTGGTCGACCCGTTCCTGGACCGGATTTCTCTCGTTGATGTGCAAGGTCAGGTCGCCTTGAAGTCGCGGTAGGCCTTGGCGCCCTTGGCGAGCGGCGCGGGCAGTGGCGCCTCCTCGTCGAGGTCTAGGCAGCGGACGACACCGGGCTCCACCTCGCGGTAGTGGTAGCCACTCTCGGGGCAGGTCATCACGCCGTCCGGTCCGGCCACGAGCTTGTGTCCGTGGCGGCTCATCCAGCCGACCCGCCGGGCCGGCGAGCCGACCACCAGCGCGTAATCAGGGACGTCCTTCGTCACCACCGCGCCGGCCGCCACCAGGCAGTAGCGCCCTAGGGTGGTTCCGCAGACGATGGTGGCGTTGGCCCCAATCGTAGCGCCCCGGCGCAGCAGCGTCTTCTCGTAGAGGCTCTGCCGGTTCACCTGGGAGCGGGGATTGGAAACGTTTGTCAGCACGCACGAAGGTCCGAGAAAAACATCATCTTCCACGACGGTGCCCGTGTAGATGGAAACGTTGTTCTGTACCTTCACGTTGCGGCCCAGCTTCACGCCGGGACTGATCACAACATTCTGGCCGAGATTGCAGCTTTCGCCCAGCTCGGCCCCCGCCATGACATGGCTGAAATGCCAGATTTTGGAGCCGCGACCGATCGTGGCTTTGGGGTCGATCACCGCGGACGGATGGGCGTAATAGGCGGGAGCCGCCGAGACGGGGGTGGCCGCTTCACCATCCCGCTCCAGACTGGCCTGCGCCGCCTTCAGCACGCGCAGCACACGCACACCCTCCCGGCCGTCCGTGCGCGGTGTAGTCCGCAACGTGCAGCACTCGAGGAAATGCCGACATTCCTCCCGCAACGGCTCAAGCTCGGGGACGCTCAGATATTGTCCCTCGATCTTGTTCGGCGTGGGCACCCGACCGTCCGCCCAAGTCAGGTAATCCCGGTGGATGACCAGCTTTTCCTTCCACGGCTTGGTGTCGTCGAAGACAACCATGCCACGTGAACCCACGACGGTGAGCTTCTGTTCCTTGAACGGATTCAGCCAGCTGACGTAGATGTGCGCGCGAACCGCATCCGCAAAATGGAACGAGGTCAATGTCGTGTCCGCGACGCGGGGCGTGAGGTAGGACTCACCCGTGCACCGCACTTGGGCGGGCATCTGTCCGCCCAGCAGTGACAGCAGCACGGAAATATCATGGGGAGCGAAGCTCCAGAGGGCGTTCTCCTCCAGGCGAATCTTGCCGAGATTGAGGCGGTTCGACGTGACGTATTGCAACCGACCGAGCTCACCGCTGGCGACCAGGCGCTGCAATTCGGTCACACAGGGATGATACTGGAGCAGGTGACCGACCATCAGGATGCGGCCGTGTTGCGCAGCGACCGCCACGAGCTCCTCCGCCTCGGCGATGTCGAGGCAGAGCGGCTTCTCGACGAAGACGTCCTTGCCCGCCAGGAGCGCCGCCTTGGCAAGGGAGTGATGCAGCGCGGCAGGCGCGGCGATCGCCACGGCCGTGATCTCCGGCTCGGCCAGCACGGCATCGAAGGACGATGTCTTGCGCACACCGGCATAATCCGCCCCGTAGGAGGCGAGTATTTCCGCGCTGCGATCGCAGAGCGTGTGCAGTGCGCCGAGGGCGTGGAAGTTGCGGGCCAGGTTCTTGCCCCAATAACCTGCCCCGACCAAGGCGAGGGAGCGTGATGGCGTGTTCATCGAAAATCAGCGCAGCGCGTCCTTCAGCGCGGCGACCACCCGGTCCTGTTCGGCGTCGGTCAGCCAGGGATGCATCGGCAGGCTGATGACCTCGCGCGAGGCGCGTTCCGACTCAGGGAACGTCCCCCACTTGTAACCGAGCGGTGCATAGACCGGCTGCTCGTGCAGGCATTTCGGGTAGTAAACCGCCGTGGGGATGCCCTGCGCCTTCAGCTTCTCGCCCACCGCCTCGCGGTTGGGCACGCGGATGGTGTATTGGGCATAGACGTGCGTGTTGCCCGCCATCACCGCGGGGACGGTGCAGACATCGCGCAATAGTTCTGAGTAGCGCGCGCCAATGCGCTCGCGCGCGGCCACCTCGGCGGGGAAATGAGGGAGCTTCGCGAGCAGGACGGCGGCCTGCAGGGTGTCGAGCCGGCCGTTCATACCGAGGAGCGGGTGATGGTGGCGCTTGATGCCGCCGTGCGTGCGGATGGCGCGCATCGTCTCGTTCAGCGAGTCGTCGTCGGTGAAGAGCGCCCCGCCGTCGCCATAGCAGCCGAGCGGCTTTGCGGGGAAGAAACTGGTGCTCGAGATCTTGGTTACGGCGCAACTCCTCCGGCCGCGCTGGGTCGCGCCGAAGCTTTGGGCCGCATCCTCGATCACCGTCAGGCCGTGTTTCGCGCCGATGGCATTGATGCGGTCGTAGTCAGGCATCTGGCCGAAGAGGCTCACCGGCATGATCACCTTCGTGCGGGGCGTGATCGCCGCCTCGATGAGATCCACGTTGATGTTGTAGTCGCGCGGGTCGATGTCGACGAACACGGGTGTCGCCCCCACGAGCCCGATCACCTCGGCGGAACTGATCCAGGTGAAGGGCACGGTGATGACCTCGTCGCCGGGGCCGACGCCGAGGGCACGCAGGGCGATTTCCAGGCTGTCGGTGCCGCTCGCGACCGAGATGGCGTGCTTCACGCCGACATAGGCAGCGAGCTGCGCCTCCAACTCGGCGATCTCGGGGCCCATGATGAATTGCCCGTGCTCGAGCACGCGGCGCATGCGCGCGTCGATCTCGGTCTGGTGCAGACGGTATTGTTGTTGCAGGTCAATGAATTGCACGGCGGAGAGCGGGTCAGGATTTCCAGAGTTGCCCGGGCCGGACCATTTGCCCGGCCATGGCGTTGCGGGTGTCGACAATGAGCGGAGCCCACTGGGCAAGCTGGGCGAAATCGGTGCTGCTGTGGGCGGTCGCGATGACGACAGCATCGTAGCACGAGACCGTCTCCCGGTTCCACGGCACCGAACGTTGTCCGGTCCAGTGTCCGTGCTCGCGGGTCGGGGTGATGACGGGGATGTAGGGATCGTGGTAATCGACGCTCGCGCCGCGGCGCTTGAACTCGTCCATCAGCACAAAGGTGGGGGACTCGCGCATGTCGTCGACATTGGCCTTGTAGGCCAGGCCGACGAGGAGGATGCGGCTGCCCTTGACCGCCCGGCTGATCGAGTTGAGCGCCTCGGCGGTGCGGTTGACGACATGGATGGGCATGGCCGCGTTCACTTCCCCGGCGAGCTCGATGAATTTGGTCACTTGCCCGTATTCGCGCGCCTTCCAAGTCAGGTAGAAAGGATCGATCGGGATGCAGTGTCCACCAAGACCGGGACCAGGATAGAACGGCATGAAGCCGAAAGGTTTCGTCTTGGCCGCGTGGATGACTTCCCACACGTCGATGTCCATCGCGCCGTAGACCAGCTTCAGTTCATTGACCAAGGCGATGTTCACGCTGCGGAAGATGTTTTCGAGGAGCTTGGTCGCTTCCGCCGCGCGACAGGACGAGACTGGCACGAGCTTCTTGATCGCATGGCCGTAGACTTCCTGGGCAAGCGCCAGACAACGGGGCGTGTAGCCGCCGACCACCTTGGGGATCTCCGCGACTTTGCTGTCGGGATTGCCCGGATCCTCGCGCTCGGGCGAAAATGCGAGATGGAAATCGGTCCCGGCTTTGAGGCCGGAACCCGCCTCCAGCACCTCGCGCAAATCCGTGTCCGTCGTGCCGGGATAGGTGCTCGATTCGAGGGCGACCAATGTGCCGCGGCGCAGATGCGGGGCGATGGCGGCACCCGATTTGATGACATAGGATATATCCGGCTCTCGATTCCGGTTCAATGGGGTGGGCACGCAGATGATCACCGCGTCCACCTGCGCCGCCTCTGCAAAATCGCAGGAGGCCCGGAATTGGCCGGCCCGCACGGCTTCGGCCACGCTCTCGGCGCTGATGTGCTTGATGTAGGAGCGGCCGCCCATGATGGCGTCGACTTTGGCGGGATCGATATCCAAGCCGAGGACGACGACCCCGTTGCGCGCGAACTGCAGGGCCAGCGGCAAGCCGACATAACCCAGACCGACGATGGCGATTTTCATAGGAAAATGGGCAAGGCTGCGCCCCGTCGCTTCCGGCGGAAGCAACCGACGAGTGCTGAACTGTGGATGTCCGCCATGGGCGGAGGCGGCTGACTTCAGCCGCCGATTTTCAAAACGGTGCGGGCCAGCGGCAGCAGGGTCTTGGCCTTGCTGTGCCAGTCGGAAAGGGATTGCAGGCGCTTCTTCAGCTCGGCGGCTTCCGCGCCCTTGCCGGGCACGGCGCGGGTGAGAGCCGCCAGCCTTGAGCTCCCAGCCGTCAGCTGGTTCTCCAGTCGATTCTCCAGGAACCGGGCGACCAGCTTGCGCAACTCGAGATCGGGCACGTAGGCGTCGCCACGGCGCGTGGAGAAAGGCGAGCGCGAGCCGTTGCCCGCCTCCCCTTCCCCGTCGCGGGCCCCCGCGTCGGAGTTCAACACTTTCAGCGCGCCGACCTCACGCAGCACGCGCAGGCCCTGGCTGACCGAGCCCTTGCTGATGTCGAGCCGCGCCTCGATCTCGGCGAAGCTGAGCGGCCCGGGCGAGGCGAAGACGACCCCGTAGATGGCCGCGACGCTCTTGGGCACACCAAGGAGGTCCGCCGCCGAAACGAAGAAATCCACCATCTGCACTTCGAACGCCACCGTGTCCGCCGGACGGTCGCCGGGAATGACGAGCGACGCGCCGAACGACGTGCCGGCTTCCGCAGGAGCTTTCAGGGTGGTGGCCAAGGGGTGTGTCGCCGGCGAACGCCAAACGATGGCGCGGAGACAATCAGGCCGGACCGGTTTGTTCAATTCAAAATGAAGTAAACCTAGGCCCGGCCGGCCCCGCGTCGGCCGGAAGTGCCAAGGAGCAAGTGGCAAGGGCGGCGCGGAGCGCCGCCGGTTGAGGTTTAAGGTTAAGGTTGAAGTCCGTCATCGGCCCTCAGCCATCCGTCTTCGATTGTCTCTTCAACCTGAACTCTCAACTTCAACGGGCGCCAAGCGCCCCCTACCAGCCTCCGGCCTTCTCCGCTCACGGACGGGTGACACGCAACCGGAAGAAGAGGTTTGGGGCGTTCGCGACCGGGTGGCGCGCCCGCCAGGTCTCGGTGGCTCCCGTCGCGATGCGCTCGTGCACGACGCCGGCAGTCGTCCACTGTGTGAGGTTGGTGGACACTTCGACCTGGTAAGTCACATCGCCGCGGTCCGCGGGGCGCGTGTAGGTGTAATGCCACTCCCCGCCGTCGCGTGCGGCGGCGGCGACCGCGTGGCCGTCGGCACGCCGTGGATCAAGGCCGAGGGCATATTCGGCGAGGTTCGGCCAGCCGTCGCCGTCTGCATCCGCCGCCACCCCCGCCAAGGCGGCCTGGTTCAGTTCCTCAACTGTGAAGTGCTCGGCGCGCCATCCGGCGAAACTCGCGCCGGCAGCGCGCGCGAGTTGCAGCGGGGAGGCGGTGAGCTCGAGCAGGGGCGAGCGATAGAGGCCGCTGGCCGCGATCGTCTGGGTGCCGGACAGGCCGGCCGGGTAACCGACGAGGAAGGAAAATTCGCTCTGCGTCGGCCCGAAGCCGCCCACCCAGGCCCATTCGAGCAGCCCGGTGGCGCCGTTTTCCGGCCGCACATCGGGGCCCGCGCCGCCGACCGCACCGAGGTAGGTCCAGCCCGCGGGCAAGGCGACCGCGCAGCCGAGCGAACTCGGTTCGTCCGCGTAGGTGATGCGCACGGTGAGCGTGAGGGTGCCGCCCGCGGGCAGATAACTCCCGGCGGAGGCCTGCAGCGTGAGCCGGGGCGGGCCGGCGTCCACGGTGAGCAGGGCGGCCGCAGAGGCGACGCCGGCCTGCGCGGCGTTGCTTGCCACGGCGCGAAAGCGATAGCCGGAGAGCGCCGGCGCGGCGGCGGCGACAGTCAGCGTCGCCGTCCGCGTGCCGCTGAACGTCGCTCCGCTGGCGAGGTCGAGGCCGTCCGCGAGCTCGCGCCAGGTTTCCCCGCCGTCCGCACTGAGCTGCCAGACCAGGCTCGGTGCCGGGGAGCCGGCGACCTGCACCGTGAAAGTCGCCGGGCTGCCCGCGTTGACGGCGACCGACTGGGGCGGGATGGTGAACGCCGGCGCCGTCGGGGCCGGGGGGCCTTCCGGCGCGAGCGTGACCGGGGCGACGTTGAGGGCGGTGAGCGGCGAGCGATAGACGGCCGATGCGCTCAGGGTCTGGGTGCCGGTGAGTCCCGCGGGATAACCGACCGTGAACGTGAAGCTGCTCGCGGTCGCGCCGAAGCCGCCGGTGTAGGCCCACTCGAGCAGGCCGGTGGTGCCGCTTTCCGGCTTCACGGCGGGTTCGCCGGTGCCGCCGACGTAGGTCCAGCCGTCGGGGAGCACGACTTCAAGGCCGAGGGCCGTCGGAGTCGCGGGGTAGGCGAAGGTCACCGTCAACGTGAGCGTGCCGCCGGCCGCCTGATAGGTGGCGGAGTCGGCAACGAGGCTGGCCGTCTGGGCGAAGGCCGGCACGCCGCCGAGGAGGGCGGCGGCGAGAGCCGCCAGCGGGTGCAGTCGCGCGTGCACGCCCCGCCGCCTGTGGCCGCAACCGGGCGTCATGACCGCGGCAGGACGATCGCCCGCGGGCGCAGGGTGCTGAGGGCGCCGCGTCCGCGCAGGTGGACTTCGGCGGCGAGCGCGGCCGGTTCGCCGCCGGCCGGGTAGCGCACGCGCACTTCGAACACCGCGACGGCCTCGGGCAGCGTCGTGTAGGCGAACTCCAGGCGGCCAGTGCTGCCGTCCGGCGGGCGCACGTCGGGGAGATTCGGGCCGGTGCACGCCGCGAGCACCCAGCCGGCGGGCAGGTCGATTTCCCAGCCGACGGCCGCGGGGCGCTCGGCGTAGCTGACGGAGGCGATGAGCAGGATCTCGCCGCCCTCGCGGTGCAGCGTGGGCGAGCCCGAGGCGAAGTGGGCCAGCTGCGCATGCGCCGGCACGGCGGTGAAGGCGATTCCGGTGAGGGCGGTCCAGAGGAGCATGGCGGAACGGAGCATGGTGGGACGGGAAAAGGAGGGCTTCACGGGCCGGGGGCGAAGCCGTCCTCGGTGCCGGACTGCACCCGATACTGGCCGGTGCGCGTGGAGCCGTTGCGGTAGTTGTAGAGTTCGATCACGCGCGTGAGCTCGAGGAGGCTGAGCCGGCCGTCGCGGTTGGTGTCGGCGCAATGGTAGCGGGCGAGCGTGACCGTCTGCGCGGCCGGGCGCGCGGGGTCGGGCGCGAAACCGTCCTCGGTGCCGCTTTCAACGCGGTAGGCGCCGGTGCGGGACGAGCCGTTGCGCGTGTTGTAGAGTTCGATCACGCGCGTGAGCTCGAGGAGGCTGAGCCGGAAGTTGCGGTCGGTGTCGGCGCAGTGGTGCGCCAGGTGCGGCACGCGGAGCGGATCGGGCGTGGCCATGATCTCGAACGGGGAGCCGCCGGTGCGCACGATGCCGAGCGCGGTGAGCGACTGGTCGCCGTTGCTCTGCGCCGGCACCTGAAGGGTGTAGGTGAAGGTGGCCGGGCTCGCGGGCACGTTGGTCCAGGCCCATTCGAGGAGGTCAGTCGTTCCGGCGGCGGGCTTCACGTCGCCTTCACTGCCGCCGCCGGAGACGTAGCTCCAGCCGGCGGGCAGCAACACCTGCCAGCCGAGGCTGGTGGCCGTGCCGGTGTAGGTAATCGAATTCGTGATGGTGACCGTGCCGCCGGCGGAATAGCCGGTCCCGACGAGGGCGTGCGTCGCCGTCGGCGCACCGCCGGCCGGCACGCCGGTGCCGGTCAACGCGAGGGAATTGGCGCCCTCGGTCGCGTCAGAGTTGACCACCAGGTTGCCGGTGTAGGTCTGGGAGGCCGTGGGCGTGAAGGTCACGGTGACGGCCTGGGAGGCGCCGGCGTTGATCACACCCGCCGACCAATTGCCGGAGTATCCCGCGGGGTAAACGATGCCCGCGACGGTAAGCGCGCCCGTGCCGGGATTGGAGAGGGTGAGGGTGGTGCTGGCGGAGGCGCCGACAGTGACGTTGCCGAAATTGCCACCGTTGGCCAAAGCGAGCGAGATGCTCTTGGTCGCCAGCGCGCTTTGCGTGAGCGCGTGGGACTGGCCGCCGATCGTAATCGTGGCGGTGCGACTCGACGCGGCGGTGTTGGCGGCAACCGTGACTGTGACGGTGCCGTCGCCGGAGCCACTGGCCGGCGTGACTGTGGCCCAAGTCTGGTTCGATGCGGCGGTCCACGTCGTGTTGGCCGTGACCTGAATCGGATAAGATTCCCCGGAGGCCGGCGACGTGCGCGTCGCCACGGCAAGCGTGACCACCGCCGGCACCGTGACGGAACCGGAAATCGTGGTGGGATTGCTGAGGCTGTCGCGGGCCTCGATGGAAACCGTGTGCTCGCCGGCCGTGAGGGGCACGGTGGCGGTCCAGTTGGCGGTTGCGTTGCCACTCACCGGCACACCCGAGGCGGGGACCCCGGCGACCGTCACGCTCGCGACGCCATTGCCGCCGCGCCCGCTGTCGGTGGCGGTGCCGGAGACCGTGGCGGACTTGCCGTTGGCCGCGACGACGGCGCCACCGAGGGTGACGGCCGGACCCTGGGTATCAGGCGGGGGCACGGCAGCGAAGTTCGCCGTATAGGTGGCGCCGCCCGACGGGACGACGATTTGTCGGGGGTTGGTGGTGACGCCGTCACTCCACTGCGCGAACGTGTAGCCGGTGTTCGCGCTCGCGGTGAGGGTGCGGGTCGATCCGACGGCAAAGGTGCCGCCGCCAGTCACCGTCCCGCCCGCCGTGGGATTGGCCAGAACCGCGATCGTGGCCTCGGAGGGCGGTGGCGCATTGACTCCCCGGCCGGTGACAGCGATGCGATCCGGGCCGCTGGTCCGATTGGAAGTGACGACAATGTCGCCATTGTAAGTAATCGCCGACGTTGGCTGGAATGCGATCGAAACCGCCAACGTGCCGCCCGGCGCGATGTCGGTGGGCAAACTGGGGGTGGGATTGCCGCGGAATACTCCGTTGCCGGGCAAGCTGATCGCGGTCACCCGCAGGTTGTCATTTCCGGAGTTGCCGATGGTGAGCGATCGCACCGTGAACCCGCCGCCGATCTCGGCCTGACCGAAGTCGCCGGCTTGGGACACGGCCAGGGTCTGGATGCGGGCCAAGCCCGTTCCGGAGCCGGAAAGAGTCAGCGGACTGCCGTGGAAGTCGCCGGAGAATTGCAGGGCACCGGTTTGCGCGCCGGCCGCGGTGGGAGTGAACGTGACCGTGAAATCGACACTGGCGTTCGGCGCGAGGTTCGCCACCGACGCGGGCTGGACGGTGATCGGGCCCGAACTGGTCACGGTGAGGCTGGGCAGTGTGCTCCGCCCCTCGTTCGTCACGCGGACGGTCGCCGAACTCGAAGAGCCCACGAGGGTCGAAGCGAAAGTGATGGCGCTCACCGACGTCCGGATCGTCCGATAGTCATTGTAGGCGAGCGAACGCTTCCAGCCGTTGCCCGCCGCCAAGGTCATGTTCGGCGCGGGGACGGTGTCCTGATAAAAGATCACCGGACCGCGGTGGTCCCGCCAGTTCAGGGGCGTCCCCGATCCGTCGGTGCGGAAACTGATCGCCTCGGGCAGGCTCCAGCCGAAATTCTCATCCGTCCCCACGGTCAGATCGGCGGCCCAATATTGCTCGGCCTTGGTTGCTCCGGCGGAGACGCGGCAATACTGCGAGGCTCCCACGAGTTTCTGCAGGGAGAACGCGGCGTTGCCGCCGACAGAAACCTGGCCCGGGATGTAGGGGTCGAGGAAGGTGGCCTGCAGCTGGGTCTCGCTCGACGCATTGGCATGCAGGTAGCGGAGCGCTCCGTAGACCGCCCAGGAGCCCGCGCTGTGGCCGACCAGGTGCACGGCCCTGAGATTCTGCGCCCTCACCTGCTCCAGGATCTTGGCGCCAATCAGCAGGCCGTGTTGGTAGGCTCGCTCCGCCGCCTGGGTGCCGTTCGTCGTCGCGAGCTGCTCGTCTCCCCGCTTGTCATCGGGGGTCCCTTGGTCTCCGGCCGCCTTGATGGCGAGGATCCGCTCCTGCTCCGCCGTGATGCCGAAGATCAAGCCCCCGGTGGAGGCGTCACGGGTCCAATCGTAGGGAATCACGACCCAGCCGCTGCCGGTGTTCGGCGCCCCCAGCTGCGAATGGACGGCATTGGTGATTCCGGTCAATCGGGCGTCCGCGCTGTCCGTCCGGTTCCAACCGTGGATCACCACCATCAGCTTCTTGTCGCCGACGCCAAGCGTGCGCGTTCCCTCCCTCAGTCCGTTCGTCTTGAAGGCCGCCAAATCCGCCAAGCCGTTTCGATTTGCGACCGGAATCGCATCGAACAGCCCGACACCGGCCGGTTCCAGTTCCCTGATCCCATAGGGGTCCGACTGCTGCGTGACGGCGAAGTGTCCCTTGCCAGCCTCCGCTCCCGAATAGACGCTGCCGCTGCGCAGATAGAAACTGCTGATCGGACTGTCGTGGCCGGGAATGTAACGCGCCGACCACGTGGTCGTGCCCACCCCGTTGCTGCCGATCGTGATGGAGAACGGGGAATCGATCCGGTCATCGCCGAGCGCCCCGTCATCCTCCCACAGTTCGACCGAAACGGTCTGTCCGTTCATGCCCACCGCATCGACGCGCAAGGTGACAAGTGTTCCCTCCTCGGCCGTGGTGATCGTATTGCCCGCCGCGTTCCTGAAACTCAACGCCGTGATCTGCGGGGTCGGTTTGAACGTGAAGGTGAGGCTCTTCGCCCCGGTGATGGCGGAGGTCGTGTAGGTGTTGCCGCTCCACGAGCCGCCCGAGTCCCCACTGACCCCGTCGCGCTCGTAACCGGCGCTCGGCGAAACCGTGAACGTCGTCGTCGAACCATGCGTCACCGTCCGGCTCGACGGTGTCACCGATCCGCCCGCACCGGCCGATGCATTCACGGTGTAGCTCGCGGGCTTGAAGGTGAAGGTCAGGCTCTTCGCCCCGGTGATGGCGGAGGTCGTGTAGGTGTTGCCGCTCCACGAGCCGCCCGAGTCCCCACTGACCCCGTCGCGCTCGTAACCGGCGCTCGGCGAAACCGTGAACGTCGTCGTCGAACCATGCGTCACCGTCCGGCTCGACGGCGTCACCGATCCGCCCGCACCGGCCGATGCATTCACGGTGTAGCTCGCGGGCTTGA
>VFQQ010001355.1_pt1 | contig 34894 bp, 57 predicted proteins | sample 3512341 | NCBI WGS metagenome assembly VFQQ01 (sample SAMN10412373, study PRJNA504923) | tailings metagenome | isolation source: Relicate 2 Philex TSF1 revegetated site | place: Philippines: Tuba, Benguet | collected 2017-08-29 | reverse complement strand
GCGTCACAGCAGATGTCGCAACAACACTTTCTGCAATGAAGAACAACGTTGCCACCGAATCAAGAACAACATTGCCCACCTGAGAAGAAGTCGTGCAGCTCCAGGCTGACGGCGCGCGCCTGCTTGATCCAGCTCACGTCCCGGCCGGGAGCAAACACCTGCAGAACCACCCTTGCAAGCATAGATCAGAGAGCCTGCCAGCAAGCCAAAAAACATGAACATGCAGACAAATGCGTGCTGCGCTTGCATGCTGCCGAGCAGTGGGGCAGCCAGCAGCGCACGCTGTGGGAGGTTGGGCAGCATCGCGCACAGCACGAATCGAGGGTGCCACCCAGCGAGGCGGCCAACAGCACATGAGTTGAGGCAGGGGCGACCAGCACCTCATGCCGCCCTTTTTGAGGCGAGGCTGCCAAGCATTGTGATTTGAGTTGTGAAAAGCAGTGTAGCAAGCCTAGCAAGCGCGCACCTGCCCCTCTGCCCCCTCGATGTCAATCTTCACAAAGTCAAAGGCAGGCACGCCCGCCTGGCGCGCCACATCCTGCAGGAAGGCGGGTTATAAAGGGATAGAAGAAAGGGGGTTCTGGAGGATGGGGGTAGACAGGTGGGAGCGCTTCACACAAACAACACACAATCAACTGTGTGTGGTGGTGGCATGGGTTGCATGCTCTGCACACCAGGCTCTGCTGCAAGCAGGCAGGCAATCGTGTTGGCAGGCGGCAGGGCATGCATTTAGGCGCATGCATGCGTGTCGCACTGCTTGCGTTGCGAGGGGAGCAAACACGGCCGAGGGCAGTGCAGGTGCACTCACCGCAACAGAGTACGCCGGCATGCCGGGCTGGCCCTCCTCTGCTTCCTGGAACACCTGCACACCACAGCAGCGAACGAGAGGCAGTGGTTTGCATGCGGCAGGCATTACATGTGGCAGGCAGCCAAGCAAAGTGGGCCGAGCATGCTGATAAGACCTGCTGGGCAGAGCGCTCTGATCAGGCCTGCTGATCAGGCCTGCTGGCGCCCGCCGCACAGCATGCCTCGCTGGGGCGTCGGCCAAGCACTGCTAGCACTGTGATGAGCACATGAACATACACAAACATGAACAAAAAATCACAAAAAAGCACAGCCGCTCACCTTGCCCCAGTTGCCATGGCTGGCCTTGGCCGTGATGTTGGCTGTGCGGCCCCACAGGCCGGCGTTGATGGGGTGCACATCCTTCAGCCTGCAGCAAGGCATGGCGGCGCAGCATCCAGCTCAGCATGCGCAGCGCACATTAAACATGCCAGCGCGGCGGCTTTGCTGCCGCAAGCAGTGCATGCCTCAGGCGCAGACGCCTCCTGAGGCGCAGACGCACGGGCCAGCAAAACGGCCGCTTGCAAGCAGAATTGCAAGCAAACAGCGGTGCGCACGCTGCAGGCCGACAAGTAAGGGCCAACAAATTAGCTGCTTGCAAGCAGATTTGCAAGCCAACAGCGGTGCGCACGTGGCGACGTTGCGGCTCAAGATGGCAAAGTTGGATGGGTCGGGTTCAAGCATCACAACTGTGGCCTCGGGCCACAGCAGCTTGAACAGAATGGTGGAGAAGCCCGCGTTGGCGCCTGCAGAGCAACAAGAGGTAAGAGAAGGCAGCCTCATCACAACCGTTGCCACAGCAGCTTGAACAGGATGGTGGAGAAGCCCGCGTTGGCGCCTGCAGGTCAACATGAGATAAGAGAAGGCAGCCGTGCAGAGGTTGGAGGCCGCCATGCTCAGCTCAACAGCAAGAGCGTTGGCGCCTGGCGGGCGGGGCGAGAAGAGGGGTGGTGCGGGCAACAACATGAGGTAAGAGAGGCCGCGTTGAAGTACGTTTTGACTCAAGACACCATGCAACAGCAGCAAGTGCCCAACGCGTTGCACTAGAGCAGGGGGGCGAGTGGCGCCTGCCACAGTAGGGGCAAGCTGGCTGGCTGCAGGTATTCGGGCTATATGGCATGCTTTGAATGTGCTGCCCTCACTGGCCTGCATCTAGGATGTACTTGGGCGGCTGGTCCCCAAACAGGGTGTACAGGTAGCGCATGTAGTGGCACTGGAACACCTGGAAGCAGTGAATGAAACAGGTGGGTGTAACAACGTGTGTAACTGGCAGAACGAGGGCACCCAATGCACACCCATGGAGCTTTGGAATCGCATGCTGGCATGTGGGTGTGACAAGAGAGCCAGCAAGAGCAACCCTCAGCCAGCTCATCCCCTCAATCCGAGCCTGGCAACCAGCATTAGCTGATTGGTTACAAGCGGCATTTGTACCTGCTTGAACACACGATAGTCTGTTGTGTTGCGGCGGAAGGTGACCGGATGGCTGCAGCACGTGCCGCCGTTGCGCCGCGCCCTGCAGCAGCACACAGGAGGCGATCACCGGGCACAGGTTGGGAAGCTGTCCCAGCTCCTGCAATGCACAACAAGGTGCGTGTTGCTGTTCACATGCAACTGCCGCATGCGTGGAGGGCGGTGCTGCCCTTTCCCTGCCCTTGCAGCAAGTTTGCAGGTGTTGGGCTTCGACAAGCGATGTGCAGGCAGGCTCACACTACCTCAGAGCCAAGCACCATTCAACTCCGCTCCAGCTGCAACCACCGCCCTGCCCCTCACAGCCGCAGCAGGCGCCTTGCAAGCCCCCCTCTCCCTGCAGCAGCCGCTCACCCGCAGGGCAGGTTGTGCGCGGTACCGGTCACCAGGGTGTGCTGCGGCGACACAAACTGCTTCCAGCGCAGCTGCGCCTCGCTCAGCGCCGGCCGCCCCTCGATTTCATCGGCCAGTAAATCCTCTGCCTCTGTTTCCTGCACCTCCAGCGAAAAACCGTCGGCGGCGCAGGTGCGCAGCGGGGACATGAGGCTGGTCAGGTCCAACAGATTGCCCAGCTGAGCATCTGCCTTGGTCTTGAGGAACGAATCGCTCCAGCCGCCTGAAGGGCCGTCCTCCTCGCTGCCGCCACCGCTGCCGCTGCTCTCCCCGCCTGCGCTGCCGCCCTGGCCGCCCCCATCTTGCTGCTGCGCCGCCAACGCCTGCTGCTGCGGCTCCTGTTTCGGCTGCTGCTTCGGCTGCTGCTCCTGCTGCGCCTGCTTTGGCTGCTCGGCCTGCTGCTCAGCCGACTGCGCACCCGGACCCGTCGCCGCTTCCGAGCTCGAGCCAGCAGCCCCCTGCTGCTTTGCTGCGGCGCCTGTCTTCTGCTGCTGGTCGTCCGGCTGGCCTGCCGCCGCCACCGGCTGCTGCTCAACCGCCTGCTGCTGGATCGGCTTGGCTGCAGCCGCTGCCTGCTTCTTCGGTGGCTGCACACCCCGCATGGCCTCAGCTGTCGATTGCTGGGTGCCATGATGGGCCTCCTGCTCCTGCTCTCGCACGGAGAACGGGTTCTGCTGCGGCTGCGCATCCACAGGGTGCCGCTGCACGCTGGAGCTCTGCTGCTGGCCTGCAAGCAAGAAGCGGGAGAAACAGCGTGGGCAAGGTTGAAGGCAGTGACGGCGGCTGCGGCAGCGGCGGCGGTGGCGGCGGCACAGGGTAAGTGGCACCCAGCTGCGCGGTACCGTCGCATCCAGTGATCGGTGGCAATGCAGTGCAAGGCGCGAGGGGCGGTGCAAGGGGCCGGCAGTAGTAGCTTGGGGGGAGGCTGCTACACTTCAACCCCAATTAGGGCACCGCAATGCGGCAGCACCCTCTTTACCTCGCATGAGCACCACTAGGAGGCAGATCATGGCCGCAGCGATGGCCAACGCGGGGCGCCGGCTTGCCGCAGGCCGCGCTGCCCCCCGCGGAGGCCGCATCGTGGCGTCGATCAGCGGGCTGTTGGCTCTGCTGCTCGGGGCAGAGTGCACCATCCGCGCCGGCGTGCCACTCGCCGTGTTCGACCGGAGCAAGGGCTCCCAAGCCTCCTGAGGCCCTTGCAACAGCACAGATCGGCTTTATGGGGCACAGTAAAAGCAGAACTGCAAGGATTGAAGTTGAATCCGGGCCAAGCGCACCCTCACCCTCTCCCGCCGCCAGCGGCGGCCACATGCGCGTCGCATGCATCTGACTGGCGCTGATCATTCCGCCAACAGGCTTAAAGTGCCCTGCTGCCTTGCCCTCTGAGCAGTGCCGAGTGTTGCAAAGGGTCAATATCGGGTGCGCAAAAAATTAATGCGGTACAGCCGGGGTGCATGGCCCGGCAGAGCTAAGCAATCACGCGGCGAGTTTGCAGCAGCGCAGTAGTGGTTGCATTCCAATCGTGAATCCTTCGTTCGCTGCCCCACCAATCATTGGAGCTTGCTGAGCACCACCTCGCCCATCTCCTGGCAGCCGACCTGCTTGCAGCCGGGCTGCATGATGTCGCCGGTGCGGAAGCCAGAGTCCAGCGCCGCGGTCACCGCGCTCTCCAGGCGGTCAGCCACCTGAACAAAAGGAAGGACAAAGGACTTGAATTGAGCTCAAGGGGAGCGGCAGCCAGCAGCTGGCCATGGTTGCGCGCCGGGCAGAGGTAGCGCAGGCAGGGCGAGGATCGAACCGTGCATAGACAGAGGGGGCACGTGGCCAGCACTCCTCGACGACGCACGCTGCACCTGGAATGCACCCCACCCCGCCCCGCCCCGCCCCGCGCCTTTCCGCAACCCTCCCTCTGCTCCCACCTTTGGCAGGTTGAGGCCGTAGCGGCACATCATGGCAGCGGAGAGGACCATGGCCAGCGGGTTGGCCTTGTCCTGGCCCGCAATGTCGGGCGCAGAGCCGTGCACCTGCAACACCAAGCACAACAGGTTTGGACTATTTAGTACAAGTGGTGTGCAAACGGGCACACACACCTGGCCTGTGCCATGCAGCATGCCCGGGGAGCCGGTACACACAGCGAGCAGCCAACTGAGTTTCTGATTGCAGCATTGCTCACCGGCTCGTAGATGGAGGCAAAGGGCAGCATATATCTTGCGACAAACGCACCAAGCCTATGACCTGCTCGAATGACCCCGCAAAGCATTGCTCACCGGCTCGTAGATGCCGGGCTTGCCGGGCTCGGAGATGGAAGCCGAGGGCAGCATGCCCAGGGAGCCGGTCAGCATGGACGCCTCATCCGACAGGATGTCGCCAAAGATGTTGCCTGGGTGGGTTGCGCGCATGGAAATTGGCTGTCAAACAGCCGTGCACGTACACGGACATCAGCTGGGTCTCACAATGCTCCGCCATGGGTGATTCCAGTTCCGTACTGCTGCTCTGACTCCGGACAGCGCTGGCCAGGCTAGCAGCAAGCCCTCACCGGTCACCACCACATCAAAGACCTTCGGGCATGCTCGCCCAAAGTCTGGCCTGTCCCAAAACCAGCTGCCCCTAGCCTGTCCGAACCCAACAACTAGCCCTCACCGGTCACCACCACATCAAAGAACTTGGGGTTGCGGATGAGCTGCATGGCCGCGTTGTCAATGTACCTGCGGGCAAGATCATCCATGATGCTAAGGGCGACATGTAACTGTGTTTTGCCAGCCACGGCAGACTGCAGCAAACCCAGCGGAAGCGCAGCAGCCACCACAACTGTGCTGCTGCCGACCAACACCCCCACAAGCGCTCCGCCACCAGCAAGCATGCCAGCACCCAGCCACCCTCATTCCAGTTGCATGCTTTGCTCCACTCTCCCATGCCTCTCACATGTGGCTGAGCTCCACCTCGGGGTAGTCCTTGGACACCCGGATCACCACGTCCTTCCACAGCTGGCTGACCTGCAGAATGGCAGAATGGCACGCAAAAGCAGTGCATGTGAGGTTGCAGGCTGGGGGATGAGGGTTGCACGTGGCCACGCCCTTACCACAGCTCGCTGACCTGCAAAGCGGCTGAAAGCCTGGCACACCAAGCTGGGAGATGCGACCGCCAGCTAGACTGACCAGCCAGAACACACACGGGTGGCACATATTTGGTACATGCAGCGGCCCACCTCCAGCATGTTGCTCTTCTCCACCACAGCAGCAACAGGAGGCCAGCCAGTTGGCAGTGCAGCAGGCTCGATGACACACAGCAGGACACAGTTTCCAGCCACAGCCCACCTCCAGCACGTTGCTCTTCTCCACGCTGCAGAGCCGCTTGCCGCGCTTCATGGCCGCCTCAAAAGCCACGCGAGCAATGCGCTCGACCTCAGACTCGCTGTAGACGAATGGGATCGCAGACAGAACAGTTGGCAGAGAGGCTGGAAACAGTATGCATGTGCAGGGATGAGCAGCAGTGCAGGATGCACTTCAACTGGTGCACAGCAGACCGGCACCAACTTCCAGCTTTGCTCACCGGAAGACCATGGTGTTGAAGCCCAGACCTAAACATGGCACGGCAATACCGGCCAGAAGAAGCGCAGCGACAGGTTTTCAGCACTAGGTTATCGCACAGTGTAAATTGAGCCCTCACCGGTAGACCATGGTGTTGTAGCCCACGCGCTCGCCGTTCTCCTCCTTGAAGCCCTGCAGGCAAGGTGGGAAGCAAATGGGAGGCAGAGTATTCAGCACTGAAAGGGAGCAGCATGATTTTCCTTGAAGCCCTGTGGCAGCAAGATGGGAAGCAATGGGAAGCATGGTATCAGAGCATGAGAAAGGGGCAGCATCCTCAGCACCAACGCTGAGCAGCAAGATGGACAGCGCACAATATGTGCTGCAGGCGCTTGGGTGCTTCTGCTCCATCCACTCATTCCGGGCAGCAGTCTGACCAGGCTGCCCACCAATGAAACAGTCTGCACGCACCCGGGGCTCGCCAAAGTAGATGCCGCCCACCAGCTCGCGCACAATCAGGATGTCCACGCCCTCCACCACCTGCGCATTATGGGGGGAAACAAACCAAACATGGGTTACACGGGTTACAAAGTGGGGCACACGAGGCATGCGCAGCTGCTCCGCCACGCGCACTCCTACGTGTGTGCTGCGCAGTATGGCACGAGCTTGCATGCCTGACCCACAGCTGCCTTCGTGGACTTGTGCAGCTAATCAATCAGCATTCCCGTCCCACCCGAATGTCCAGCCCTGCTGCCCCACACACCTCGCGCTTGAGGGTGGAGGCATCTGCCAGCTGCGGCAGCACAACCGCGGGCCGCAGGTTGGCAAAGGCGTTGAGCGAGGCGCGCAGGCGCAGCAGGCCCTTCTCGGGGCGCTGCGCGTTCGGCAGGGAGTCCCACTTGTAGCTGCAGAAAGTGGAGTGTGGGGGTGGGGGTGGGGTGCTTGTGAGCGGTTGGACATCGGGCCCTTTCTGGGATGCTGCGTGGTGGGCAGCGAGTCCCACTTGTAGCTGCGGAAAGTGAGGTGGAGGGCAGGGGTTGGGGTGCTTGTGAGCGGTTAAGCAGCATTCCGGACATGCTTCTGGGCGCTGGGCAGCGAGTCCCACTTGTAGCTGCCAGAAAGTGAGGTGTGCGGGTGGGACGGGCGCAACTATGAACCCTCGTGGGTGGCTGGGCGTTTTGCTGCCACAGCATGCAGCACAGCGTAGCGCTGCCACAGCATGCAGCAAAGCGCAGCGCATCGGCCGATGGACGCCAGCAGCACGGCATCAGCCGCCTTGCACACCTCCTCAGCACAGCACAGCGCAGCACAGCGCAGCACGGCGCACCCGCCAATGGACGCCAGCAGCACGGCATCGGCCGCCTTGCAGTCTCCTCCACCACAGCACAGCACACTTCATAGCACAGCCCAGCACAGCACAGCACAGCACAGCGCAGCGCAGCGCAGCGCATCGCACCCGCCGATGGACGCCAGCAGCACGGCATCGGCCGCCTTGCACTCTCCTCCACAGCACAGCACAGCACAGCACAGCGCAGCACAGCGCACCCGCCAATGGACGCCAGCAGCACGGCATCGGCCGCCTTGCACACCTCCTCGGTCGACTTGGGGTACGGGTCGCCGGTGGCTGCAGGGCAGGGCAGAGCAGCAGCGACAGCAATGTGGGCAGGGGCTGCCATTGTGGTTGCAAGTGAATGACATGCTGCATGGACAGCAGATATCACACTGCCTGCTGCGAGGTATTTCAGCTCAGCAGCACCACCAACACCAACAGCAATGGCATTTCCAATTGCTCCTCAGCGCTGGGCAATCTGGCCCAAGTGCACAGCCGCCGCACCAGCCCAAGCCTTCGGACATCCACTGCAGTGCAACAGCCTGTGACACCACTGTGCGAGCCCGCAGCAGCCTGAGGCAGCAGATAACTTACCATCAATGGCGGCACCGCCAATGGGGGCCTCGGTGTACACAAAGTCCTCGCCCTCAGCCTTGCCCGCCGCGGTCAGCGCCTGCGAGCAAAGCAAATCACAGGCAGCAAGCGAACGGAGCAGGTTTGAGGTCGGTTGGCCGGGCAGCCAATCTGCACAGTGCTAATCCCAGCAGCGCTTATACGGCGCCCATCAGGACGCCCAGGCGAGTTGCATCCAGCTGCCCTGTGCATGTCAACCATGAGCGAGAGCAGCCGAGAAGAGCAGCGGGTGCAGCACCCACCTTGAGGGCCACGGCAGTGATCTCAGGGCCGATGCCATCGCCCGGAAGCACTGCGATCTTGTGCGTGGCGGCGCACACCTGCAGGCAGTAAGACGAGAGCTGTTCAGAGCAGCCAGCGCCCGCACCGCGCCCAGGCAGCAGCGGCAGCGGCGGCGGCGGGCGGCACCCCCAGCCGCACGCAACCCGCGGCGCATTGTGCACATCGGCCACCGCATCGGTGCTGGGCATCCCACAAAGCGGTCAGGCGCGGCCCTGGTGGGCTGCCCGCACCTGCAGCCGGCCGCGCCGAGCGGCGGGCCGGGGGGCCGCGGGCCGGATGCACCGAGCGGCGGAGAGGGTCTGCATGGTGTCAGAAAGAGGCCGATCCCGGCCTGCCAGCCTCCCTCATGCACCCGAGGTGCCACGAGTGCGGCGCTTGCAATGCAGTGGCGGCGAACTGGCCTGCGCGGCTAATCACCGGTGTGCTTCAATTGTCCAGAAGTCGCCTGAGCCGCTAGGTGGGCTGCAGCCGCCGAGCGTGGGCCCGCGAGCCAGGCCAGCGCCTCCCGCCCTGCAAGTGGCTTGCAACTGCTCAACACAATGCCTGGAAGCCATGCAATGTGCCAAACGCCGCGCCCCGCATGCCTGCTGGCCGGCGCCGCCGCTGCCGCCGCCTGCCTCCGCCGCCGCCGGTCCAGCGTCCTCTGCTGCCATTCCTCCCAGCAGACAGGCGGATTCGCTAGGGAGACAGACTGCGGTGGCAGCCATGGCGTTCTGGGGCTGCGAGGTGAAGCCGGGCAAGGCCACGCCCTTTGTGCCGCCGCCAGAGGCGTCCAAGCTCCACCTGTCCCAGGCAAGCTCAAAAGGGAACTGTTGTTGGTCACTTTTGCTTCGGCCTGCGCTGTGCTGTATTCCCTGGATTGAGCTGTGGTCATCGTGCGCTGCACACGTGCTTGATTACCAGCAGGCGGATGCCTGATCGTTGCTGCGCCAGGCTGTTGGAGGCCGCTGCATGGCGTCTCGGCACTCTCCTGCATCTGATTGTGGGGTGCATCGCTTGCCCTGCCCATGCCTGTGCAGGCGTGCCTCAGCACCAAGGCCAAGCCCGGTGCCAAGGCAGCGCTGCGTGTCAAGGTGCGGCCGGTGTTTGCTCTTTTGCTGGTGTTGCAAGTCAGTCGCACCGCAGGCCTGTTTGTGCTGAGCTGCCCTCTGCTGCCGTGATGGCTCATTTGCAAGCAAGAGAGTCTGCATTGCGGCCGCTGCAGCATGTGTTGCGCTTGTGCAGCATGTGCTGCGGTCATTCCAAGCTGTGTTTCTCTCCCAAATCTCCCGGCTGCTAGTGCACAAGTGCACGGCTGCTTTGCTCACCCGCCTGCCGTGCCTGCTGTGGTCGCGCTGCCCTGCAGGTCGGCGAGGAGGGCCAGCCGCTGCTGGTCTGCTCCCTGCGGGAGGGCGCCGCCGAGAGCGTGGGGCTGGACCTCATTTTCGACCAGTAAGTGGCAGCTACAACAACTAGGAACTGCAGTGTCGAGCTACGTTGCCGGTAGGCGGCTGGAAATCGCGCCTGCCTGTCGACCAGTCTGCTTTGGCCCGATCCGCATGCCGTGATAGGATGCTCAGTATGCCGTGTTGTCTCCCACATGTGCCTATTGGCAGGTACACTGAGTTTAGCGTGGAGGGCGCCGCCGCCATCCACCTCACCGGCTACTACATGCCGGAGTATGAGATGGGTAAGCGCAATTATGCTGGAGCTGGCAAATTCTGTTCAATTGCGCCTGGCGGGCAGAGCTGCCACAGCACTCACAGTCCAGCTGTCCTGCTTGTGTTGCTCCATCTGCAGACCACGGCGAGGACGACACAGACGAAGATGTAGCTGCTTTTGCTCCGCAGCACATTCTTACGTTTCATTGCTAGACGTTTACTTTTGTTGCTCCATCTGCAGATCATGGCGAGGACGACACAGACGAGGATGATGGCGAGTTCCCTGGCGGCCGCCTGCTGGGCTATGATGAGGTAAGCAGGCTGTTGCAATTGGCGCGGCTTCCCCTGTTGGAACATGCATTGAAAGCCATGTGCTGTGCTTCTGCACCGCCTGCATGCTTGATAATGCAACACCTGCTGTGCCTGCTGTGCTCGCTGTGCTGCAGTACGGCGTGCCCATCATGGAGGGCGACATCGACTCGGAGGAGGAGTCGGACGAGGAGTACGCCAGCGAGGGTGAGCAGTTTTGTTTTGTTGCTTGGTTCGATGTAGTCCAGACGAGCAAACGAGGCGCGTGCAAGTCTCTGCTGTGCCCTCTGCCATGCGCCCCCCGCAGCTGCCCTGAATGGTCTCTCCAAGCTATGTCCTGTGTGCAGAGGAGAGCGATGAGGATGAGGATGGGGACCTCAACCCGCCGCGCCGTGTGGTGATTGAGGATGTCACGGTGCGCTGATTGTTTACTTGTGTTTCCCACATCTGCTTGGTTATGAGCTGCGCGGCCTCAGGCTGTCTGCACACGCGGGTTGGTGATTGAGGATGTCACGGTGCGCTTTGGGGCTGGTTGCTCAGTTATTTGCTGCTGGAAATGGCAGGCACTCAAGGCGGCGAGGCAGCTGGCTGTCAAAGATGTTGACTGGTTGCCGGCCAACCCAGAGCTTGCTCATATTGCGGGCATCGGCCGCGACCTGTTACCCCCAGCAGGAGCAGGAGCGCGGCGGCAAGGCGGAGTGGCAAGGCGCTGCCCTGCTCTCTCTCGCCTGCCCATTAAGTTTCAATCTCAACACCCACCCCCGTCTGCTTGGCAGGAGCAGGAGCGCGGCGGCAAGGCGGCCCCCAAGGCGCTGCCCGCACCGGCGGCCAACGGCAAGGCGGCCGCCTTTGAGGACGCGGATGTGTCGGGCAGCGACGAGGATGAGGAGGAGGTCGATGAGGAGGACAGCGAGGAGGGCAGCGATGACGAGGAGATGGAGAGCGACGGTGAGCCACAGTGCTGGTTTGGAGTGATAGGCAGGCGCTGCTTGGCACGCCTGTGAGCACGTGGCAATGCGCTGGCAGCCTGCTGAGTTGCTGGCACTGTCATGCTCGTCAAATGGGTGCGCACAGCAGCGGCTGATTGAATTTGTGTTGGCTTTCGTTCCCTGCCTTGCCTATAGCAGAGTCGGAGTCTCAGTCAGAGGAGGAGGAAGAGGAGGCGCGGCAGGCGGCTGCCAAGCAGGCGCAGCAGGCACAGCAGGCGGGCCAGAAGCGCAAGGCAGAGGCCGCGGCTGCCGCCGCCAAGCAGCCGCCTGCCAAGGCGGCCAAGCAGCAGGCGGCTGCCACTCCGGCTGAAAAGAAGCAGCCAGCGGCGCAGCAGGCCAAGACACCGGCAACCGCGCCGGCCAAGCAGGCGGCGCAGCAGGTGCAGCAGCAGGCGCCCGCCACTGCGCCCGCCAAGCAGCAGCAGAAGGAGCAGCAGAAGGATGCTGGCAAGGCCAAGGTGCGCCTGGCTGCTGTGCCTGCTGGCGGGGCGCCATGTCAAGCCTGCCGCCTGCTGCATCGGGCTGCCGCACTCAGCAATGTGAGCATGGATCAAGCGTGGTTTCACACAGCACCCTGTGTTTTTACTCCTTTCTGCCACAGGTGCGGTCCTTCCCGAATGGCTTCATCATCGAGGAGCTCAAGGCGGTGAGTAGCTTGATTTGTGTACGTTGACGTGCATTGTTTTATTGCCAGGTTGGTTCGCAGCAACTGATGGCAGTTCATTATCGAGGAGCTCAAGGCGGTGAGTAGTTCTGCTGCTGGCTGCACACACAGAGGCGTGCTGGCTAGTGGCCCACACGCTTGCTGGCTGGTTGAAGCTTGATTTGCTGGTGGTGCACACCAGACTTGTCAACATTTGGGCTTGACTAGCCAGAATGCGTCATCCTTGAGTGACCCGCCTGACCCATACTGCCCTTGCTGTTGGCCTTGCCTAACTGCAGGGCCGCCCCGATGGCAAGCTGGCCAAGGCTGGCAAGAAGGTGGTGATGCGGTGAGCTCATACTGCTTGGGACATTGTTTCATACGTTTCCATATTGTGCAGTCTCATTAGCGCCGGCAAGAAGGTGTTTATGCGGTGAGCCAGGCTGCTGCGGATTGGCTAGCTTGCTTGCAAAGCCAGACCAGATGCCCTGGTTGCTGTGCGTTGGCTTGAGGCAGCTGCAGCAAGTGCAGTCGCAGCTTTCATCGGTTGCCCTGCCTGCCTGCCCCAACTGTGCTGAGCCGGGTGTGCTCAACCGGTGAGCCAGTTGTGCTCAATCCGCATTCTGCAACTTAACCATGTGCAGGTACATCGGCAAGCTGAAGAGCAACGGCAAGGTGTTTGACCAGACCCGGGGCAACGCCACCTTCTCCTTCCGCCTGGGGGTGGGCGAAGTGATCAAGGGTGAGGATGTGTAATCTGCACTGCTGCCCAGTTTGGGGCTTGCAGCCATGCACCAGCTTGGGGGCACAGTGATTCAGGACGAGTGGGTGCTTCTGGATGTCAAATGACTTACTGTAAATGGCATCCTGACTGAGCGTCATACATTGCTCCTGCCTCCCTGCCCTCAGGCTGGGATCGTGGCGTGGAGGGCATGCGGGTGGGCGACAAGCGGCGGCTGACCATCCCGCCCCAGATGGCCTACGGCACCAGCGGTGTGCGCGGCACCATCGTGAGTGGGATCATTGCTGCTGCACGCCCTGAGGCCTGCTGCACGGTCTGCCTGCCTACCTGCCTGCTGTCGAGAACATGCATGCTGCGTGCACGTGGCGCTGTTGTGGGTTGCCGCCGTTGCCTTGCTTGGGCCGCTCTCATGGAGCTATCTGCTGCCATCCGCCAGCGCCTGCATGCACCCAGCCAGTGTGGCTCAGCGCCCCTGGGCGGTGTTGCAACTGCACCCCACATGCTGTGCGATCCGTTGATTTGCTGCGCGTTGCTGCCGCCCTGCTGCAGCCGGGGAATGCAACCCTGATGTTCGACGTCGAGCTGGTGGACGTCAAGTAAAGCAGCCTTCGGCAGCACTTTTGCATTCTCGCCCGTGGACATGTTTTGATGTTGTAGGCGCAGCCCTGTAAGCAGTACAGGGTCACCTGCCTCAGCTGGCTAAGTACAACACAGCGGAGGCGCAACGCCACAGTTGCGCAGGGGAGGCGGTGTTTCATTGTGTGGCTCGGTGTCGCGTTGATCCGGGACGAAACGACGACAACAATGGGTAAACTGCATCACATTGGGACTTCCGCCCCTACTTTACCACTTTGTAGCAGCCTGCATCGCGACAGAAAGCCAGTACAGGCAACCCCCTCAGTCAACCCGACTGGTCAACGCCGCCAGGTGCGCTGGGGCAGGCGGGCTCCCACACCGCTTCCTGCCCCTCGCCCCCGCACTTTCTCACGATCTCAGGACCCGCGATCTACGTCTGCTCAGCTTCTCGCAGCCCCAGGGGACGCCCAGACGCGGCGCTATGCCGGCGGGGGCCCACGAGGCGGTGGCGGGCAAGGGGAAGCGCAAGGCGGACTCCACGGCGCACTCGACGGAGGGGGAGGCGCCCGAGGGCCCGGAAGTGCGCAGCCCGGCGGCCAAGCGGCCACGCGAAGGGGCCGACGGCCCTGGCGAGCCTGGTGCGGGCCGATCGTGGCGGGGCGAGATCGCACGTACCGCCAGCCACCCCGTGGGCGCCCTGGCAGTGCCGGCACGGGGTGACTCTCCGCTCACCGACCTCCTGCCCACTCCCTGCTGCAGCACACCCCCCTCCCGACCGTGCATCGGTCGAGCCGGGGCAGGACGACACGCCCGACAAGGCCAAGGCGCAGGAGGCGGACAGCGGCGCACAGGTGCGGCAGGTGGCCGCCGCCGCCGCCAGCGCCCGGCGGTTAGCGTGCTGCAAGTCCAGCCAGCTTGAGCCGCTCAGGGATGGCAGGCAGCTGTAGCATTGCGCCGCGGCTATCTGCACCAGGAGTCTCCAGGTAGTTGTGGTCAACCAACCGCCTCCCCTGCCCCACCGCCCGCCTGCAGGATGGCGCTGGCCTGGGCCTGGCCGACCTGCTGCAGGCCGAGGGCAGCACCCACCTGCTGGATGACGAGGCGGCGCTGCTGGCGCCCGGTGACGATGAGCTGCCCATGGCCCTAGACCGCGCCTCACCCACACGAGCGGCCGAGGAGGCGCTGGCCGCCGCGGCCGACGCCGGGGCAGCAGCAGCGGAGGTTGCAGGTGGCACCAGCATGGCCATCGATGCGGAGCTGTCGCTGGGTGCGCCCGCTGAGGCGCAGGCCACCGAGCTGCTGCCGCCCACTGCCGCGGCCGCCGCAGCTGCTGCAGCAGCGGCGCCGCTGCCCGCCGGCGGCGACCGCCAGGAGAGCACGATGGTGCCGCAGTGTGCAGTGGTGCTTGGCACGCCGCTGGAGCCAGCTGAGGTCAGCACCAGCCACCTGGAGCCGCTGCCGCAGCAGGAGCCGTCAGCGCACCAGCTGTCGGTGCGCGCTGACCTGGCGGCGGCGGTCATCCCGCCAGAGGCAGTTGGTGTCAGCTGGGACCACTTCCCCAACCACCTGGGCGAGGGCGTGCGCTCGCGCCTGCTGTCGCTGGCCACCCTGCACCTGCGTGCGCCGCCGGGCAGCTGCCCCGCCGCCGTGCGCGAGCTGAACGCCAACAGCAACAAGGTGCTGCTGGGTGCAGCCATCTCGTGCGAGCTGTACCAGGAGCGCGTCATCCGGTGAGCGCTGTGGGAAAAATTACCACCTTTTGCGGGTGTCTGGGAATGGCAGGGCGCCGGCCGGCCTCAACGGCTGCATGATGATTGCCAGCATCAGCCATGCCCAGCCATCGCCGCTTGATGTGCTGGCCTCCTGCAGCACGTACAGCTGCTCACTCACCTGCTCGCCCGCTGGGCATCACACCATGATGGCTCACCACACCTCTCCTGTGTGCCCCTTCTGCCCGCAGGGCGCTGGCGGGCAAGGTCGGCGTGCCCCTGCTGGTGGCGGACGCCTACAGCCTGCGCTTGGATGAGGAGGACCTGAAGGACGAGGGCGGGCCCCCGCCGCTGGTGCGCCCCGCTGCTGCTGTCTGCCCGCACCACACCTGCTGCGGCCCGCTGCTATGGTCAGACCTGATGCCCTGCTGCTGGCGTTGCAAACCTAGTTGCCCTCAGTCGTTGTCGTTTGGCTGTCCCTCACCATTCACCATCATAAACGCCCAAGCGCCATCAATCATAATCCTGCTGCTGTTGAATTATGCAGGAGGATCTGTATGGCGGCGGCGGCAGCTTCCCGCCCGACTCTTGGGACATGTCGGGTGAGCTTGCGGCTGACGTCTCGAACTTATCTGCTGCTGCCCTGCACCTCACGCCCAGCTCAAATGCTCACGCTGCGGCCCGCCGCCTGTTTGCCCCATGCCAACATGGGTGTTCCATGCCTAATGTCTCACACGCCCTGCTGCCTACAGATGACGAGGACCCATTCCTGCGCCTGCCCAAGCAAGACGGGGACAAGGACGGCAAGGATGGATTGGATGCAGCTGTTGCACTGCGCGCCAAGCCGGTAGCACGGCGCGGCCCAGGCTTCTTTGCGCTGCTGCCGCCCGGCCGCCAGCCCTCAGAGCTGGCTGCTGCAGCAGCGGCGGCGGCGGCGGCGGCTGAGGCGGCAGCTCGCAGCAGCGCGGCTGCCAAGGCGCTGCAGCAGCGGGCTGCAAAGCTGGCGGCCTCAAAGGCACAGGGCACGGCCAACCAGGCGCAGCCGGGTGGCGACCAGCACGCGGCGGCGCAGGCGCAGGCGCAGCAGGCGCCTGAAACGCAGCAGCCAGCGCAGCAACAGGAGAGCAGGGCTGAGGGGCAGCGGACGGCGCTCCCTCGCACCGTGCTTGACAGGCTTCAGGCAGCACTAGAAGGACCAGCAGCACAGAAGAAGGACGTGGCCTCGGGAGCCGAGGCAGCCACGGCACCCACAGCAGCAGATGCATCACAGCCAGCCGCCTCAGTAGTTGCGTCCCGCCCGCCGGCAGCGACAGACGGCACAGCGGCGGCGGCAGCGGGTGCTGCAGCCGTGCCTGGTCTGGCACTGCCTGCGGCCTCTGTGGCCCCAGCTGTGGCCCCCGGCGCAGCGGCGCCTGCCGCTGCAGGCAAGATGGACCCATCAGTGGCAGCCTCCAAGCCAGGGGCGCCGCTGCTGAAGCGGGGCGACCGTGTGACCTACCGCGGCAAGGTGCACCCCTCGTTCACGGCGGCGCAGGAGCGGCTGGACCAGCTGCAACAGGCCATCAGCCGGGTGGAAGCCAGCGCGTCCTCGCGCGCGCGCGAGTACCTGCCGCAGCTGCTGGTGAGTTTGGTTCTCAAGTGGTGCTGCATTTTGGTTGCGGCTGTGCGTTTGGCTTGGAGAGCAGCAGTGGCCAGCCATGAGGAAGCGCGGAGGAGCTCTTGGCGAGCAGGCCCGCTCTGCCTCCAGCCAGCACCTCACTTTTAAGCCAGCACATCCCTTGATGCCATGCCGCCTCAATGCCCTCTCTGCCCTGTCTGCCTTGCTGCCGCAGATGCGCCGCACGCTGCTGGGCGCACAGGGCCAGCGTGCATCGCAGCGTGTGCAGCCGGCGCGGGCGCCGCCGGTCGGTTCCAAGGGCCGCGTGCTGCACGCCTCTGCCGAAAAGGTGTGGCTGGCGGTTGCAAAGCTGGATGGCCAGGTGGAGGCTGATGAATGAGCCGAAGCATCTTGGCACACATGCGAAACGTGTGTCGCCCACTGGCGCCGTGGATGCAGTCATATGTGGGGATGCGTTGATCCGTCCCGCCGCTCGCGTTTCTCTCTCACCCTGCAGGTGCAAGTGCAGTTTGACGAGCCATTTGAGGGCGCCCTCAACATCCCCGGCCAGCGCGAGCGATGCGGCTTCCAGTGCTCGCCCAGCGATGTGCAGGTGGGCTGCTGGGGCAGTCAAACGGAGTTTCTGATCGCCCGCCCATCGCCCGCAAGATGCGCCTTGCGGTCTCGCTTCCCTGCACACTAAGCCTTTCAATACCGCTCTGCAGCAGCAGCTGCTATCCCTGCAGTGCCATGTCAATCAACAGGTAAACTGAATCTTTTTTCACCTTGTTGTGCTTGCTGCAGGTGGTGGAGGACAAGGACGACCCGCTGGTCTCCTCCATGCAGGCGCTGTTTGATGTGATTGCGGACAAGGCGGGCCAGGGGCCGCTCATCGTGTACATCCAGGTGGGTGGCAGGCAGCGCTGAGGAAGCTCTATGGTGGCAGGCGCTCCCGCTGGGCAGGCATTCCTGGCCAGCTTGGCTACCGGCTGCCGCATGCATGCCTGGTCGTGGCCGCCAAAGGTGCCTCTGCAAGAACCAGCATCAACCCTCCGCTCACCTGCACTTTTGCGTGCGCAGAACCTGGACCGCATGCTGCGTACCCACGCCACCGACCACTTCCGCAAGCTGGAGGCGCTGCTGGCCCAGCTGCCGCCGCGCTGCCTGCTGTTTGGCGGCTACTGCTCCCGCTCGCTCATGCGGCCGGAGGCCAAGGGCCGCGACAGCGGCCCGCCCGGCCTCTCCCGCCTCTTTGGCAGCCTGGGGGACCCTCTGGGCGGCTTTGGCGATGAGGGCGGCAGCCTGCTGGACCGCTTCGGCCGGGGTGCCATGGGCAGGCAGCGCAAGTCGACCAAGGGCAAGGTGGGCTGCCGAGGGCGGAAGGGTGCCAGGGGCTTGGGAGCTTGTTGACCGTGGCGTGCATGCGTGTGCAGCATCGGGGTGGCAGGTGGCTTTGAACGCTGAAGCCTGCATTCAGTGCAAGGTGCACCCTGCCCAGCCCAGGAGCGGTTGCCATTAGTGCGTTTCTGTGCGCTCTGTGCCCCTGTGCAGATGCTGAGCAAGATGCTGCCCAACCACCTGGAGCTGCACCCACCCAACCAAGAGTCCCAGGTATGAGCAGCAAGTCGCTGTCATGGTCAGCTGGGAGGTGGCTTGCCGCTCCTCTACTGCTGCTGCCGCCGTCGCCGCTGCCGCTGGCACTGACATAACCCCCCAAGCCGCCATTTTTGTGTCTGGCTGCGCAGGCCAAGGCATGGAAGAAGATGGTTGAGGGCGATGTGGCGGCCATGCGGCAGCGCTCCAACCGGACGGCGCTGAAGAAGGTGAGCGGACCGAGCCCAATGCAGGCCGCACAGTGTGATTTGCGTGCTGATACATGCAGGGGCTCGTGGCCGAAGAACTGCTGCCAGAAGGCCGACAGGCAGTTGCCTTGAGGCAGTTGCCTTGGCAGCCTTGCATCCTTGCCCAGTTGTACCTGCAAGGCAAGCGCCCTTGCTCCCTCTCGTGCCACCCTGGCAGGCGCTGGCCAAGTGCGGCATGGCGTGCGACGACTGGGATGCAGTCAGCATCACCGACTGCCAGCTCTCCAAGAAGGAGATTGAGCAGCTGGTGGGCATGGCCGTTGCGGAGCAGCTGGCTGCTGATGGCCCCGACAGCAACGCAGCGGCAGCGGCGGACGCAACAGGCGCAGTGCCCGACCAGGCAGCAGCAGCAGCAGCAGATGCTGGGTCGCCGCCTGCAGCACAGCGCAGCGCCAGCATGGAGGTGGTGCCGCAGCAGGTAGAGGCGTCGGCAGCAGCGGCAGCCGAGGCGGCCTCAACGATAGAAGCGCCGGCGGCGCGCGAGCGGGAGGCATCTGCCACTGTTGATGAGCAGCCGGCCGCAATGCAGACAGATGGGGACGAGGCAGCTGCGCCTGCTGCCGCCGGTTCTGCGCCAGGAGATGGCACAGTGGTGCAGCCAGCCGCCGAGGGCGCGGGCACTGCTGCTGCTGCGGCAGGCCAGGCTGCCAAGGTGCAGCCGCCCTGGACGCTGCGAGCGGAGCACCTGATGGCTGCGGCAGAGGCACTGCGTAAGCTGCAGGCGGAGGCGGCTGCGCAGCCGGAGAAGCAGGCATTGCGGGACGTGGCGGTCGATCAGTACGAGAAGCAGCTGCTCTCAGAGGTGTGCAGGGGAGCAGGCCGTAAGGGGCGGGGCGTGATGCAGCAGGGTGGGTTTGCGTTGTACGGACCAGGCATGGGTGTGCTTTTGGCGACAGCACGTGGCCTATCTGCATGTTTTTGAGGCAAACCGGGTGGTCCACCATCCTGGCTGTCTTCTCCCTGTCCTCCATATGCAGGTCATCCCCCCGGAGGAGATCAACGTCTCCTTTGACGACATCGGCGCGCTGGAGGCGGTGAAGAACACGCTGCACGAGGTGCGAGGGTTGGAGCCCATTGAGAGGCGGCATGTGGCTTTGCTGCGCATGGCTGCGGTTGGGTGGTCTGTCAAGGCAGCCGAACAAACAACCAGCTGGTGTCCCACATGTCTTGCCGGGCACCATCCAGCCGCCATTTTGCGCTGGGCTCAAATGCTGTCATCGCCGTTTCCCCCTGCCGCACAGGTGGTCATCCTGCCGCTGCAGCGCCCGGAGCTGTTCATGCGCGGCGCGCTGACCAAGCCCACCAAGGGTGCGCGGTGCAGGGTGGGGCTGATAGGGGCTTGCACTGAGCAGGGCCTGTGACGCTGCCTGCTCCAACGACTTGGGCAGTGTGCCTCCTGCCAGCCCTGCATGGCATCTGCACCCCATAGCACACACCTGCTCGCACCTCCTGCCGCTCAGCTTCAACCCTACCTGACACCACGCTGCCGTCCTTGCAGGCCTGCTGCTGTTTGGTCCCCCTGGTACTGGCAAGACCATGCTGGCCAAGGCAGTGGCGTGCGAGAGCGGGTGAGCCGCCTGCTTGACAGTGGCATTTTTAGATAGTCAGTGTTGCATCTGCACTGCTTGGAGATGTTGTCCTGGTCTATAGCCGGTGCCTCTCACCTCAGCCAGTTCTGCAGCTGCTGCTTGCACTGGCCCTCAGCCTTGCTGCACCCCTCCTTCACACAACCGCCCCATTCTGACCTCGATGGTGCAGGGCGCACTTCATCAACGTCAACATGTCGGCCATGTGAGCTGGCTAGCAGGGTTGTCTGAGCAAGCTGCCCCGTGTGATGCTGACCAATGCTTGAAGATGCTGCTGCATGCATGCACATCTGCGCTCTGACTCCGCGTTCACTGCTGCCGCCTTGGTTGCCACTTTATATCCCCCCCCATGCAGCACCAGCAAGTGGTTCGGCGAGGGCGAGCGCCTGGTCAGGTGCGCGGACAGCCAGCCATCGCTTGCCATGCGCTTCCCACTCGCAGCCAATCTTGCGTGCACAGCGGCAGTGGCCTCTAACCCCTGCATGTCCTGCTGCCCTTCCCTGCCACAACAGGGCGCTGTTTGGCCTGGCGCACAAGCTGTCCCCCAGCGTCATCTTTGTGGACGAAATCGACTCGTTCCTCAGCAAGCAAGTGGCACGCCGGCTGGCTTTAGGGTGGCCCGCTGCCTGGCTGCCCATGTTGCAGCATGCTTCCACCGCCGCGCCACGCCTCGCATGTCTGACTGCCGGCCTGCCTTTGCCCAGCCGCTGCGCACACGCTTCCAATCACAAAAAGGCGCTGGCTCTCTGACTCACTTGTCCCCACTTCCCTCCACCTTCTCAAGCAGGCGCGGCCAGTCTAACAACGAGCACGAGGCGCTGCGCAAAATGAAGAACGAGGTGGGTAGGGGCGTTTATTGCACTGCAGATGCGCTGGAGAGCCTGCAAACCCATGGGGATCGTACTACGGCCTGCGCATTGCCCCCTGCCGCTCTGGTCAGACACACAATTGATATTGTCTCAAGTGCATTGCGGTTGCGTGTTGATGATGGCAATCGGCCTTTCATCTCACCTGCCTGCCCCGCAGTTCATGACGCACTGGGACGGCCTGCGCACCAAGGCCAACGACCGGGTGCTGGTGCTGGCCGCCACCAACCGGCCCATGGACCTGGATGATGCCGTCATCCGGCGCATGCCGCGCAGGTGCGGTTTCAGGAAGTGGATGCTTTCTGCTGATGTCTAGAGGTCTTGTCCGGCAGGGCGCTGGGATGACACTGTGATCCGGCGCATGCGGCGCACGTGCAGCTGACTGGCTTGGGTGCTGCTTTGTGTTTGTGCCCTGTTGCTGCCATCGCGCCTGTGTGTAGCTCAGCGGTGGTGCAATTCGCAGTGGTGGTGCTTAGCTGCGTGGTTCACCAGCGCATGCTGCTGCTGTCGTCCTTCATATTTGCTGCCGAGTTGCAGCACTTGCTGATGTTGCTCAACCACCATATGACCTTCATTCGACCTGTGCCTCTCTGCAGGATCTTTGTGCCCCTACCGGACATCGCGCAGCGCGAGAAAATCCTGCAGGTCATCCTGAATACTGAGGATCTGGACCCCACCTTTGATTTCCGCGAGGCCGCGGAGCTGTCGGATGGCTACTCAGGTCGGTGCTGCTGCTGACGTGTTTCCCAGCATCTGAGGGCATGCTGAGTGGTGAGCTTGCTCAGTGATGAACTGGATGGCTGCAAATTTGCAATGCCGGTCCCTCACATGCCACTGGCTGCACCCCTTCTCCGCCTCTCAGGCTCCGACCTGAAGAACCTGTGCATTGCCGCGGCTTACTGCCCCATTCGGGAGCACCTTGAAGCAGAGCGTGCGGCAGCAGCGGCCGCCAAGGCGGCAGCCGCCGCGGGCGGCCCCGCAGCCTCCGCTTCTGCCGGCGACTCGGCAGCGGCGGCCGCCGCCGCCGCCGCCAGCAGCGCCAGGCCCGCGGCGCTGGCCGCGGTGGCGGCGCATGTGGTGCCACAGCCGGTGCGCCTGCGCAGCATCAACATCGCAGATTTCAAGGCCGCCCTGAAGCAGGTAGGGGGGCCAGGCTTGCCTGGGCGGGATGAGCACTGTGGCTGGGTGCACGCTGGGCGCCATGCTGTGCACGCTGTGGCGCAGCGCAGGCAATTCTTATGCGCCTGAATCCCCACGTGCAATCATATTCACCCCACATTTCCATCCTTTGCAAAATGCAGGTCACCGCCTCCACGCACACCGACAGTGCAACCATGAGCGAGCTCAAGCGCTGGAACGACCAGTACGGCGAGGGCGGCAGCCGGCAGAAGGAGCACTTTGCCTACTACACCTGAGCTGGAGCTTTGACAGCTTGGCAGCTGAGTGCGCTCGGCCGCTTGGCAGCTGAGTGAGCTCGAGCTTACTAATTTTGAGCTGGCGCCAAGCCGTTGAGGGCCGCACATCTGCAGGCACGAGCTCGGCAGCTGCATGAGCTCAAGCCGAGGGCCGCCGCTCTGCTCAGCAGCACATGCCCTGCTCAACAGCCGAGCTGCACCACTGCCCCTGACGGAATATCATACCAATCAATCGTACATACCTACCTCTCACAATTTTTGCTCTTGTAGTGTTGTACCTTCAACAAGCAACAAGCTCTGTCCTCCTCGGTAGCTCTGCCTTGACGTGTGACCCTGCTCTGTGTGCGCTCCCAATTTCTTTCTTCCACCGCTGCCTTGCTGAGAGCGGCCAGCCCGGCCACGAGCGCTGGCGTGCCTTCCCCGCAACGCGCTTGCGACTGCGACTGCTTACAAGACATGTAACATCATAAAACGCAGTAAAACTTGCTTCCACGGCAGCAGAGTGCAGCTAACTGGACGCGAAGTATGTTATGAGTGCAGGGACGGCGCAGGCTGAAAATCAGGTGCAGACAGACACAAAGTGGCTCCTCACATACAAACCGACACAACGGCGACACACACATCTGTATTGGCATGCAAGCGGCAGAACGACAATCAACACATGCAAAGCAAACGACAAGATGCAAGGGGGTGGGCAAGGCAGCAAAAACATCGAGATGAAGGGAGCACGTGGCTTAGTTGTCCACTTGTAGTAGATTGAACACAAGGCTCTGGGTTCAGCACCAGCCGGGGCCTTGCAGCTCAATCGCGCGGCGAACACGCTCCGCCCGCCGCTGTGCCTGCTCTGCTGCTGCGCCTGCTGCGCCTGCTGTGCTGCCGCCGCCGCCGCTGCCACTGCTGCCGGAAAGGCTGCTGCCGGCGGCATCATCGAACACATAATCGTCCACCGTTCGGTCGGTGTAGTGCTGCTTCAGCCAATTGAGGAGCGCCCAGGCATCCTCGAACCGGCTCATGTAGCCAAACGACAGGCGCAGCGAGCCCAGCGGCAGCTTGACCAGCCGGAAATGCTTGCCCTCATCAGCAACAACACTGCCGGCATGAGCGGCTGCCTCTTGGGCTGTGGGGATGGCATGCGGGGTGTCCACCTTGCGGCGCACCCACACCCACTCCCACTCCCTGCATTTGCACGCAGGAAGGGTTGCATGGGTGAGTGCAAAGGTTGGGCTGGAGAGGGCGCCGCAGCAGAAGCAACACGGCAGGGCAGCACCAAACACACCCTTTCGACGGCGGCTTCTGCTGCTACCATTTGGCGCCTTGTTGAGCGGGCAGGCAGCAGCGTGATCTATGGGAGCATACAACACGTACACCAGCACTCACGAGAAATTGCCACCCGCCAGCTGGGCCGCCGCCTGCACCTCGTCGTCCCGCACACCCAGAAACGCTGCATCAGGTGCAGGGGCGGGAGAAGATTGAGCACTGATTTAGCATGTATATCTGTCTGCCTGCTTGCTTATTTTCCACGGCCCCACACCGAAATGGCTGTGTGCTGCTGTAGGCATGAGCACGGCACAACCTCGGGCCCCGGGGGGCCCAACTTGCCGAGCCACCCCACGTGGCTGCAAGCAAGGCCCCAAATCTGCTGTACTCCATCCAACCGCCCCATCCTACCGTAGCAGGCGCCAGGGTTGCAGGTGCATCCGGTGCGCATGTGGAAGCCCGCTGCCGCCATAGCTGTGCCGGCGCGGCGGTAGCTGAACACCTGCAGATCACAGTGTATGGGGTGAGATGAGTAGAGGCCATTTGATCATGCGTGCAGCAAGTTGCTGGTGCCACCTGCAACCGCCTCAGCTGCCGAGTCAAGTTGCGCAAGGCCAGTGGCATGATGCATGGCAAGCGCCTCATTGGTGGCACTGCGTGGCAGCCACCGCCCACCCGTACCTCTCCGTTGGGCTTCAGAATCTGAAAGTTGAAGGTGGCCCCCTGCGAGCTGCTGCTGTCCGGCCGGCCGTGCCTGAAGGGAAGACACAGAGGCAGGGCTTACCAAAGGGCACACTGCCAGGTGGCCGGCTTAGGATGCTTCTTGCTAAGCCGGCTGGCTCATCTGCTACAGACCACAGCCAGGCTGCAATTACGGGCTGGGAGACCTGACCACCCGCCACAGCACAGTTCGCCGCACCTGCCCAGGATGCGCAGCATGGGGGCGCCATTGGAGTGGCGCAGCTGGGACAGCTGGGCGTACAGCCACTCCCGGATGACATTCGTGTGTCGCTCAATGTTGGCCCAGCCCAGGGACTTGTAAACATCCAGGCTGGTGAAAGGGAGGGCGGGGAGGGCGGGGAGGGCGTGGTTGGGTACAAGGATGGCAGGCCTGCCTGCAGCTTGGTGGGCGGCCGCCTTTGCATGTGGCTCCGACCTTGTTCCACTCAACAGCGCGGCACACCCAATGCAGCGCTCCTCTTCATCTGGTAGCTCACCCGTATGACAGGCCCAAGATGTTCAGGAACGGCAGCTGCAGGCGAGGGCAGGTAGCAAGGGAGGGCGGGTGAGGCTGGCCGAGGGGCGGGAGGAGCGGAAGAATGAAACCGATCAGCACACTCCAATCTCCCACTGAAGGGCGCACCGTGCCGTCCTCAAACCGCTCGGCGCCGCAGGGGCGCAGCAGGCGCCAGTCCAGGCGGGAGGTGGCCAGAAACACCGAGCCGCCGCCCCTGCAGGAGGCAGCACGGCACATCAGAGAGATAGCTTGGTCAGACTGTATCCCGCAGCGCTGCTAGCAGTGCATCAGCCTACCCCTAAAGCAGTGCAGTGCATACAAACTGTAATCAGTGTGCAGCGCACCAGTAGAGCTTGCGGGCAGCGGCAATGTCCTCGTGCCGGGCAATCAGCGCGCCCACTCCTGTGGGGTACCTGCGTTTGAGAAACAAACAAGCAAACATCGTCAAGAGCCTGGAGAGCAGGGCCTCTGTGCAGCACTGCTGAGCACACGTGCGGCCGTTTGCTGTCCATGCCCACAGCTGATATGCGCAGCAAGCAACCAAACAAGTTTGAGGCTGCATGCCGTGCCGTGCCATGCTGTGCTGTGCTCTGCTCTGCTGTGCTCTGCTGCACTCACCCGAACAGCTTGTACATCGACAGGTCCACAAAGTCCGCCGGCGTCCTGCAGCAACAAGCACGGAAAGATCATTTCCGTGTAGCTGAGGCTTGAGCTGCCACACCGGTCTGATGCCTTCCGGCCATGCATTGCACTGCTGGCAAGCTGCACAGCATAGGTAAACTGCACAACTAACCGCCCAGCAGACCCAGCCCACTCACTCGGTCAGGTTCAAGGGGTGGGAGGGCACAAAGGCGGCTGCATCAAGCAGCACCTTCCAGCGCTGCCGGCGAGTGGACTTGGCTTGCACCGCACGCACCCAGCGCAGGGGGTACATAAACTGCATGATTGCAGGGCAAAGAAGTCAGAGAAGCTCAAGTGAGGGTATCAAAGCGTTCAAGAAGGCGTGACTGCTTCCGTCCAGATACGCGCCCCATGTGCGGGCACGAGGTGTGCTCGGTCCATCATCATGCACGCCGCCTGCCTGCCCACCGCACGTCCGTCAATAGCATTGACTAAGCAGACACTCACCCCTCCAAAGTTGTCCATGCCAGGAAAGGCAAACAGGTTGAGCACGGGCTCATCTCCCTCCTTGCTGCTGCCCTCATCAGGCCTGCTGCTGCCGCCGCCGCCGCTGCTGCTATGATGCCCATGGACTTGCCAGCTGTCACTGCCGCTGCCCCTCTCTACCTCTGGATCCATCTTGTCTCCCGCCCTTTCCAGAGCCAGCCCCTGCTGCCTCTTTGGTTGGGCCGCCAGCTGCCGCCGCCCGCCAGGGGCCGCCGTGGCAGCATCTGCAAATGCACCCTCTTCGGCTGCGCCAGGGCGCGTGTTGTGGTGCCTCTTGGGGCGGCGCTCGTGCTCTTGTAGGATTGGAGGCAGGGAGGCATCTGGTTCCCCAGCAAGCCAAGCCTCCACCTGCTCTTCAGAGACAGCACCGTGCTCCGCACCCGCATGCTTTGCAAACTCGCGAATGCCCTGCGAAGCACGCGGGGCAGCAGGGAGTGTATTTATGCGGCGACAGCCTGTCTGCAAGTTTGCTGAGCTGTTGCAGTTGCCATCGGTTGTCACGAGTTTTTTTGGTGGCTGAGGCCGGCTCAGCAACACAGAGCTGTGACAGAGTCCAAGCAAGTATCAACAGAGGGAGTGCCTCACCAGCACGGAGTTGTGGTTGGAGTCCAGGTATGCAAAGCGGCTTCCGGCGGTGAATGGAAACGTCTCCCCCAGTATGTGCAGCGCGCCGGTGCCCGACCGCGTCCACACAATCTGTGCACAGCAAGACAGGGTGGGTGGCCGCATCAGGCAGCAGCACTCGGGCAGCGGGCACAGGTACCAACGGGCAGCAAGTTTAAGCTCATGCTGCAACAGCAATGTGCAGCTGGATCAGGCACGACCAGCAGCGCCAACTACGGACCATCTGGGGTGCACCCCACCCTCCCCAGCCCTCCTCACGTCGTAGATCGAAGGGTCCGCGCCGAAAAAGTCCAGCACGCGGCGGCGCAGCTCCTCAACACGTGCCTCTGTTCTCAGGCTGGACGGGTTGGAGGAGTGCGGGTTGCCAAACACGGCTGCCTGCAGCTCCTGCATGGGCGCACGGAGCAGCAGAGGAGGCGGGGCATATGCATGGCGGTGGGGCATGGCGGCACTCACACGCTGTCACCTCGGCGCGGCCACACACTCGTCACACCCATGTGCACGGGGGAGCTGGCAGGAAAGCTTGGCAGACCAGCCTGGCTGCGGCTGTCAGGCAGCAAGCCTGGCATCATTGCAGACAGCAGGGGTATGCCGGACGGCACTAGGGTTGTGCGCGCATTTTGGCGGGGCCGCCCCCCTGCACGCACCCGCATGGCGCCCTCCACTTGAGAGTTCCAATAGAGCGATGATCCAGTGAAGTCGATGTAGTGCTCATCAGGTGGCAGGCGCGTGCCAATTTCCTGTGCTCGGGGCAGGCGGGGGAGCGGTGCACAGACTGAGGCAAGTGCAGAGCGGACGGGGCGTGGGGAGGCGAGAGGATACCTCGAGCTGGTTGGGGACTGGAAACTGCCTGCTACTCTGTGCACCGGCCATGCCACTGCTGACGTAGCTGTAGTTCAACATCAGGCAGCCATGGCAGCAGCTGTGAGGCCGGCATGCAATTCCGTGGTCCTTGCATGCAACATGCGCAGCGTTGGCGGCGGCAGCGGTAGGGTGGCGGCGGCGGCACTGGGCCACGTGCCGCCCGGCCCTTGCGCCTTACCTTTGCCCAAATCTTGTCGATGCGCAGGTCTCCGTACCCATACTGATCGCCCCAGCGCGCCAGGAAGTCGGCTTTGGCCGCCTGACACGAGCCGGGGCAGGCGGCGGCCGTCCCCAAGCCCAGCGCCAGCAGCAAGGCGCTCAACAGGTGCATGTTTACCGAGCGCGGGAAAGGTGCTGGGGCCGCTGTCATGCAGCATTATTGCCAGCACCCTTGCAGGCACAGGTGGGCACCAGGTGGGGACAGCGGCCGGTATGAGCGTCTTTCCGCTCCAAGCTGCTGCCTCCCTGCTTATTTGGGCGATAACTAGTTACCTGCAGGCCGGTTTCCCCCCTCACGCCCTCGCGCCAGCCCAAGGCGCTCAGAGCGGCGAACGGCGGCGCCTCGCGATGCCTGGGGCGGACCCACCGCTCCTCGAGCGGCTGATTACTGATGTGGAAACGGGCAAGGATGAAGAGGAGGCGGGCCGTGCACCTCGCTCCCCGCTTGCGCTCTCAGACTGTCCCTCTCAGCTCAGCCACCTAGAATGCCTGCTGGCGGAGGAGCAGCCCATGCCAGCGGGCCGAGGCCCAGCCGGCGAGACCTCTGGCTGCGGCACCGGCGGCGGGGTGAGCGCAGCCGCCGCCGCTCGTTGCCGCCGCCGCCGCCTTGGCCCTTGCATGCCAGCATTGCCGCTGCAGCCTTGTTGTCGCTCGGCAGGATGGTGGTAGCTGCGTGTGGAGGCAGCGACAAGGCCACCCCAGCCAGGAACGCCCTGCCGCCGGGCTGAGCCGAGGTTGCTCCAGTGCCCCGTACCGGTCGTGCCCTGCACGATGGCACGCGATCTCCACACCCCAATTGCCCCACCCTTCATCCCTCCCAGGTTGCCAACCTGGTGACCACGGCTGTTGGAGCGGGTAGGTTGCCCTCGGGCAGGCCGTCTTGTTGCAGTTGGCCATGCGAAGATGCACCTGCTACCCGCCTTGCAAGGGCCTGCCGCCTGCACAGCTGCGGTTGCCGACAGGCCAACTGCATACGCTGATCACCGCACTGCACAGCTGCGGTTGCCGGCAGGCCAACTGCATACGCTGATCACCGCACTGCACAGCTGCGGTTGCCGACAGGCCAACTGCATACGCTGATCACCGCACTGCCGCAGGCATGCTGGCGCTGCCGTGCGCGGTCAGCAAGACGGGCATCGCGCTGGGCGTCCTGCTGTTTGCCCTGGTGGCCGCGCTCACCTTTGCCAGCTGCAGCATCATCGTGCGGTGAGGGCAGCAAGGGGCAGGCTGCAGCAGAACGTAGCAGACCATGCTTGCAGTGCAGTGCCAGGGGCAGTGTGGGGCCTACAGCGCCCACCATCGCGATGCGGTTGCAAGCATGGCTTGCCTTGCGCCTCGCCGCCTCATTACTTAAGCCGCCATGCTCAGCCGCCGCTTGATTTCGCCCCGTCCTGCCCCAGGTATGCGGCACGCTGGGGAGTGGCCTCCTATGGTGACCTAGTAAACACCCACTTTGGCAAGTGGGGCGCCACGGTGCTGCAAAGCGCCATCGCGGTCCACGTCAGCGGCGTCATGATCGGGTGCGCTGCGCGCGCTGCGGTTCCACGCTGTGGTTGCGTGGCATGCTGCGGCTGCATTACACTGCCGGCTGGCAGCTTGTGAGGCAGCACGCTTTTCGCCGCCTTTCCGCAGCTCCAGTGCTCACCGCTCACCCTGTGCCTTCCTGTGCTCTCATTTTTCTCCTTGCAGCTACAATGTCATCATCGCTGACGTGCTAGTGGGCTCCGCCCCTGAGTACAACGGCATGCTGCCCTCGGTGCTGGGCCGGTAAGCTCATGCTTTGTTTCCAGTTGACTGTTGGCTTGCAGCTATCTCGACAAGTTGGGAGTTGAGCGGCCTGCGTGCTGCAGGAAAGGTGCGTGGATGCGGCACGTGCACGCCAATCGCGTGTCTGCCCTGCACCCTGCCCCCACCCTTCAGGCACGACGGCCCCTGGTGGCTCACCCGCGCCGCCGTCATCGCCTACCTGCTTGTGGCGGTTGTGGTGCCCACCCTGGTGCCCCGCTCGCTGCGAGTCGTGGCCAAGTTCTCCTCCTTCTCCGTCTGCATGCTCTTCCTGCTGGCCTCGGCCATCTCTGGACTGGCCCTGGTGGCACTGGCACAGGGCTCCATCGCGCAGGGCGTGCGCTGGCTGCCCAGCTATGAGGCCATTGGAGGGTCGCCGCTGGGCGCGCTCACCTCGGTGCTGACCGTTGTCTCGGGTGAGCAAGCAACAGGGGTCAAGTTGGGGCTTGCAAGGCTATGCGGCTGGGGCGTGCTGTGCTGTTGGACAGCAGTGTGGCATGGAGTGGACCGCTGCGCCAGCTGCTTGCATGCTCTCTTTCCACAGGCGCAACCCTGTCTGTACGCTCCTGCCCGCAGTGTCGGCGCTGGCCTTCACCTGCCAGTTCAACCTGCTGTGAGGACTGGGCGGCAGGGGTGTGGTATGCAATTCAGCTTGCCAGCCACAGCATCATGTGCACGCTGTCCTCATGCCGTGGCTCGCTCAGCAGCCAGAGATGAGGAGGCATGGGCAGAGTTGGACCACAGCATCTACGCTTGCTCACTTGAATTCCTGCACCCTACTGTCCACCACTGTCGCAGGCCCATCCAAAAGTCGCTCAAGGACAGCTCGCTGGGCGGCATGAACCGGGTGCTCTACGTGGGGCTGGCCTTCTGCGCCGCGCTCTACGGCACCGTGGCCATCAGCGGTGAGCGCGTTTCTTCACATGCACGTTTCGTGCGTTTCTTCGCATGCACGTTTCCCATACAGCTGGGGAGAGCCTGGATAAGGGCTCGGTCAAGGCAGCAGTTAAGATGCCCTGAGGCACAGGTTGCCCAGCATGCACCTGCACCGGCATGTCTGCGGCTGGCTGCCCACTTTGCGTTGCGTCGCTCTTTTCCTCCTGCCCCGCAGGCTATGCGCTGTTTGGCAGCCACACGGAGGTGCGCTGGGCCGCCGATGCAGTGCCTGTACAAGTGTGCATGTTGTGTCTCTGCATGCATGCTCTTGTGATGCGTTCTTAGCAACCTCTAGGCTGCGGCACCACAACATGCCTGCAACCTGGCCAGCTGCTGGACAACCGCCAACTTGCAACCTGCCCTGCTGCTCCGCTGCAGGGTGACGTGCTCAAAAACCTGACTGCCGGCTTTGTGGCCACGATGGTGCCGCCGGCGGTTGCAAGCGCCATTGTGTACGGCGTGGCGCTGTCATGTGAGCACAGCTGTGGGGCTGTAGATAGCCGACATGGCCTGCCGGTTGCCAGCAGCTGCGACCAGCCCCTGCTCTCAACCGCACGCTCTAGACTGTGGCTGCTCTGAATGCACTCCGGCTGCTGAGCATGCCTGCTCTGCCTGCTGTGGTCACCCTGCAGACACGCTGTGCCTGCTGGCCAACTTTGTCCTCAAGGTGGGCTGGCGCTTGCTGTGCTTTCCAGTGCCGAGCCCACAATGGTTGGCCGGCTTTTGCGCCTGGTCCCGCTTTCCAGCTGCTGGGCCCCACTGCACTGGCCGCAAGCACCGCTGCTGGGCAGCCGGCTGCGCTCCATGGGACCCAACCAAGCTAACTGACAATCCATCCGTTTCCCTTCCCACCTGGTCCCTCGCTTGCAACCATGTAGGTCTGGGCAGTGCGTGAAGCGGTGTGCGAGCTCGTCTTCGGCCACGCGGCCGAGCGGCTTGTGGCGGTGCCTTACTATACAGTCACCTACCTGCTGGTGGCAGGTGCCTACCTCATCTCGGTCCTGGTGCCCAGCATCTATGTGAGCATTTGTTGAAGTGCTGTGCTGGCCTTACAAAAGACCTCGGCAATGCCATGCGCTGCTGTGTGATGGTTGCGCTGCCGCCTGCCCTGGAACTACATTGGAAGCTGACGCTGCTGTGCTCGGCTTGCACTGTGCCCGTCTGTAGGGCCTGCTGGCGCTCGTGGGAGCAACGGCGACCGTGGTGTTCTCCTACTTCTTCCCAAGGTTGGTCTCCTGGGGTATACAGTGGGCTGCCGTCTCAGCCCTGGGGGCTCCGGATGCGGCGGCGGTGGTCAAGCTGGACGAGATGCCTGCAATGACTGCACCACTTCCCTCTCCCCTTGAGAGGCATGCTCAGCTGCATGTAGCACACCACCAGTGGCTGACCAAGCCGCCTGCCTCCCCTTCCCGCCCCCCTCACCCTCCGCAGCCTGATTGTGCTGAAGAGCGGGCCCACGCCGTGGCAGCGCGCCGGCGCCTATGCCCTGCTGTCCATCGGTGCGCTGATGTCCCTCACAGCCATCTACGACCACCTGACCGGGCAGAGCCTGGAATGAAGGCACCCAAGCTGACGCTGGTCCCCGGCCACGGCACCTAGGCTGGTTGGCAGGCAGGCCGCGCCCAGGCGGATGCTCAACTCTGGATAATTGGTTGGCGCTAGTGCCGAAACCCCAGCCAGCCAGCCGCTGTACACTAGTGCGGCGCAGGCAGGCTTGTTGTCCTGCCGCCTGCAGCAGCTGCTACTTTCAGAGGCACAGGCAACCGGCACGCTTCCAACACTGGCTGCTTTTTGCAACCGGGCTTTCCCTATGGCTGCCGTCCGCCCTGCTGCCATCGATGCAGCTGCCTGCCGCTGCCCCCATTCTTTCGCGCTTGCCCGCGTTTTTTCCAACCCACACTCTTCCAGCTTTTCCTCAGCATTTGCTGCCGCGCCCGCAGGAGCTCGGCTGCTGGCCGTCTGCTGTTGCGCATGCAGGTCGCCACCTGCTCTGCTCTTCTGTGGGACATCTGTTTCATCTGAGATGCCGATACCCTCTACCTGCTGCTCGCCACATACCACAGTGTCGTGCTCCACTCTAAGCTGCCTGAAGGCGCTGCCTCATTGCCGTGTTGTGCCGCCGTGTTCATTTGTCTCGTGCCGCCGTGCCTCTTTCCCTATCGCCCTCCTCCAAGCCGTGGTTACTGTTTCCATTCATTTTCCTGCCGTTATGCGTTCCCCACCCTGTGCGCTGCCACAAACCCAACTGCTTACCAGCTGTTTGAGGCGTGTAAGGCCCCCTTTGCCCATGTGCAGCAGCAGGCCAGCAGACGGGTTCCGCCCGGAAGCGCATTCGGCACAGCGTCGGCAGCACGGGTAGGTGACAGGCGGGCCTGGTGTGTCGGGATCCCATATAGCAGCTCGAGCAACTTCGTTAACGATGCGCAGCACAGAAGACTGTGCGGCAGCGCCTGGTGCACCTGTAGCATGGTGGCGAGTCTACCCCTATCTGTTCTCCAATGTGCCTGGAGCACCATAGTTACAGCCATGTATCACGGTGACCGGTCGTGGTGGCATGCTTGTGAGTGAGAGGGGGTGGGTGAGGGTGAGAGGGTGCTGTCACGGTGGTTGGAGTTGAATGCCGGAGGGGCGAGCGTGAGTGAGGGGACTGGGGCGAGCTAGGAGGCGGACACTGTCGATCAGGCACAAGCTTAAGCCTTGTTTTCCCTCACAAAGGGGGCACAACCGGCATTGTTGCGTGTAGTACCCGCGACGCCTGGTACACCTGCCGGGCACTGGCCTGTTCGCCATACGTGCTAAGTGCGGCGCTGACGGCCGCAGCAGTAATACCTGATGGACCAGAATATCTTGAAGTTGATCAAGGTGTCCAACAGCATCAGGGGAAGGGTGAAGAAAAAGATGTAGCTCAGGACGACTCCACTGAGCGAGAAATCGCTGCTTATGGCCTTTTGCTTGTAGCAGATGATGAGGTGGTGAAGAACATGGCAGACTTGCAGGATGAGTACATAGCATGCAACAACAAACACCGAACGCGAGTAGTCTGCCAGGACAGTGGCGCACACGATCGCGACGGAGGTGGGCACTAGTGACAGTGCCAGCATCTGAAAGGCGTCCAAGAAGAACGTTTCCCCTAACTCGGAAGGTATGCGCGGCCCCACGTGTACCATCTGTATAATGTCGATGAGGCATGCTGCAGCAAAGCTGAAGGCCAGCAGGCAGCAAATGCCCCATGTGCGCACCCACGCGACGGGCTCGCCGCACCACACTGTTTTAGGGGGGGCTGTGATCATCGCTGGCGGCGACAGCAGCAGGGTCAGCATCGCACCGGCCAGCACCGATGCGGCCACGCCGATGGCGCCGGCAGCGTTCTTCGCCTCCCACGGCAGCTGCAAGCATGCGTCAGGATGAGTGGAGAGGGATCTGCACGCCTGGCATGGCGTGCCGTGACACCCGGCTTCAGAAAGAGAGTCAAACTGGACCCCATCAGGCAGTCAAGAACGCAGTGAGCTCACCTCGGTGCTGGCAGTGATTGGAGGCAGCATTTGCTGCTCCTGGTTGGAGGCAGCGGGGGCGTCCCATTGCCGCTGCTGCCCCTGCTGCTGCTCCTGCTGCGCCTGCTGCAGGTCATCGAAGGTGGCTGCATTGCGCAGCAGCTGATGCACCTGCTCCTGCTGGGCAGTAATTGCAGCTGCTTTCCGTTGTTGCTGCTGCTGCTGGGCAGCATCGGCGGCTGCTTGATGCAGCACCTGCTGCAGCACCTGCTGCTGGCGGTGGTTCTGGGCCGCATCCATGCCTGTCATCAATCGCAGAATGTGCAGCATACGCATAGGCTCAGCATTAAGTTGGCGCCCGGCCAGCGTCGGTGAAGGGAGCAAAGCGGCGGTACCACGGGCCATTGCCCCCCGCGGTCGCCATGGCCGCGCCCGCGTTTGCCATGGCTGCGCCCCCACACGCGACGACATGCCCTTACCTGGGCCAAGGGTATGTGCGTGCAGGGAGGGCGGGGGCGGCGACTCGCTGAGCTCAGCCCCGCACGAGCTACTATGTGAGCGCTGTTGCGGCAACGGGGCGGACAGGAACTCTGTGGAGGAGGAATGCGTGCCAGGCGGGGGACAAGCACGGGGCGATCGGCCTCCCAAAACATGTGCGGAGGGGCCAGGTGCGGCACCCAGATCTAGATGTGCACGCGTGCACCCGCACTGCCTCTGTGTACATGCACGTGCATTGATGTTGCTGATAGTATGCTTATCGTAGCACTCACTCCAATGCAGGAGCGGTGCGCAGCTCAGGGTTGGGTGCAGGAGGGAGCTTGTAGCACGCTGGCCGGTCTCTGATAGTCAAGTTGGGGATGTCTGTTTACACTGGCACAGTTGTGCAAGTGATCAGGTAAGTCGGGAAC
>VFQQ010001352.1_pt1 | contig 34986 bp, 65 predicted proteins | sample 3512341 | NCBI WGS metagenome assembly VFQQ01 (sample SAMN10412373, study PRJNA504923) | tailings metagenome | isolation source: Relicate 2 Philex TSF1 revegetated site | place: Philippines: Tuba, Benguet | collected 2017-08-29 | reverse complement strand
CAAGCACCACTTTGCAGCAGAGGGCCTGTACCCGCCTGGTACTTCCACATGGCTGATGTTCGGTGCAGAGGTGAGCGTAACTCGCTAGCCCTTTGATCTCTCAGCCACCTGGGCAGCAAGCGTGGGCAGAAGTAGACTGAAGCTGGCTCCAGCCGGCATTGGCAGGTTGCGTGGTGCGCAGGTTGCAACCTTCCCATGTTTCGGGCATGCCTGCAGACCACCGGGCTGCCACCTGAGGCACACGAGGCAGCCACGCAGCTCACAAAGATTCCAATGGCCAACTTCGAGTTTGTGCGGTCGCTCAACCTGGCCACTAGCGTGGGTGCGTGATGCGCCGCTGATGCAGCGGGTGGCCTGGCCTAGCACACCCTGCAACAGTGGTATGGTGCTTGTGAGATGCACACCAGCAGTGCGCAACTGCCAGCCAGCACAAATTCCTGCCCCATTTGGTTGCTGCCTGCTACTCCTCCTGCAGGCATTGGCGTGATGGAGGTGCTGCGGCAGAAGGACGGTGCAGTCCTGCCAGAGGACGCGGCGGCGGCAGCAGCAGCGGCAGTCGACACAGTGGTGCGATCCTAAATCGCAGTGGCAGTATGCCTGCTCCTCCCACATGTTTAATCATGATGTTACAAGTGTGACAAGAGTGGTACAGATGGTTCCGGTGCCCGGCTCACAGTCTGGGACACAGCCTGCAACCAGACATGCCGCGCTGCTGCTGCCTGGTATATTTGCGGACGCTTCCAGGTGGCAGCTGCTCACTCCTTCTTGTCCTCTTCCTTGGGGGGCTGCTGCGCCTCGGCCAGTGACATTTGCAGCGCCAGAGCGAGCTGCAGGCAGGGCAAGCATGATGGTCAAGCAAAGTCAAGTGTCAGGCATCCAGTAACATCTCCAATCAATAAGTGGCAGCAAGAGGTTCAAGCGGTGGCAGCGCACAGCAGAAAGCGAATCCGTTCAAGAGCGCGAAAGAATTGCAACCACCCTTTCGCGGAACGTGCACCAGCTCGGCACAGTAGCTCGGTGCGTGCACTTGTTGTTCGCTCACTGTGGCCACCAACGCCACACAGCCCCACAACAGCAATGGCACACAGCAGCAAGCGCACCTCTGGGTCATCCACCTCCAGGTCTGCCATCGCTGCATCCTCTCCAGGAGTGGCCGCGGCACCTGCGCCTGCACTCGCGCCCTCGCCCGCCGCCTTGCTAGGGGCCGCAGGCGTGGGGGCCGCAGCTGCAGGGAGGGGCAACGTAGGAGGCAGGCCAGGGCCGCGTTGAAGTGCGTACAGCCAGCCGCTTGCTGTCCGGGAGCAGCAGCAACCCCAAGAGCGTGATGCACAGTGCCTCTCGCTGTGGTCCCTGGCACCCACCTGCAGTCGGTGCGGGCGTGGCCGCCGGCTGGTCCACCTGCATGGACAGCGCCAGCGCCTGCTGCAGCAGCGCGTCCTCGTCCATGGCATCAATGGCCATGCCCTCCGCCTCCGCCGGCGCTGCTGCGCACAACAGGTGGGAGAGCACCGGATTACGACAGTCAACTGCCGCGTCCTAATGGCTAAGCAAGGGACTGCTCGATGGACCTCGCATCATGGCAATGTACTCCGACTGCACTGCTCGCACCTGCCGCCGCCTCGCCAGCCGCACCCTCTGCCGCAGCAGCGCCCTCGCCGCCCGCCTGTTGCGCGGCGGCAGCTGCGGCAGCCGCCTGCCGCGCCCGCTCCTCCTCCATCGACACACGCAGCGCCAGCGCCTGCGGAGGGCGGGTGCGCGCTTAGCCTGCTGCTATGGCGGCTCAGGCATCACAGCCCCGGAGCAGGTGCTGCATGCAGCACTGTGACGTCAAGCTTGTTTAGGGTGAAAAGCAAGCCCCTCACAACAGCCCGCTTGTGTGCCTAGCTGCCCTTCTGCCGCGTAAACTGGTTGCCCCAAAACGCCTGCGCAGCCCGCCCACTCACCAGCTCCGGGTCCAGGGTGGGGTCCACGCCCAGCTCGCCATAGTCAAAGCCATCAACAACGTTGCCTGCTTGTCAGGGGCGGCGAGTTGCGGGGCGGCGCTCAGGTTGGCAAAGGAGGGCAGCTGAATGCACATTGGCAGGACCTGGCGGCCACAAAAGCTGCCGGGTTGTGGTTGCTGTGGCTCAGCACAGATGCATGCCATGCACAGGCTGCAGGCCCAGGCCCCTGCCCTCCTGAACTGTCCCAATGCTCACTGCGCGGAGCAGCACCGCCGCCGCCACCAGCCGCCTCGCCCCCGCCGCCGGCGCCCTCCTCCATGAAAATGGGCGTGCCAAACAGCATGTCGGACAGAATTGTGCCGGGGGGCACCGTCACCTGCAGGGAGGGCGGGACCGGGTGGGCGATGTGAGCAGGGCAAGTCGTCAGGTCGGGAGAAGGCAGCTGGGCCGGCGGCGTGGGCGCCACACACAGTTGATGGCCCCACCTTGCTCAGCTCTGCACAGCCTCGTTGCACAAATTGCTACCCGGCTCACCAGGTGGCTGTTGTCGTTGGAGTTGACTGCCGCATGGAAGGCCTCCAGCTTCTCGCCGTTCTCCTCCTGCGCAACAACAGGGGCAGGTGGCGAAGCAGTGGCAGTGGCAAGTCGGAGGCTATTGCAGGCAGCTGTGTTGCACCGTTGGAAGAGCACGAACATCATGGCTGCGTTCAGAGGTAATCAAGCCGCAACTCACCTCGGAGCCGAACGACACGATGTCCACCGCCACGTTATTCTTCTTCAGCTTCTTGGCAATCTTGACCAGTGAATCCTGCAGAGCAGGGCGGTTGTGTGGCGGCACTTGGGGCAGTCAGAGGTGAGCCAGCCAGCACATGCTGCACTTCCTGGCCCGGGGGCATCATGCAAGAGGGCATGCTTTTGCAGAAAAAGGGGACCCAGAGTAGGTAGCACCATGCCGTGGCGTGACGAGGGGAAGCCACAGGCAGCAGGGCAGACGGCATGTGGGCGGCAGGCAGCACTGCCCACCTTGTCCTCCAGGATGGGGCTGCCGATGAAGATGACGATGCGCTGCCGCTGGTTCTTGTTCTGCCGGTGCTTCAGAGCCAGCTGTGCAATCTGCAGGCGCACAGGCAGTGGTGTCCAGAAGCGGCGTGGTTCAGGCAACAGGAAGAACAATTTCCAGCGATGGTGCGGGCAGCAGCACATTTTGCGGGAAATGCCACCTCAGTGCTGCCGGCCATGTCTCCCGCTGCACCTGCAGCCCTGTGGTCTGCGCATACAGCCCTGTGCTGCCACCGCACCCGCACCTGCACTGCGGTGGCCAGGTTCACATCCCCCTCAATCTTCAGCTCCTGCATCGCGTTCAGCACCTTGCCGAGGTCGGGGGTGGGCGTCACCAGCACCTGGCGCATGGGCGGGCGGGCATTAGCAAGGGAGGGTCATGAACTGCAATGTCAGCCGCATCAGATGCCGCTTCATTCCCCATTGGGGAGCAGCAGCGTCCCAGTGCAGGTTCGCGTTGGAAGTGGCGCCCTGAAACGACAACATGGCATGGTCGTCAGGCCACCTTGCAACCCTCGTGTGCTGAGGCAACGGCAACAGACCGCATGGCAGCAACAACCGAAACTGCTCTTGACCAGCGCACCTGCGGCGTCTTGCCCGCCATCGTCATCACCCCCACCGTGTTCTCGGGGTGGTGCTGCGTTTTGGCGCCCGCCAGCAGGTTTACGGCATCCGCCTGCAGCAAGGCACGGCACAAATCATGACGAGCAACAGACAGTCAGCAGGTGGGCCAAAGTGCTGGAGTGCAACTGATGGCTACCCGGAGCGGCGCCCCGCTTGCCTGTGCCTGGAAGCGCGTGGGCGCATAGTCGCCGTTGCGCGTGAACTCGCTGTTGTCCACACACACCACCGTGGCCTCCTGCGGTGGGCGGCCGGCAGCAACGGTTGGCGTCGGCGGGTAGCGGCGGGTGGCGGGGGAGCCCCCTGGCTGGTCGCGTCCGCCTCCCGCCGATGGACAGCGCTCTGGGCGATCCCGCGGGTGCACAGAGCGGCCACGCAGCCGCCCAGCGAGCCGGAAGGGAGCGAGAGCAGCGCGGGACTGTGCTCGAGCCTCCCTTTGCCCGTGAGATCGCACTGAAAGCTGCTCACCATGATCCCGAACGCCGGATCTCCTGCGGAGGCGCTGTCAGGCCCGTCTGGGGCCGCACTGGTTTGCGGGCAGAGCCCTGGGGCGACTGGTGCGGCTAAGGTAGAGGTACAGGGTCGAGATCGATCGGAACGAAGGCAGGGATCGCTGGCCCAGGCAGGAAGGAGATGCAGGGCGCCATGTGCTGCGACATGGACTTCCGAGGGCTGCCTGACCGCCATCTGCGGCGCTTTTAGCAGCCCTGGCAATGCGCAGTTGACGATCCGCCAGCCGTGAGGCTGCGCAGGGCTTCCAAAATGGAGGTGGAGAAGCTGTTCCAGACGTCGAGCATCGCTGCCGTGCGGGAGGTGCGCTGGTGGGCCGTGAGCATGCTACATGCTGATCGCAAGCCGGCAGGGACGCGGGGGAGCTCAAACCCCGCCGCCCCTGCGCCCTGCTCCCCAGGTGGAGACCAAGACGCGGCATGAGATCGAGCAGAAGAAGCAGCAGCTGCGCCAGGTGGTGGGCGACTCGTACAGGCAAGCTCCCCTGCCGCGCCGCCTTCGGTTGCCGCCCCTTGGGTTGCATTTGGTTGCAATCACGTTGTTTGGCGCCGCCTGCCCACCATCCATCCCCCTGCCCAACTGCAGGGACCTCATCTCCAGCGCCGACACCATCATCGACATCTCGCGCTCTTGCCACCGCCTCGTGGACCTGAGTGGCGGCCTGCAGGTGCGTCGCTGGGCCTGGGGTTCCGATGCCTGCTGCGCTTTGCTGCCTCTCAACAGCCCGGCATGCTGACCTGGGCCCAATCAGGCCAGAGCATGGGCTGAGCCAAGCATGTGCAACATACAGACTCATAAGCATGCATGCAATGCCCTCTGCTGGCAGGCGGGGCTGAGCGAGCTGGCGGGCAGTGTGGCGGCGCGGCAGGCAGCCGAGGGCGGCGCGGCTGCTGCCGCGCCCGCCACCTCCTCCTACGACCGCCTGTACGCGCTGGGCAGCCGCATCAAGTACCTAATTGACACGCCGGAGACCATCTATGGCTGCCTGGACAGCGGGGACCACCTGGCGGCGGTAAGCCAGCGAGGAAAGTTGGCGCATGCGGCTGCATGTGGGTGTGCATTCCTAGCATTTGGTTGGCAACCTGAGCCTTCCGAACGTCCTCCGCCCTTTGTTGCGCAGGCGCGGCGGTATGTGCGGGCCTCGGAGGTGCACCGAGTGCTGACGGCGGGGCAGGCCAAGCACGTGGCGCAGCGCTTCCCGCTGCTGGAGCACCAGTGGCCGCTCGTCAAGAAGTTCAAGCCGCAGGTGCGGTACTGCGCCAGCAATAAGGAGGGTGCACTGCTGTTCTAGCATCATGCATGCTCAGCAGTCAGCGCTGCTGCACAGAGCATGCAGTTTCAACCCAGCCCAGCAATGCTTCATGTCGACGATCTGCCCACCTGCAGGTCTACAGCGCCGCGGTGGCATGGCTGGGGTCGCATGGCGAGCTGAGCGCGCGGCAGGCAGCTGCCACGCTGGCGGCGCAGGCGCTGCTGAAGCCCATGGACGGCGCAGAGGTGAGGCGGGGGTGGCTGCGCTCTGTTTGGACGTGGCTGTGAATGGTGGCGCAGCACCATGTTTGTAGCGCAAGCTCACTCCCAAGGCGCTGCTGATGTGGCACGCCCTGGCACCTCCTCTTCCGCTGCTGGCCCTGCAGGTGCTCAAGGCCTTCCTGACAGCCCGCCAGGGCTACATCATGCAGTGCCTGGCCGGTGCAACAGGGGCGGGAGCAGAGACCGACCTGGACTCGCTGGCCTGCATCCTGGCAGATGTCGCCACCATGGTGCGCTCGCCTGCTTGCCCGCTCTGCAAAGGCTGTTTGGTGGGTCTGCTTCGCATGAGTGGCAGCTTGGGCAAGAGCAGGCCACGGCAGGCGCATGTTGATTGCGGATGCACTGCGTTCTTCCCTCACCCCAGCTGGCATGCCTGCCGGGACTGGCCCCTCACTTGTTTTATCTGACACCCAGCCACCCCACCCTCCCTCCGCCCGACCCCGACAGGTGTGCGCCACTCTTGCACAGTGCGGCGAGCTGTTCTTGCAGCTGCCAGGCGTGAGCGCCTCGCCGCTGCTGGGCCGCGCACTGGGCGGTGAGGATGCGGCCTCTGATGACCTGCTGTTTGACGCGGGGCGTGAGGCAGACGCCTGGAAGGTGCGGGCGGCATTTCCTGAAGGGGAAATGGGGGAAGTGGTGTCACGCAATGGGTTGCAGGGGCGGTGAACCTAGGACAGCACCGATTGCAGCCAGCACTAATCCGGCTTGATCGCACTCCCCGCCGCTCATTCGCCATGCACAGGCGACGTTGGGCGCAGTGCGCGGCCGCCTCGTGGAGCTGTCTGCTGCAGGCCTGGCCCTGGAGTGCAGCCAGTGGCTGGATGGGCTGTCGGCCGCGCTGCGCGCGCTAGGCGGCCGCCTGCTGGGCCCCTGCGAAACGGGGCAGGGCCTGCTGGCGGTGGAAGCAGCTGTGAAGGCGGCGCTGGAGGGCTGGCAGTACAGCCTGACACCCAGCAGCAGGTGAGCCTGAGACAGGGTGCCAAGCTGGGCAGCCAACACAAGCTCGAATGAAACGCAGTCCACAATGTCCGCTTGCAGTTTGGCACACCCCTGTGAGCAGCTTGCTTTGCAGCTCCCCTGACCATACCAAGGGGCTCCACATTACCATGTCTGTCCCTTGTTCTGTTGCCGTGCAGCTCTGTCGATGCAGACATGGCTGCCGACTCGCCGCTGACCCCCGCCCCCCCTTCGCCTGCGGAGCCGACACCTGCGGTGCTGACCTGGCCCGATGTGTGCCAGTGGGTGCTGGGCCGCCCCACGCCGCTGTGGCCGCTGCTTTTCGAGCAGCCGCTGCTGGATCGGGCAAAGCAGCTGGTTGGGCGCGACTTCAGCGCGGTGGTGGACGAGGTGACGGGGCTGCTGGGCGCCGCGCTGCAGGTGAGGGCGCAGCGGGAAGCATGCTGGGCCACTGCGCATGCCGGCTTGCATTGGAGCAAGCTTTGCACGTGGTGGCCTGGCCTGTGGTTGTGGCGTGGCTTGGGATGGGAGGGAGGCGGAAGTTGCATCAATGACAACCACCCATGTCATGTGCCTGCTGCTTTGTCAACTGTGTTGCCGCTGGGAATAATTTCTCGTTTCTCCTGACAGTTATTGTTCTTTCCTCCCTTGCTGCTCACAGGAGGCTGCTGCGCTGCCACCCGCAGCCCCTGGCGCCTTCCAGGCCAGCAGCTGGTCGGAGGTGGTGGAGCTCCAGCCGCGCACGCCGCAGGCAGCAGCATCCGGCCCTGCTGTTGGCAGCAAGCGGCGGCGTCTGGCGGGCCAGCAGCCCAAGCCCTCATCAGTAGCCAGGCCGGCGAGCGGCAGCTCCGCAGCAGCGCAGGGCTGGCTGCCCCAGGCCGAGCATGTGGTGCTGCGGTTTGATGAGCAGCTTGGGAAAGCCCTGGAGGCAGCGCTGGACGCATGCGGCGGCATGGGGCAGCCACACGCAGCATCTGCGACTGGCGAGCAACGGCCGGCTGGGCTGGCCGAGTCGGCAGCAGGCCGGGCGCTTGTGCTGGAGCCTTTTGTGCAGGACAGGTGCGCTGGGGTCCCCGGATGCCTCCTGCATTGAGCAGCTTCACTTGCAGCCGTGCAGATCTAGATACGTTGCTGGTTATGTCTGTCTGACCCGTGCTGTGCTTGCGGAATTTACGGCTCATCTGCAGGTGTGCCGAGGCTGCAGATGGCATTGCTGCGGCGCTGGATGCGCGCATGCTGGCGCTCCCGCGGCACCAGTCCGGCAGCGATGAAGGCGCAGCAGCAGCCTATGCACCTACCGCCACGCAGGCTTTGATCCTGGGCCGCATTGCGCTGGGGTTGGCAAGCCGCAGCAGCATGCTGCCGCTGGTGCTGGGGTCGCCTGACCAGTGGCGTGCGGCAGTCCGCAGCAGCAGCAGCACGGATGCCAGCAGCCGCCGGGCGGCGCTGGGCGTGCGGCTGCCGGGCACAGCTGGCGCAGCTGGCGCCGCCGCAGCGCCAAGCCCTCGATACGAGCGCCTGCAGCAGCGGCTGCACAGCGTAGGCCTGCAAGCATACGGCACGTGGGCTGGCTGGGCCTCGGAAGGCCTCTCAGCCGCCCTCATAGCTGGCCTGGCAGCAGACCAGACGCTGTCGGCGGCCGTGCCGCTGCGAGCATGGGAGGAGACGGTGGTCAGCGGCATCCCCCCTGGCAGCCCAGAGAAGGCGGGGGATGAGGCGCCAGCTGGCGGTGTGGGCGAGATGCGCTTCCAGCTGCCTGCCACGCCCTCACCCGCATCAGTCCAACTGGCGCTTGCCGCCTGCCAGGAGGCCGACCGTGCAGGTGGGGCTGTGTGGCAGGGGTGGGTTGCGTGCAGCTGCGATGGAAGCAGCTTGACAGTGCTGTCTATCGGCCATGGTTGGGCAGGCTCTCAGGCAGACACCTGCCCTGGAGCAGTGTGTCCAAATGTCGCACTGCCACACCCTCTGCAGGTGGGCACCTGCTGGAGGACGAAGCCCTGCTGCTCCTCAAGTGGCAGCTGGGCGGCACAGTGCTGGCTGCTCTGCACGCTGAGCTGGCAACAGGCGAGGCCCGCAGCAACGGCAGCACAACAGGGCAGGCAGCCACAGCAGCGGATGCAGACACGGCAGGCGTGGCGGGCAGCAGTGCAGCAGAGGCGCAGCAGGCGCAGCAGCGGCTGGGTGACCGCCTGTCTGAGAAGGGCGTGCTGCAGCTGCTGTTTGACGTGCGCTTTCTGCTGGACCTGCTGGCGGGCGGGCGGCCACCCAGGTGGGAAGCACTTAGCTGCTGCAGGGTTGGCGTGCCCAGGGATGCTTGCTGGCCAGGCAGCTGTGTTTAATAGGATGAAGGTGGTGCGGTGCCAAGGCTGCAGCGTATGCGTTGCCCCATGCCTGCATGCGCTCCATCGCGGCTCACAAGCATTTCCACCTTGCCCACACCCTGGCGCTGCAGCAGCGTGGCAGACGCAGCAGCAGTGGCCGCAGCAAGCGCTGCCCAGGCCGCTCGCCGGCGTGAGGGTGCCCAGCTTGAGGCAGCTCTCTCCGGGCGGCTGGATCCAATCGACTGGGCCACTTACGAGCCATACCTGTATGCCAACAAGCAGCGGGCAGGAGCACGCTCCCAGGTGCGGGCGTGCGCCAGTGGTTGGTGTCTGCGGTTTCTGTCTGCCAGCGGCCACCGCAGTGCAAACTGATTGTTGTGCGCTCTGCCTGCCCCGGTACAGGTGCTGTTTGGCCTGCTGCTGCGCGGCGAGCGTGCCCAGGCGGCAGCAGGCGCGGCCACCACGGCAGGCGGCATGCCAGCCGACAGCAACATCCTGCGCGTGGCACCCGCCGGCCCGCGCTTCTCCTACCTGCCAGTCACCACCCCCGTTGCGCTGCTGCGACAGAGCTCGCAGCTGCACCGCACCGGCAGCTCCGGGCAGGCGGAGCTGGGGCGCCTTGCTGTTGCTGCGTCCCCTACCTTGGGGCTGGCTGCCGGGGCCAGCACAGCGGCAGGCAATGATGTGTGCGCCGCGTCCTACAGCTTTGCCAGCCTGCTGAGCAACAGCAAGGCGCGGGCAGGCGGCGAGGAGGGCGGGGCGGCGAGCGCGCCAGCAGGCAGCGCCGGCAGCGCTGCAGCAGCAGTGGGCAGCGGGGTGGCCAGCAAGCTGGTGGGCAGCCTGCAGGGGCTGCTGAGCGACCAGCTGGGAGACATGGGAAGCACACTGGGTGCACCCGGGGGCCTGCTGTCCTCGCTGGGCGCCTCCTTCCGCAAGTGAACACGGGCAGCAGAACTGCACGTGTTTGGCATGCTGCCATGTAACCAAAGAGCGTGTAAATGATCTTGCATGGTGCAAGTCCATGAACAGCGTGGGACAGGATGTGTGCTTCATACAGAACTGGCTTTGCAGACTTGACTTTACATGTCCAAGGCACAAACGGACAGCATCATTGTATCGCATTGCTGTGACCAGAATGTATGTTGTGCCTTCTTCGAAGCAAGTACATGTCAAAGTACATTGGTGCCAGATGCGAGATGGCTGGAAACAAAGCAGCCGACTGAGTCCACCCGTCGGGCTGCTTAGCTGGGGACGCGCACCACGCCGCCGCGCTTGCCCTGCAACAGGACGTACGCCAACAACCAAGACTTATGCCACCAGCGCGCAGTGCACTGTCCCCCTTCCTGGTCAAACTGCAGGGCTGCCCATGCGATTGCAACTGCCGCACATCCCCTCGCCTCTTCCCACCCACCACCACACCTGCACAATCTGCGCCCCGTCATACACGGCCCCGAGCTCCTTCTTCTGGCCGCGGTCGCCCTTGCTGCGCACCGCCTTCTTGTGGAACTGCAGCAAGAAAAATGCATTAACGCAATCCTAGTGAGAGCAAAACATTCGCCCAGCCAAGCAGAGCAGCGAGCCCTAGCTCGACATCCAACTCGCAGATACGCTCCCTCTCCAAACCCCACACCCCCTCCAACCCAACACGCTCCTCAGCAGCATAACAGCCTGCCCTGCCCGCTGCACCCCTGACCTTGTATGCGGGTCGCTGCACCTTGGCCTTCCTGCCGCCAATGTCCAGGTCATCCATGAGCAGCAGATCATCCTCATCCAGGTCCACCACGCCAGAGCCGCCCTGGGGATCCGGCCCCTCGCCGGTGCCTGCCGTACTCCCACTGGCCGCCGCTCCCTCGGCCTGCGCGGCATCCGCCGCAGCCGCGCCCTGCTGCCCTGCCCCATCGCCGTGCTCGCCATCCTCAACCTGCTGCTGCTGCTGCTGGGCCGGCGGGGCCGGCGCACCAGCCGCGGCTGCCGCCCCTGGCGCTCGTTGGCGCCGGCCGGCCGCTGCCGCCAGCGCCAGCACATCTGGGCCGGCGCCCGGCGGCGCTTTGCAGTACAGGATCTTGCCATCCACATAGTCCTTGAGGATGCGCCGCCCCGCCCGCGTCTCGTCGGGCAGGCCCGAGGCGGCCACCCAGCCACGAGCGTAGGCAAAGGAGCGCAGCAGCTCCACGGCGGTGGGCGGCCTGTGGCAGGAGGGGATGTTCAAGCACACAGCAGTGAGCGGAAAGCGTGTTGTTGCCTCGTCCACAGAAGACAAGCAGCAAGCAATGACAGTAACGGCTGCATGCGGACCGCCTCTTGACGCAGCGCCACATGAACACTGCTGCTGGCTCGGCCAGGCCATCCGAGCTGGTGGCGCACCGTTTGGGGTCCTGGCCGCGACCAGGGGCGGGCAGGTGCAGGCCATAGACAGCCTCAAGCTGCTGCCGGCCCACGCGCGCCGCCACCGCCTCCACTGGGGCACGCACGTCGGTAAGGCGGTCGATGGGAATCACACCTGCATGGAAGGAGGGCAGGCGCGTGCTTATGAATGATGAGTACAGCCATCAGGCACGCAGTCTAATTTCAGTTATGTGCCTGAACGAGAGCAGCAGAAGAGGAGCCAGCTGTGCAGGGCAGGCAGCACTGAGAGCATCGTGGCTGAGTCCAGATTGGCAGCTCTGGACAGCCCAGCTCACACCTGCTGCCACCATCTCTGCCTTGCTCTGCGCATACTGAGGCAGCACCAGGCCGGGGCAGTCGCACAGGCACAGGCTGCCTGTGACGTTCAGTGTCTGCAGTGGATGGCGCGATGGCAGTGGGTGGCAGTGGGCATGGTCAATTCATCAATCTCAAGCAGGCAAAAGATGCAAGAGGTGCTGCACAGCAAGTCCGACTTCACATCAACATCAACCTCAGCTGCACGCCCTAGTGCGCCAGAGAGCGGGCGTTTCTGCTGCTCTCAGGGTAATCAATTTACCGCCCACCCGCCTCAACCCACCTGGAAGTGCTTGGTCTTGCCGGGGGTGGGCGCCACTGCCGTCTTCTTGGAGCCAAACAGCGCGTTGATGGTGGAGGACTTGCCCACGTTGGGGTAGCCCGTCAGCCCAACAACCAGGCGGTCGCCGCGAGAAGCCTGCGGGCGCATATGCATGGGGCTCAGGTGGCACGGTGAGGGGAATGCGCAAGCTATCATGCGCTGCGGCTGCGGCTGTACGCACAGCCGCTCAAGAGGGCAGGGCAGCCGCTCCCGAGGCTCCGGTTGGTCAGCAGCAGCCTCACCCGCCCAACGCCCTTGGCTTCTGCGTCTGCCGCGGCTGCAGCTGCCCGCGCCTCCAGCAAGTCCAGCAAGTCATCCACGCCCAGCACACGAGCACGAGGGTCCTTGCCCAGGCGCTGCCGCTCCACCGCTGCCGCACGCACATCGTCATCTGTAGTGCAACGGTGCACAGGTGCAAGTTCAGTTAGTCGGCCATGCAGTGTGACGGCATTTAAGGCGCATGCATTGCAGCAGCAGAACCAGGAGGCACATGGAGTTCTGCAGCAGCAGTGCCCGTGCCAGTGGAGCAACTGTAGTGGCCAGCCGCCTGACGCCTTGTTCAACAGGGCTGTACCACTTACTCACCTGCGCTGAGCTCGTCCATGCCTGCCTTGGCGCTCCAGAACACGTAGTCGGCCCCAATCGAGTCGAAGTGGTCGGCCCACGCGCTGCGACAAAGCGACAGACGGCAGGGACAACACAGTGAAACGATGCAGCCTGCACTGTGCATCTACTGCGCAGAGTGAGCACCGAAACCCACCCAGCTAGCCAGCTGCCTGCGGCAGGGTGGGTACCGGCGTCGCAGCCGCACATCCTGCAGCACGCACAACGGCCAGACTGCCCCCGCATCCATATAATGGCACAACACTCTTCCCACCTGCGCAGCGCCTCGGGCAGCAGGTCGGCCTTGTTGAGCAGCAGCAGGGAGCGCTTGGTGGGGTGCAGGTCCAGCGCGTACGATGCCAAGTCCTCCGAGCGGTACGTCAGCGGGTCGCGTGCGTCCACCACCTGGCGCCAGGCAAATGGCAGGCGGCGAAGGGGGGGGACGATAAGGACTGGCGCGTAACAATGAGCTGCTCGAGTCGCATGACTATGCCCCGCTGGGCTGCGTCTCTTGACATGCACATGCTGCTGCAGTGGTGCCGAAACCAGCCCCAGCAGGGCGCGCGGCCCGCCCGCACCTGCACCACCACGTCCGAGCGCTCCAGCACGCGCCACAGCTGCCGCCACACCTCCAGGTTCTGTGGCCGGGGCGGAGTAGATTGCAGGGTGTCAGACATCTCTCGCAGGAACCATCAGACCCTCGCAAGTGACTGCCAAACAGGCACAATGCCTATGATGCCGTGCGGCTGCATAAGCAGGGGCGTCGCACTCCAGGCAACTGCGTCAACAGATGGTGCACCTTGGCAGCTGTGCACTCAGGGAGCAGCTCACCTTTTCAAAAGGCGTCAGCACCAGGCGCTCATCCTGCTCTAGGCTGGCCAGCTCACGCCGCCACTGGTAGAACGAGGTGCGCTCCTGCACACCCAAGCAAAGAGGCAGCACATGGGCCGTTGAGCGGGCTGGGAGAGGGTACTTGGGGTTGGCATGTGCCGGCATGCTGCAGTTCCAGCACAAACTGGACTGGCAACGCAGATGCTGCAGCGGAGCAGTACAAGGTCTCAATGCACAGGACCTGGCACCCAATGTGCAAAAACACCATCCAGCTCCGGGCACCCCTGCCTGCCTGCTCATCCAGCTGGTCGGGTGTGGTGCTCTCATCCCAGGCGGGGCGCCGGGGAATGCGCAGCCTGCAAGAGGCAGTCATTCATCATCAGCACCAATTTAAGCACAAAGCAAGTGGGCATAAGATCACGGGAAAAGTGTTCACAAGCCAGTGTAATGGGAGGCCACTGCAGCAAAGCAGCACCGGAGCAGGCCCTGCCCAGTGCACATGCAGCTGCCCCACGCCCAGCAGCGATCTGCCCATCGCCCGCTCCCCACCTGTGCCTGTTGCGGTCCTCTGCCTCCTTGCGCTCAGCTGCCAGGCGCTCATGATCCACCGATGCCACGGCGCCCGTGCTGATCACAATGACATGCTGCTTCTCAGCAGTGAAGTCCTTGCCTGCCAGGTCGGCCTACGCAGAAGGGGGAGCGACAGCTTGGGTGTGAGCAGGGCGGGGGAGAAGGAACGCAAGCTCCAGATGGGGCCAGATGGGGCCAAGAACTCTGCGCTGAGTGGGGTGTTGACAGCTTCTGTCGTGCAGTGCTGCATTTGTCAGCGGGGCCAGCAAGATGCCGTGTGCAGCTACACAGGCTGCATGGCGCTGGCTTGCCAATACCCTCCCCAAGGCATTTCCAACCCACCATGGCCATCATTTCGTCCAGGTCGTTGCTCTCGATCACCGACTGCATGTTCTTCTTGGGCTCCAGGTCAGTGGTGTGCAGGAAGGCGGCGGCGCCGCCGTTGCGGCCCTCCCGCCGCGCTTTGTTGACCAGGGCCGACCCCACCGACAGCCCGCTCTTGCGGGCCTTGCCATTGTGCTTGCCCATGCCAGGCAGGTGAGGAGAAGGGTAGCTGCACAAGGTGGCGGAGTGGCGGCGGCGGCAGCTGTGAGGCAGCAGGCTGGGGGCAGCTTGGGCATGCTCCAAAGTCAATTCATGTTTACTTTTAGCCAGAAATGAGGAGCACACGCCCGTCAGAGCCCTGCACAGGGCGGAGGCTGGGCTGTGCAGCGCTGTGGCTGCCAAGGGTGTGCCAAGCGCACCTGTTCGGTTTTGTCTTGCGCTTGAACGCTCTCAGAAATGCTGCAACAAGCTGGCGGCGCTGCCGCAGATGGAGGCGCGCAAGGTGGAGCCGATCGGCTGCTGCAGCGCTGCTGTGCCAAGACACACGCACGCAATGAATACGCCGCAGCTCAATGCATGCGCCAAGTTGGTCGCGCTCCGCCCATGCAGGCAATGCAGGGCGGACCTGCGTAAAGACGCCCGCTGGTGGGCCACACATTGATCCTGCCGCACAAGCTTGGGCAAGCTTGCCGCCTGCCCGCCTTGCGGCCTGCACCGGCCCGAAGCAGCCAGAACCGACGCGTCGCTCGCCTTGGGGCGCTCGTGCAAGACCGCCTGAGCCCCAGCAATGCAATCTATTAGTAGACCCGCGCTGCGGGCCGCCCTGGGAGGAGCCGTGCGTCTCCCCAGCCGTGCCGCCGCTCACCGCCCAAGGCGGCTGCTCGCCCGCCGTGCCGCCCCTGTGTGCCTGGCCGCCCAGCGTGGTGCTGTGGAGCTGCTGCTGGACAAGGTACCGGGCGAGGGCCAAGTGCTGAGCGCTAAGCTCAGCGCGGATGTGCGGCAGCGGGCGGAGCGAGGTGAGCCCAGGCCAAGCTGGACGTGCCAGGGCAAGGCCGAGGGCTGCAGCTTGCCCGGGCGCGTCTGCCTGCCTGCACTCTGCTCAGCCACGCAACTCCACATTGCATCCCCGCGAACAAACGCAAACGTGCGCCTTCCCCTGCAGCCATCAAGGCACGCGGCGGGCGGGTCACAGTGGGTGACGTGGCGTCCACGGCCGGTCTGCGGCTAGATGAGGCAGAGGGCGCCCTTCGTGCGCTGGCAGCAGACTCCCAGGCCACGCTCCAGGTGCGCCTACAGCTGGAGGCAGGTGGGACAGTTGCCTCTTGATAGCTGGGGAGATATGTGCTGCGTGCAGCGGTTTGCTGCAATTGCAGAGGTTGCTTGCAACTATGCACTGGACCTGCCATGTGATGGCAAACAGAGCCCGGCCCCTGCCTCCGCCCGCAGGTCGCCTCTGATGGCGAGATTGTGTGGGTGTTTCCGTCCGGCTTTGAGGCCACCATTGCCAGCAAGAGCTGGCGCCTGCGTGCTGAGCCCGCTCTCAAGGGTGAGCTTGCGGCTGGGCCAGCGGGAGGCAGGTCAGGAGGGGTGCTGTTATGGCAGCAGCTGTGTTTGCTAGCCCGGGTGCAAAGCCCCACTCTGTACTTTGTGCGATGAATGCTTGCCAGCTGCCTGCCCACCACTGTCCTGCAGCCGCCAAGGCGGGGCTGGAGTACCTGGTGCGGGTGGCCTTTGGCACCGCTCTCATCGCCTCTGTCTGTGCCGTGTACATAGCCATCATGGCCATCGCCAGCGGGGGCAGCGACCGCGACAATCGCCGCGACCGGGGCGGCGGCTACTATGGAGGGCCACGGATGTACTTTGACCTGACGGATCTGCTGTGGTACTGGTGAGCACAGGCGTGTGGAGCTGTTGACTGGGCTGGAGTGAGTTGTGCCGGGCGGCAGCATGCGCGCAGGTGGGGCTTGGTGCATTTACCAGCGTCCCACTAGCGTGCATGCCTGTGCTTGCCATGCTGCGCAGGGACCCGTTCTACTACCGCAACCGTCGCCAGCGCATGCTGGAGCAGCAGCAGGAGCGCCAGGGAGGCATGAACTTCCTGGAAGCCATCTTCAGGTGGGTGGGGTTTGTTGATGTATGCCTTCTGAAAGGTTGGCCACTAAGGCACATGGGGTGGAGCAGCGGGCTGTTGTTCCTTCAGGTTGAACCCTACTGCAGCATGGCGGCATGGATGTGCACTGATCCCTCCTCTCACTACCATGCCCTGCCGTGCAGCTTTGTGTTTGGTGATGGCGACCCGAACGAGGACTTTGACCGCAAGCGCTGGCAGGCGGTGTGTGCCGCTGTTTCAGCTGGCTGCTTGAACATGGAACCAGGGCATGTGCATGGGCAGCCGCCATCCTGCTTGCATGTGGTTCCCCCCAAGCCATTACCGGCCGACGACGCAGCTTATCATCGACCCATGCCTCTGCAGATTGGGCGCTACATTCAGTCCCGGGGTGGCACAGTAGTGGCTGAGGAGCTGGCGCCTTTCCTGGACCTGCAGCCCAGCCAGCTGGCCGCCGACCGCGGCAGCCGTGTCACAGGTGCGCGCCGCGCCGATTCAAGTTCCCCGCCTGTGCACAACTTGCAGCTCCGGCTGAGTGCAGGGGGTTGCCTTTCTGTTCAGCAATGAGCGGATGTGCAACTTTTGTCTGCACGTCCGCAAACTGCATCAATCTTTGTCGCTCTTCTCCGCCCACCCTTCCTGCCGCCAGTGGATGAGTCGTACGTGCTGCCAGTGCTGGCGCGCTTCAATGGCAGGCCAGAGGTTGACAATGCTGGGCAGATCCAGTACGTGTTTCCTGACCTGCAGCAGACGGCCACGGTGAGTGTGTGGTTCCCCAACCTCACCCTGACTGGGAGTAAAAGCTGGGCAAGTTTGCATTGTCGCCCAGGCAGCCCTGGCACCAGCTCGCCCACGTGATGAGGTCCAGCTGCAATAGCACCCTGCTTACGTTGACGGTTGCGCTGCCTCTTCCACGCAGGCCGCGCGGCGGCCCTCGCCTCCCGCACCGGCTGCAATGGAGCAGCGGTGGCAGCTCACTGCAGCTTCTGCGGGGCAGCAGCTAGGGGCGATCGCGCTTGGGGGGGTCAATTTGGTGGGCGTGGTGGCCCTCACTTTCATGCTGCAGGTGGGTAGGATTTGGTTTAGAAGAGGCTTAGAGTATGCTGCTGTGTGCTGTGGCCGCCGCGTACTGCATGGGCAGCTTGACACTGCCTGCACTGTTGTGTGGACTTGCCTGGCTTCTGCTGCATGATTCCAACAGGCCTGCCTTTCGTCTTTGGTGGTGCCTGGCTGTGTGCAGTCTGGATGCTCTGGCAGCAACTGAGGCCCCTGCCCTGCCACGCCATGCCCTATTCTGCAGAACCCCGTCAACCAGCTGGCTCTAGCTCGCAATGGGCTGCTGGGCATCATTGGGCTCATGCCCTTCCTACAGGTTAGCAGCCAGGCGCATGCATTTGCTTGCAGGCTACCCGTTTTACTCAGCCGGTTGTTGCTGCTTAGGCTGCTGAGGCAGCAGCACTGCACCACAACTGTATGTACTCCGCCTGAGCACATGTGACGCCCCTTCGAATGCACTGCCTCCCATTACGCAGGCCTACGCCGCGGCCTTCTTCGCCCTGCCCCTGTTCCGCTCGCTGCGCAATGCGGGCCGGAATGCCGACATTGACCAGCGCAACAGCACGCGGCAGGAGGCGCTGCGCCTGCTGGCCAACCCAGACCCTCTGCTGAGCCAAAAGCTGGCGGCAGCGCAGGCGGCGGCGCGGCAGAATGTCATCACCTACCGGTGGGTGTGAGGGCGAGAGGTCAAGGGCGTGATGGTGGGCTGGAGGGAATGCCTACCTGCACTGATGGCATAGTAAGCCAGGAGAAGAGCAGGTCTGCTCTCATGCTGCCGGCCCAGCACTGTTCTGCTTGCCCCGGCATGTCCCTCGCTGTGCTCGCCCCATCCAAACCTCCTCTGTACTCTGTCTCTCCGTCTCCACCCTGCCTGCAGAGACGTCATTTATCGCAGCGACAGGCCTCTTGCGGCTCAGCCAGTGAACCTGGAAGCAGACAGCTTTGACGCACGGCTGCAGGCACGGGAGCGGGAGCGGCAGCAGGCGGCAGGCCAGCGGCCGCCGCCGGCCACGGCTGCTCCAAAGCAGCAGCAGCAGCAGCAGCCTGGCAATCGCGGTGGAGAAGACGATTCGCCTGTGTGGTGGCGCCAGCAGCAAGATGAGCAGCGGCGGCGCAGGCAGCAGTGAATAGCTGCCATGCGCACAATGCTTGTACCACTACACCCTCGCAAATGTACCCTTCTACCATCCTCTGCCATTCTTTGTGTACCCTTCATGCCCTCTGCCCTATTTCTCTGCAGCCCCTGCATCTGACCACTCTGCAGTTGGCCTTGTTTCATTAGCGTCTGCTTGCTTTGATCGTCACGATGGTTACATCAAGCGTCCTAGCGGGAGGGCATGCATCATGGGCAACAAGGTACGTCTTCACAGGTACAGGCCGGCGGGAGCGTGGAGCAGCAGCACAAGCAGCAATAAAAAATGGGGGCCGTCGGAAGAAGGCAGCAGCAGCAAGCGGTATATTGGAAAAAACGGGGCATCCAAGGGCCATGGGCGGGAGGAAGAGGGTCAGTCGGCGCAGCACCGGCTGGGTGGTGCACTGAGCCGGGCAGTGCGGTCACGTGAGGGCGCCAGTTGCGCAGTAGAACACAGAGCATATCAATCAAAGCAAGGTCTGGGGCCCCGCGAGGCAGGCGGCAGTGGGAGAGGGAGCACTTGGCCGCCCCAGGTTGCGCTGCCGTCACGTCACGGTGCAGCAGCCGCCGCCTGCTTCTTGCTTGATCATGACTGTCCGAGGGATGCGCGCCAAAATCGCCTGCAACGGCGCACAGGGCGGCATGGCAAGTCAGGGGCACGCCGGCAACGCAGCAGCTCGCCCTTGTGCATTGCATTTGTGACGTGAGCTGCCCACGCAGCTGCCCCATGCTGGCCCTCCCCTTGCGCTCCCCGACTCCCCCGCCCCGCCCCACCCACCTCCAGCTCCTTGACCAGCTGCACAAAGGCGGGGCGGTCCTCGGGGTTGGGCGCCCAGCACCGCGCAATCAGCTCCCGCAGCTCCTGCGTGATGCGCCGGTAAGGGGTTGGAGTAAGTGGGGCAGGGCCTGGTGCGCCGGCCGGCTACGCGAGCTCAACTCCAGCAGCGCTGGCGTGGTGGCAAGCAGTGAGCTGCGCAGCTAGCGTCAGCAGGCTGCGACGCAGCAGGGCAGCCACCTGACTTCGGCACTGCAGGCGGCCGGGCGCACCTTCTTCTGCGGGTGCGGCTGCATGAGGGCCACAAACTCTGGGCGGCGCTCGTACAGCGCAGCCTGGCGCGCCGCCTCCACTGGGTCCATCCCCGCAAACGGCGGCTGGAACTGCGGGGAGCAGGGCAGGGCAGGCAAGCAGGCTGGTGGCAGCGAGGAGAAGCACACTGCACGAGCCAACACAACTAGCAGCAGCTGGGGGCAGTGCCAGCCGCAGCACCGGCCGCAGCGCACCTCAAACAGCTGGTAGACGATCATGGAGAAGGAGTAGACGTCGACGCGGCTGTTGTAGGGCTCGTGCCGGAACACCTCGGGCGCCATGTAGCGGTAGGAGCCTGGGCGGGTGGAATGGGGGTGGGGCGTCACTGCAACCGTGGCATCCCCCGGCTGCCCTCGCGCAGGCCGCTCCTCGTGTATTGGATCACCGTTTGGCATGGGCACCGCCCTGCCGCGCACCCGTCTCCCCCGTGAGCCTGAACTTGGAGTCCAGGTAGCCGTACTCGGCGTGCTTGTTGATGGGCAGCGTCTTGGACAGGCCAAAGTCGGCCTGCAGGGTGGTGCGGATAACAGGGTGGGCAGGGTGTGCAACAACCAAAACTGTAGCGGGCGCTGCCAAGGTGCGGAAGCCCCTCATACCAAGACGCGGCAGCCAAAGGCAGTCGCAAAACCATTGCAGGTGGTGGCAGCAGCTGCTGGTGCATGATGCATCTGTGTGAGATCCTCCACGCAGCAGCAGCCTCCCAGTGCCAGCTGCGCACTCACCAGCTTGACCATGCCGGTGTCAAACACAATCTGCATCTGGTCCTGGTACTGCCCGCCACTGAGCATCAGGTTGCCGGGCTTCAGATCGCGGTGGATGATGGGGTTGGGCTTCCTGCGCAGCCAGCAGACAGCGCCAGGTTGTGCCGCAGAGCACAGAACGGCAACAGGAGAGCTGCAGGCCGCATGGTCGAAGGTGGGGTCCAAAATCGCACTCCCCAACATCCCCAGACGAATGTGCCAGCCAGCCAGCCAGTCCCGAACCTGTGGTGCAGGTAGGCCAGGCCGCGCGCTGCATCCAGCGCAATCTCTACAGCTCGCCGCGTGGGGAACACCTGCACGCCACCATTGGTGGGGGGCAGCAGGCTCAGCAGGCATGCCAGCGCCAGGGACGTGCAGCACGCAGCACCGCTGAGCAGCAGCTCAGCGCAAGCCAGGCTGCTGGTCTCGCCAGGTCTGTCTGTCGTCTGCTCAAGACACCCCCTCCTTGCCTGCGGCCGCCGGAATGCATCGGCTAGGGAGCCGCCGCTCATCAGCTCCGTCACCAGGATGTAAGGCTCCTTCTTGGTGCAGGCACCCAGGAACTGCACAGCATTGAGGGGCAGGCCACACTGCGTGAGTGCACCACTCACAGCAGCATTGTGTTGTATAGCTCTTGCTGCAAGCACAACAGGCCACTGGCAACCAGGCGACCTCTGCAGGGAGCCCACCTGCACGGCGTTGGGGTGGTGCACGCGCCGCAGAATCTCGATCTCCCCTCGGAAGTCGCCCAGCGCGATTTCGTTGGAGCCCTTGAGGATCTTGGCGGCCACCAGCGTGCCGTACCTGGAGGCGCAGGCAGGGGTGGGGTGGGCAAAGCCGAGTGAGCGGTGATGGGCCGCATTCTGGGACTGCAGTTGAGGTGCTACGAGCATCAGTTGCGGCGGCTGCCTACTCAGCGTCTGGCCGGCAGTGGCGGCTCTACAAGCATTCCAGCACTCACCACTTGGCGCGGTGCACCACGCCAAACTCGCCCTCGCCCAGCTTCTCCATGATCTCCAGGGAGGAGGGGTCAATCTCCCTGTGGGGCAGCAGGGAGCGCACGCAAGCCCAGTGATTACACAAGGGGTGGCGCAAGCCGGCCGGCAGCTTCACACCACTTGCAGCGCGCTGTGCGGGTGCAGGCCGAACATTCAGGCTGTGCATCCCAAGACCCTCACCATTCCGGGTCAAAGTCAAACATCTGCTGCGGCACGTAGCCAAACACGCCCGCCAGCTTGCTGTCGCGTAGCTCCACCTGCAGATGCGGCACGCAGTCCGCCATGGCACGTCATGGCAGCAGCAGCACAGTGCTAAATGCAGCCCAACAGTGCAGCACAGCAGGCTGCAGGCGTACAGCAGCCGGACGGGCAAGGGTGGGAGCCCGCCTGCCGCCGGCACCAGCACATCTATCTGCCGCCCTCACCAGGCCGCCGTCCTCGTAGATGCGGCCGCCATTGTCAGACAGCAGCTTGGCCACCTCCCGGAACTCGCCGCGTACAGCATCCTGCAGTACAGCGCAGCAATGGCAGGGCTGTGAGGGGGCATTGTCGGCCGGAGCAGGTTCTAAGCTTCTTAGCAGTGCCTACAAGGCGGGGCACAGGGCTCCCAAGCCACAAGCCTGCAAGCTTGTGGGTCAGCTGTTTGCCACATATTTATGTTGACACCGCTGCAACATGGCAGCGGGGCGCTGGCCGGCGGGCTCGCGCCTCCAGTGGCGTGCGCTTGAAGCGGTCGAGCGCGTTGACGTCCACACCCTGGGTCAGCAGCCACTCCGTGACCTGGTACGCCCCCTCGCTGGCCGCCAGGTGTCTGCATGTTACGATAATGCCAGGCAGCAAATGAGACAGGTGAGCCAGCTCATCTACGCATAAGCAGCTCACAATCAGCTGGCCAATGCACCAGAAGAAGCACTAACAGCAGGAACACACCAGCCCAGCAGGAACACACAAGCCAAGCCCCAGCGCATCTGCAGCGAGGCAGAAGCAAACAAACTGCAAAAGACCAGGGCTCACAGCGGCGTGCGCTTGTCATAATCGCAGCAGGAGGGGTCTGCCACCTGCAGGTTCCATATCCGAACAATCCGCTGGCAACGCCGCATGTCGCCCACGGATGCGAAGAACAGGAGCTCGGTGATGGCGCGCCGCCGCGCGGCCTGCGGGCATAGCAGTCATGGGAGCAACCAAGTGTTGTGGTGACGACAGGCTGCACGATCTTTCGCCACCTTGGCAAGCACAGCGGTCGGCTTGGTGCGCAGCCATGTGCGTCGGCCATCGCCGTTGCAGGTGGGAACACTGCCCGTGACAGCGCTGCACAGCCCCTCACCGTGTCACCGTGGATGGACTGGCCGTCGCCGTACCGCCGCCGCGAGTGCCCCGTGTCCTCTGCGCTCTCGCCACCATTCTCCTGCGGCCTGTAGTAGGAGGGCTTGATGCCCAGCTGCAGCTGCTCGCCCTCGGGCAGGGAGTCCATGCTAGCCGCAGGGGCGCCCAGGTCAGGCGCCCCGTCCGCCGCCATGTTTGCCGCTGCCGTCAGCGCCGCTGCCCCGCAATCAGCGAGCTTCTAACTGTCTGGACTGCCCCAGCCACTGCTGCACTGCTGGCCCTGCAAGGATGAGGGAGAGCAGCGAGGGTGGAGCACCGGGCGGCGGCGGCGGCGGCACCAGCCGGGCAGGCACAGGCGAGCCTGCTGCGTCGGCGCGGCCATGCAGAGCACTCGTGAGCACCAGCGTCCCAGGTAGGTCGCCTCAGCAGGGAAAGGCGCACCGTCCAGCAGCCGGTAGGGTGGGGCGTGCCCTGGACGGCGCACCCTGTGCCGCCGGCTCCTCACAACGCGCTGGACCGCGCCACAAAGCGCCTGGTGCGCCGGCACGGGCCTGGCTGCACGGGAGCACCGCACGTGCGCAGTTGGCGAGCTTGTGCGCACCGTTTAGTGAACCCACGGGTGTGCAAACACCGCTCTGCACAGCGAGAGGGGCTTGGGGCCAGCCCACGGCATTTGCTCTGCATGAGGGAGGGGACCTGCTTTGGCCTGTAGGGACCCTTGGCAGGACTGAACAATTGTGCGATCAAGCAGGGGCACACCGCGAGATGGGCGGCGGCGGCAGCGTGGAGCCGAAGCTTGTCGTGGCGGGGCTGCAGCACGTCCTGGCAGCCTGGGAAGCCCTGCACCACCATTTGAGCGGCTCCAGCGCTCCGCTGCCGGTCCCAGGCTTCGAGGACGCCACCTGGTCAGCACTTGGCTCGCTCGGGGCCCCTGGAGTGGTGCTGTGCCCCTCAAATGCTGTTGCATCACTCGATGTGTCACTGTGCCCGCCTGCAGACACCCTGTCGCCACTGCAGCCACACCGCCCGCTCGCCGCCCAGCGCCGTCGCTGCCTCCTGCCTTCCCCGCCCGCTCCGCAGCCCTTTGTTTGTGTCGTGGCACAAGGCCAGCCGGCTCGGAGGGGATCTCCGGCTGCGAGGCTGCATCGGCACACTGGAGCCCCGGCCGCTGCACACCGCCCTGCGTGACTATGCGCTGACCAGGTGCAGAGGGGCCGAGTGCAGAAGCACCACTGCACTCGCAGTCTGCAGCTGCGAAGCGTCACCCCCAGAGGCGATGCTCTGCCCTCTTGCACATGCGCCACCAACGTGCGTGACCCGGCCCTCACTCCGTGCCCTGCCTGCCCCCGGCCTGCAGCGCGCTGCGCGACCGGCGCTTTGCGCCTATTGAAGCACGGGAGCTGCCGCAGCTCAAGTGCACGGTCAGCCTGCTGAGCGGCTTCGAGACAGCGGGCAGCTGGGAGGACTGGGAGGTTGGCACGCACGGTGAGTCGGCCTTAAAATGCGCAGGGCATTGAGCCAGTGCCATGGAGTCGGGTTTGCAAGCTTGAACTGGTCCCCTTCCTGGAGCATCGCCAGCTTTGCTGTCGCCCACCCTTCCCACTGCCTAGCGGCCGACTGCGCTCACTCAGCCTGCATGGGTGTGCATGTGCAGGCCTCGTGATTGAGTTTGTGGACCCAGCCACGGGCGGCCGCCGCACCGCCACCTTCCTGCCCGAGGTGGCTGCGCACGAGGGCTGGGACAAGCAGCAGGTGGGCTGGCATGGTTTTCCTTCTGGGCTGGACCATCCCGCCGTGTGAGGCTGTGCACACCTTCCATGGGGTCGGCTGCACATGCTTTATCTGCTAGTGCAGCAGTCTGGCGGCTGCCGCCGCTGCAGCCAACAGCCTGTGAAGCGTTGGGCCATGGCCAGAAGGTTGGAGTGCAGGCACCCCGGAGCGTGCCCAACCGCTGCACCAGCAGTGCATGCTTGGCTCTCCGCCACCCCACCGTTGAGCTGGTTGCACTTTGTGCCTCCTTTCCTCCTCTGCAGACGCTGGACCACTTGATACGCAAGGCAGGGTATGCTGGCTCGCCCGTCGCCGTCCGTGCATCCGCCACTCTGAAGGTGTGCAGCCGCCTCACCTTTGGCGTTGCCTTGGCCCACCACAGCCATGCGGCAGCTGCTGGTTTGGCAGCAGGCAATATGCTTCGCTAGGCCTCAGGCCACCGGTGCACTGTCTCGGCACCACATCCCAACGTGTGCGCTGCAATGCACGCTGTGCCTCCTCGCAGGTCACGCGCTACCAGTCCACCACATTCAGCCTTACCTACGACGAGTACCAGCGGCTCACAGAGGAGGGCCAGCAAGGCGCCATCAAGCTGCGCCGCCAGCGGCAGCTAGTGGCCGTGGGCGCGCAGTCCTGACTGGCTGGCCTCTGGTCCCGCATCTGGCCTGCCTCCTCCAGCAGCCCAGTAAGCGGCAGCTCGGCTAGCAGCTCAGTCGGCGGCCTGTCGCTGGGCGGGTCTCCTGGTGACCCCGCTGGCAGCTGGGACGCAGCTGCCGGCGCTGCTGCTGGTGTGTAGCGGGCCCAGGGGCCAGAGGCGTGCGCCAGTTAGGCACCCGGCTGCCCACACAATTCGTTCACGCCTCCGTTTCTCTCAGGATTCTGCAGCTCGCACCGTAACGCTTGTTCTCCTAAATGCACCGCCGCATAGGCCGGCGGCTGCGCCATGTACACTGCTAAACCTTGTGCTCTGCCCCCTCCTTGTAAACTTGCACTGCTCTCACACGCTCTCACGCCTGTACGTCACTTTCACCCGTTCTTACCTGTGCGCCGCTCCATGTAACGGTTTTCCTTGGGAAGCACGGAAAAGGGGAAGAGTGCAGGGGCCAGTGGGCATGCTGTGACTCATCTGCATTGTTGCCTTCCCTGCGGCTGGACCCCCTGCTGCCAGCTGGTATGTTTGGACTTTGCACCTTCCTTCAGAATGGCACCCATGCCTCTTGTTCCACATCCTCATTTCCTTGATCGTGAGGCTTTGAAGATGCGGCATGATGCAAGTCAAGGTTTGCTGTGCAATTGCGTCATGTTGAGCAGGCAATCCAAGGCATGTCGGTTCGATGGGGCAGCACAAACAGGCATGGCATGCTGCTCCAAGGTACAACGAGGTGGGCTTTAGCCAGACAGAAGCATGGCTGTGGACGCATTATGATACATTCTACATGGGTTTCGAGTCCTGGCATGACAAATCAATGGGGAGCAGCACAGCTGGCTGCACAGCCCCTCGCCGCTCCCGCTCACTCCATTTCGCTCTCCGTCTCGCTGCCCTCGGTGCTGTCAGGCGCAGCAAAGCTGCGGCCCTGCGACCCTGCGGCAGATGCTGCTGAGGAGCTGCAGCTGCCCGGCGCGGGGCAGGCCGTGCGCGGCGGGCAGGGGCGGGGCGGCGATGCTACGCGCTCGCGCGGCCTGCCCACTGGAAGGGCTGCTGCTGCGGGCGGCACCGCAGGTGTCACAGACGTCTCCACACCCCCGGCTCCTACCAGGTCTGATGTGCCCCTGGCATCCGCTGGCTCGATCTCAGGCACAGAGCTGGGAGCCACACGGCTGCTTCCGGCGCTGCAGGGGAATGACGTGGAGGGAGGGTGGCAGTGTTGCTGCACGGGTGCAGATGTTGCAGGGCCTGCACGGCAGCGCCTGGCCACAGCCGATTCATTGGCAGGCTGGGTTCAGCAAGCAGTGCTTCTGTACAGCGGATCATCGCCTACCTGGCTGGGAAGAGATGGGGGAAGTTGGCCAGAGTGGCGGCTGTCTCCGTCTCTGCCTGCTGCGGAGCGCTGCTCGTGGGGATGGGTGTGCTGGCACGGCTCCCGCCCAGCAGCAGCTGTCGTGCACCCGCCTGCTCATCAGCATCTGCTGCTGCCGAGGCAGCGCGGCCCGCCGGCTGTGCACGCCCGCCGCCGCCCCTGGCACCGCGACCAAAGTGGCGGCGCAACGCAAACCAGCTAGCACCCATGCGCAGGAGAAATGTGTCGGGCCGCTGCCCGCGGCTGCTCGTCCCGCTCCCGCCCCCTTCCACATCCGCGCCGGGGCTGCTCACTCTGGCATCGGCCTTGCACACCGGGCACACGGGGCGGCGGTTGCCCAGCCCTGCAGGGCAGGCAAGGGCTCTTGCTGCTAGCTGAGCGCAGGATAACACAAGTCACTTGAGAGCAGACAAGTGTGACAACCTGCCTGCAAATGCAGCCTGCCTGCCTTCAACTGGCTCGCGCCCTCCCACCTCCGTGCCAAAACCCCTCCAGTCCTCGCCCCACCACACTCACATTCGCTGATGCAGGACTTGTGGTAGCGGTGGGAGCACGGCAGCACCAGCAGCTTGTCTCCAGACACATAGTTGTCCAGGCACACGGCGCATGTGGAGCGGGTGCCCCCGCCCTTGCGGCCCGCGTCGCTGCTGCTGTCGCTGCCGGCGTCCGCCTCTGCCCCATGTTCCCCGCCCGCCCCTTCCCCGCCCACTCTTGAGCTGCTGGCCGCCTGGCCCCCTCCTCCTGCCGCCGCCGCTGCAGCTGCAGCTGGTGGGGGCTCCTCATACACCACCATGGGCAGCGCTCGGATCTCGGCGGCGGTCATGCCCTGCCGCGGCGGCAGCGGGCCGTACCCCGCCGCAAGACCTGCAGCGACATGGATCAAGAGAGGGGTGCAGTCGCAAGCAAAGCCACACGTGCAGTGAAGACTGAATGATCCGACCGTACATTGCCCGCCGCTGCCGCATCCCACCCTGGCTCAGCCGCCGCAGTAGCACAAACCGGCAGCAGCCAGTGCACCTGCTGCGACCCGCTGGCGCCGCATGACCCACAGCGCGCCCAGCACGACATTCACCGCCAAGAAGCCGGCGCAGGCGGACATGATCTGCACACGGCAGCTCAACAGACGTCTTTGAGGGCGGCCAACATGCGTTCCAAGACACTGTGTGCAGTTGGGGTACGGGCATGGAGCCGCAGCGCATCGCGAAGCAGGGAGCCAGGGAATTCCATGCCAAGTTGAATGCAACGAGGCTGCTGCCACTACGACAGTACCTGCACTGTTCCTGAGCCACCCTTTGCGACACATCCACGTGCATTTCCAATTCTGCCCTGCTGCTGCCCCGCTGCAGCATGCTGCACTCACCATGCTCAGCCACAGCGCCTCGGTCAGCGGTGCCAGCGTGACGACCTGCAGGCACGCCGAGCGTGAGCGGGAAGTTGGCCCCTGCAGGCTAAACAATGCACTGCTCGTGGCTGCGCACGCAGCCAGTTACAAGGGCCGCCCAGCTGGGTTTGAGCACCATGCTGAGGGGACCTAGACCACCCGGCAGCGCTGCCCACCGTCTTGCCCTCCACCATCAGGCGGCGCATCATGATGCCGGAGCGCTGCGTCACAAAGGCAGCTGGGATGGCTGGGTCGGGGTGGCGCGGGTCCTGCACAGAGCAGCCAAGGGGGATCCGCAGCAGCAAATGTGAGGAGACATGTCAGGGCAGGCGGCTCACCCTGCAGGGCTGGCTGCACTCACGATGCGCCCAGGACAGGCAGAGCGCAGGGCATGCCACTTTCACAGCGAAGCCTGCACCTTGGCCATCAGGATGAGCGGCTCGTAGACATCGTCATACACAAGAGCAGCCACCGCACCCGCGCCCTCCGCGTGTGCCACCTGGCAGGGGGAACCGGTTGCAGCGGCGTGCTGTCGAGATGAGCGACAGGGAGGTGGCGGGCAAGCCGTGCTGTGGCCGCAGTGACTCAAGTGTGGATGCATTGCGGCACACCACAATCATCGCCACCGGCAGCACTCGCTGCCATAGCAGGCGGCAGGCGCAACCGCACCTTGACATCAAATGTGCAGCCCTCCTTGTTCTGGCTGCGTGCGATGAGCGCCACCCAGGCACGGTGGGCCGCCCATTGCGGTGGCACAAGCGGCTCGCAGCTACACGCATGGGTGTTGACATCAAGCGAGCAGTGGTTGGTTGCAGACAGGCGGGGATAAAAGTGCAATGTCTGAGCATGCGCGCTAAGGGCTCCAACCTGTCCACCACCCCACCCGGCCTGCCTCACCCGTCCTCAGGGTCAGCGACGGCAAGCAGGCCGGACACGCCTGTGGGCGGGATCTCCGGCCCAAAGTCCGCCGGCAGTGCGGGAAACTCAATCGTGAAGTTGCCAGTCTGCTAGAATTTGGGGCAGGGACGGTTGCAGTGAGGGTTGCAACAAGGGTTGGAGGTAACTGAGCGGCCGCGCCGGCGGCACAGGCGGCGGAGTGGGCAGAGGACAAAGTCTTGCAGGCTGCGCGTCATTTCACGTTATCAAGGCCTGTATCAGCACAGCTGCCACGCGCCTAGGCGCCCAGAGTGCGAGTGCAAAGCCCTTGCCCGCTGGTACCGCCGGCACAGCCCAGCTTTTTGCTTTGGAGGACTCTACTTGCCTGGAGCACAACCATGCATGTCACTGGACGGCCCAGAGCGCATATGAAGAGCGCCAGCGCGCAGGCGGCCCGGCGCCTGCGCCAAGCCATCTGGATCGGCTAAAGCGCGTCACCACGTGACTAGAAGCAATCTATGCAACTGTCGAGCGCTGGTGTGGAGGCTCAAGCGGCCAGCCCTCTGCCAATCAACACGGCATTGGGACAATGGAGCTGCAATTCTGCTCCAAGCCACTCTGGGAGCGTTCCAAGCGATCGGAACTGCAGTGGGGGGCGTGGGCGGCACTTCAAGCATAATGGCTCTCGGAGCCACACAGCCGGGGTTTGGCCAGCTCCAGGAGCCGCTGGACACGCAGAAGTGGAGCCTGCGAGACGTGAAATGGCGGCAGGTGTTCGCCAGGCGAGATCCTGCCGCCCCGCCAGCTTCCGCCGCCGCCGTTGTGCGATGAACGAGGGCGCTTGCTGCAGGTGGCTGCGCGATGCGAGCCTTCCTGGGCTCACCAGCAGTATTGCCGGCACGTGTGTTTGACCGTTGTTTTCTGACCTGCAGGCAAGACTTTGCCAACTGGTGCCTGACCGCCTGCATCATCGTCGCCACAGCGGTGGTGGCGGCCGTGGCGGAGCCGCACCAAGTGCCATACGTCATCTGGGGTGAGCCGGGGTGCGGTTACGCCTGCAGGCGTGGGGAAGGACCTCATGCAAAGTGAGGCCTCACATCCAACTCACACCTCCGGCCCCTGCTGACCACTCCACCCTCACCCTGCTGACCACTCCACCCTCACGCAGATGCGCGCATCTCCTACCCCCTCAACTCCGAGGTCGACACCATCCCGGCCTGGGTCGCCGTGTTTGCTCCAATCATGATGCTGCTGCTCACGGTGGCGGTGGGCGAGTTCCTTGCCTCCCGCCGCCAGCACGCCGGCATCACGCAGGCGCTCGCAACCGCTGTGTACTTTTTCCTCGACGGCGTGCAGGTGCAGTGTGTGGTGTGCTTGATCCTACCTGCCCTATACGGATACGACCGCGTGGTCGTATTCCTGAGTGGCATTAATTGACATGGTCTGCGGCAGGCCAGCTGGGTCTCGCTAGCCTGCATGCAAAGGATGCATGACCCGGCTGTTATTACGCTGCAATGCGCATGTCAACAAGTCCACAGAGCCGGCGGCCTGCCTCGATTCCACCCATCCCGCGGCCCACCGTTGGTTGCCCCTCCATCTGTGCAGGCATTCGTCATGTCGCTATTACTCACGCAGGTTTTCAAAACCATGGTAGGGCGCCTGCGCCCCAACTTCCTGGCCAGGTGCGCTGCGCAGCTGGCTTGGCTGCCGCACCTTTCAACTCCTTGCCCCTGGTCAACTGCTTGCCCATTCCTGACCAGCGACACGACAGGGGCACACCATGTGATTCTGGTGCACATGCATTTGGCTTGACAGTCAGACAACGTTTATGCGTTGTTTGCAGGTGCCAGCCGGCGGTGCCAAACGACGCCACGATTCCGCTGCAGAACGTCACCCAGGCAATGCTGTGGCAAAACCAGGTGGGGTGGGGGCTGCGAGTGCATAGTGTTCAGGCTTTGCTAAGCTCACTTGCCAAAGCCAGGCGACAGGCGCTGCGCTGCCTTCATGCCAGAACATCCATCCACCCCTCCCTGCCTGACCACAGTACCCTTGCACCGACCCACTGGGCATGGAGAAAGAGGGGAGGTTGGCCTTCCCCTCGGGTATGTGGTGCTCCAAGGCCCTGCTGCCTCCTGAATTTCCATGGGGTGTCAGTGTTGTACAGCGCATGTTTCGCGCATCAGCATGCACATCATACAAAGCTGCCTTGTGTGCTTGGGCGCTGCTAGTGCACACTGATGTGCACCGTCCAGATTGGCAGCTGTCGGCTCTCTTGCAATGCAGGCCACACCTCGCTGTCCTTTGTCCTCACTGTCTACGCATGTGGCTACTTGATCTGGGTGGCGCATTGGCGCCACCCGCTGCCGACCAGGCGCCTCAGCTGCTGGCAGGTCGGCTGTAGCCTTGCCCCTGTTGGCTTTCATTTTCACGCGTGGCACATTGCAGCACCAGTGCAACAACGTCTATGTTGCTTCCTGGCCAGCAGGCGGGACAGGAATGTGGTCACCGCCTGCTTCACGGCGTGTTTCACTGCTGCATAACTGTGGCGACGCTGTGTGTGTGTGCAGGAGTTCCGCGCCGACCTGCTCAACGTGCTTGCCAAGGCATGGATGCTGGGCATGCTGTGCTTCGCCTGGGGCGTCGGCATATCCCGGTGCGTGTGGGCGCCCCTGCCTGGGTTTGCACAGCCCGCTTGCCCTGCCCACACGGTGGCGCTGCCGCCCAGTCTGCCTGATATCTCTTTTGCCCGCTCCGATAATGCCAACTCTAGCTGCTTTCAGCGCGCTTGATGGAAATGACTTGCCTTCCCAAACCCTCGAGCAGCATCATTGACTACCAGCACGACCCGTCTGATGTGGTGGGCGCAGCGCTGCTGGGCACCATGATTGCGCTGGTGAGGCGGGGACTTTTGGGGCTTGGGGTTGTGCGGACAAGCCCGCAGGCTGCAGCAACTGGGGTTGTGGTGCACGATACCTACCAGGCACCTTGATACGACCTCTCGATGGCTGTAGGTCTACCTCCTGCGTGCCATCCCGCGGTGGAAGCGCGTCACCTGCAACGGTGGCGTGAGCACAGGTGTGCATGCGGGCAAAGCGCTGTGTGCCGCCTGCTGGCCATGGACCCTCGAGTTTGCTAGGCGTGCGTGCCGGCACCAGCGAGGTGCAGCATTGCACCTGCATGAGGCTAAGCACGAAGGTGTGTTGCAGCTGTGGCGTGAACTGGACCACTCTGACTTGTTTCCCCTGACTTTCCGTGCTTGCAGAGAGTCGCTGGGGCGCCAGCTCTGGGGATGTGGAGGCGCCAATCGTGGTCCACGACGCAGCAGCTGGCGGCACATCGAAGCAGCGCGTCCAGCTCAGCTCGGCCAGTGGTACGAACGATGCCTGAGTGTGGCAGAGCACGGCTGACTCAATCCCTACTTTGCTTACAAGACACCCAAGTTGACAAACGTGCATGCCCTGTTGAGTTGCACGGAAGAATAATGATTGCAAAGCTGCCTGCCACCGCTGCACGGGGCGCACGCTAATGCTGCTGCGCTTTGCTCAGCAGCTTTGCTCTACATTCCTCGTCCTGCGTTCGTGTCATCCGATCACAAGATTACACTTCTGAGCAGCAGGAGCGTAAAAAAACACAGGAGCCCTGTGGCGAACCCTGGCTGCCGCCGACCGGCGGTGATCGCCACGGTTGACAGTTCCATTGACTTCGGATTGTTGTCTTCAACGAGTTGCAAGCCGCGCAGACAAAACAGCGGCCCGTCTGAACGAAGCAAAGGGCGAACAGCGCACAGCAGCGGGCTGAGGGCCGATGGCGGCGCGTAACGTCGAGCTGCAGGCGAGATCATCGTAAAGATGGCAGTCCTGCCACTGCTGCCGATTGCTGGCCGCCTGCCGCCGCCGCTGCTGCCGCGGCGGCACTATCTGACCTGCACCACCTGCCTTCGCCCATGCAGCCGGCTGTGACGAAAGGCGAGGCGGAGCAGCAACAGAACAATGGACTGCAGTCAGGCGCCCTCCCGGCATGCAATTCAGCGGTGCAGCCACCTTCCGGCAAGCTGATTGGGGTGTCGCTTGGACAAACTCGCGAAATGTCCTCCTGCCAGCAGCTGCAATCAGTTGGCTCTCGAGCGGAACTCCATCCAGCTTGGCAGCTTGTGACGTGCTGCAGGCAGCGTTCTGATATTGACTGACGCCACGGCTGGCCCCTGCCCTCTGCAGCCGCGCGCAAGGCGCTGCACGCACAGTCGACGGCGAGGGACGCTCCAGATGAGGTGCTGCGGCCCACCGATGACGAGGACTACATTGAGTACAGGGAGCAGACGGACATGCGGGAGCCGTACCGGTGTGCAGCGCGCACTGACCGGCAGTGCGGGCAGCGCGTTTGCTGCAGAGCTTCATTGCAGCGCTCACCAGCCGGCGGTCTGCAGCAGCGAGTTTGCTGTTGAGCTGCATTCTCGTCACCTGTCCCACCCTCCCCATCCTCTTCCCGGCCCCCAAACCCTCCTCATGCTCCAGCATACCTGCCGAGTACCTGGTGGGCACCAAGCGGTACGTGGGGCCCGGCGTGGCCGACACGCCGCTAGTGGTCTTCATCAATGCCAAGAGCGGCGGGCGCGTGGGCCCCCGCCTGCTCACCGTGCTGTTCCGCTCCCTGGGCTCGGCGCAAGTGGTGAGGCTGCTGGGGAGGGGCTGAAGTGGGAACGTGATTCGCAGCAAGGCCGCAAGAATGTCCAGCAAGATGGTTTGGTAGTTGCATGCAGCAGCAGGGGGCGTGGCAGGTGTGCTGAGGGAACGTGTTCTTCAATCCTTCACGTCTTGGTCATCCTCCCTCTGCCCGCAGTTTGACCTCGCTGAGTCGCGGCCTGCGCCCGTGCTTCGCACAATTTGGGACAACTTGCTGGCGCGGGAGGAGCAGGGGGATGCACTGGCTGGGCACGTACGCAGGTGCGCTCAGCGCAGGCAGTGTCTTTTGGGCTGTGCATGCCGCTACGACTTGCGGAACACCTGGTGCATATGTAGACCTTGCAATGCCCCGGGTAGGATGGCCTGATCACACCCATCGCGCCGCATTATGGCTGCAATGAAACCGTGCTGCCGTGCGTGGGTGCCATGCCTATCTGCAGGAACCTGCGCATCCTGGCGGCGGGCGGCGATGGCACAGTGACGTGGCTGCTCAAGACGATTCGCGACCTGCAGGTGGGCTGCATGCGACAGGAGTGTCAGCCGCCCTGTTGTTGCAACACAGCTCTGGTGTAGATTTAGCAGTGCCCCTGTGCCACGCTGTAAATGGCAAGCTGCAGCCCGCTTTTTCATTGCGGTGCTCCCCTAGTGGGCAGCAGAGTGGGCAACTGGCAATGAATCTCCGCTAATCAGCACAGCATACCTGCCCTGCCGCCCACCCCTGCCTGCAGCTGGAGCCGCAGCCGGCGGTGGCCGTCATGCCGCTTGGGACAGGCAACGACCTGGCCCTGAACTTTGGCTGGGGCAACGCGTTCTTGGAGCGCTGGATTGCAGCGCCGCAGGTGCAGCGGGCTATGCACAGCTGGCTGCCGGATTGGCTGAGTGGACACCCCACGGTTGCACTGCACAGGAGTTGCACGCTGTGCACGTGATGCGTGCCAGCACAGCGGTGGCCCTCACTGTCAGCCAGCACTGCATTGAAACTGCCCCACCCCATCTCTCACGCACGCTCTGCTGTACACTGCAGCTGTACGCCACGCTGAAGCGCCTTGCGGATGCGCAGCCGCGCCATTTGGACTGCTGGGATGTGTCCATCACAGCACCTGATGCTTCATACTTCCCAGAGCTCCCCTACGCACTTGCGCCAGCACCCAACAAGGTGGGCTGTGCACAGTGGCGTGAAACAGAAGGGCAGTGTGCTGAGAGCTGCCACTGCTGGTGGCACAGGTGCTGTCGCTTTGGAGCTGCGGCGTTCGAGTAACAAAAATAAAGACCCTTCCTGCCCTGCATCTCTCTGCTGTTTATGCAGCCGAATGAGGTGCGCGGCATGTTCTGGAACTACTTCAGCATTGGGTTAGATGCAGAGGTAAGAGTGTAGAACACTTGCTTGCTGGTGTGCAGTGCGGCTCGGTCGTTTCTGTTGCTTAGCTGCGCCTGCAAATGAGTCAAGAGGGCTGGGGTTTGCCGCGGCTGGCTAGTCTGCAGCATAATTCGGGCCTGCACAAGGGCATGAAGCCTCACCCGCCGT
>VFQQ010001351.1_pt1 | contig 35018 bp, 58 predicted proteins | sample 3512341 | NCBI WGS metagenome assembly VFQQ01 (sample SAMN10412373, study PRJNA504923) | tailings metagenome | isolation source: Relicate 2 Philex TSF1 revegetated site | place: Philippines: Tuba, Benguet | collected 2017-08-29 | reverse complement strand
GGCTGCTGCCCCCCTCAGAAGGGCTGCACCACGCTGGCTGTGAGGAAGGCGCGGCTGGTGGGCAGGTTGGGCGGCAGCGGCACGCTCATCCATGCGTTGGTGGCTGCGTCGTATCTGCAAGGATGGCAGCAAGGTAGGAGGCTTCTTCAGCAAGGCAATGCTGTTACATTAAGGGCACTGATTGGTGCTCCATCAATGGAAGCTCAAACGCAGGGCCAATATGCTAGGCAGTGTGGGCAGTCGCAGCAGCACGCAACGCCCCACAGGTGCGGCCGCACGCAACCGTCAACCAAGCGCAACGTTCAGACGACTTCACTCACCGCTCGAATGTCCGATTGTATTGGTAGCCGTCCGCTTGCATGCCTCCAATGACCCAGAGGGCTCCCTCTGCAAAGGCGGCCGCGCCGTAGGCGCGCGCCTGCTGCATGGGGGCCTTGGGCACCCAGGCGTTGAGGCGGGGGTCGAATGCCTCCACTGCAAGTCGGCGAGGGAGGACAGGGATTGGGTTGCTATGATCAGTGCCCAGGCTGCTCCAAGTTGGTGGGGGTGAAAATTTGCGCTGGGTGTAGGGCAGCCCTGTGCCAGTGAACCGCCGCAAGCGCGCCAGCAGGCAAGCAGGCAGTGCCACAACAAATGGGACTGTGCTGTGCTTTTTCCTCTAAAGAAATGCTCACCGGTGGGCATGAAGGACTCGGGCAGGTTCACGTCGTAGCCGCCCACCTGCGGAGGGTTTTAGGGCGCAGCAGTGAGTCGTAGAGTGTATGGCTGAGCAGGCAGGCTAGTGCATACCAATGCATTTGCCACTTGAGATCGCCAGTTTGCTTATCCAGCAAGCACGTCGAAGCATAGACTTGTGCAGCTCTCGAATGTGTGTGGCATACACACAGACTCACCACATACAGCAGGTTGTTGGGGCCGGCGGTGCAGGCGTGCGCGCCGCGGGCCTGCTGCATGTCTGGGATCTGCAGGGGGCGGTGCACAGGGGGAGAAGTCCGGTCAGTCGAGAGCAGCGACGCAGGCTGGCAGGCCGCCTAATGCCAGGCAGCTGGGGTGGCCGGCTTTGGGACAGGTTGTACGCCAGGCGCTCAGAGCAGGGTATACACTGCGCATGCACTCGCACGTGTGCGCCGGCACGAACCAGAGCAATCTCCATGTTCACCCCTCAATTCACTCGACTGCAGGTGCCCAACCAGGCGGCGGGCAGCGCTCACCAGCTGCCACTTGCCCTCCCGAGGGTCCAGCTGCTCAGCCGACTGCAAGCGAGTTGAGCAGTGCGATGCTGGGTTGGTTCGAACAGCGCGCTGCTGGGTTCGAGCCAGGGCTGCCTAAGGGACCCTCGTGCTGCTGTACTGCTCATGTAAAGAGCTCAAGCCGACAGACTACTGCCAAAAGTGCTGTCGAACAAAGGAAACTGCTGGTGCTTGTACCTTAAGGTAGCTGCCGTCGTAGCCGCCCGTCACATACACGCAGCCGTCCACCACACCCGCAGCGGTTGAGAAGCGGCGGTTGCGCAGCTTGGGGCCTGCGAATGAAGGCATGGTGGGCCAAGGACAGGCTTCCTTCTGCTGTCGGCAACATGCCATGCTGCATGGACGCCACTCAGCTGGGAGGCGACGTTGCAGCCAGACCGGATGTGAACCGCACGCTGCTTGCCTGCTGCCTACAAAAGTCAGAGCAGCCCTCACCCGGCATCCAAGCATTGATCTCAGGGTTGAAAATTTCCACCGTGTCAAACTGGCTGTCGGCGGTGCCGCCACCCAGCATGTACATGCGGCCGAAGAGCGTGGCGCAGCCGGCGCAGCCGCGCACGGAGGACATGGAGGGGGCCTGAGAAGCAGGGAGACGGCAGAACGTGGCAGGGTTGAGGCAGTTGCAGATGAAAGCAGCACGCACAGCATCCGGCGTGCATGGCCCCACAACAGCAGTAGCGACACGTCAGACCCACCTGCTCCCACTGCCCGGTAATGAGGTTGAGCCGCAGGCTGCATAACCAGCACAGCAGCAACAGCAACAGCAACGACCAATGCACAGCTGCCCCACCTGCTCCCACTGCCCAGTCAGCAAGTTGAGCCGCAGGCAGTCGCCCAGCCACTCGGAGGAGTTGCCGCCTCCCATGACGTAGCTGCGCAAGGGTGAGTGTGATTTGTGGAACCGTGGAAAGGCCAAGTTGAGGAGGTGGCCAGCTGGTGACAGCAGCAAGTTACGAGGCGGCCGGCTGGCGACAGCACAACCCCTCGAAAGGGAGGCGGTAATAATATAATCCAGGAGCTGATGTCACATCCACTGCTGGAGGACAGTAAACCACCGCGGTTGGTTCCAGACACAGTCACAATTCCTTCCCAGCCGCCAGGCCGCACTCACAGGTGGTGGCCCAGCACCGAGGAGGAGCCGTAGCCTCGCTTCACATTCATGTCAGGGCCTGCCAAACAGGATTGCAGCAGGGAAGTGATAGTGGGTAAGGCAGGAGTCAGTGGTGCAGCCAAACCTTAGGTGGGGGAGGGAAGTGAGGGGCTAGCAGGTCAGAGCTCACGCCACAAACAGCAAGCGAGGCGTGGAAACCAAACAGACAAAGCGCAAGCTGCAGGTCTAACACACAGCACGTCGCACTTCCACCTTGCAAGGCCCCGCCCCGCCCCGCACCCACCCTGGCGCCAGCTCTGGGACCGCGGAGAGTAAATGAGGACCGAGCTCAGCCAAGAGTTGTCATCTCCAGCCTCCCCTCGGTCCTCCACTCCTCCAAGCACATACACTTCAGCGCTCTTGAGCCCCGGCGCCGCCCCCGCAGCTGCAGCGGCCGCCTGGCTGCTGCTGGTGCCGGCGGCGGGCGCGGCGGCTGGCGCCAGGCCCAGCTGCTGCCGAAGTGCTGCATTCTCCTGCTGCAGGGCCGCCAGTTTCTGCATCGATAAGTTAATACACCAGACACAAGGGGTGAGCAGGGCAGGGGTGTAGCACAGGCGCCTGCCCCTGCTCTCATCTGCAAGGTGCACATACCAAAGGCTATCCCTTGTCAACAAGGCCCACGCATGCATGCCCTGAACAGCGGTCCCACCTGCACTTGCGCCACCGCCTGCGCCCGCTCCTTCTGAGCCTGCAAGCAGGGCAGGGCGGCATTTCATGCGTGTAGAGCTCGTGATGCCCACACGCCTACCGCCCCGGCCTTGCTGTCCCCTCGCTGTGCACTACCTGCATGCGTGCCTGCTGTGCACCCGTCGAGCCAATTCTCCACAAGTTTCCACCAAAAGACGGGTGCACAAGGCGGGTATGCAGGGCATGTGGAGTAACACAAGGCAGGTACATGTATGCAGAAAATCTGAGCTCATGCCTGTTTGAGCCAATGCCAGCACCTGCATGAAAAGGTCGTCGAAGCGGTGCAGGTGGCCCTGCAGCGCGCCTGCCACCCGCGTCTCCGCGTCCGACTGCATGCACAGGAAGGAGCGCGGCGGCAGGCGGGCACGCCTTGGTTGACGGCTGCCGAGAGCGCACAGCAGCCAGCAAGACGGAGGAGTGAGGAAGCGACTCTCTTGGAGCAGCCAGAGTGCTGCTGCCCACACGACGCAAGCAAGGTTCCGCCAACCCACAGCAAGCGGGGGTGTGGTATGCGCACCTTGGCGGCCTGCAGGGTGGCGATCATGGGCCGCAGCGTGCCCTTCAGGGCTGACAGCTCATCACCAAGCTGCTCCAGAGGAGACTTTGACGGTCCGGTGGATGACACAGGCCTCGCTGCTGTTGCTGCCGCTGCTGCTGAGCTGCCTGCCGCTGCCGACGGCCCTGCTGCCGCTGCAGGTGCCACCGCCCGGGGCGCCGCCGCAGCTGCCGCGTGCTGCTGCTGCTGCACTGGCGCTGCGGCAGCTGCTGCCGCTGGCTGCGCCGCCACAGGTGCAGGCCGCGGCACGGCGGCTGCGGCAGGGTTGGCGGTTGGCTGCTTGGCGGCTGCTTTGGCTGCCTTTCGCGCTGCTCGCTCCTCCTCTGCCTGCAGCTGTGCAAACGTCTTGCCGCCCATGTCAGGCGGCCCAGAAAGTTCTGCTTCCATTGGAGCCACGCCATTGCTGCTGCTGGCGCCGCCAGCCCAGGCGGGTGCCGCCGGCGCAGCGGCGGGCACAAACTGCCGCGCCGCTGCGCTGCTGCCGCTGCCGCTGGCGCCCACGCCGCTGCTCAGGCCCAGGCTGCCGTTGGTGGCGGAGGCTGCCCTGGTGCGCTGCCCGCCCTCCAGCTTGCTGCGGAACAGGGCGCACAGCTCGGCCGCCTGTTTCTTTGTCAGCTCTTGCGGGGGGGGGGGGGGGGGGGGGGGGGGGGGGGGAGGCGGGCAGCAGGTGTGGATAGTGAATGGCGCAATGTTGCATGTGTTGTGGGCTGGCGGCTGACGCAACCACACCAACAACTTGATACCCAGTTGAACTGCATCCTGGCCACCTTGCCGTCTCCAATCTGTGGCAAAGCGTGCCACCGTGATCAACGTTGGCAAATCTAAACCTAGCAACGGACAAAACCCACCTGGAACTTTTCGGTGTTGGCCAGCATGTTTTCGCGGATGAGCGGCTTGAAGGTGTCCAGCGGCAGCGGCGGGCACTCCAGGTACACCTCGATGCGCACCTGTTGGGTGGGGATTTGATGGATATGCAAGTCAATGGGTGAGCAAACGCAGGCGTTCAGGAAGCGACGCTGAGCATTCAGCTGGCTGCTGCTGAACATCAACTGCACACACCGGGCTTCCAGGCCCATTTATAGGCTGTCCTGCATGCTGCTCTGGCAGGGGCTGCAGCCTCCAAGGGTCCCGTTCAAGTCAACGTCCAACCAGCCGGCACCCACCTGGCAGGGGTAGGGCGTGCGGCGGCTGCCGTCGGTCCAACCGGTGGGGTCCAGCTCCCACTCGCCTGCACACACACATTGTTGTATCGCAGGGCAGCCTCAGCAATGGCATGCCGCTGTGCAAATAGTTCACAGCAGGGTGACTGGCGGCCTGCACCTGTGCAACTCGTTCACGTGCACCCAAGCACTGCATGCACCGCCACACGTCCAGCCACGCGTACACCTGTGCGACTGGTTTGCTGCGCTCGTTCAGTGCATGCACCAGGGACGGCCAGCCCCGACCATGGCAATCACGCTTCCCTGCTCACCGTCGCTGGCGGCCTTGAAGATGCCGTGCAGCTGCTTGGACTCAAAGTTCCACAGGAACAGCGGCATGCTGCAGGCAGGAGCGGTTGCAGGATAGGACACAGGGGGAATCGCTACACGGCGCCGAGTGGCTGAAAGGGCGGTGCCGGTGCTGTGGGACGCCGGCTGGAACGTGGCTGGCCGCTCGGGCAGAGACCTCCCACTCGAGCATCGGCAGCCGGTACATGCAAAAGCTGCCAGGCAGTGCCTATGTTGCCCTGGGAGCGCCTCACCCAGTGCGCACGTACTGCAGGCCAGGGTGGAGCAGGGATGGAGCCACACTTTCGTGAGCAGCAGAGAGAGTAGCAATTCCGAGACGCAGGCGAATATAGCAGAGAGTTGCAGGCGGCGGTGCAAGCGCAGCACGGGCAGGCGGCATCTGCAACCGCAGCTCTGCTCCCTCAACTGTGGCGCACCTGCACATAGCACCAGTGGGCCTGCGGCAGGCCAAACATCTGATGCTCCATGCATGTGTGGAATGTCCGGTTGTTGCACACTGCGGGGCGGGCAGGGCAGGGTGGTAGGGCAGCGGGCGCTGTTGGTCCACATGAGGCTTGGCACGTCAAGTGGCAAGTGGACATGTGCACAGCTCAGTGTTGGCAGCAGCGGCTGTGACACAACAAACTGAGTCTCAGGTCAGCACACGGCAAGCCCTGCAGCCTCGCCCGCACACACCTCGCAGCGTCATGGCGGCACTACAGCAGCAGCACAGCAGCAGCAATCTGAGCATCAAAGTTCGCACTCACTGAAGATCACGCCCCCCAGCTGGTTTCCCAGGTTCTTCTGCGCCTGCTCAAAGCGGTAGTTGGTCTCATTGCTGCAGGCGGGCAGGTTGGGTCGTAGGAACGGTGCGGTTGCGTTTCATTCCGGCAGGCAGGAAGCGCAGACTCTGCAGAGCAGGAGGCATAGCAACACCACCCACCCACGATTCACCCACCGGGTGTCGAAGTCATAGCTGAAGGTTTTGCGTCCCGCTCCCATGGCTGCTGCCTGCACGCAGAGGGTGGCGATCCAGCGCTCTGGGGCTGGCACTGCCGCACCCACCGCCGGGGAGGGAGGGCAGCTCTGGCGGCGCCGCGCCACTTGCAAAACGATACAATGCCCACACGGGGTTTGTGGCGGGCATGCCAGGCCCTGAAGAGCCCGGGCAGAGCCACGGCATGTGCAAGACGCCAGGAGCGGGCCTGCCGCAGCGATCCGTCGATTTCGGGACAATGTGAGCGGCATGCAGCCTCACCTATGCCACCGGCCTGCCGCCAGGGGCCTGCCCGCCTTCTTATTTGCCGGCTCGGCGCCTGCGGCCCGGCTGAGACGACTATCGTCCTCTATACAGGTGGCGGTGGCGGTTGCAAGCATGCTCAGGGCGCTGCAAGCCGCACTGTTGCTCTTCATGCCGCCGCGCATCACGGTGCGCCCCCAAAACGCTTGCGATCGCCCCCCAGGCCTGATCACCTGCACACCGATACTCTAGTCGACACCTTCACGCACCCAGACCATGCAGACGCTCACGGTCGCTCAGGCAGCGCGGCCTGTGGTCGCGCCCAGGCGGCGCCAGGCCCGGCCGCTGTGCAGCCAGCACGCTGATGGGCGACGCAACCCGTGAGCGGGGGTTTGAGGGGGTTTGGTGCAGTCCCTGCAAGAACCCTCTTCGCGCTGAACGATCTGTTGAGCCCCAGCACGAACACGGCTGCCTTCAAGCTTACGCGACTGCCAAACCCACTCTGCAGGGCGCACCGGGCGCCACCAGCTCCCCGCGCGACGGGCGACGAGCGGCAGGCGGCGGCGGCCCGCGATCAGGCACGCGGCGATTTGGGTGCTGTCACCGGCAGCCCCGCAGCTGCCTGCAGGCATTCTCGATCACACTGAGTTCTTGCCCCTAGCACAGCCAACCACCTGTCCTGGCCCGTGCGCCCCCTGCTCATCCGGCTCCCACGTTGAAATCGGCGCCTGCGCCCTGATGTCGCAGGCACCGCACGGCGGCGCCGGCGTGGACCGGCTGGCGGCGGCCCAGCGCGAAATCATGGAGATGAAGGATGAGAAGGTACGCATTTGTGCATGTGGCCGTCTTGCTGAACGCTTGCATGGCCTGGTACATGGGCAGGCAGGGCGCAGCATCCAGCCGCCAGCAGATTGCGCCCGATTTGCGGTTCTGACCAGTCGATTTTGGCGGCCCGTTGCGTGCTGCCCTGCAGGCCGGCCAGCGCGACCTGACCGCTTCCGATGACGAGTGGCAGCACATGCCGGTGCAGAAGGTGCGGTCATTCTCACGACAGCTTGCTCACGCTTGGCAGCAGGCAGTGGAGCGCCAGCAAGCGGCATGTTGCCCGGTTCGGTGACCTTCAACCCCCCACCCCCCCATCGCACTGCCGCAGAAGTGGTTTTTGGAATTCAAAAATTTCCTGTACTCGTGGCTGGGTAAGCTTTTTTTTGTGGTGTGTGATTTGCCGATAAGCCGCCACTGGCTGGGTCAGGCAGCATGCGAGCAGGTGCCTGCCATGCTGCCAATGCGCTCTCTAGTGTCCCTCACCTGCTGCTGCTGCTGCTGGCGCCGCAACTGCTGCAGGCACTGGTGTGGAGCCTCTGTGAGTGCCTGGTGGGCAGGCACGGTACAGCCTGTAGCCCCAAACCTACTCGAGAAGGTGTGGCTGTCCACAGCAGCAGCTGATGGCTGCAGCTGGCCTGCCAGCCTATTGCTCCACACAATGCTCTCTTTCTTCCCATCATACATATAAACCGCGCTTGCGACCAACAGCATGAATCCCCTTCTGTTTTGCAACCCGACCCTGTGCGCCCCTGCTTGGCTGGCAGGAGCGGCCCCGCAACAGACGCCGCCTGCCGCACCGAATGACATCCGATCGCCCTTGTTTTCCTGTTTCACGCCGCTCTGTCGACCAGAGCTGCAGATAGATACTACCCTGTACCAATGCGCCTGCTGTGCTGTATGATGAGTTCGAAAGACGACGTGTAAGCTCTATACATACTTGTCAGTCGATTCTGGTCCGCAGGGGGCGGGTCTCGAGCAAGATGAAGTGCGCCGTTCGCTGCTGAGCCTCCGTCTGCGGGGTCTGGTGCCGCTGCTCAACATCCTCTGCTGCCGTCTGCTGCTGCTCCTGCCGCCCCTCCCGCCAGCTCAGCCCACGTACACGGCCCGGCCGTTGCGCGTCATTTTGAAGCGGCGGTCGATGACCAGCCCCTGAGGGATGATCACGTCCCTGTAGTAGGCGCTGCACTGGTAGCCCACGCGCTGCGGCGGGCAGGAAGGACAGCAAGGGCTTTGTTTGTGTGCAGCAGGCCGACATTCATGGCATTCATGACACAAAAGCACCTGCATCCTGGCACATGCAAGCCCAGCCCTGGACCTGTAGATGCCGGCCATGCAGACAACCTATTTGCACCACTGCCCAGCCCCACCTGCGGCAGGTACGAGGCAAATAGGCCCCACTTGTCGCCCACGCCGTGCGCCCGGGCTGTGTCCAGGAAGGTGGCGTGCTCCTCCTCCGTCCACTCCCCTTGCGCCTGCACAGGCGGGCATGATGTCGCAAACTTCAAGCATTACCAGTTGCTTGCCGTCTGGAGGAACGCCATGCTGCTTGTGCGGCATCATGTGGCAGCAGGACAGCCAGCATCTGCCTCCTGTCCGAGAAGAAGAGGCTGCCTGTGAGATGCATGCACCTGGGAGCAGTCCAACGGAGCAGAATCAATGGTGTCTGTGCCCACCTGCTGCTCATGCGGCGCCACGTGCCGGTAAAAATAGGCATTAGGGTTCTTGATCAGCTGCGTGTGTGCAAAGGCACGCGCATCGCTCCAGCCGCGGCCCTTCAGGCCGGATGGGATGGCTGCAGGGGCAAGCCAGCGGGCAGGCTGTGGTCAACTCGGTGGGTAGATGGCTTGTGTGCATCATTGGTAGCACCTGGCCCACCCGCAAGGCAATTTGCTACAGAACCACTGAAATGCACCGCTCTTGTCGATCTTGAAGCTGAAGCTGCCGCCGCCGCCCGCCTCCCAGGCGGCATCGGGTGTGGGCGGCACGCCGTATCGCTCGCACACTGCCGGGTTGACCCATCCCCTGAACCGCCCGTCTGCCGGCAGCAGGGCAGGGCGGTGGAGTGACGCTCAGGCCGGGCCGTGAAGCAAACAACCGAATGCATGCGGCTTCAGTGCACTGGATGACACGATGACACAGGTATTCATGAGAAATGGCAGCAGCCGCACCTGACACGATGGCCCCGCTGGTGTCCTGGTTCGTCAGCTGGAAGTAAGTTTCCAGGTCCAGCAGGCCAGCATGCTCTGCATGCGGCAGCCGATCATTGGCAGCATGGCATACACTAAGGAATTGAGCGGGCTGCAGCACACAGCCGGCCCAGGCAAGTGCAAAGCCATGCATATCCAGGCCATGCGCCTCCACCCTTGCAGGCAAGCTCTTTGAAACTTGAACTCACCCAGGTCTGTGTCGCCTGCAACCCCTGCTGCTGCCTCATTCAGCTCCGCTGCTGCAGCAGCCACCGCCTCGTCTTGTGTGAGCGGCCGATCGCCTCGCTGGCGTGCCGACTTGCGCACCGGTACCGCTGCCACAGGCGCCGGCGGCCGCCGCTCATGCGGCCGTGATGGTGCGCGCCGCACAGGCCCCGATGCTGCCTGCACCGCCGCCTGCTCTGCAGCCACAGCTGAGGCAAGGCCGCCTGCTGCGTCTGCCACGCCCAGCTGGCGCAGCATGGCTTTGTTGCGCCGGATGCGCTCCAGCCGCTGCACAGCAGCAGGAAAAGTCGAGCTGCCAGTTGGGATCGGCAGAGCACAACAACCTGGCCTTACCATGCAGGCGGCTATACAATACCTGCTGAGTTGCGATGACAGCAATACCTGTGCGGTGAAGTCAATTGCCCACCCAGGCCCTCACCTGCCGCTCGTACTCGTTGTCTACTTGCTCCAGGCCCGCCGCTGCACTGCCGCCGCTGGCAAGGCTGCCGCTCCCTGCTCCCGGGCCGCCGTGCACGTCAACCAGCACGCGCTGGCGCCTCTGGCGGGGCTTGGCAGGGCGGGGCTGATCGTCATCTGAGCTGCTGCCGTCAGCACCCGCCTCCCCCAGCACCGCTGCCAGCTCTGCATCCTCGGCTGCCGCTGCCACCAGCACCGCCTGTGCAGTCGCCTTGGCGCCACGCTGCCGCTTAGCGGGCCGGGCGCCCTGCTCCTCCAGGCCTGCGTTCTCGTCTGCCGCCGCAGGCCGGGGTCGCTGCGCAAGGGGAGGCGGCGGGGCGCCGCCGCTGCTGCCGCCGACGGTCCGGCGCTGCTGCCCACCGGCTGGCGGCGTATCGGGATCGTCTGTGAGCCCAGCGCTGGCCAGCAGCTGCAGGTAGTTCACCCGTGGGCGCCGCGCCGAGCGAGCGCCCCGGCAGGGCAGCTCAGCCATGGACAGCCGGATGGCTGAACGCGGTTTGATGTGGAGCACTAGTCGTGCTGTTGATGTAGCGATCGGTGGCAGCTCGGCAAGGCTGTGCCCAAGCGTTCGAAAGCTTGCGAGAAGAGAGTCCGGCTTGCCTGTGCAGCCTCTGGCAATCTGCAATGCGCGAGGCGAGCATGCTGCAGCGCTGAGCAGCAGTTGTGGAGGCATGCTAGGCTCGCCGGCAGGCAGCGGCAGCGGCGCCGTTTGCCACAGCCCTGCCTGGTTGCCAACCCAACCGTGCAGAATACAAACCCTAAGCACCACTCTAGACTGCAGAAAGCATGAGATTGCCGACTCTCCTGCAGCCTGGCCATCTAACACTGTTGCCAAGTAGCCCCAGCCTGCCGCTCCGCCTGCTCAACCCTTTGACGGCCAGTCTGCGGGCGTGTGTTACACTACTGTGCTTCCAGGGCAGCACGTCCCGCGGCTGGGCCAGCCGCGGCACATGCCGCCTCCAACCGCCGGCGCCAGCCGCCGCGCCCTCGCGCGCGCGGCCGCCGCCGCTTGCAGGCCCGCCGCCGGCGCTGCGAAGCGCGGCGGGGGCGCTGCGCTGCCTCCCCCGGCGCTGGCCGCGCGAGCGGCCGCGCCGGCGGGAGCGCGGGCGCCCTAGCGAGGGGGCGCCCGCTGAGCAGCTGCACCAGCCAGGCGGCCAGCCGCTTACTCCTTGTCGGGCTTGACCATGGCGGTACCGCGGATGCGGCCTGCAGGGGGGCAGCACGGGAGGCAGGCGGTGAGCAAGCTGATGCACAACAGGACAAGGCTGTGGCATTGTCATAGCTCAGCAGAAGCAGCACGTCTGGGCAGTGGCCACACCGTGCAGTGCAGCATGCCCTCGCAAAAGCCCCACCCATCCACCCACTGCCCACAGCCCAGCCCAGCAGGAACATGCAGCGCACCTGTCCGGCGGGCGGCGATGAGTCCGACCTTCTGGCCGGGGGGCGCGTCGCGGCGCACGGTGGACGCGTGGCCAATGTGCTGGTGGTTACCACCACCGTGGGGATGCTCCACGGGGTTCATGGCCACACCACGCACCTGGGGAGCGGGAGCAAGAGGTGGGCGGGGAGGGTTACACAATGCACCGGGCCGGCTGCTGTTCAGTTCTGCTGAACAGCTCACATTCCGCAGTAGCAGCTCAAGCAGCTGCGTCTCCAGCAAGCGCTGTGCCATGCCAGCTGATGCACTCAGCATGGCGCTTGGCCGAGCTGCCGCACCTCAGACCCCCTCACCAGCCAGCACTGCACACCGACCAACAACACCAAAACAAGCGCCTCACCTTGGGCCAGCTGTTGCGCTTCACGCGGAACTTGTGGTAGCTGCGGCCCGCCTTGAGCATCGGCTTCTCGGTACGGCCGCCGCCAGACACCTGGCCCACGGTCGCGCGGCACTCGCTGCTGATCACCTGCGGGCGGGCAACAGGAGGGGTGCAGCAGGCGGGGCGGGTGAGGCATGTGTACAGGCATGCACAGTTGCCCAGCCAGCCCACTTCCATGTGTTTCACAGCTGTCCTGCATCCATTGCCCCATTAGGCAATGGGCAGCCTGCCAGCTGCCCCCCCTGCTCTCCAGAAAGAGCTCCCAGCAGCCAAGACCGCTGGCTCCTGTGCGACCACGCTGCTGTGCTCGCTTCCCCGCTGGCAACTAATAGTACCACGCTGCAGTCAGCGCTGGCGCCACATCGTGCCTCACAGTACAACAGCCAGGTGCAGTGGCGATGCAGGCAAGCCCTTCCAGCAGCAACCACTCCTCCGCACCTTCTTGGAGCCGCTGGGCAGCTTGATGCGGGTGATGCCGGCGTCGGGGTTGTGGGCCACGATGATGGCGTAGTCGCCTGCGCAGAATTTCCCGGGGGTTTGGAGGACACAATTGATGGCGAGGAGCGAACGTGCAGCACAGCCATCCATCATCCCGGCCTGCATGCCGTGCCAGCGATGCAGGCTGTGCGGCGGCGATGCCGCGGTGCAAAACAGCCGCAGCACAGGCAGTACGGGAGAGCAGCGGCGCGGGCTGCGCACCAGAGCAGCGCGCCAGGCTGCCGCGGTCGCCCGCCTTCTCCTCCACGTTGCAGATGATGGTACCCTCGGGCATGTCACCCACCTGAATACAAGGACACAAATGATGAACAAATCAGATCAGGGCAATGGACAACAGGCAGAGTTGCAGATGATGGTACCCTCGGGCATGTCGCCACCTGACGAATAATAGAAAGGAAATGATTGAGAAGCAGACACGAGAGTGAGCCACGAGCCGCAGCATGGTGGGGGCGCGGGTGGCACTCAGGGCGCTGGGCAGGTATGGATTTCAACTCCAGCGAGCAACATCAAAGTGGAGCGAGAGAAGCAGCAGCCCTGCGGTGCGACCCCACACGCGCCAACGCCCAGATGCACAGGAGCATGCAGGCAGCCAACCCCAACATTTAGCGCACCGGCTTCACGTTGCCGATGTTCAGGGTAGCCTTCTTGCCGCAGTAGATGTACTGGCCGCTGCAACAGGGCGAGGGGCAGGGGGGCGGGGCGGGCGGCAAAGGTCAGAGGAGTTTGCGGCAGCAGCAGCAGCAGCAGCGGCGCGCGGCAGGGTGTTGCACACTTGGCCAGCAGCCCGGGGCTGCCAATGGCTCATTCGAACACAACCCCTGACATCAATCAAACCCAACAATAAACACACCGAGGCAGTGGCCGCACCTGTACACGCCCTCGGGCGCGATGAACAGCTGCTTGTCGGTGGCGTAGCGCACCGTGTGGCGGAAGTGCACCTGCGATTGGTTAGCAAGGGATGGGCAGGCGGCGGGGCGTGGTGAGGACGCTGCACGTTAGGGTCTGCATGAGCGATGGAACGACAGCGGGAAGGGCGCTAAGGAGACGGAACCGCGCCAGCAATGGTGCCGTGCCGGAGCGGCTGCCACCGGCTGAGCTCCAGCACAGGCACAGGGACCTGCTCCAAGGCTTGGGGGCCGAAGGCACCTGCCGTCGCCGGCCAAGCTGCTGCAGCTGGCGCCCGCTGACCCCATCAAGGGCATTTGGCTGCTGCTGGTCTGAGGCGCTCCAGCGGCCGCCAGCGGCATAACTGCCAGCGGCATGGCTCCAGCTGCAAGGAGACCCTCGTCCAGCTGCCGCCTGACTGGCCCCGGCCCCTCTGCTGCTGCCGCAGCGCAGCTCGCCATGTCGGCTGTGCTGTGTGCCACGCTGCCTGCCGCTGCGCCCGCCCTGCTCCTACTGGCCCCAGGCGCCATTGTGCCCTGCCCCTGCTCCCAAGCAACAGCAACACGACATGCAACAGCAGCGTGGCATTGAATGCATCTATTGCAACCAGCAGGCCACACCTGCACGCTGCCCGACCACGAAAACAAAAGCAGCTGCACTGAGCACAAACACGCACCCGCGCCAGAGGGGCGCCACGGCCGGGGTCGTGCAGCACCTCGGTGATCACGCCTGCAGATAGAGGCATGCCAGCACGTCAGCACAACAGCATCGGCAGCAGATGCAGGCTCGAGTGCACGGCATGCCGGCAGCATGGCCAGAGGCATGGCTGCAGCCGCATTGGGTATGCTGCAACAGCCAAACTCTAGACGCTGCCGCTGGGTGCAACAGCCATGGAGACGCATCGCACTGGCATTTGCCATACTAGACCCACCCTTGATGTAGCCATTGCGCTCAGCAGCGTCAAGCTTGCGGAGCTTGGCGGCGCCCTTGCGGTGGGTGTTGTGGCTCTTGAACACGGAGCCCGCGCCCTTACGCTGGGCACGAATAACGCGACCCATGTTGCCTGCGCAGGGGGACAGGGGGCCGGTGAGGCAGCAGCGGCGACAGGCCCCGAACGCGGCTGGCGGCGGCCTGCCCCGCGGCGGCTGCCAGGCGCCGCATGGCGGCGGCGCGCCGCTTCCAGCCATCTGCGAGATGCCCGATGGCTGCTCGGGGTGCCCAAGCCCGAGGGGCGGCGCCCAGCAGCCGTGCGCCGGGCATGTGATGCGAGAGGCGGCTCCTCCAGCCCCCAAGCCGTGGCCTGACTGCAGCTCATGCTGCACACAGTGCTGGCAGCGCCCGGGGCCTCCCTGGCCCGCTGGCACGCTGCTGGGGGCTGGCATGGTCGGCGCTGCCCTCCCCGGCTGCTCGGCGCACCTTCGACTCCGCTGGGCCCACCGGGCAAAGGACAGGAGCAGGCGGGGGCCGGGCATGCGACTGCCGGCGCGGCGCAGCACACAGCAGGGCCTCCCTGGGCATGAGCGCCGCAGAGGGTGTCAATTGGACGCGAGCCGCATTGAAATGCGTTGCGTATCCTGCAGGGCGCCCATCGAAGCCACGGCCCGACCCTCGGAGCACTCCGCCCCGCGAGCAACCTGGGGGCTCAACCTGGGCCGGGCTTGCTTCCACTGTCGGTGTGCCAGCCTGAACACCGTGCACCCCGACGTCCTGAGGCATGCTACCTGGGCGCCAGCGTCCGCCGCCGCCCCGCCCGGCGGCAGCCCGCGCTGGAGCTGCAGGCTGCGCTACTTGACGTGTGCAGGGCCCATATGTTCTCTTTCAGTCAGACTTACAGAGGCAGGAGCAGAGTCAACAACTTTACACAAGGTCCACACACACAATACCCTGAGTGCCTCACTGCGGCGCTGGGGGGTCGATCGCCATGGGTGCTGCCTGGCCCGCCTGCTGCGCTGCTGCCGCCGCCGCCTGCTGCGCTGCAAGTGCCGCTGCTGCCTGGGCCGCGGGCACAGCTGCGGTCCCGCCCTTGCCAGCAGCCGCTGCCTGTGCTGCTGCCATCTGCTGAGCCATGAGCGCCATCTGCAGCTGCATCTGCTGCTGCACTGCGGCGGGGGCCGCGGCGGCGCCACCGCCCGCCGCCGCCTTTTGCAGGTGCGCCGCAATCATCTGCTGCTGCAGCAGCAGCGCCTGCTGCATCTGCTGCTGCGCCGCGGGGTTGGCCATGGCTGCCGCAGCCGCAGCGGGCACCAGCATGGGGCCATTGGGACCCATCACCGGCACCATGCCGGGGGGTACCATCGGCCGGGCGCCGGCGGCGGCAGCCGCCGGCGCGGCGGCCTTGGCGGCGCCGCGGCGCCGTGCTGCCGGCGGCGAAGGCTCCGGCTCCGGATCCGGTTCCTCAAGCTCTGGAGAGGGCTCTCGCTTGGGCGATTCCGGCACATCTGGCAGCGGCCGCTCGCTGGGCTCAAAGTCTGCTGCTCGAGTGAGCGGGCAGGCGGCCAGGCCCTGGCCGGACGGATCCTTCAGCGCATCCACAAACGTCTGCACGTGGCCGATGACAGTACTGATGGTACCGTCCTCCAGGTCCTTGGTGCCGGGCACGCAGTACCGCCCGCTCAGGCCCTGCGAGATTGGTTGCAAAGTAGTTGGAATGTAAGGGTGCGACTGACTTGCAACCTTGCACCATCCAGCGACCGGAATGCATGCACCAGAATTAAGCGGCAGCGGCGCCCATGCACAGCAGGCACACCTCTACAAACATACTACATAGTAAGCCCCAAGCAAGCAGCGCAGCGCTGCCCTCTGTTATCGAATCAGCAAAAATGACAAGCCACACACCTCGAGGGAGGCGATGCGTGCGTCGCAGTCGGGCAGCACCTCAGCCACCACCTCCTTCAGCCGAGCGCCGGGGCAGGTGCGGTCAAACTCGCCGCACACAAACAGCAGCGGCAGGCGCAGCTCGTTCAGCTTGACCAGCGGGCCGACTGCAGCAGGGGAGGATCAGGTTGAAAGATGAGCAGAGCAGGTCGGTTGCAGTCTATTATCAGCGCATCAGCTTAACCAGCGGGCAGTGGGCCGGGGAAGGCAAACAACAACGCACGAATCAATCTTGACTGCAGCTCAGCTCATGGCCAGCAGGTGATGTGCATGCTGACAGTGACGCACAAGGCTTGACAGTGCACAGGGGGCGCACCAGAGTCTGTGGGTGGCGAGGCGCCCGCCTTCTGCTTGGGCGGCGGCGGCGCGGGCTGCAGAGGCAGGGAGAGGCGGCACCATCAGGCACAGCCAGGTGTGGTGCCGCGGCATGCCGGGCAAGGAAACAGCTATGCTGTGGGCAAGTGGACCCAGTGGGCTGGGTGACAGCATCATCATATGCAACCTGGGCTCGAGCAAGGCAGGGACAGCCCCACAGGCATCGCCAGCAGGCTGGCAGGTGTGCCTTGCCTGCAGCAGCGGGTACGACAGCAGCGCAAAGCCGGCCAGCGGCGCACGCAGCGTTGCGCCCTTGCTGCCCACTGCAGGGATACAGTGGGAAGGGACGGATCAGTTGGATTCAGCTGGGCACTCGAGCATGTGGAGAGCATGCGAGAGGCAGCCAGCTTGAACCACACAGCATGCCGATCTGCACAGCTGCTCAGCGGTGCAGCAGTGCTGCCCCCACAGCCGCGCAGCAACCCACCTCCTGCTGCGATGCGTGCGCCATTGTCATAACCGATGAACAGCCAGCGCTGCACCGGCTGCATCAGTGGAGATGGGGCAGAAGAAAAGGTTTGCAGACAGCGATCAGTGAGCACCAGGCAGTACTTCAACAGCTGGTGCAATAGATAGAGGAGAAGAGAAACACGCGTGCATGAGTAACTGCGCCAGAGCTAGTCAAGTACACTGCTGTGGCCGAACCTGAGCATACGGCGACGCGGCCGCCACGTCGAAGCACTTTTCAAAGATGCGGTGCCGCCGCTGCTCCTTGAGGGGGCAGTGGTACCGCATCACCACGTGGCCCTGCAGTGGGACAGGAGTGGGCGGAAGGGCAATGCATCAATGATAGGCGACACAAAGCCGCTTGCTGTGCACTATCGATCGCACCAGCTGGCACACTTGTGGCAGGCGCTAAGCCCTAGCCGCACCTGCTGCGCAAAGTGCGCTGCCAGCCGCTCCAGCAGGGGGCCACGCCACGTCTCCTCTGCGTCTGCTCCATGGCCCAGCACAATGCCCAGGGGGCTGACCTGCAAAACAAGAGAGCAGCACATGGAGCGTTCAGCAGTTCTCGACGGAAGGGCATGCACTGGCCATACAAGGTGTTGGCAGCATCGCTTCATCACCCGCGTGTTGCCTAACCAGCTGACCTACAGTGCAGGATCTCAGGCGCGGAGCGAGCAATGGGGAGCACAAACTGCTGCAGGCAAAATAACGCGGCTGGCTGGGACTGACTCAGTTCAACCATCCACCATTTGTGGACTAGAACCGCACTCAGGGCAACTGCCCACCTTTGTGGAGTCCAGGTAGTCGGGTGGCACCGTCAGCAAGCTCTGCACCGCCTCGTTCTGCCCCGCCAGCTGCATTGACGCAATGGCAGAGGCAAGGCAGGGTTGTGCTGAGCCGCTTGACTGCGCCCGGCTCTGCCCCGCCAGCCGTTGCAGCATTCCGTCATCTGCGCTAACAGGTTTGCTGTTGGCAGTACGGGGGCAGCTGCAGCTGTGCGCAACCATCAAGGATGCGCAACGCCTGTGAGAAGCTCAGCAATGCAGGCAGGCAGCAGGCAGCTGCCGGTGGGCTTTGTGAGCCTAGCGCTGCCGCTCGTGAACAGGCGCACCTCCATGTCAACAGTGATGTGGCGCACGCCGCTGGCCTCATCCGTTACGATGCCCTTGTGGGGCACCCAGGCCGACTGCTGGCCCTCCACATGCTGCACACAGAAGGCCAGGGAGGGGCGGGTCGACAGCGAAGGCGGGAGCGGCGGCGGCGCCGACAGAGGAGCTGGCGGAGCGAACGACAGCTGCAACGATTGGCGATGACTCCAGTGAGCGCCGAGTGGTGTGCCACGGGCTAGCGGGGGCCGGGGGCTGCCAGGCCGGCCGAGCGCACCCAGTGGAAGCGGACCATCGCGGCGCTGGCCCAGAAGGAACTTGTTAGCTTATAGTAACCCGCTTGCCAGCGCTAGAGCCAAACACTGCGCCTTGACACAGAAACAGGTGCGGGCGACGGCCCAAACAAGGCTTGCGGCAGCTAGCACAAGTCCACGACGAGTACTGCCGCGCGATCCCGGCGAGCAAATGCGAAACGGGGCCTCCACACCGCCCATCAGCCTGCGGCGCATGAGCGGCGGCCGTGCACTGCGGTGATGTGGTGGAAGCAGGGCTTGATGTGGCGATCACCAAAGAGTGTGAGGGCTGACCACGTGCTTGGTTGGGCTGACAGTGTGAACATGGCGCTGCCAAACGCCCAGGAGGAGGCCACACTCAAAGGAGGTGAGGCTGGGTGCCTTTGGACTGCCTCAGACCAGCCAGCCCTTCAGCCCCGTGGCCAGAGGGACATTCCAAGGAGTGTGCTGGGCGTCCCTGCCGCTGTGAGGCTCCACAGGCGCCCGCCGCCATACCTCCGCCGCTCGCGTCATCGCTACATGACATGGCCAGGCTATGGCCGCTGCTGCGTCTGCGCCCCGTGCCTCCAGAGCAGCAGAGCGTCGTGTGTGAGCAGTGCGACGCCTTTTGGCAGCAACACATGGAGGCATTTAAGGGCCCAAACCGCTGGGAGCGGGCATGGATGCGGCGGAGAGCCGAACTGGCAGCAAGAAGGTCCAGAGATGGAGGCAAGCGCTCGCCTGCTTGAGGTGTTACGCAGCTCTGGTTTGTGCAGGTCACATGCTACAGAGGAACACCCACATTAAGCCAGCTTGCCAATGCGGTACTTTTTGAGCTGGGAGAGCGCGCTGCTGCCATGGCTGGCATCAAAGATGCGGGTCATATCTTTGCCGCACCACGGCTTCATGATGGCATTGCCGCCTGCATGGGAAACGGGCGGGCGAGCGTGACACTTCAGCTCGCTGAGGTCAGGTGCCACTGGCGCTGGCATGTGTGGCACCCTCCCACACACTGAAAGGCACAGCCTGCCGCCGCGTGCCCTTTCTGACTCACGTGGGTGCGCGTTGGACTTGAAGTACTTTGTGAGGTTGTACACGTACCTGCGTGGAAAAGGGCCGCAGCAGCGAGTGTGAATTTCTAAAGCCGTGCAGGCAGGCGATGCACAGCGGCACCCGCTCATGAGCCGGCTCCGCCCTCACCCGTTGTAAATGACCCAGCAGTTGGTCGGCGCCTTGTGCTTTGCCACCGCGGCTGCCTTGTACTTCTTGAGGGCTGCACATAAAGACAAGCACCGCAAGTCAGCCAGCTATAAAAAAGCACGACTGGTCGGATGTGTGCACCAACCGCCAGTCAATAGGGGGCTCATGGCGGCGGTTGCGCTCAAGCTTTCAGCTAGCATGGACCTGGCTAGCCCTGCCAACCATGCAGCTGCGTGCTGCCTGTGCTTGCTCACCCGCATCACTGCTGCTGAGGCAGGCCGCCAGCAGCAGGGCGATCAGAAACAGGGCAGCACCAGCAGGCCAGCGGCGCGGAGCAACCATTGTGCAGGCCGAGCTGGTTTGTTGCGAAGGGAGCAGGGACGAAGTGCGTTTCCAGCTCGCCTGGCTGTGGCTACCAAGGAAGGCTGGGAAGGCGAAATGCTGATGAGAAGGGCAGAGTCAGTTTCGCACTGTGGGCCCAGTCAACGAAGGTGATGTGGCATTGACCAACTGACCCCAGTTGGGAACCAACCAGGAGGAGCAAGTTTCTTAGCATAGCGTGCCAGTAATACTGCTGCAGCAGGGATTCGGGGCTGGCTGCTGGGTGGGGAGGAGCGGGAAACATGCGCTGCTCATGTCGGCGGCCGGCGACGGCCGTCCTGTGACAGTCAGATGTGGCCGAGCGATCATCGCGGGCTTGCGCGGCTCCTGTCGACATAAATCCTGAACTGTAACGCGCTATAAGCGGCCTGGCCCCTGTCCAGCGCGCTGCGCAGCAGATAAGCCGACGAAGAAGGCCTGTGGCCGTCTGCGCAGCCACCGCGCACCCTCATCATGCAGCAAACGGCGATCCGCGCCACACAAACGCTTGCGGCAGGGCCGCGGCGGTGCAATGCGGCCCCTTCGAGCAGCTGCGCCGCCCGCCGCCCTCCCGCCCTGCGGCCGCAGCTGCGGCATGTCCGCCAGGTGGCTGCCCGCGCTCTCGACACTGCGACCGTGGTCCAGGGCATGGCCGTAGAAGACTTCCAGCAGCTGATGGAGTCCGAGCCGGCAGTTCTGGTGGATTTCTACACGACCTGGTGAGCAGTGTAGAGCGCTGTTTGTCCATGCATGCGTGTCCTTGTGGGACACTCAGCAGCACCCGAACGCCACATCCGCTGATGTCCAGCCGTTGTTCTCACCCAACCCCCCAGGTGTGGGCCTTGCAAGGTGCTCGATGTGGCACTCAAGGCAAGCTCTGTCACGCACGCGGTGCATGCTGCGAGTTGTGCGGGAACCTTGTTTGTGGGGGATGCACTTGAAGTGCAGGGCAGCGGCGTGCGGCGCCTGCTTGTAGAGCACAGAGCCAACCTCGGCCTAGGTGCACACCTTGATGCCGCACTTGGTTCGCCTTCTTGCACAGGCAACGTGCGCAGGCGACCTGTTTGCAGCAACGCCCCCGCAAACCTGTGTTGCTGAGATGCGTCTCGTGCCCTGTCTTGTTTCCACAGAAGCTGGAGCCCACCTACAAGGGCCGCTGCGCATTTCTCAAAGTTGATGCCCAGCAGAACTACCAGCTGGCACAGCATTACAAGGTCTCGAAGCTGCCCACACTGCTGGTGTTCCGCGGCGGCGTGCAGGCAAGCGCTGCGTGCGAGGGGGCGCATTTGAGGGGTGCATTTGAGGGCAGGATGCAGCTGGAAAGTGCAACTCCCCAGGGTGCCGCCCCACTTCTGGTGTCTCTGATGAGGCAGGCTGCATCGGTGGCTGCTGGTGGGGCACAATTAGAGCATGCTCTCAACTTGCTGCTGCCTCTAACATTCACGTTCGTGTGCAGGTGGACCGCATCGAGGGCGTCCTCACTGCCCAAGACCTCGATCTGAAGCTTCGCAGCCTGCTGACGGGGCCCACCCCCAACCCCAACTTCAACTGAGTCGCCCTGGGCCAAGCAAGCGCCAATCTGTGCGCCCTTGAAGCGCCAAACTAAGCGTCCATAAGTGCCTGCCGAGCCTGCCAGGCAGCTCCAGCCGAGCCCAATAACGCGGCTCTGCCAAACTCAACCCGGGCGCTGCCTCACAAGCCGGCGCGCAGCCCCGCCCCGTTGCTTCACATTCTTTGAGCGATCTGCAGCTTTTTCCCGCCGTGTGCGCCATGTTGGTGTTGCAAGGCAATGGTCTGCTGGATTGCCAGAGCCTGCCCATACTCTTGCTCTCCCCGTGTCTTCCCCATCAATTGATGTCCTTGCGTGGTCTGTGTTTTCCTCGCTGCCCTTGTGTTGGTGGCCTGTCCAGTGCAACCCTCCCTTCCTCCCTGCCCTCCTTTCCTCCTCTGCCCACACTTTGATTCCATCCGCCCTAAACCCTCAAAGCCTCAAAAACCCTAAACCCACTTTGATTCCATCCACCGCCATCAATATATTACACAATCCCTCACTTGATCGATTGGATGTATATTAAAGCATGCATGCAGGGCTGTAAACTTGCGACATGCACAAATTAAGGGCTGGGCGAGTGGATCCAACAGGGTGGCAGGCGGCAGCCAAGTGAGGGCGTGAGATGCGAGGATGGGTGGGTGAACATGCAACGGCACCAGTGCTTGGCAGCAGGGTTGACCGGGGGATGGGGGTTGCCAGGCAGGTTGAGGTATGAAGAGGAGGATTGGGAAGGCGAGGAGAGTGATGCTTGCAAGTTTGCTACATGAACCTTAAAGGGTCACGGCAACATAGCTGGTCCAGACCTGAAATCCTACACATCCTCCTCATCAGGCGGGCCAAAGGCACGGCTCACAGGCGGGCGCACGCAGCAGCCACTGGGGCTCTGCCAGGCATAGCCAGCAGGCTGGGCTGAGGAGCGGCCGGCATTGAATGCCGCCTCGGTGGCAGCAGCAGTGGCCGCAGTCACGCCACCGTCAAAGGCACGCACCCGAGGCTCCTCCCCAGCCTCAGGGGTGCCAGCAGTCGCCGCGGCGGAGCCAGCAGCAGTGCCGTCAGCAGTGCCGTTGGCGTTGGCACTGGCGGCGGAGCGGCTGGAGGGGGCGGTGGGTCTGGCGGGGTCCACTTTGCAGGGGCAGGCGTCTGCACGAATGAGGCATGGTGAGGCGCAGGATCGGAGTGTCAGCTGCAGGTGCAGAGGCGGGTGGTTGCAGGCCCCGGGGGTGGCACCCTTGAGCCAGCATGTGCAGCAACATGCTGCACTGCCACCAGGCAGCCAGGCCATGCATCATGAAGGTTGAGAAACAGAAGAGAAAGAGCAGGGCCGAAACCCACCGGCGCAGTACTGGATGACGCTCTTGGTTGCCTGGTCGATCTGGCGCATGAAGGGCGCGTTGCACTGGCCCTTCTGTGCCTGCAGAAAAAGGAAATGGGAAGCGGCAATGCTGGGTGGTTGGAAGCGCTGCAGGTGTGGAAAAAGGTAGGATGCCCAATAGCAATGCAAACTTTTCAGAAAGCCCACTCGTCTACCCACAGCAGCCGCCTCCAAACCCTACCTGCTGCTGGCAGGTCAGCGGAGCGCAGCGCCCGCCCAGGGCATCGGAGCAGAGTGGGTACATTCCCGGCACATTGACACAGGACCACTGCTTAGGGGGTGCCACAGGGGCGGCCAGGGCGCGAGCTGAGCCGCCGCCCTGCAGGGCGGTGCTGTAGGCCTGGACAGCCACCTGCAGGGGGGAAGGGGGGAAGTTTAGGGGCTAGTGCCGCTGGGATAGAGGTGGGTGGACGAGGCAGACTGCCGCAAGGGTTGCAACCAGCACAGCACCGCCATGCAGATGCAGACAGCCGCCCCTGGCGCTGCTCAGGCACACAGGCCAGCTGAGCAATGCCTCCCTCCCTCCTGCCCGCGTCCTCACCTCATAAAACTCGCCGTTCTGCAGGGAGGTGACGTTGACGCAGCCTCCCTGGGGGTATTCGCGCACCAGCGGCGCCGCACGGCGGCTGGCATCAGCCAGACGAACTCCCACGCGGTAGGTGTCTGGGCAGCCGGTGGCGGGTGGGCCCCAGCAAATGCCCAGCTGGCCATTGCCGGGGGTGATTGCAAGGTTGGTGGGCTGGGTGGGGAGCACGCGGGGGTTGCAGGGCGACCTTGGGGCCGCCACAACCAGCGCCTCGCCTCCGCCGCGGTACTTGGAGCTGAACGCCTTGACGTAGATCTTGTACTGGATGCCGTTTGTCAGGCCGGAAAGGGTGAGATTGAAGGATGTGGAGCGCTGGGGGGCGGGGGGAGCGGCACGAACAGAGGCGGGGTCCACAGGAAGCACCGTCACCTGCAGGACAGGGGTGGCCGGCTAGGAAAGGTGAGATGCCAAGAGCTGGCTGGGCATGGGCATCATCAGCTGGCCCAGGCGACTTCAAGCAAACCGGGCCAGGGCAGGGGCCCCGGGAATGCACAGTGTTGATGTGCCAAGCACGTGCAGGCGGAGCCACTTTGTGCCACGCTCCCTCTCCGAGGTGCCGGTCGGCCACTTGCCATTGCAGTAGCAAGCCCACCTGGTACTCATCCACACAGGCTCCATTGGCAGGGGCGCTCCAAGTGAGGAACAGTGCACCGCTGCCGGCGGGAGCGGCCTTCAAGTCGACTGGCGGTGAGGGCGGCAGGTCGGCACAGCCTGCCGGCCCCTTGTACACCACGCCTTGCGCCGCTGCCGCTGCCAGCCCTAGCAAGAGCAGCAGGGCTGCGGGACGTAGGCGCGCCATGGCAGGAGCAGGATTCTGCGTGGCAAGCAGGAGTGGCAGCGTGGAGCTCAGCAAACGTGGCGAGTGCCGCTGCCGCCGCTGGTGGCGCTAGCAGCTGGGTGCTCCGGCGCCGCCTGCGCTTGCCTAAAGTAGTAGTTGGAGTGCTTGTGCGATGGTCGGTTGCGCGTTCAAGTGCTGAAAAAGCGCGATCGCGGGCCTTTTGTGTGAGTCGGAGGCCACGGGTGCTTTGGAGCGCCCTGCCGCTGCTGGGCAGCTACCTACAGGCATCATGCGGTTCGGAGCAGCGCGGTCGAGCGGTCCGAGACCCCACTTGTCCAGCGCCTGCTGCGCTATGCCGCCCCCTCTGCGCTCGTGGTCCGGCCTTCAATCCCGCACTCACACTGATATTGCCACAACCGGTACAGTGTTACAGATGGGTGGCAAGCTGCAAGTGAGAATGAAAGAATTCCAGTGATGGCGAGCAGGTAGGAAGAGCAGAGCGTCCACGGGCGGGGGTCGCAACAAATAGCGGAAGTGCGGAAGGTACAGGGGAGGGTAGCTGGTACAGATGGGAGCGCAAAAAAGCAGCGGCAGGAGTGCGTGCTCCTGAGCAGGAAACAGTAGAGTGACAATGCAGGGTGACAAGGGGTGGCCGGTGGCGAGCCGCAAGGCGGGGCAGGGTTCTGTTAGGCGGAGCCTGTTACGAGTAACACTCGGGCTTCAAGACCCCAACGTAGGGCAGGCTGCGATACTGTTCGTTGAAGTCCAGGCCCATGCCGACCACAAATTTGTCGGGCACCTCAAAGCACAGGTAGTCTGGTTCATATGGAGTCGTCCGCCGGGCGGGCTTGCTGAGGAAGGACACCATGCGAACCGAGGCTGCGCCCGCCTGCAGCCACAGACAAGGAAATATGCCGTGCTTGCTTAGCAGCGGCAGCGTTTCAGGTTGCTGCTGGCGATTTGATGAGCTGCCTTGCAGGAACCAAGTACGACGGCAGGCAGGAGGTGCAACAAAGCATGCAGTGCAGCCAGCGGTTCAGCGGTTCGGCCATTGACCAAAGCATGGTGCTGCCTTCCACCCTTCCGCTGGCTACATCACTGCCACACCGCACCTGCTTGTAGTGCTGCGTGAGGGCCACAGCGGTGCGCCCAGTGTCCACAATGTCTTCCACCTGGGCAAGCAGAGCAGGAGGGGTTGGGTTGATTGATGAAGAGCGGCGTGAGCGGGTTGGCGGTTTGGGGCAGGGTGCACTGCACCAGCGGAAGTGATGGCTTGGTGTGTTCCGCACTGCCCATGCAGCATGGGGGGCGATGCACGGAATACTCGAAAGATTTCGAAAGTGGAGAGTTTGTGACCCTTTGGTTAGTGAACACGCGCGGGTGGAGCCGCGCAGCGTCCGTGGGTACAGGCCGCGGTTTGGAGTAGCCGGGGTGTCAAGCCCGGCCCCGCTCGCTTTGGGCAACGGAAGCAGAGGACACCCGCCATGAGATCCGCCGCCGCCGCCCCCGGCCTGGGCCGCCGCCAGCTCCCAGGCCCGCAGAGGGGTGGTCTGGGAGAGGCGAGCGGCGCCGGGCCGTATGCGGGGCGGTGGCGTTTGGTGTGCGGGGCGGGGTCACAGGCATGTGTTGCCCGTACAGGTGGGGTGGTGTGATGCAACAGGTGCAGCAGGCAAAGTGTGCGGTGTGCAATGCGCGGTGCAGGTGCAGCAGGCAAAGCTTGCAATCGGTACTGCTCGCCAGGTCGGCGCGGCAGAGCAGGCTTGCAAGGCTTGCAACAGGCAAGAACCCAACAGAAGCACGCCCAAAAATACTGCTCACCAGCAGGATGTGGCGGCCCGCCACATCAGCGGTGCCTGCCATGTCAACCGAGAGCAGCACGTCGCCGCTGCTGATGGTGCTCGAGCCATAACTGGAGGCCTTGACGAAGTCGAGCTGTAGCAAGTGATGGGGCGGGCAGGCAGAGGGGACCGAGTTCAGCTGGCGCAGAGGAGCCAGGCAGCTGGGGCCTCTGCAACATCCAGTTGTCCGAACGAGCGGGGCATCCACTGCCGCCAAGACTGTCCCAACCATGCTCCAATCCTGCAAGCAGCCTGCGCCATGGTGCATGCTTCAGTCACCGCCTAGCCCTTGCCCTTGCTCACCTCAAGACCGGGCGGCAGCGGCTCAACGGCACGGACGAGGTCAGACAGGAAGACCACCGCGCCTTTGAGCGTGCCTATGATGAGAGGCCGGCGGTCGGCATAGTCTGCTGCGATTTGCCTGCAAGGAGCGGCAGGGCAGGGTGAGCGGCGGCGGCGGGGAGGGCATGCATGGTGCGGCGCCACAGGCAAACCGGGCTGGCGCTGCATCGTGCAATGCATTTGGCGGTCTGCAAACGGTGGGGTGCGGGGGTTTGGGCTCCCGGGACCTGCTCGGGCTGCACGCTCACCTGCCCACCTCCTGCACGCGCCCCGCAATCTGCTGCGGCTGCAGGAGCACCTCGACGATGTCTGGGTGTGGAGCGGCCACCTGCTGCTGGCAGTGCGGGCCAGCAGCGGCGGCTCGGCGGCAGGGTGCCCTGCGCACGCCGCAGGCGCGCAGGGCCCTCACTTGGGCGGCATGAGCCAGCATGCGAGCGTCGAATGCCGCCGGTCGATGGTGCGCAGGGCACTCGAGGCGTGCAAATGCATGCATGCATGCGGCCTGTGCACCGCAGCAGGCGCCAGAGGGAGCTCCCAGCCTTTGATCGGGCCTGTCGATACTTACAGAAGCAAAAGTATATACACCCAAGGTGCGTGGGCGCCGCCTCTGCACCGGTCGCCGGTCCCCCGGCGTTTCTGGCGCTGCTGCGGGGGGTGCGAGGGACCACAGCAACTTGCAATTGTATTTGAAGCGCGCTCTCAGTCCTGCCGGTCGCCTGGGCCGCTGCTGGGCGCCGCCACTGGCGCCGCCGCCGCTGCCGCCGGCGCTCCCGGCAGCTGCCACGCACCGCTGTCCTGACTTTTCTGCCGCCCTGCTGCTGCGCTGCAGACCACCTACCCACTCAGCCAGCACCAGCGTGACTGCTCCTTCACCCTCAGCGCCCCACTGGCCGCCTGCCCAGCCCAGCAAGCCCAGCGGCAGCCATGGCGGCGGAGCAAGGCTCGGGGCTCTACTGCTCCACAGCAGGCGCCTACTTTGACAACAAGGATGAGCTGACGGAGCACTACCGCTCTGACTTCCACCGGTGAGGGGTGCTAAACTCAGTGGGGTGTGGGCTGTGTAGCTGCACTGCAGGCCTTGGCTAGAAGCTGTATGCTGCAGCGCCTTGCCTGGAGGCAGCAGCTGGTTGTGCACCATGCTGCGGCTCCGTTCCCTCGAGTCCGACCACGCACGCGAGCTGGCGATTCCTCGCTGCAGATACAACCTGAAGCGCAAGATTGCGGGCCTGCCGCCGGTGACACGAGAGTGGTACGAAGCGCGCAAGGCGCAGCTGCTGGCCTCCAGCGCCACCCCCGTGCAGAAGGTGCGCTGAGATGCGCAGCGAGGCCGTGGCTGGGCAGAGAGGTGTTTTTCAGTGCAGCTGCTGGTGCTGCTGGCACACGGTGGCAGCCCCGTGCAGACAGGGGCACCTCTGTTGCCGGCTCGGCTGCTGTGGTCTGGCAGGCAAAGCATGCGCACCACACACCAAAGCATGCAGTGTGTGCGGCTGGCTGCCCCGCGTGCCTGCTGCCCAACTTGCTAAACATGCATGCCAGGAGAGCTGCCCTGCGCAGCACTAACTCCCCCCATTTGTTTCAACTCCTGTACTGCCCTGCGTATGCGTGTGCAGGTCTGGTTTGACCCGCTCACGCGCCGCAAGTTCTACAGCGAGAACACGTACCTCGCCTTTGCGCGGTGGGTGCTTGGATTGCGCTACAGGCAGAGCACGGTGCCTGGCAGTGCAAACCTGGGCAGCAGCTTCACTCAGCATGCTGCTGAATTTCTAGCGCGATGTGCAAGAGCTGCACTGCGTGTCAGCCAGCTCACTGGTTTCCAGGCCCCGCTCTCTGCACTGGCTAGCCGTCAACCCTCTAAGTTTTGGTTTCTTTCAACCCTCCATGCAGCTCCAAGAAGTATCAGGAGCTGGTTCGCAAGAGCGGCGAGCCGGCGCCCGCTCCCATTGTCACGCTGCGCAAGGTGGAGGAGGCGCAGCAGCCGCAGCAGCCGCAGCAGGAACAGCAGCAGGCGGCCGGGTTTACAATGAAGCCCGCCGTCAAGTCTGCTGGCGCGGCGGCGCAGCAGGCGCAGCAGGCACAGCAGGCGGCCGCTGCTGAGCAGGAGGCAGAGGAGGAGGAGGGCGAGGATGGGGAGGCGGACGAGGGTTCTGAGTGGGAGACTGCAAGTGAGGAGGAGATGCAGACGGACCAGAAGGTGAGACATGCCCTTGTTTGCTACTGGCTGATTGGCTCACTGCAGATGTGTGGGCCACATGTGCCATATGTACCGCAGTGCAAGCTCCGTTCATTCCAGCCCCAGTCTTCGCGGCATGTTTGCAGCCAGCCGTGTGCACATGCATGCACACCAATCAGGAAGTGTTCAATGAGCAGCCTGCCATGAATGCCACGTTAACTTTGCCTCGCACCGTCTCCCCTTGCCCACAGTGGGAGGAGTGGGATGTGCGGCGCAGCCTGTTCGACAACCACATCAGCGCGAGCATGGAGGTGAGTGGGAAGGAGGCCGCATTGTGTTGTAATGTTGTTTTGACAACCAACCCAGCGCCAGCATGGAGGCGAGGGCAAAGGAAACACCTGGGGTTTGTGGATAGGAGCACCAGTTGTCTGCGCCCCAGCTCCTTCAGCGCACATAACCTGCCCTGCTGCTGCGTGCACGCGGCGGCTGCTCCCTCACACACACAGAGGTGCATAAGGCGTTTGCACCGTTCCTTCCAACCCCTGCCTCCCTTCCTTTTGTCTCCTGTTTGCAGGACAACCTGGAGTACATGTTCAGGGGCTGCTTCCTGTGTGCGTGGAACACTGCTTACTTAATTCTGTCCTCTCGCCCATTAACCGCAGGACAACCTGGAGTACATGTTCAAGAACTTTGGCTTCTACTTCCCAGACTCCCAGTTCCTGGCCGACCCGGAGGGCCTGCTCAAATACCTGGTGAGATGAAGGATCGAATGCCGGTGAAGTTGTTGAACACACTCGGTGGCAATGGATACATGGCATGCTGCTGACTTCCTTTCATGCTACCGACTTATTTTCGGCACCGCCCGCCTGTGTGCTGTTCGCTGCTTGCAGGGCGCCAAGCTGCAGTACGGCCACGTGCCGCTGTACGAGTCGGGCGACAACCCCAACGCCAAGCAGTTCCAGAGCCTGCACGCAGTCCAGGTGCGCGCTGCATGTATATTACCCTGCTGAGCTGTGCATGGGAAGCCAGATTTGCAGCCTCCGTGCCAAATGTGGCTGGTTGGTTTGTGTTGGCATGGCCAAGTCTGCCGCAAGGCAAACGCCAGCCAACGTGCTATGCCCTTGCCTATTCCAGCTAGGCACCGATCATGCTGTGGTGTTGCAACTCTTCCCATTCATTTGCAGCGCCACATGGTGGACACCAACAAATGCAAGATGGCATACGATGACAATGAGGAGGAGTATGAGGTGGGTGGGTGTTGGGTGGTGCCTGCTGGGTCCTGCTTTGAGACGTAGCTACTGGGTGCTGCTTCCTGATGCTCTGTGGTATGCTGCTACACAAAGGCTAAGGTGAGTGGGCGGGGTGGCCGGTGTGCATGCATGAAGACCCATCCGCAACCCCGCGGCCTCACCCACTGGCAACTGCACATGGCCTCCTTTTCCAGGACTTTTACGACTATGGCGATGAGGAGGGCGACGAGCAGATGGCGCAGGGTGAGTTGGCTCAGCCTCGGCAGGAGAGGCCGGCACTGCAGCTTGTCTGATTACTCTGTGCAAGCCTGTGAGGGTGCATGCTGCGTGCTTGCCCCGATCCGAGCCCTCTTGCAACCAGAACTCACCCCCACCTCCATGCCCCATCCCGCCACGGCATGCCATTCCTGTGCAGCTGGCACGCTCATACTAGGCGAATCGGAGGCTGGGCCAAGTGCCAGCTATGAGCTGGTGCTCGCGGGCGGCGGGGGCGGCCATGGCGGCGTGGGCACCAAGATCATTGGCAGCCGCGAGTTCGCTCGCTACTACCGCCAGGTGGGTGCATTGAGTGCATGCAGATGGCCGTTTGCTGCGTGCAGGTTGTGCGGTGCGCCGTTGCTCAGGGAGCAGCAGCAACAGCGTCCACATGTGACTGCAGGCTGTGCTTACGTCAGCATGTGCATGTCATGTGCCACAGCCTAGCTCAACACCTCCTTGCTGCCTCACCGGCCCAACCGCTGGGCCTGCGTTCCTCTCGCCCTTGCCCTGTGCAGCGGCCACGCCTGGAAGACAGCCGCGCCTCGGTGCAAGCAGCCATGGTGCAGGCGCAATACCGCCGCCTCGCGGTGCCCCTGCTGGTGAGTCGGGCTGGGCATTGGGGTGTTTGGCGCGGCATTCGTGATGACCAGAAGCATCAGATGCAGGCTGAGCATCGTCTGCCCAGCACCCACTGCCGCTGTGTCGCCTCTGCTTCTGCTGCAGGAGGGCGCACCCAGCGCGGCGATTGTGGAGAAGAAGCGGCAGAAGCGGGCGCAGCTGCGGTCCGAGAAGATGCGCCTTAAGTACTCCATCAACAACTACGACAAGGTGGGTGCTGGGGGACAGGACAACAGGGCAAGAGCTGGGGCGTGTCTGATTATGCGGTGGTTGCGGCTGCTTGGCAGCGCCACAGCACCCAAGGGACGCACAAGCTGGAAGCGGCGGTGCACGCAGCACCGGCTTGCCTGCTGGCCCACTGAATGCACGCCGTGCCGATGCAACCCCGCAGATCCACAACCTGCCCAAAAACGTCACGTATTGAAGCGCAGCAGCCGTCGGCGGCGGCGGCGAGCCTCGCCAGGCTGCGTTCGTCATGCGGCAGCGGTCAGCATGCATTTGCCGCTGCAGATTGTTGAGGACAGACCGCAACCGTGTAACATGAGTGTCACTTGTGTTCGTGCGTTGCACCTGAGAAATGCGGCAGGAGCGGGTCTGCATGAGAAGGCGGCGGCGGCCGCCGGCCGTGCATTTCTCAGCTCTGTTGTTGCGCTTAGGAGGTGTCTGCGGCCCCCCTTCGCGATTGTCAACGCCTGAAGCGCGGAAGGGCCGCCCACTGCACAAGCCGGCGATGGACGAGAACACGGCCGAAAACATCTCGGCTGTGCCGTGCGCCAGCACACCCGGGTGAGCGGCTGGAGAGGCGGGCGGCCGTCCAAGGCTGCGGAACCAACCAACTGGCGCCGCCGCTCCGCCGCCGCCGCCGCCGCCGCCAACCGCTTCCCGTGCCGTTGCCCTCCCTGCAGGTGCAACCGCCTGCCCGAAGACCTGCTGACCCGCATCCGCGAGGAGCTGACCTGCGCCATCTGCTTCGATGTGGCCACCCGCCCCGCGACCCTGCCCTGCGGGCACTCGGCGTGCCGGTGGGTGCAGCACCCACACCCCGCCTGCTGCTGCCCATCACGTTGCCGGTGCTCTGGGGTGCTCCCAGGCCCATGCCTACCGCCGCACAGCCAACATTCGTCCTGCACCTCTTTCAGCCTCCCGCCGCTGTCCCCACCTCTGCAGGCAGTGCCTGAACGCCGCGCTGGCGGTGGCCGTGCCGGCCGACAAGCGGCGCTGCCCGGTCTGCCGGCAGCAGCTGCCCATCGGGCTGCCGCCCCTGTCCATCAACAGCGCCCTCAAGAACATCGTGGAGCTGCTGCTGCCAGGTGGGTGCTGGGAGATGATATCAGCGTGGCCGGGGGGCTACTTCCAGTGCGTGGCGCGAGAGATGATGGATGTGCACAACAACCTCAAAGTGCCTCCTGACCTCCCTTCCCTGCCGCCCTGCCCGCCCCACCCCGTGCAGAGGAGTGCAAGGAGCGCTCTGAGACGACACCTGAGGACAAGCGCCGGCCGCAGGAGTGGGTGCAGCGCGTGCTGCTGTGCACCCGCAGCCGTGCCGTCAGTCTGCACACCACCCACGAGATCTCGGCGCAGGTGAGGCGGCATGTGGGAAAGGGGCTGATGCGTTTGGCGCCAACTGCCTTGTGACAGCACGCATTCAAATCAGCAGATACTATCTTCTGCCTCAACTGGCCGAACTGCTTTTCAACCTGCCCGCATCCTTCTAACAGGCCAACCGCAGCGCGGTGGCGGGCCTGAACGCCCTGCTGGGCGTGATGGAGGAGCGCTGGCCGGAGGGCCGCTACCGCGTGCCCACTCGCTCCCCCGCTCCTGCCGCGGTGCCAGCACCTGCCCGGCCCCCCGCTCCCGCCGTGGTACCGGCACATGCCCAGCCCCCCGCTCCTGCCGCGGTGCCAGCGCCCGCCCGCTCCCCCGCACCGGCACGCTCGCCCGCCCCCGCGGCGCAGTCCCCTGGCGGCAGCGCCATCCGGCAGCGCTTGGAGCGCCTGCAGCAGCGCCAGCAGCAGCGTCTGGAGCAGCCGCGCTGGCGCAGCGCGGCCGCCCCCGACCCTGCCGCTGCCTCCAACCCCGGCGCCGGTGACCGCAGCCCCGCCGCGGCCCGCCGCCGCCTGGCAGAGTTTGCATCCCCACGGCCCGCCCAGCCGGCGCCTGCTGCCCAGCCTGAGGCTCCACTCGGCGTGCAGCCCGCCGCCTTCCCTGATGTCCTGCCGTCTCCCCAGCAGGCCGACGCGGCGCCGCAGCCGCTGCTGACCACCGCCAGCCGCCAGGGCGTGGTCCCCTCTCCGCCGCTGCTGCTGAGGTCTGCTCGTCAGGCAGCGATTGCTGAACTGGCGGAGCAGCTGGGCATGTTGCAGCTGGGCATTCTGGGCCGGCCGGTGGAGTTCGAGGAGCTTCCCACCGGGCAGGGCCAGCCAGACGCTCCTGCTGCTGAGGGGCTGACCACTGCGGGCGATGCAGAGCCTGACGCTGGCGCAGCGCCGCAGGAGGAGGCCACGCTGGTGGCCGAGGGAGAGGTGCCTCAGCCAGTGGCCGCAGTCGAGCCGGCGGTGGGCGCAGCGGAGGCCGCTGGGGCGGCGCAGGAGGATGCCCCGCACCTTGTCGGCGGCGACCCGCCGCAGGCGGCCATGGTCTTCCACGCGGGGACGTCCCCTTACGATGCTGGCATGGCTGTGGGCGCGGGCCGACGCCGCCGGGGCCGCGGGCGCCGCACCAGCACCGCTGCTGACCAGGGCGCCACTTCCACACCCAGCGGCCGCCGCACACCCATCGACCGTAGCGGCCTGCCGATCTGGCTGTGAGGCAGCGGCAGACACAGGGCAGGCTGGAAACGCCTGCAACAGTTGGTTACTTAGATTAGGCTGTTACTTGACGTGCCACCTCAATTGCGATGCGTGGTTCCCTTGTTCTTGAGTTTATGTGTCTGTTGTGTAAGTTTCTGACAGCTGAAGGTGAATCCGCAGCAGGGAGTGACCACAGGGAACACACGCCTGCCCTGCCATCTGGTCTGGTGCCACGAGTGCAGTTCATTCCAGGGTTACAGCTCCAATGACAACCAGGCAATCAGATGTGCAGGACCTGCAGCTGTGCCGCAGCGGCTGCCGCACCGCTGTCGCCATCATCTGCCTCTGCACTGCGCCCGATGGCCGCTGCGCCCCGCTTGCTGCGCATCGCGCCACAGCAGTTCTTCACCTTCTTGCCGCTGCCGCATGAGCACTTCTGGTTGCGCCCAGGGTGCTCCGGCTTGTGCTTCACTCGGATGCCCTTGGTGCCGCGCTGGCCGCCGCGCTTGTCGCTGCTGTCTGGCTCATCCGCTGCTGCGCCTCCAGCTGTCTCACCTGTTGCCTGCTGCTGCCCCGCTGCTTGCTGCCTGCCTGCTTCAGCCAGTGTGAGCACCGCCTGTATGCAGCTGGGGTCCCCAGGTCGAGGCCGCAGCTCTAATCGTATGCTGTCGTCGCCTAGCTGCTGCTGCTGCTGCTGCTGCTCTGCTGCTGCTGCTGCTGCTTGCTGCGTGCGCTCCACAGCACCTGCACTGCCGCCTGCCTGCTGCACATCCACTGCCGCCGCAGGCGCCGCCTGCTGCTGCTCGACCCCCTGTACCGCGTGCTGCTGCGCATTGGCAGCGGCGCCCTCCTGGCCGCCTCCCTCTGCCTCCTCGGGCTCCTCCTGCCCCAGCTGCTCTATCAGCAGCTCAATGGCCTGCTCCACGCTGCCGCCGCACTGCTCCAGCATCCGCCGAATCCGCTCCCGGTCGAAACAGCCGGTGCCCGCCACCACCTGATCCATCTCTGCCCCTCCAAACGAAGAACCGCTGGCTGCCTTCGCTTCTGCTGCTGCTGAGGGCTGTGCGCCACTGCTGCGCGTGCGCACAGGCTCGGGTGGGCCGCTGCCGTAGTCGTCGGCATTGCGGACCGAGTTGTCTGCACGAGGTGTGAGGTGGTGGACGGCAGGCATGAGTAGTAGTGGTGCACTGTGAGGGACCCGGTGGCCCACCCAGCTGTCTCATGATTTCAAGCCATAGCAACTTGCATGCATGCCCTTGAGTCCAAGCGACAGCAGCACTGCACCATGCGATCAAGCCCTGGTGCCTCACAGTGCATGCCATCGTGATACGAAAGGTGAAGTGTCTCGTCCTCCGGAGCCTGCAGGGCTAATACTGGGAGTCTGGCCTCAACCACCCAGCGCCAGCATGCTGTCGAAACAGCACACATGCAAGACAGGGCCAGGGAGCTTCACAGAACCACATTCAGCTGCGGAAGCCGACTATCCCACCCATGCAGCAGCAGCAGCAGCAGCAGCAGCAGCAGCAGCAGCAGCAGCAGCAGCAGCAG
>VFQQ010001348.1_pt1 | contig 35099 bp, 54 predicted proteins | sample 3512341 | NCBI WGS metagenome assembly VFQQ01 (sample SAMN10412373, study PRJNA504923) | tailings metagenome | isolation source: Relicate 2 Philex TSF1 revegetated site | place: Philippines: Tuba, Benguet | collected 2017-08-29 | reverse complement strand
CCCCCCCCCCCCCCCCCCCCCCCCCCCCCCCCCCTTTACTCGTACTGTGCAGATGTTCCTGCCGGAGCTGCGGCGGCACAAGCGCGCTTTCATGAAGCTGGCTACGCAGCAGACCTTCCTGCGGCTGCGGGACGCAGCCGCGGCGCAGCGCCTGTTTGTCGACTATCTCAAGGACCAGCTGGCCGTCAGCGGCTGAGATTCCTTGTGAGGCCACGACTCTTGTGTTTACTCACCATTTGACGCTTTGCAGCGTGCGCTCTGACTACCACTTTGATTTGATTGCCCATGACCTGAACCGCCGGACCCGATTAAGTTGACTGCTCGTTATCACGGCATATACATCAACTGCATTGCAATGGCAAGCCCCTGGCAGTTTCCCACTGGCAAGGACGGGACAGCGGCGGGCCTTGCCGCCGCTGGCAACGCTCAGCAGGGCCGCACACCGCCGCACCAGGCCGGCGCCGCACGCCGCGGCAGGTGGCGAATGTATCCGCTGTCCTTGGCGCCTCGCTCTTCACTCAGTGCCGCCAGCTGGCGCATGGCCGCTGCCGAAGTGGGCTGCAGCAGGCGGCCAGGGTCACGCTCGGCAGCACTCACACACTGCTCAGAGGCTCGACGCTGCAGCGCCTCCACCCTCTCAGCATGCGCAGCAGCGGCAGCGCCACGCGCCGCCACCGCCGCTGCGCGGCGCTGCAGCAGCTGGGCGTTGCGCTCCTGCAGGCGCTGTCGAGCAGCCGGGTCCGAAGCAGCACTGCCTGCTGAGCTGCTGCTGCCCTCCTGGCAGGGCGCCTGCTGTGCTCCTTCCTCCCGCCGCTGTTGCTGCCGCTGCTCCAGCGCCTGCCGATTATCCTGCTGCCACTGCTGGCGGGCAGTAGCCTCCCGCCGCCGCTGCTCCCGCTCTTGTTCTTCTTGCAGTCGTTGCTGCTCCTCAGCAGCCGCTTGGCGCGCCCGCTTCCACTCCTCAACCGCCGCCCGCTGCTGCTCCCGCTCCTGCTGCTGCTGCCGCAGCCGGGCCGCTGCACCCTCTGCCACGGCGGCCTCCCGCGCTGCCGCCTCCTCGGCGGCCTGCCACTCCAGGGCAGCAGCCCGCTCCGCCTGCCGCTGTGCCCTCCAGCGCTGCACGGCCAGGCGCTTGGCGAGCTGCAGGCGCTGAAGCTCCTCGTGCCACCTGCAGGCATGTGAGTAGCACATACAAAGCTGGGCAGTGGAGCAGAAGTGCCGCGCTCTGTCCTGCTAGAGCTGCTGCCTGCTCTGATGGCTGTGCGCAAGGGGTCGGCAGCTGGACAAGCTCAAGCTCAACAGGGCATGGCGCACATCGTCCCATGCCCCACAACCACCCACCCACCTGGCATGCCGCGCCACATCCTCCTGGCTGTGCAGCAGGCCCAGCTCGGAGGCCGCCAGCTGCCCGCAGTGGGCGTAGTTGCCGCGGCAGGCGGCCAGGATGCGCTCAAACTCGGCATGGTCGTCGGGGTGCCACCCTCCTGCAGGCATTGGGAAAAATGCCGGCGGCAGCTTTGCTCAGAGGCGCAGAGGATGGTAAGGTCTGCAGGCAAGGCCCAGCCACAACGCACTGCTGCCTCTCAGAGCGTCTGGACGCCACCCCAAATGCAAGCACCTGTGGGGCCGTGGCGCTGCAGGAAAGCGTCGCAGGCGGCCACCTCAGGTGGCAAGCCGCCCTCGGCGGGCGCTGTGGAGGTTGCTGCCGCTGATGTCGATAGGCGGCGGCTGGACCCGCTGCGTGTGCTGTTGGTGCCGGCGCTGTCCCCGGCGGCGGCTGTTAGTGGAGCGCCTAGCAGCAGCTGCTGCACGGACTGCACTGCTGCATCATACTCGGTGCCCAGCTGCTGTTCCTCCTGCTGCGCCTCAGCCAGCTGTCTCTCGCAGGCGGCCCGCAGCTGGGCGGCTGTCGCCTCGCACTGCTGCCGCCGCCGCGCCAGCGGGTTCGCAATGCCTTGTGACGATTGGGGGCCTGCAGCCTCCGACAACGTGCGCACTGCCTCCAGGTGTTTGGCAAGCTGCGCCTGCAGCTGGGCGGCCGCCCGCCGCTGCTGGGCCGAGCGGCGCGCAGCATCGGGCGGCAGCGGCGGCAGGGCGTCGGCGGTGGCAGCGTCAGCCGCCTGAAGCCCCCCCGCCAGCCGCCTCCACTGCGCGGTCCACGCCTGCCGGTCCATTCTGGTGCGGCGGGGAGGGACGGGAGGGGCGCGCGGCGGGGCGGTTTGGCGCTCTAGGACGGGCGGCGGGGAGGAAATTCAGCTGCGATGCTGCTTCGGCAGTCTCACAAGTGGAGCAAAAGCACAAACAGCGCTGCGGTCGGGCGAGGTGGAAATGCGCCCGACCGCCTCATGCGTTTCTGCGCCCTTCCAAGCAAATAGATCGCTTTTCGGATCGGCTGCAAGCATGCCAACAGCCTCAACCGACGCCCAGACCCTCGCCGGCGGGGTCAACACGATGAAGCGCCTCCTGGAGCGGCGCCCCCTGCTCCTTGCCGAGCGCCAGGCGCAGCCCACTACCGTTTGTGTGACAGGTGAGCGCGCGGAGGTGCTGCCTGCAAGGTTGGAGCCGGCCCCGCCGCCACTCTCGCCGCCGCCATCACCACTGCCTGTTGGCCTCCCTCTGAATCGCCCGCCCTTTGCCACACTACCATATAGGCGCGGCCGGCTTCATCGGCTCCCGCATCGTCGCCCGCCTGCTGGCTGCGGGGCACACGGTGCACGCCACGCGCCGCGCCTCCGGCGACGATGCACCCACCATTGCGGCGCTCCAGGTGCTTGGGTTGATTCATCGCACTGCGACCTGCGCCGGTGGCACATGCCGCCTCCGGCAGTATATGTACAGCTATACCTGCGTTCCTGCCATCGTTGTATGTATCTTCACATGCATCCACTGGCCCTCGCCGCCTCCCTCGTGCAGGAGCTGCCGGGCGCGGCGGAGCGGCTGCGCTGGTTTGAGGCCAACCTCACTCGGGAGGGCAGCTTCGATGCCGCGGTGGCTGGATGCAAGTGAGAAATGAGCTGCTGATGCTGATGCTGCTGTGCTGCCGCTGTTGATGCGTCGAGTCTGAATGCTATTCTTGCGGCATGCTTCGTGATGTCGGTCGAGCCTGGGGAGGCAGGCCTCAACAGTTGATTGCCTCGCTGCCGCTGCCCTTGCAACTCTGCTGCTCGTACTGTCTCTCCCCTGTGCCGCAGGTACGTGATCCACACGGCTGGCGTCGTGGATGTCAGCGCGCCGCCCTCTCAGGCGCGTGCCCCATGGACACCCTCCCTCAGGCTGCCGCTGTGGCTCGTGAAACTCAGGCACACATGCTGCTGAACCTGAAACATTATTGCAGTCCACCCGCCGGGATTAATGTGCGGATGAATAGTCAGTCGTCACTTGTTTGCACGTCCATCCCCTCTGCAGGGCTACAAGCGTGTGATCAAGCCCACGCTCCAGGGCATTGCCAACGTGCTTGGTGCCGTGAACCGCGCGCTCTCTGTGGAGAAAGGTGGGCTTGCTGGGGGAGCCTGTCCAGGCGGAGAAGTGCCAGTGAGGGCCATGGAAGAGCGCAGTAGGCTGGGCTCGTGGCACCCATGTTGCTGGCGGAGCGGCTGTCGACGCCACTGGTCTCGCCTCAACCTGCCAACCTGCTGCCCTGCTGCGTCCCTGCCCTTGCCTGCAGTCATCCTGACCTCATCAATGGCGGCAGTGTCCGCTGATTTCACCGAGGCTGACAAGGTGAGAACGGCGCTGCCCGGCTGTTCTGAGGTGCTGGCTCCTCTTGCAGCTGGCTGGGCACGCCAACGCCCCTACCCAGTACCTGCACAACCGCAGCACGCCTTGCACTTTTCCTTCCTAACGCAAGCAGGGCCACATGTACAGCGAGCGGGACTGGAATCTGGCCTTCCCGCGCGAGACCAAGGACGCCTACTTTGCGTAAGCGGGCCGCCGTGCTGTGCTGTGCTGCGCTGTGCTGTGCTGCGCTGTGCTGCTGTGCTGCGCTGTGCTGCGCTGTGCTGCGCTGCGCTGTGCTGTGCTGTGCTGCGCTGCGCTGTGCTACATCAGACTGTCCATACACCGAGCCGCGCCTGCTGCTGCTGCTGCTGCTGCTGCTGCTGCTTACGGAGTATCTTTGGGTCTTCCCGCTCTTCGCAGGGCCAAAGCGGTGGCGGAGATGCAGGCCTGGTCGATTGCGGGCCAGCAGGACCGCTGGCGCCTCGTGGCCATCTGTCCGGCCACTGTGTATGGACCGCTGCTGGCGTGCAGTCCCAGCATGGGTGCGCCGAGCGGGGGCAACACAAACCGATGACTTGCCTAGCTGGTGAATCTATGCATGACAGCGATGCGGCCTCCTGCACTGATCAGTCGATGTGCGTATGCACAGGTGACGACAATTGCAACTTCTTACCTGGCTCCTGCCCTGCTCCACTCGATTGCAGGCTCCACCCCGGCGCTCAAGAAGCTCATGGACGGCTCCTTCTGGCCCTTTGTGGCCCCGCTGGGTGGGTGCTTCTCATGGTTGGGTGCTTCTCTTGAAGGATATTGAAGCATCACGAAATGGTGCTCGACTGCCCACGTCTCCTCGGGTGCTTCCACATGACAGCTGATGAGGCATCAGAAGCTCTTGCAAGCCCAGCGTCCCTGTGTCTGCACGGGTTGCGGGTCGTGCATGCAGCACTGGCTGGGCAGGCTGCCGGCGTGTGTGCTGTGTGCATCAGCCCACCACCTCCTTGCAGGGCAGTTCAACCCAGTCTGCAAGCAACCAGATCCATCCTGCGGTGTAACCACAGACGAAATGCATCCCATCGTTGCTCAAATGCATCCATTCATCGCCGCCCTTACGCAGGCCTGGGCACAGTGGACATTGATGACGTGGCCGCAGCGCACTGCCTGGCCATGGTGCAGCCGGAGGCTCGGGGGCGCTACGTGCTGTGGGAGCGCGCCTGCCTCATGACCGAGGTGGCCGCCATGCTGCGGTGCGTGGGGCAAGCAGTGTTGTAGATTGCAGGGATCTGCATGGCACCGGGTGCACAGCTGTCGTGCACATGTGTGGATTCCGGAGTTAGCGGGTCCACCTCCAACACTGCCGAGCGCCACATTCCCAATGCGCATCGCAACCTGTGCAGGGAGGAATTTCCGGACTACTGGGTGCCGCCGCTGTCGGCCCCGCTGTGGCTGTCCGTCCCTGTGCTCATCCTCTCGCGCACCCTCAAGTGAGGCGCTGCTTCAACGACTTGACAGCTGCCGCCGCCCAGCTCTGCCCTGCTGGGCTTGTGCACCAGCTGCTGCATGGATTCTGTGATTCTTCTGCTCTGGAGCAATGCCCTTCGGCCACTTACGCAGCTACCATTGGATCCAGCGAGGTCGATGATGGCCTACCCAAACTGCTGGCTCCGCTACCTACTGTACTGCAGCTACCGCTGGATCAAGCGCATGTGGAAGCGCAAGGCTCGGGTGGACTCCAGCTGTGCGCTCAAGGAGCTGGGTCTGGGGGAGTTCATCCCGCTGCGCCAGGTGAGGGAGGGGAGAATAACGTGGTGGTGCTTGTGTTGTGGGCAGAAAAGGGGGTGAGAGTCAGCTGAAGGAGCTGGGTCTGGGGGAGTTCATCCCGCTGCGCCAGGTGGGGCATGGCTGGGAGGGAACGGCAGAGGCACAGTTGGTCGGAAACAGCAGCCATCGAGAGGGTATGATAATGCCAGTTTGCCCTGTTGTGCCTCGTGGAGGGGGTGCAAAAGTACAACGCTACCGGCAGCTGCAGTATGCGCAGGGGTCGCTGGGTTCTGAAGTTTCAGCAGTGACGCTCCAACGTTGTCGAAATGTGCTGCTATTCTTCCCACTCCAAGCGCAGACCCTGAAGGACCTCTTCAACCGGCTGCTGGAGCTGGGCATCCTCAAGCGCATGCCCGCCCGCTCCTCCCGTGCCAAGGCCACTGCTGGTTCCCAGCCCCAGCAGGCTCCGGCCCAGCCCACGACCGCAAGCGCTGCGACTGTACAAGTCGGCGCGCTGCCAGCTGGAGCAGCGGATCAGGCAGTTGAGGGGGCAGCCGAGGCGACGGTGGACGCGGTGGCCCCCGGTGGTGGCAGCAATGCCAAGAAGGCTTGAACCCAATTGAAAGCAGGGACACAGGCATGCCGCCTGCCGCGCCACAACAGAAAGCTCAGCCCAAACTTTTAGTGCAGCAACTTGTTACTAGGCTCCACCAGCCATTGCAGCATGCTGCATGTGCCAGCACCTCGCGAGCGACTGTTTCAAATTCTCACAACCAAACGTCAGATAAGCATCTAAGAGCAGTTCACTCCAGCTGCAGCTCCTTAGCAAGCAGCTCTGCAAGCTCGTCAGGCCGGCTCCAGGGCACCACTCTCGCCCGCCCCCCCGCTGCCTGACCTGCCGCCGCCGCCTCTCCGCCTGCTGGCTGGCCTGCCGCTGCCACCGCGCCGCCCGCTGCCGCCTCGCCGCCTGCTGCTGCCGCTGCCGCCGCTGCCTGGCCATTGGGCGGTGTGCTGTGGTTGCCGCTGCCTGCGCTGTGGGCGCTGAGGGTGCTGCCGCCAGCTGCCTCGTTGCGAAGCATGACCCACAGGGAGCAGGGCAGGCCATCAGGGTAGGATTCGCGTGCATACACTCGGTTGCTGCCGCTGCCGCAGGGCGCAGGTGCGGCACTGCTGGCCTGACCCTGCTGCATTGCTGCTGCGGTTGTGCCGTCGGCAGCACCGCCAGCTGCTGCCGCTGCTGCCGCTCCATCGCCTGCCGGGTGCCAGTGCTGGCTGGCGTGCAGCAGCAGGGCAGAGGGGCAATAGTCCCCTTTGCCGTCACCCTGCAGGAAGGAGGGAAAGGGGCGCAGCGGGTGGGCAGGCAGCTCAGGGTGTGCACAGCTGGCTCTAGGTTCCGGCTTCAGACTGTTCACTGCTCATCGCAATTTGAAAATAAACTCAATGTACGGGGCAGTGACCAGCAGCATTGAACAAGCTGCAAAGTACAGGTGCAAAGTACAGTAAAACGAGCCACAAGCCGCGTAACAGCCTGCAAGCCTCACCACATAGAGCACGCGGTCATAGTGCCGCCCCGCCGCCGCCTGGCGCCGCAGCAGGCTGGCCAGCACCTGCAGGCAAGAAGCAATAAAGTACAGCCCAGCTCAGCAGCTGCTTGTGGGCGGTACCATCGGCAACATGCACCACCAGAAGTTGGGCCCTCAGGGGCTGGCGCTAAGCTGTTAGACTAGACTAGACTAGCATGCTCCCGCTGCTCACTCAGACCAGCACTCGGTTGCCTCACACGCTTCTGTACTCCTGCTGTGTGGGATCTCCATTCTGTGCAGCCCCAGCCCACCTCCACCCTCGCCCTCGCCAGCTGCAGCACCACCCACCTGCCCCTTGCACAGGTTGGACGGGCAGTGGCGGCAGCCGTGCGGGGCGGTGTGGTAGGGAGCCACCCGCAGCGCGCCGCCCCGCCACTCGGCCTGGTTGCTGTGCACTTCAAGGACTGCTGGGGCGAGGCCGTGGTGCGCTAGGATGGTGTCTATGTACACCTGCTAACGGTGCAAAGGAAGCAGCGGTTTTGAAGCAGCGGTTGGAAGGAGTGACTGGCCCCCCTGCACTTCGGCCCCCCTGTGGCTGGCATGCACTTCAACCCCACACACAGAGCCCGGACACTCGGGGCACGAGCTGCAGGCTTGAGCTTGCAGTGTGTGTAGCCGGCCTGTGTGCATCTCCGTCCGCGCCCTCACCGTATTAGCATCACTGATCACTGCCACATCAATCGCACTGCCGCCACCCCCTGCCGCGGCGCCACTGTCACTGCTGCCATCGTTAGTGCTGCCATCCATGCCGGCATTGCCGCCGCCGCCGCCGGCCGCCGTCAGCCGGCGCAGTAGGGCCACCAGTGCGGGGTGGAAGGGCGTGGCATGCAGCGCGGCCTGCACGTCTGCGGGTGTGCGGCCCAGCTTGGACGCCGCCTGTTCCAGGCACTCATCCATCAGCTGCGTCCATTGGGTGCCCGCCTGGCGGCCGGCCTTGAAAAGGGCCTCTGCGCCCAGCTGCTGCAGCACCCAGGTGTCGCTGTTCTCCTCAATCAAACTCCCTGCGAGGGTGCAGCGGGTGAGGAGTGCGGCCCTTCGCCTCAGAGTGTCAGCCGGCCGCAGGTGCTTGGCCAGAGATTTTGAGCCTGGCGACAATCATACAACAACTTACAATCAAAATCCCAGCAGAGCAGCGTGCGGGAGGCCATGGTTCTGACACGATAGAAGGGCCTGCGGCGCAGCAAGAAGGGAACAAGCTGAGGGACCGGCTGCAGTGGGCGGCGGCGGAGGTCGGGCGGGCACACTGGCAAGCGCTGATCGCCTCGGCATCGAGTGATCCAGCGTCAAGCGGTGTGATCACCTCCTGTGGTGGCTGCAAATGCCTGTCAGACGCCAAGTTTGAGCTCGGCTCTGGCTGCAGAGGCGACCGATTGATGCGCCGCCCACAAGCATGTGTTCGAATCACAGTTAGAGCACAGCTGGCGGCATGCCCCGCCCTGGGGCTGCTCCTGCTCCCCATGCAGGGCGCGGAGGTGGTCAGCCTCACTTGCAGCCGCGCCGGTACGTGTCGATCACTCGTGCTGCGCAGTAGCTTGTATTGTGCAGCTGTACGTCGCGGCAAAAGGCTGGTCACTGGCTCTGGCTGGGCCTGGAGCCCATGGCAGCGGAGCAGGAGGCCTCCTGGGCCGAGCTGCCTCTCGATTTGTTGACCGCCGTGCTGTCGTGCCTGCCAGCCAAGGACCTGGGCGCCTGTGCGAGGTGGGTGGTCAGCCACGCGCGCCGAGGGTTTTGTTCGCACAGCCTCCAGGCCTGCCCCCAGCGCGCCGGCAGGCGCACAGCAAGATCAGCCCAGCTCAGCGTCTGGCGCACACTGTGCCTCCGCCACTCGCCGCCGCCGCCGCCCGTGCACCCCTCAACCCTTGCCGCCCCTCTTCTCCCTTGCTGCACAGCGTTTGCACAGCCTGGCGTGCCGCCGCCGATCAGGAGGCGCTGTGGGCCCTGCAGCGCCAGAAGGATTTCCCCCAGGCTGACGACGCCACAGTGGCCGTGCTGCTGGAGCGCGCTGGCGGCGGCAGCGGCGGAAGCGAAAGCAGCGGCGGCGGCAGCAGACGGGTGCAGCAGCACAGCGCGGCCAAGCTAGCCTACTGGTGGCTAGCCAGGGAGTGGACTTGCGAGCGGTGCCAGCAGGTGAGAGGCACAGGGCGGTGACAGCCTGTTCATGGATGGCCATCATTCTTGCTTGGAGGCAGCAGTGAAAGCAGCAGTGCAACAGTGGCTGCCAGGCATGCGGCTTCCCCCTCATCGCCCCGCCCCCCTGCCCTGCTGCAGCGGTTTGCCGACGGCACCAACTCCCCCAGCGCCTGCTGCTTCCACACAGGGATCCTGTTCTCAGGTGCGGGTAGCCTTGCTTGGCTAGCTAGCACATCACAGTTTGCGAGGCCTGCCGGTCAAGGCGTGCCGGTTCCTGGGCAGAACTGCCGGTGCTGCCCGTCGCACATTTCACATGCTGCTGCTCCACTGTCCCTCTAAACCTGCAGGCGGCCTGATGAACGGCGAAGCGCTGCGCTTCACCTGCTGCAACCGGCGGGCGCACCAGATTGCAAACGGCGTGAGGGACGGCAACGGCTGCACCTCTGCCTTCCACTGTGGCGGGCGGTCCGCCTGGCAGCGGCACAGCACGGTGAGCAGGCGAGCAGGCACGGCCTGGCTGGCAGGAAAACGGGTTGCGTGGCTGTGCTTTGTTAACTGCTGTTGCCACCAATGCACAATTACGGCTGACCATGGTGCTGCTGCATTGCTCCGGCCTGTGTCGCCGATGTGCCCGTTTCCCTTCCATTTTGTTCGTGGCAGGGCGTGAAACCACGTGAGCTCCCTCTTGAGCCTTCTGGGCCCGGCAGCAGCAGCAGGCATGACAGCAGCGGCAGCAGCAGCAGCAGCAAGTACAGGAGCAGTGGACGAGCGGTGGGCAGCGGTTCGGGCGGCGGCAGCACTGGCGGCAGCAGCAGCAGCAGCCCATGGGGCAGCTTGCCCGGCAGCCCTGCGCGGCCGTCGCCAGATCCACAGGAGTGGCACCCCAACCAGCGTCCAGGCTTGCTGGAGCTGCCTTCACGCCTGTTCTCAAGTGGCAGTGGTGGCGCTGCCTGAAATTGCAGGCAGGCATCACAACCGCCTGGCCATGACGGCAGCCGAAACCAGCACCTGGCTGCATAGAGAGCCAGCGACCTGCATTAGCATCGCACTGACGGGGACAATGCATGGAACAGCAGGCAGAAGCAGGCACTTTGACATCGCCACCAGCAACTCCACACGAAGCGAGGCACACCGTGAGTAACCAACCAAACCACGTCTGTCACATGTATTTTGCTGGACAAGCCATCTGTTGACTTCCCTCCACCCGTCCGATTCATGCCCTGCTTCCATTCCTCATTTATGTCCATTGGGTCTCGGCTCTGTTACATATTCGCCAGCAGGCTACAGAATCGCCAGTGCACTATACAAACAGGCAGAGGCTGGGGCTGTTGCAGTGATCAGAAAGCGGTCATGTCAGGCTGAATGCTCGGAACAGAAGGCCGGGCGCTGGGTAAAGCGCATGGTGCCTTGTGCTATCTCCATCCGTTGGTTGCTCGAAAGGCTTACATCGCCAGCAGTGGTGCATTGTGCTGGGGCTGCACCTTCACTTGCCACAGCCACTCAGAAGAGGCCCAGGAAGCCTGCAACCGTTGAATTGCAGCAAGGTGGGCAGGAGTGTGCATTGCAGGCGGGCGTATCGTATTATCCAAGCAGTGGCGCCCTGTGCAGCAAGCTTTCCGTCCGCGTTGCATGCCTTTCAACCGCAAACATGGTGCCCAACTTCCTGCCACCCCCCAGGCCGCCACCCCACTGACCCTTCTTCTCCTGCATCTCCTGCCGCTGGAAGCGGCAGGTTGAGCTTTCCAACACCAGACACCACATCCAACCGCTCGCTCATTCAATCGCTGGCTGGCTCACCCTTCTTCTCCTGCATCTCCTGCCGCGCACAGCGGTGTGTCAAGCTTTCCACAACCCACAACCAAAGCAGCACACCTAATCACGCATTCAATTGCTTGCTCACCCTTCTTCTCCTGCGTCTCCTGCCGCTCAAAGCGGCGCAGCAGGCCCTCAAACCGCTCGTCGGCGCGCAGCGCCTCCAGATCCGGGTCGGACCGCAGCTGGTAGAAGTCGCGGTAGCCTGGGGAGCAGGTGAAGGGAGGCCGGGATGCTCTTCCTTAGCAGCACAGTGTGGGAGGGGGTCAGCGCCTCCAGATTCGGGTCGAAGTGCAGCTGGGGGAAGTCGCGGTAGCCTGGCAGTGCAGTGCGGGGGGGAACAGAGCGTGGTTTGTGCAGCAGTCGGAGGACTCAGCACGCCTAGGTGGCCCAAACAACCCGTTCCGCGGCTGTCATGTCATGCGCATTTGCCCAGTGCTTCGGCGGTAGTGTGGCGGGCACCATGCCTGACTGCATATAGTAGCACATGTGCACGCGCACCCTGCTCCACGCAGCCCGCCAGCGCCACCAGCCCGTTGTCAATGTCGCCCAGCCGGCTGCGGCAGCACGCGATGTTGTACAGCGCGGCCTGCACCAGAAAGGGAAGGGCAAGCTATACAGGTGGAGGGACGGATTGTGAGGCACTGAGATACAGCCGATGTTGTACAGCGCAGCCTGCAACAGCAGGAGGGGGGGAGGGCGGTTCTTTGTACAGGCGGCTTGCACCCCACAGGTGCCTGTGCAACGCAAGCTGTGCCAATGCAGCCACACCTGCTGGCAGTTTGCCGGTGGACAGCGCGGGCGGCGCCAGTACAGAAAATAAGCCACCTCCCGCAGGTGCCTGTGCAGAGCAAGCCAGAAAGGCATTTGACCCTCACCGTCAGCTCGCCGGTGGACAGCGCGGGCGGCTTGTCGCGCCAGCGCTTGAGCCCCGTGCCCGGCAGCTCCAGCGCCCGCTCAAAGTACTCCTGCAAATGCATGGAGTAGCAGCTTCTTTAGAATGCTTGAAAGGCTGCCGATTGGGGAGCAAGCTGGGTGCCCCAGCGCACGCTCAAATACTCCCGCATGGCATAGTTGCAGTTACATTTCGAAAAGAAATGCGCAGGTGCAACTCGGGCGTCACGGCGGCGGCTGGCTTTGTGGCGGTGCCTTGATTTGTTGCTGATGAGCAAAATTGAGGGCCGGGCACGGCTGCAAACTTCGAAGCATTGGCCTTGTCGCACATGCATTCAATCAACCAGGCGGCCGCAGCAGCAGCAGCAGCAGCAGAGGCTATCTGTCCTGTTAGGTCGCACCTGCGCCTGCGCCCAGTTGCCGGCGTCGCTGAACTTCAGGCCAATGGCGATCGCTCCCTTGGCGTCCTGTTGCAACAGACATGTGGTTTTGTGGTTGATCCATAGCACGGCTGGATGCAGGCCGCCACGAGCCAACAGCTGCAGCAGCAGAGAATGAGGCGGCGCCACTTGCTTTGCCGCTCACCTCCGGGTCGACCGCCTGCGACGGCACGAAGTCCCCCGCTGCGCGCACTGCCAGCTGCCTGCGCGCCTGTTGCCGCTGCTGCGAGTTTGCGGAGCGCCGGCTGGCGCGCTGCGGGGCCACGGCCCGAACGCTGCTCGCGAGAGCGGCCTGCATAGCGATCCTGCGACGCTCCGGACCGCTGTCAACAACTTAGAAGGCTTGCCGCAGATGCGAGATGCCGAGCAGGCCTGCGATTGCGCCGCTTATCTGGGCGGCGGTGGCGGCGATGAGCTGGCGCTTGCCGCCAGAGGGCTACTATGCACCTTTTGTGGGTCTGTGAGGAAAGAGCTGATCCAAACAGCCCAACACCTGCTATGAAAACATCTTGCTTGTGCTGCCAGACTGCAATTAGCGGCCGTTGTGGCTCGAGGGTCGGTGTTTGCGGCAGGCGGCGCAGGCGCCCCAGAGCGGAGGGTGGTGGGCTGTTGTGCCACACTGTAAGCACCAGGGCAGGTGCCAGCTTCCCCATCTGCACTTGGTAATTTGGCCTAGCTGTCTCATGATCTGACACAAGCAAGACAAGTTTGGATGCACAGCTATTCAAGCTGCATGCGGGAGCTTCAGCGGCGGATTGGCGGCACGTGCCGCCACACCGTCGGCGGGCCTCAGTTGAAGGCCCTGGCATGCTGCTGCTGCGAGCGTTGGTTCGAACATTCATGTTGCTTTTAAGTGTTGTTGAAGGTGCAGCCTTTTCAACAAACTCAACCAAGTGTTAGGCGTCGCCCCCGCATTGCCGCTGGGCGTGCTCCGCGCCCGCGTGGCGCCGAGGGTGCTCACGGCGGCAGCCGAGGCCGCTCCGCGATCATACAATCGCCTTCCTCGCCGTGATAACACAGTATATAGCAGATCAGCGCGTTGCCCTTTCAGCAGGCCCGCCTGCTCGCGAGGCGCAAAAGTATGGCGGCCGCCAAGCAGACGGTGAGACTGCGGGCGCCTGACAATGTAAAGAGATCACTTCTTTGAGCTTGATTCGTGCCGCGGAAGGCGTCTAGACCCACCGCTCTCGCCCCCTGCACCCCCGCCGCCGCTGTCGCAGGGCGCCGCCCAGTCGGGCTTTACCAGCTCGGACAAGGCGCGCTTCCTGCTCAGGCCGGCGCAGGTAAGCGCGGCGGGCGCGTTTGCGAGGGTGTGAGGGCGGGCCGCGTCACTCCGGCGGCGCAACTAGGGCGGCGGTGTTTGTGGCCCATCGTCTTCTCGCCAACCCGGCCGCCGCTGCCGCCCGGCCTGCGCTCTGCTCTGTCTTGCCATGGGGTAGTGGGGAGAAATTGCAGCACTCAGAACAATGTGCCCGAGTGGCTCACTGTGTGCGCTTTCGCCCGGGCCCTGAAGGCAGTTGGCATGCACTGCTTGTGGCGGCGGGGCGCGGTCAACCGCCGCTCTCCCAGCAGCTGCCTCTTGCATCGGCTGGAGTGCTTCAGAACTCATTCGTTCCCGCCCTCCCGCTGCCCTCTGCCCGCTCCCGCAGAAGTCGGACCAGCTGTGCAAGAACCCCAAGCCCTGCAGCTACGGAGACCGCTGCAACTTTGCGCACAACATGGAGGAGCAGCGGCGATTCCGCCAGGCATACAGCAGCAGCGGCAATGGCAACGGCAGCAGCAGCCAGGGAGACAAGCAGGTGCGGCCGAGGCCGGGGTGGGGTGCTGCGAAGCAGCAATAAGTTGTTCGAGGGGTGACAGGGAACCACGTCATTTGGAAGGGCTGCCTTCCGTAGCATGTGGGCCTGCATGCTTGCCCAACCGCCGACCAGCAGTGCAACACCTGCACACAACGTTAGCCCCTCGCACTTCACCGCCCGCCCGTGCAGGCCGCTGGCTCCAAGGCGGCGGGGCAGCCCGACGCCCAGGCCCAGGCGAAGCAGAGCTACTGCCCTCAAGACAAGTTCAAGACCCTGCTGTGCTACTACTTCCAGCGGCAGGGCTACTGCAAGTGAGGGCTTGGGTGCTGCACTGGCCACAGTATGCTGGGCAGGCTGCACTTGTCGGTGGGTGGCTGGGAGGGCTCCCCTCTGCCATGCATGTGGCACTGCCCGCTGGTCCCTATGCCTCCGATTGGCACACAAGCAGCCATCAGCAGGCACGCCCTCAACCCCCACTTCGCCCGTTTCTCTCCCCACCCACCCCGTGCAGCCGCGGCGCCCAGTGCAGCTTTGCCCACGGTGAAAGCGAGCTGCGCTCCAACAGCCAGCCCAGCAGCCGGGACGGAGCTACTGCTGAGTTCAGCCCCGTGCCGCCACCGCCCGTTGCGGTGCGCGCTCCCAGCTCAATTGCCAGCGTGGCAAGCGACTCCGCCGGCAGCGGCAGCGGCGGCGGCAGCATGCACAGCGCGCGCAGCGGCGATGCGGAGGTGCACGGCAGCATTGCCGCCGCAGAACTGGACGAGGCTTACGCCCTGCAGCTGCAGTACGATGAGCAGCGCGGCCTGAAGGAGGAGGCGCAGCAGGCGCAGCGCGCGCCTGGCGGCAGCTATGCGGCGGCGGCCGTCGGTGGCACTGACGCGCCGACAGCTGTGCCGCCGCCTCCGGGCCTGGCCCTGCCTCGCTTGGACAACGAGGCAGCATTCCCGTCCCTGCATGCATCTGGGACGCAGAGCAAGGCGGGAAGCGCAGCAACCCGCAGCCAGCTGCACAGCCGGGCACCAAGCAGCGGCGGGTGCAGCGCGGCCGACGGCGCCAGCCCCGTCACAGGTGGGTTGCAGCCTAGTGCTGCTGCATGACAATGCTGTCTTAGGATTGTGGGAGGGGGCGTGTGAGTGGCTATGCCACAGTGCACCTGTCTGCAGTATTGAGCATTAAGGGCATGCCGGTCCCTTCGTCTTCTGTTGGTGCACCACGCACTGTCATTCCAACCACCACCCCATCTGTCCTTACTATCCCTGCATTGCAGCCTGCCCCAGCGAGGAGGGCGAAGTGCGGACCCCCAGCAGCTGCAACGCCAGCGTGGCAGCCGAGGCCGAGCTGGCAGCGCAGGCGGCAGAGGGCACAGACTGCGCTCCTGAGGGCGGCAGTGCCGAGGAGACAGAGGAGCAGCAGGAGGGGCGGCTGTGTGGCGCAGAGGGTGGAGAGGCAGGGGCGGCGGCTGGTGCAGCAGTCCCCCATCGCTCTGCTTCTCACACCAGCTGGGCCGATGAGGCAGATGCAGAGGAGGCAGAAGAACTCGAGCAGCGCATGGAAGCTGCTGCGCCTGCCCTGCTGCCCCCGCCGCCGCCGCCTGCGGCGCAGCAGCCGCAGCAGCTGCGCAGCACGCCGCCTGCTGAGGCGCTGCTGCAGGCGCTGCGTAGCTCCAGCGCTGCGGCTGCTGCCGCCGCTGCGACCGCTGACCCGGCAGACAGTGGCAGCCCGGTGGGGCGTGGGGTGCTGCCGCCGCCGGGCTTCAGGCCGCGGCACAAGGCTGCTGTGCCTGCAATGCAGACCCGGCCCCGCCTGCAGCCCACTGACCTTGTGGGGACCAATGGAGGTGAGGGGCTGGCTGGGAAGCATGGTTTTTTGCATCGAGAACTCAGTGATGGTCTAGTCCATATGACTGTCTGCATGTCAGCTGGCATGCATCATGGGCAACAGGTGGCCTGCAAGCCACGCATCTCAGCCAACAGGACAAGACAGTCTGCACGGCCCTGAACGACTCGCTTTCATCTGCAACTGGTGCAGGTGTGGACCTGTCTGTGATCCCCCACTTCGTCTGCCCTCTCACCAGCCGCCCGTTTGTGGACCCAGGTGGGTGTTGCCCTCTCGCACAGGGCACAGGGTGCGCTGGGTGCCCAGCACACCGTATGCATGTCTGGGTTCTGTATCGTTTAAAAGCGTCTGTGTGCCGCCTTTTCAACTGGCCTGCTGATCCATCCACTTGCCCACGCCTGCCCACACTGCAGTGGTGGCTGCGGATGGCGTGACGTACGAGCGGGATGTCATCGAGTTCCTGCTCTACAGGCAAGCCAGTTGCTGCCGTCGACTGCTGCCGCTGCCTGTGCACACGCCCTTGCTACGCTGTGCAACCACAAGCCACCTTGCACTCTTAGTGCTGGCCATTGAGATATGTCCCCGCATCCATTCGCTCCTTCGTCATGCAGGAAGAACATCGAGGTGTCCCCCGTGCTGCGCGGCGTGCGGCTGGAGCACAACATGCTGGCGCCCAACACCGCCCTGCTGTGCGCCATGGGCGAGGTGGCGGCCCTGCTGGCATCAATGGCGGCGGCGCCTTAAGCCTCAAGCCCTGAGGCAGCAACGTGTGCAGCCGCTGCTGTGCGCCATGGGCGAGGTGGCGGCCCTGCTGGCATCAATGGCAGCGGCGCCTTGAGGCGGCAGATTGTGCAGCCGCGCTGCCGTGCGCATTCTCACCAAATGGGTGGAGGAGGCAATATTGCTGGCGCCGATGGCAACGGCGTTGTGACGAAGCGGGGAGCGACAGGGATGCCCCTTTGGGGCAGAGGCCCTGCTGGCCTCCCTGGCAACGGTACCTTTCAGCTTTAGCAAAGGAGCCGCGGGGCAGCAGTGTTGCCACCACGGCACAGCAGGCCGCATGATACTGGTCGCCAGCTGGGTTGTTGGACGGATGTATGGACTTTGCATAAATGTGTTTGACACAGACGGCAGCTGTGCGCAACTTCGCACAGGCGTGTGCAGCCAGCTGCCATGCACTCCCAACTGCACAGCCTCGCACCCACTTTTCCTGCCTTGCACCAAGAAAGTTGGGTAGCGCGGCAGCGCCCGCCGCCGCGCGGCAGCCAGTGGGCTTTCATTCTCGCTAGATCGGCATACTACCTTTGCATCTGCCCTCGCGCCCCTTTCATTCACCCACTGACTTTTGACCACCAAAGCCTCAAGGAAGACGTGCATTCTCACACCTGACCGTTGCAATGTAATCAACTGGGGTGCGAGCGGCAAGGGTTGCTTGGCGGCGCTGGCAGTGCTGGTAAGGAGGCGCACCACAGCTGGGGCTCTCTTGCTGCGCAAGAACAAGGACAGGCTGCTCTCAAGCGTGCTACAGCCGCCGAGGCTCCGCAGTTGCAGCCACCACATACAGCAGGTCCGCCACTCTGCTGCCGTCTATGTGCGGCTGCGCCGCAAACAGCGAGCGGACCTGCTGCATCTCGACTTCGCTCGTGTCGTATCGCACCTGTAGGAAAAGACACAACGACACATGTGAGTGAGGGCCAGAAGGCAAGGGTGACTGCAGCGAGGTTGGCAGCAGCACCGCACAGGTAGCGGCCATGTAGCGGCAACAACTTTGCAACTTGCGGCGGCAGCCGTAGCCATCAGCAGTGAGCAAGCTGGGGCGCGGCTAGCAGCGGCACACAGGCTAGCAGCCACGACAATGCCAGCAGACGCAGCAACCCGGGCAGAGTGCTGCCCTAGGCAGGCCCACCCCCGCACCTCTTGAGCCAGCACATACTTGAGCCGAAGTTCATCCGCATGCATGCGCCTGCAGGGGCAGAAACACAGAGTGCCAGCGAGTGACAAGTCCCACTTCGTCTAGCCTGGGAGCGGGGCACACCGCTTGCCATGCCTGGTGCAGCTGCGGGTGCAGCAGCCCACCGACAGGCATGCCGCTGCGATCACAACATGCCCAGCCGCTGGTGACCTGACCGTGCGTCTCCCCCTCACCAGATGGCCTCCAGGCCCTCCAGGCACTGGTTGATGGAGGGCACAGGGCCCGCGACCACAGCGCACACAGCGGGCGTCAGGCTGCGGTCCTGGCGCACAAAGCGCTGGGCCTGCTGCGCTTGGCGCTCCATGCCGTCAACCGCCGTCTGATGCGGTTTGATTGGGCAGGGAGGGAGCAGGAACGCAGTCAGTCTAACAGCCAGGACAGCACGCAAGAGAGCCCAGCAGCCCTCAAACTACTTGAGAACGGCAGGCCACCAGACCGTCCACTGCTACACTGCGCAGCCGCTGCACTCAACGCAGCGCCTGCACCCAGTTGCACCCCCCCGCTCTGCCACCGTGCACATGCTTGCAAGCCCCGGCTATCGTTGCATGAGCCCACCTGCATGTCTCCAAGGTAGCCCTGCAGCTGCATGATCAGTTCATCCAGAGCAGCCAGCTGCTTCGCAAGCAGCCGCTCCTTCAAATGCGGGTGCCCCGGCAGGGCCGCCAGGGCGCCGTAGGCACCGCCGTCCTCCAGAGCCGGCAGGCGGGACAGCACATTCGCGATTGTGCCCAGCAGGGACAGCGCCTGCTCCTGCTAGAAGGGGGTTGAAATGGGCAGCAGGCGGCGGGATTCGAGGCGGCGGCGGCGGCAGCTGCGGCGGCGGCGGTGGCAAGCATGCACGCCGATCTCAAGCGCATCGCAGCTCTGACCGTCCCCTGTACCTGTAGCGTCGCCCAACGCTTCACTTCCGCCTCTGTTCGCGAGTACAGCTGCCGCAGCTTCTCCAGCGTCGCGCCGGACGCCATGGTGGCCACCTTAACTGATAGCTGATAGTTGAGGCCTGTTGGAGTGTGAGAAGCTGCAGGGATGGCGAGCGCCGCCACTCAATGGCTGCCGCTGCCGCCGCCGCCCTGTGCGGCGTGCGCGGAATGGCGGTGGCCAGGGTTGTGTGAGCCGACCGTGCCACCCACCACCCACCCGCAGTCAATACAAAGGACGTGCAGGTAGCTGTGCAGACCATGAGCAACGCCTTGGCGTCAGCAGCCTCGCATACCGTGTGCAGCAGCCTGGTCGGCCACATGGATTCCATGAATGGCAACAGTGCCGTGCAGCCAGCCAGCCACTGCCATTGAACCATAGCCTTTGTAGATCATTCTTGATGCCTCATTAGCACCCATGAATGGCAAACACCGGATGAGACAAGCCCCACACAAGCCCTCGGCCGTGCGACATGGCGGTGCCGCCGCTCGCCCGCGTGGCGCTCTGAACCCGGCGGCGCTGGCCCTGTCGGGCACTCTAACGGCATCTATATCGCAGACGCACCATTCGATTGCGCGATTGGCCCGCTGCAAGCTTGGCTCGAGGGATGGTGTTCAGCTCTGCAGGTGCGCGAGTGTTCTGAGTGCCGCTACCTCATTGATGGTATGTGGGCGCCGTTAGGATGTGTTAGAGCCGGTCGGGAGGCCGCCTCGAAAGCCTGTAGCGAACGCGGTACCCTCTAGCTTGCTCGGCGCACGGCTCACCAGCTCCCCATACCTTGATCATGCACATCGCCGCTTTCCAATTGCAGCGCGGCTACTGCTGCTGGCGGCCCTGGCCGCGGCCGCCGCTGGCGGTGCCGCCGCTCAACCGGCTGCCGAGGCCTCGTGCCCCGCCTTGGCCGACACCCCTTTGGACCCAAACGTGAGCAGCTGGACCTTCACGCTCTACGTGCCGCCCGCGCTGGTGCCTGCGCTGCTGGACCCTTCCTCCCCCAGCGCTGCTGCTTCGGAACAGGCGCTGGATGCCGCTTTCACCGGCGGCGCCATCACACCCAACTTGTGAGCGGGGCTAGGGTTGATGGGGTCTGGCTGGGCACGAGTGAGGGGCAGGGCACAGCACCAGCAGGACAAGATTGCCAGATTCAAGGATGTTTCAGTTGCGAAATCCCTGGCGGCTGAGAGGTGCGTTAGGCTGGCTCTGCTGCACTGCCGGCCGGCCCTCCGAAAACCGCCCGTACAACAGCCCTGCATGGCTTGCAACTGGTGGCCTGGCCTCCAGACTCTCCGAAGCCCCGAAGTGAGCCCCAAGATGCACTGCGCTGGCGACCACTTCACCCGTTTCACTGCCCAAACCCTGCCCACCCACCCCACCCGCGCGCAGCACCGCCTGGTTTGGAGCGGTGGGCGTCTTTGAGCAGGCCTGGATTCTGGGGGAGGAGCCAAGCCCCGGCAAGCCGCTGGTCCCCAACAGCATCCGCATCCGGTGAGCTGATTTTGCCGGGCATGTGGTTGCATCTCGCGTTTTGGAAAGAATTGATCTGCATGCAGCCGCTGGTGCTTCACACCCGCATCTGCTGCACTCCCTGACCTATCGCTCTGTTCTACTGCGCTTATGCGGTGTGTGCGACCGCACATGAACCACGCAACACTGTCCGAAAACTTGCACCATCATTGCAGGACCATGAACATCACGGGGCCGTTCTTCAACCCACAAGCCATCCCGCAAATGGGGGGCGGCGGTTCCTCGAGCGGCGGTCCACTGCCCATGGGTCCCACGGTGCAGGCAAGTGCTGGAGGTGCATGGCTGCCGCCATGGGTGACCGGGTGTGCTTGGCAAGGGGGCTGCATAGCGAGCCAAGTGCAAAGAAGCCATGCAAGTTGGCCAAATTCGGACGTTTATAGCTCTTCTCCTGCACAGATCTATGATCCACGGGAGGGTCTCTACAGCCAGATGACACCTGCCGCTGGAACTTCAACTGCTCTGCCAAATTTGGTACGCTCTTTCATCTCTCCAACACAGATTTACGACCCCCGAAAGGGGCTGTACGACCAGATGGCACACGCCGCCGGCGACTGGAGCTCCTGGAGCCCCGAGGATGGGGAGCTGATGGAGACGCAGGGTGCGCTGCTGTTGCTTCCTTGCTCTGGTGGTGGAAGAATGCATGCGCAGGCTGGTGGCCTGGGGGCTGCCACTGCCTCTTGCCAGCGGGGCATCTGCAATCTCACAGAATGGCAGCCTTCTCCATGCCACGCTCGTTATGCTCGCAGCAGTGTGGTTCAACATGACAGCCACACCGATCAGCATGGTCTGCTATCAAGCCATTCCTGGTCTCATTGGTCTGCCCTCCACTCTCACCTGCGCTCTTGCCTGTCCCTGTGTGGTGCAGTCATTTGGTGCGACAAGAACGGCACCCTGATCAGCCTGATGAGCAACAGCACGGAGCCGGTCGTGACACTGGGAGGTGCGCGCACTGCTTTGCCTGGTTGCAAGTATGCAGTGCTGGGCAGAAGGTGCCTGGCTGCAGCTCGGTCTGCTCGCCATACGACATATCCACCTGGCTGCCCTTCCTATTTGCCTGCTGCTCGCTGGGTCATGCCGCCTTGTTCAGCCGTATGTCCGCATGCGACCCTCTTACCGCAGACATCGGGCTGCTGTCTGTGGCCATGCGCCCCGTGCTCATGCTGCTGGGGGCCACCAATAGTTCGGATCTGGACAACCCAATTGAGTATGAAGCCAACTGGGTGCGCCGCACCTACTGGCCCCTGGAGGTGAGCGTGATTTATTGTTTCACCATATTGTCGCATAGTTAACCCACTTGACCCGTGCTAGTCAGGTGGGTGCGCCGCACCTACTGGCCCCTGGAGGTGAGCGGCCTGCATTGATTGCCAGGTTGTTTATGTGCCATAGATGGCCTGCTGGTTCATTCCTATGCTAGCCAGCCGGGTGCGCTTCACCAAACAGCCCCAGAACTCACCAAGTGGATGTGTGCTTGCTTGCACTCTGCACTTCAGTCTTGCCCTGTCGCTTGCCGCCACCCGCTGCTGCTTTGCCGCCAGCAGCTGCTCGCGTTGTGGAGCGCTAGAGGGCATGGTCTCCTAGTTTTCATTGCTGTCCCACTAATTGTGTTTGCAGTACAAGGGCGAGCCGACGGGCCGGTACCTCATCCTGAACGTGGACTTTAAGTCCCAGGAGGACGCCATTGCAGGTACGAATGATTCTCATCGACTTGCGTGGTTGCTAGCCACCTCAACAGACGCGGTTGCTGCCGCTGCATGGGCTGCAAACAGTGGCCAAGGCTCTCTGGTCGGGCACTCCTTGCTGCTGCCGCCCAGCAGCGAGTGGCATCAGCGCAGATTGCCGCTTGCAGAACTGCCACAGTGACTGCCGCTTTCTGCCCCCGCCCTGCCCAAGCCCTCCTCACTTGTGATTTTCCCGCCCACGTTCACTTCGCTCCCGCAGGCACCAACCCCGGCAAAGCCGAGCTGATCATGCTGGCGTACCCGCCCCTGCCCGATGACGAGTGAGTAATCCAGCCGTGCAAACCTGCACGTCAACATGGCTTGTGGTGGTGTGGCATGCCAGCGGATCGCGGAAGAACGCATGGCCATCAGCCGTCACTTGGCCCATGCCAGAGCAACGTCCCGCAATCATAGCTGCAGCGTGTTGCATCCTCAACGTGCTTTGCACTGTGCATGCTTGTTATGGAGCCGTTGAGCACCTGCTGTTGGTTGGATCATCGCATGCCCCACCTTCTTTTGCTCTCGCAGGTATGTGGAGGAGCTCCGCGGCTTTGCCGTCTCTCTGCAGGCCGCATTGGACGCAGCTGGCGGCAGCAGCTGAGACGTGTTGGCTGATGTGCCTCTGGACGCAGCAGGCGGCAGCAGCTGAGACGCCGCAGGGCTGATCCGTCACTGCGGAACAGCAAGCACGCAGGGCAGCTGCTCGGCAAGGCTGTTGTGAGCGTGCAGCTTGCGGGGTTCGCATGTTGTTGCTGGCATGAAGCAGCGCGTGCCAATCGCATTGCTGCCCTTATGCGATCGCTTTTACTCACTGTTATTTATGTACATCATCAAACTTGATCCCCTTGATTGTGAATTTTGCAAAGACCGCTTTGCCATGTTGAACAACTGTGGTGTATAAATCAAGCCCACCAAAGAGCGGATGCGAATGCCACACGAGCATAGCTTACAGTTGGTGTTTTCTGATGAATGTGACTCATATTAATGTCTAGATTGCAAGCTAGTTTATGTCTAGCTTGCAAGCTGTTTTATAAAATGGCGGCAGGGGCCCTAAAATGTTCATGCAAGGCGAGCGGAAGGTGGCAGGCGGCGGCGGCAGGCAGCCCAGACCTGGTGGAGCGCCAGTGCGCCCCTCTCACTCGGCGATCACTCGGGCCATGTCCAACACGATCGGACGCGGAAGTGGTGGGCAGCAGCTCGCCACAGCTTCCCGCCAACACCCCCACGCGTGGACGGACCCGTGCTTTTAAGGGCCCGTTGGCTGCGCAGCCCTCATCCCATTTCCAACCATCAGCTTCCAAACCTACATCGCTCACCTCCCCACACACCAACCATGCGCGCCGCCGCCCTGCTCCTCCTCGGCCTGCTGCTGGGCGCCGCATCCCTGGACGGCGCCTGCGCGCGCGCCCTCAAGGCCCGCGCCCTGAAGCAGGACGGGCCCGTGCTCTGCATCTACTGCGACGGGCACCGCAACCGCAAGACGTACGCGCTGGGCTACAGCGCCACCTGCTCATGGCGCGGCCGCCAAGTGGCACTGGAGGTCCTCGACATGGACGAGTGCCCCTACCAGATCGGAGACTTCACCTACGTTACTGCCAGCTACTACCTGGGCGGCGCCGGCTGCCCCTACTCTGACGCCGTGATCGAGTGCTGAGCGGCGGCATACGGCATTTGTGTACTGCAGCCCACAGTGTCATGCATCATACCTCACCCGTCAAACATCGCCGATGTGTGCCAGCCTCTTGCCCTGCTTATTTCATGATCCACTGCGCACTGCACCACCATTCACTGCTTCGCTGTCAGTTTGTAACGCGCCGCACCGACATAAGTTGCAAAGAGGCATTACGGTGGGCAGCCTGCTTTGCTCAGTGGTGTTCGGCTTCGGGTATGAATGTGTGTGGTGGGAGGCACACTGTGTTGATTGATACTGGAAGGCTTCCCCTCACGGGTTGAGTGCAGCAATATGTGCAATGGCTTAGTAAATGCTGAAAGAGGAAGAATCAGGGCATACACATGAAATGCGGAGGAGTGGCAGGGTGGTAGCAAAGTGGTAGCAGGGAGGTGTCAGGGCGGTGAACGTAGCAAGAAATTTGGGCCTGTGCGTCGGACAGTCGGTCAAATCAACGGCCCACGGGCGGTCACCAGCAGCAGCATAAAGTTGAGCAGCGTGCTCATCATGCTGGCTCCGTGCCATGGCCAAGGCCAGGCAGCAGCACCAGCAGCGCTCAGTAGCCGAACGCGGCCATCCGCAGGCAGCGCGCCACCCTGTCGTGCCCCTTAAGCGTCAGGTGCAGGCCGTCATTGAACAGGCTGGCATCGCTAGGGTTCATCCCTTTGCCGCAGCCCACGTATGTGGCCCCCTGGCGAGCCGCCAGCTGGCTGTACAGGATGTTGTGGGCCGCCAGCTCAGCGGGTGGTACCGCCAGCGTGGGCAGCATGCCGATGATTAGCAGCCTGCGGCAGCACGGGAGGTGAGGCACAGGCGTGAGGCGGCGGCTGCGCAAAACAGCTCAAGCAGTGTGCACTGCTGGTGCTGGTGCTGCTCTGCTACATGACACTCCTGGCTGCAAAGTCACGCTCTTGCCAGCACAAGTGCGGTGTGATCCGGCCAGTCTGCAACACAAAGCCATCCAACAATCTGTCATCCCACCAGTTGGCCATGCACAGCCAGCATTAAATCACCCAGCCAGCCAGCCTCCAGCCCACCTGGAGGTCGGGAAGGCGGCTCGCGTCCATCCCAGCAGGGCCTCGAGGGGATACTGCGGCGGGCCCAACTTCTTGTACACGTTGTTGATCCTGCGCCAGCAAGCAAGAGAGCCGGCGGCCAAACAGGTTCAAGGAGTTTCACAACCTGCTGCTGGTGTGGCAGGCTGCCTGACTGATGGCAATGCTCGGTCGTACTAAGCAAGCACTGCAACCCCATGGCTCACCCGATGAGGAAGGCAATGACCTTGGGCGCCTGCGCCGGCCGCTCGCCGCCCTGCACGATGCGCCACGCCAGCCATTCCACCGTGCAGCCGTTCATGCCCAGGGGCAGGGTGCGGCGCCCCGCAAACAGGCGCTGCCACTGCGCCGCCATTGCTGCGTTGCCCTGGGACTTGAGATTGAGCGTGGTCAGGCTGTCGCCTGCGGGAAGGGGGGAGATGAGCGGAGCAGCAGGGATGAGCGGCAGGGAGGTGCCAGCTGCGCAGCACGCCAAGGCATCTTGCAGGAAGTTTTCAGCGCAAGCAGCAGAAAAAGTAGGCCTGCCCTCCCTTACTTGCAGAAGCAGCAGTTTCAGGCCCAGCAGTAATAATGGTGCAGGCACAGCCCATAACAGCCGGCCAACCAAGGGCGCACCATAGAGCACCAAGTCCAGCGGAGCCGCCTCCTTGTTGGCCGCTTTCATTGCCTCAGCGCATCTCTTCTGCTGCGAGCGCCAGCTGTCGCGTGCAGAGCTGTCCAGCGGCCGCAGCCACGAGGCGTTGACGGGCGGCAGCTGCGGGGCCGAGGCGGCAGCAACCAGCGGGGCGTGTTGCAGCAGACCGCGCGCCGGCGGTTGCACCACCCTGCGGGGCATGAGGATGCGGCGAAAGAGAATGGAGAGGTGCTACCAGCATTTAATATGCGCTTGGACTTGGCCTCAGAGAGCTAATGCAGGCCTGTGGGCAAGAGGGCCTGGCGGCAGCAGCAGGGGCGGCGCCCCCGCCGGCTGGAGGCGCAGTAGTACAGCATGCAGATGCCGCCTCGATAGCTTCAATTTGCGACGGACAGCTCATCGGTGCGCACGCGCGGCGCAGTAGGGCCCAGGTGCCGGCGCCGCACTTCGCCACCCCGAGTAGCCACTCTGCCCTCCCCCAAACACTCCTTACCCAGCTGCCTCGGCCGACAAGCTGCATATGAGCAGCGCGGCAGCAGCGATGGCGGCCCGCATTGGCCGAGGTGCCTGCGCGCTCCGCTTCCCTGCCTCCAGCTCGCCCTATGAGCCTCACACGCGCTCGAAGGAGGTAGAGAATGCTGGAGATGCTACGCGCCGGTGGTGCCTCGGCTGCCAGTGCTTCAGCCAGGGTGCCCGAGCGGCCGCCCAGCACGCCGAGCAGGCTGCTCCTGCGGGGCTTTCTTTTATCCGAGCGGCACACTGCAGCACTTCAACCGCGCTTCTGTGAGCCTTACAGGCACACTCGGACCTATACACAGCATAAGCACAGCCTCGAGTCAAGGCGCTTGCAGCAGGGCCAGACCGGCAGGGGCGGGCGAGGCCTCTGGTCTCCTTTGCCCTGCCCTGGCCCACAAAACTCAATGCAGCAGGCAAGCATGCAGAGGTGAAGGGTACAGAACAAAGCAGGAAAGCTGTGAACAGGAAGTATACAACCATGCAAAACTTGACTTGATCTGAATCAGCGCTTTGACAGCCCGCACGGTAGGGCCAACTTGCAGCAGGCGGCGGTGCGCCAGCTGCTGCCGCTGCCGACTCTCCGGCGCCACGCCGAGCTTGCAGCCCTCACTCCTTGACGGCGCGTGCCACAGCGTCGCTGCGAGTGTTACGAACAAACAAAAGGGTTCCTCAAATGCCTGGATGGACGCTTCTACGGGCTGAGTTGGCCGAGCACTACAAGATGCCACTATTCCATGCTGCTCTGCTGTAGCCAACCAGCGCTAGTTATTGCAGGCCAGGCATGCACACACACATGCATACACGTTTGGCTCAGAGCTCGGCAACAAATGGCGGCTGCACCTGAGCAGCGCAATCGACACGTCCTTCGGCCACAGCCTGGCAAAATGTATAAGCAGAGATAAACCGTAATGCACCTGAGCAGCGCGATTGACACGTCCTTTGGCCACAGCCTGGAGAACTCGCCGTTGGGTGCCACCAGGTAGACTGCAGAATGGAAGGGGAGCAGCAGCAGGAAAGAACAGGTTCTGAAGTTAAAGCTTGGAGGAGAGCCTGGCAGGCTGCAGGGGTGCAGCAGCAAGTGTTGGGGGCCATCAGGTAGACTGCAGGGGGAGGGGGAGGAGCACAAAACCATAAGCGGTTGCGGGCTGAACGGGGCAGGCTGAGGGGCGGAGGGCCACCAGGTAAACTGCAGGGGAGGGGAGGAGCAGAAGGCTGCACCATTAACTGGCTGTGATGCCAACAGGAGGGGCAGCGAGGCACCACAGGAAAACCTGCATGGACTGTGCAGGCAGGGGAGGAGCAGAGGGAGGCAGCTGTGGACTCTGAAGGAGGGCAGGCTGCAAGGGTGGAGGGGGAGAGAGCCAGGCAGATGGAGCGGTGAGGGGGAGAAGCAGCATGTGCAAGTGACCTAGGCGAAAGGATCGCTGCCGAACCACACACTGCAGCTGGGTTCCTCTGAGGCTGCAACCGCCTCCGCGCCGATATTGACCACAAGTAGCTGGAACTCCATGCGGATGCTGGCAGTTTGCCAGCAGTGCTAGGGTTGCCTGAGCAAGAATGTGCGCAGGCACCTATCAAGCGACTGGCAGAGGATCAGGCGAGACGCTCCGGCAGCGGCAGCAGCCAGCCATTTGGAAGCGGGGCTTGCATCGAGACGGGCGTTGCTTGCACGGGCAATGGCCTGTTTCGATGCAAAGCCGCTACCGCCTCTGTAAGCCGGCTGTTGCAGTCCGGAGCACTTGAAGGCCCCATGCACGCTGGGTGCGCCCCGTGCACAGTCCAGCTGGGAGCACCAACGTGTTTATAATGAGGAAACCGTGTTGAGCGTCTTGCACTTGGCCAGGCGGCCGAGGTGCTCACAGCAGACGTCACAGGGAGCAAGCAGGGCTCCGGACCAATATTAAATAACGAGTCATAGATACAATGCGTCATAACTGCAAATGAGCAGCGCTCACCAAAGCTGCTGACGTAGGATGCATCCATGGTTTCGTCGCCGTGCTGCAGGGAGGGAAGCCAGGCAGTGTCTTTGTAACTGCGCATATTGCGGCCATTGCAGCTGCGCTGATTCCTGCTCCGCTGATTCAGTTCTTTCTTTGCAACCTCCGAAAGCTGCAACAGCCCCCGCCCTGCTCGCCTTGTACTTTTCGTCGCCCTTCACTGAGGCCAGCACCTGCGCCTTCTCCTGGCTCTTGAACAGGTGCGCGCACTCCATCACCTGCCGAGCAAGATGGATTGTCGGTGGAAACTAAGGTGCAGTGCTGATGTCATTCAATCAAGCCTTGAACAGGTGCGCGCACTCCATCACTCGCCGCACGTTCCATCCTCACCCCATCGGCGTCCCCGGTCAGCGCAACCAGGCCCGGGTGCCCGCAGGCCCCCGCCACTCGCTTCAGATCTTCCACCTTGTCGCGGCGCGGGTCGGTGCTGCAGGGCCAGGAATGTAAGAATGGAATACAGAGCTGAGTAGTTTGTGCAGGTAGGCGCGCCACGCGCTTTAGATCCTCCATCTTGTCGCGCCGGGGGTCGGTGCTGCGATGGAACCAAGGTTGAATGCGTCACGTGCACGACGGGTAGCGGCGGCACGACGCAGGTTACTGATGCCTGCCACTCCACCAAGCACCTCGTGCCAGCATGCCTTGGCAACGTTTTAACGGCCCTTGGGCTGTGTTGGACCCAGCCGCACGGCTACCCACCACCAAGTACAGTAAGCAGACAGCCACCTGAGGAACACAGGTGTGATGGTTGCGCCGGAGCGCTGCTGTGCGGCCTCAGCGGCCCTGCAGGAAACCGGCAGTTGCAAGTGCGGCGGTGGCGGTGGACGCCCGAGCAGAAGGAAGTGCGGCATGGCAGCTTCCGGCAGCTGTTTTAATCAGACGCAGCTGGCAAAAGCACGCTATTAGCCGACAGGTAGTACATGGGGCATACATTGCCACCCGCTGAAAGTCGCAAGGCTCAGCACCCAACAAAAGCGCACCGGCAGATGGCGTTGATGCCGCGCACATCGGCGTCGTTGTGCAGGGAGCCGGTATCCAGCAGCACCCAGCTGCATGGGGTTTGTTTTGGAAGTGGGGCAACATGCAGTTGCTTTCAGCATTGTGTGTGAGCGCAGCTGGAAGAGCATAGGGAGCCGGTGTCCAGCAACACCCAGGTGCATGAGAGAAGTTGGAATGCATGCATGACGTGAGGGGCAGGCAGGCGAGGGCACGCGGCGCACAAGCATTTGCCTGGGCAGTGGCAAGCCACCCACCGGCCCGCCAGCTGCTTGGCGGTGAACTCACGCCCGTTCTGGTCGACCATGCTGCAATTGAATAGTAGGGCGAGAGCAGCGACATTGCATTTCGGAGATGGCAGCTTTACGCGACGTTGAGTTGAGCCGGGCAGCGCTTGATGGACTGCGCCGTGCTGATCCGCTAAACAGCGGTGCAGGCACGCTCCCTGCATGATGCTGCCATCATTTGTTCGCTGCGGCTAGGCGACCATGGCCAGCTGCGTGGACACAGCCTGCACAGCTGGCCCAGGCATGGAGGGGCGGTGCATGATGCCATTCATGCATGTGCAGACTTGCCGTAATCACTAACTACGCAGGGCGCACCTGAGCGAGGAGATGGAGGGGCGGTGCATGATAGAGCGGGCCAGCGGCTTGTCCAGCTCCTTGGCCACCTGGAAGTACTCATAGCTGCAAAGTAAAGGAAAGAGGGCATGGAAACACAATCGACCGCTTATAACGGGGGAGAAAAAGTGCCGCTCCTTGGCCACCTGCAGGTACTCGTAGCTGCAGCGGAAGAGGAGATAAACATCTGCACTAACCACAGGCACCAAGTAAGCGAAGCTCCATCAAGGCTTGGCCACCTGGAGGTACTCTTAGCTGCAAGCAGATCAAACAGCAAGCATGCTGAGTGCGCACTCAGTGCACATCAGGAAGCATTGCAGTTGGTTGGGCTGTAAGCTGGCTTTGGCAGCACAGCGCGGCAGGTCTGTCGTGTGAAGCACCGTGCAAGGAGGTGCCGGCTGCCAGTGGCAGCCAGGACTGTGCTGGCAGGACGGCACATCTGCAGGTCAGGTGCAGCCACTCACGTATACGCGCCCAAGCCAACCGCCAGCGCTGCGAGGGGCAAGCAGGGGCACAGAGGCATGGACGCGTCAGTTCTATTGCTCAGGAAGACGCAGTGCCATGCAGGCACGCATGCAGGCAGCCGCCTGTCCAGCAGCAGCCCTTCTTCCATGCGGCCAAGCAGCCAGGTGCACATGGCCGCCCTGCAGAGCTGCCTGCCGCCCAGCGAGTGCGAACGAAGCGCACCGGTGCCGATGACATAGCTGTAGGGCACCTCCACTCCCATGATCTGTAGCAGTCAAGTTGGGGTGGAACCTGGGGCTGCCTAAGTCATGGAAGGCGGCTTGTTGGCAGCATGGAGGCAGTGGCATGCACACGGTGCGAGCGAAGCACAGGCGGGGAAGCTGGGCAGGCACCCAGCCAGCCCTCCCGCCCTGCCGCCCTCCCCGCCAGCCCTGCAAGCTGCATCGCTCTACCACTTTGGTCTGCAGCAATCAGCAGCAAACGAATCTTTGCAGACAAGCCAGCAACAATTCACAGAAAATCAGACCTTCATCATCGTTCCGCTGGCAGCGGCGCCGGCGGCGGCCGCCGCCGTCACCGCCTGGCGCGCCTGCCCCTGCACCGTGTGCGGCGGGCGGGAGGGGCTTTTATTCAAGTGAAGACGCTAATCAATGCTGCTTTTGCGAACGCTGCTGGCACGTGGTTTGGCCAGGGTGCAGCACCAAACAGGTGGCGTGAGCGCCGACCAGCCTTCGCCGCCGACCCAGCCCTTGGACGCGCTGCCTTGTTCTGCCCGTGCTCCACCACGTGTCCTCTTACCCCTGCGGCTGCTGGCAGCGAGGAGGGCGAGCGCTGGGTGAAGGAGACGGCCGCCCGGCGGCACAGGCTCGCCACGCTCCTGGCCCGCATCGACATTGTGTACTGTGGAGGGGTGGCGGCGGTGTGGGCTGGGGCAGAGGAAGAATGCAGCCTGGGTGGGGTCTGGCCTCTCATGCACCAGCTGCTCGAACCCTAGTTTCGCTACTGGTCTCGGATTGTGTCGTGCTCCATCCCTACGATGCAGCGCCTGGCTGGAGGCGCAGTGACAGTGGCGGGGAGGGCAGCAGTGGGAAGCAGGGCGGCACTTGCTCAAGGCGCCTGCCGCCGCCTAACGTATCGCCCGTCCGTCACTCCAGCATCACCTAACAGCCAAGGAGTCGTCAAGTTTGGAGGCATGGTGAGTGGCGAGCCTTGGAAAGCGGCGCCCGGCGGCGACACCCGTGCCGCCTGCCTGCTGCCGCTGATCAAGCCTGCCAATCGCCCGAAGCATCAGATGCACAGTGTTGTCAAGTGGCATAACGCATGCACAGCATGGTCGTTCCCTTGGAATCTACAGGAGCTGACACGCGGCAACCTGCTGGGCTTGGCGATGGGTGCCGCCTGCACCGTGTGGCTCTACGATCTGCTGTATGAGGAGCGGGAGGCGCAGCAGGTGGGAGCAACCCTGCCTCCGGAAAGTGTGGCTCTGCACCGTGCGAGGAGGGGGAGGTGGAGCAGAAGAGGCAGCAACACCCCTCTGCTCCTTTCCTGTCAGGTTGCCAAGGAACTGAAGCGACGGCGGCAGGCGGAGGGCGAGCCGCGGCGCATACCCGACGTGTGAGCAGGCCTTGCTGCCAAGCAACTGAGCTCCAGCCCAGCTGCAGGCAGGCAGCTTGATGCGCAGCAGCACTGCCACGCCTTTGCTGTGACGCATCTGCTAGGCCGCTTGACAGCACCTTGTATGACTGCTTGCACTGCTGCAACGCTTGAAGGGTCGGGGCAATTACAACGGCGGCAGGGCCCGCCACTGGGACCGCTCTCTGTCTCCTGGGACAGCAGCGGTCATACAAGGGAGCTGCAATGCCATTGGCCGCAATGCTCTCGTTGATAGCTGGAGGATGAGGAAAAGCAAAGCATGGTGGCGGCGGCTGCTGCTTGGGCAGCGGCGGCGGCAATGGCGGTGGCAGCGATGGCAGGGCCCGGTGCTTATGCACATGCTTGCACGAGTGCAGATTCGCTGCAGGTTGCCCTCAGCTGCCTAGAACCAGACTTGCACGGGCGGCTGGCGCATTCCAGAGTCAGGCCTCAAGAGCCCTGCATGCGATCGCCTTGCACTGTTCACCAGGAGCTAAGGAAGATATGATGCGTTCATATCTTCCTTAGGGTCCATATCTTCATAAGGCCCACAGCCAAGCCCATCCGTGCTGGCCTGCGCTGGACAACTTTCGTCGAGCACCGCAGAAGCGCCGGCGAGCCGCTGCCGCTGTCACGGTGGGATCCAGGGTGTCAATGGCGCGATGACAGGGGGCGGCATGGTGAGCAGGCGCGTCTGCAAGCTGGCGGGGGATGCCGGCGGCTGCCACCGCCCGCCATGACGCCACCACCCTCCCTGGCACCAGAGCCACAGCTGCACAGGCATGTCAGGACCACCAAGTCTTCCCAAAATCTTCCAGCGTTGGTTTGCAGTAGAGAGACGGCTTGGCACCGCCTGCTGGGTGCCAGTTTTGAGCCGCCGCTTGGCGGGTTTGAGCGGCGGCGAGCTGCCCGCACCTTCCACCCCAGATCTGCATCAATCATCTCGCAATGATGCAGCCCCTCAGCCCTCCCTGATACGTCATCTACACGAAAGTGTGGCCTTGAGCGCAATGGCATGCGTTGCAGGCTCCCTGATGCCAGGCGTGCACGGCTTGAGCCCACCGCTGCCGGTGCCAAATGCCGCACATGCATGCGCTCTGCTGCATGCCGATGCACAGCGCCAGCAGCCCAGTCGGGGTGCTGGCGCTCCCGCCTGCACGCCTGCGTACTGTTCACTTTGTTTGGTGCAGGCCGTTCGTGCATGGCTCAGCTGTGATCAGCAAGGACCAGACGTTTTGACGCTGACTCAGCGCACGCTAGATTGGTGACGGCTGGAGAGCGGCCACGCAAGTGGGACTGCAGCACCCCATGCCGCCTGCCTCCTGTGTCGCCATGCTGCCATGAGGCCCTCCAGAAACAAGTCCTGCAGCGCTGGGACGTAGAGCTGCACAGCGGGGGGTAAGAAGCGTGTCCCACAAGTGCCTGCTCGTGTAGAATCCCGGGACCGTCCTGCGACCATTCCCCCGCTGGCTCAAACACAGGTTTAGGGTGCGATTGGTTCCACCCGTCGCTGTGGCACCGCGTCCCTCCCCTTTAGACTCACTGTTAGGCGGCCAAACCGAAGCTGAGCCGACCTGGCTGGTGAGCGGGGGCCCATGGGCCTGTGGGTCCACCCCACGCGGTGCCGCCAGCCCGACCCGCCGGCCTGCAGGGAAAGCTGGGCGGGGTTGTCCCAGCTCGCTCGTTCTCAGTTAAATGCACCCTGTAGTCGCCCAATTCGCAGTGGAACCCGGGCAGACTGCGACCAGGGGCCCAGTCCTCTACTGCCCCCCAGCCGGTCGCCACCCCGCGGGTGCCGCCGCATGCGCCTGCACCTCTGTCTCCTGGCCGTTCGCAGGGCGCCGGCCCGCCTCCACCGGCTTAGTTGACACTGCCAAGCCCATTTGCGGGCAGTACATGGGGCGCGAGCGGCGCTATGCGTAGGAGGCGCTTTGAAGCGAACATCCCCGTCCCCCTGCTTTTGGTCTGGCTGGTTCTATGCTCTGTTGGTGAGTTAGGCAGCTCAATACCGCGCGGCAGGGGCCTGTCCAGCGCAGGGCCACCGCCACCCGGCGCAAGCTTGCAAGCGCCTGAGCCTCCAGACCAGGCCGCTGCGCCCCAGGCTTTGGGCCGCCTACCCAGGCGAAATGCTACCGGGAGGGCGGAGGAGGGCACAGCCGGCATGCCGTATCCACCTGCCCCTGCCCCTGCCCCGCCGCCGCCGCCGCCGCCCTGGTGCAGGTCCGACCGTGAGCTTGGTGGGCAAGACTGAGGGCGATGTTGCAGGTATGTAGCAGCGACGCGTGATTGATTTCCAGCCGCCATCTGCTGTCTAGCTGGGGCCGCTGCTTGCTGCTGGCAGGCAGCGCAATTTACATTGTGCGCTCGTTGGTTGTCCCGGCGACGGTATCTCATCTTCCGACCCCTCTCATCTCCACCCCACGCTCCCACCCCCTTGCTACGCTGGCTGTGCAGGGCCGTCCTCACTCCTCCTTGAGAATGAACTAACGGCTGGTCTGACAGGCAATGCAGCGGCAGCTGCTCAGTGGAGCAATGGATCAGCCAGTACAGATGGCTCTGGATCAGCCACAGCAGATGCGGGGGACAAGCTGGACAGTATAGGTGCGTGCCAAGCTGTGCCCCTCGTTGTGTTGTAGCCAGCCGTTGGTTTCACTCAGCTGTGCGGCCTGCCTGGGGCGTGTGATTGCGTTGCACTACAGTTCCAGCCAGCCAGCCAGCCAGCCAGCCAGCCAGCCAGCAGCAAGCCCCTAAGGTGACATGGGTTTGGGCAGCCCATGGCCTCAAATTGACCCCGCCGGCAAGCCGCCTGTCAACCTTCTCCCTCACTTTGCTGCACAACCTGCTATTCTGCGTACAGTGGTGCATGGCATCCAGTTGTCGGCCTTTCGCCACCTGCTGCAAGGCAAGAAGACACCCAGGTGCGCTGCTGCACCAATGGAACCGAGGACTGCATGAATTGGACAGCGACCAACATACTCGTGCTTGTTGTGTGGTGCCTGTGACATGCGAACTGAGGAGAGCTGGCAAGCCCAGCCCTGAGACTGGTGTGCAGAGCCGCTGTGCTCCCTGGCTTGTGTTTACGGCAACTGGATGTTCGAACTGACTGCACATTTTGTTCCTCGTTTCCCTGCCCAGTCCACCGCCGCCACCACCGCCACCCAGGTGCGTACTCTCCGTCCAGCTGGTGCTGCGATGCTTCGCATGCGTATGTGGGCGTACTCTAAATGCTATGTTTGTAGCTGCAGAATGCGTTGGTTGATGGGGACACCCGTGTGCCCTCCTGATACTCGCGTGCAGCCCGTCGCCGCCACCGCCGCCGCCACCGCCAAGCCCGAATCCACCGCCACCACCCAGCCCAAAGCCGCCACCACCACCGAGCCCCCACCCCCCTCCCCCACCCAGCCCAAATCCACCACCGCC
>VFQQ010001347.1_pt1 | contig 35144 bp, 62 predicted proteins | sample 3512341 | NCBI WGS metagenome assembly VFQQ01 (sample SAMN10412373, study PRJNA504923) | tailings metagenome | isolation source: Relicate 2 Philex TSF1 revegetated site | place: Philippines: Tuba, Benguet | collected 2017-08-29 | reverse complement strand
ACCCTCAGAAAGACATGGTGCCTGCACCAGACCTGGTGGGTGGGCGCCTTGCTGCTGCGGCAGACGGACTGAATGCGCGTGCTTTGGTGCAACAAAGGCATGGTGTGCTGGTGCTGCAAGGAGTCTGCACTTGTGCTGTGCTGTGTGACGCCGCCACCCGCAGTGCAGCTGGGTCAGGGAACCACGTCCGCAGTGCAGCTGGCTCAGGGACCAACGTCCTTGATCCAACTGTGCCCGCCTTGCAGGACCGCCATGTGTTCTGCCGGGTGCTGGAGGACCGCGGCAACGTGACCGTGGATGAGGAGGGGTGAGCAGCATTATTTTAGTGCATGGGATTTGGAAGGGCAGCAGTGCTGGACAGCTAGCCTGCTACAGCTGCAAGTTGCTCAGCATCTCGCCTGCGCTTGCCTCCCACCCGTTACCTATCCTGCCCACCCACCATTGCCACCCCGCAGCAACGTGGCCGAGTTCAACCGCGGAGACCTGTTTGTGATCCGCTACCGAGCGGTGCAGCAGCTGCTGGCAGAAGGCGCGGTGGAGCTGGTGTGATTGGCGGGCCGGCGCCGCCCTGCCCCACGCTGCTGCAGGTGTGCAGACACCAATGCTGCTGCAGCTGGCTTGGTCAGTGCGGCCCCGTCCTCCTGTGATACACCAGCGATTGACCCTGACTGCATCACTGACTTGACCCCCGACGGTAACATGTAATCAACTCAACAACATGTAAAAGCAAGCTACGGCACCTCTGGGGCAGCAGCCTGCTACGCTGAGGCGGCAAGCGCAGCACCCTAGCCACAGCACGGCGGCCGGCCTGTCCGCTTCTCCCAATCAATCACTGCCTTCCTTGACGAGCATCAGAAGGTGCCCTCTGCTGCCCCTGCCGCCATTTCCGCTATCAGGTCCACGGTGGAGTTGGAGGAATAGATCTGCAGGGTTGCGGCAGGAAAGAAAACGGGGTGTGCAGTAGTTGCGGCAGTTGGGTGTTGTCATGCCAGCTCCTGCCTGCTGCCGACCTGGCACTGCAGAGCACAGGTGGGCCAGCAGCTGCCATGGCAAACGAGCAAGCCAGCTGTGTTGCCGGCTTCAATGGCTGCATCAAGCGGCACTGGAGCAGCGGCGCGCCTTGAGCGCGGTTGTGTTGTAGAGGTGCATGTGCAGCGCGGTGGCACGGGCGCGGCAGTCGTCGCCCACGTCCTTGCGCTCGAACCCCTCCTGTGGCATGGGAACATTGTGGGGTTGCTGGGTGGTAGTGGGATTGCACGCGGAGCAGCTGACGCTCGTGACATCCAACCGTGGGCTCCCAGAATGGGGCACTCTGCGCGACTCAGCTCACACATAACTCGGCTCACCATCATGACTTGCACTGCGTCCAGGAATTGGCGCTCGTCCGGCGGGTAGGGCTGCGTCCTGCACCCAGGATATGGAACGGGAAGGCAGCGCGCGCTCACTTGCAGCTGCCGCATCGGCCACCCTGCAGCTGTCTGCTGCAGCTGCGCCCAATGGAAGGTCAACAAGGCAGCGCCAGCAGGGGCACACCAACAGGCGGCCCACCCAACAGGCAGCCCACCTGTCGGGCGCAGGCGCTGGCATTGAGCCATCCAGGTACACAGAACCTCCGCCCCAGTCAGTTTGGTTCCACACACTCGCTGCCGAAAACAGCATTCCGGCTGCCACGCTGTCCGGCCCTGCGGACTGGCGGTCCTCATCCAGCGCTGAGGCCACCAGACTGAACAGCTGATTGCGCTTTGCTTCATGGTACGTCTTGCCCACAGCTGTCAGCAGCAACGGCTTGTCCAAAAGTGTCTGCAGATCAGGAGGGGGGAATGTGAAGCTGGGGAGTGGAGACACGGAAGGCAGGGAGGGAGCATGCCGAAAGAGTCGTGCACACGGCAGCCCAAGTGAGACACCGAGGCACCGGCGCTATGGTAGCTGGTGTTGCAAATGATCCGTAAGACAGCGATAACGCACACCTGTGTGTCGTTGAGGTGTACGGCCATCCAGCGTCCGAACCAAGGAAGGTGGCAGTCCCAGCCGCAGTTCTGCTGGGTGGCCTGGTCCTGCACGCCAATGCAAGTCGGCAGGAGGTGTCAGCGGCAGTGAGCCACCCGCATGCCTGCAGCTGCCTACCTGCCCAACGGCTGCAGCATGCGGCTGCCTACATGCGACGCACCAAGCCAGCCACCCCCATCCTATCCAAGAACGCTCGCATAGCCTGAGAACGCGTCCGACATCTGATACGCAGCATAATCCACAGCCGGCAGGGATGACAGCTGTCGGCAGTGTGAGTGGTGGAGGCAGAGAGGTCAGCAGGTGGGAAGCGGCAGGCCAACATCAGCGCTCGTAGCAGCTGGGCAATTGCTGTTGGCCGCTAGGCTTGTCGCTTTCAAGCTGGGAGCGCTTGCAGGCACTGAGACTCTGGATCAGGGCAGCTGCAGCGCTCCAACCTCATGCAGTGCACCCATGCACAAAACATATGCCATGACTGCCCCGCACCTGAATGAAGTCCGCTCCTTCGCACTCGGTGTCCAAGGCGGGGTTGTCCGCAGCCCGCTCCTCGGGGCTGGAATCACCAAACCTGCGGCATCGTTGGCGCAGCTGCAGGCGATGTGTGAAGGGGCACGTCATACCAGGCAGGGGCTGCCTGGAATGTGCACAATGTATGGATTGCTGGGATGGCCAGGCAGCACAGGCAAAAAGGTGGCCGCAGGCACTCCTGAACTGCGCACCATCCCAGCTGTGCAACCGACACCATGTGGTTGGGGTCGATGCATTTCAGAAAGGCAGTCATTTTGTCTGCCCATGCGGTAACCACTGTGCCCTTGGAGGCTCCAGGGCAGCCCGGGCAGCTGCAGAAGGGGACAGCAGGGCACCACACCTTGACTTTGCTCACTTGAGGCTGCAGATGCAAGCGGCAGTATGCACTCTGTAGCAGCATGCAATCCTAAGCAGTAGCATGCACGTTACAGCTGCAGAAGGCTGAGCTGGCATTTATCTCAGTCCACCCAGCAGTCCACCCACCGAGGGCTGTCAAGCAGCTCCCATGCAAAGATCGTGGGGTCGTCACGGTAGGCAACGCCGCTTCGGGAGTTGACTCTGCGCCGGTGTGCGCGGAAATATGCAGCCATATATGTGCAGACCAACCGGAGAAGGACCAGCGCAGCAAAAACGAAAGCAATTGAGGCACTGTGACAGCATTTCATTGCACCTGCAGAAACTTTGCAACCTGTAGTCGTCTCTGCAACCCCATGCGACGCACCGATGCACGATGGCGCAGAGGAAATTCTTGAAGAGCAGGCGGGCGCGCGGGTCGGTATAGAAATCCATGATAGTGGTGCCTGCACGCCAGGGCCGCCCGGCCAGAGGCGTAGTCGTTGCATGTTCCAGGTTTGGGCAGAGGGACGCAGCGCAAGGCCGTTTGCATGGACCGACTGCCCCAACGATGCAGGCCCACCTTAACAGATCACAACCTGTGAGGCCTGTGGCCTGACCTGTGAGGTTGAGAGAACCAGACACCCACTGCATGTAGGTTGCTGGCGTGCCCGCCCCGCCCTGCCCAATCGCGCTGTCGGTGCTGCCCACAACTAAGATCAGCCTCACGCCCTGCTGCTCCGCAGAGTGCAGCACGTAATCCAGCGCCTGGGGTGCAGGGAGGGCACGGGGAGGAACAACGTGAAAAGGCTGTTGGAGACGGTAGAAAGCAGAAGAAAGTGAACGCAGCAACGGTGTCAATGGCTTCAGCAGCAGCAGCAGCAGCCCACCTCAAAAGCTGCCTCATCAAATTCGGCTGCAGCAGGCTGCAGCGACAGCCACACATCGCCATATGGCTCAAACAGGGCCCGTTCTGAGGGCACCCTCAGGTCAGGCCCCTCTCCAGGCACTGGCACTCGCCCAACTGAAAAGCCCAGCCTGCGTGCGGCAGAGGAAGAAGAGGAGGCAAGCTGAGGAGTGGCCATAAGGTCGCAGCAACCGCTTGGAAGCACGCTGCGAATGCCACGCCAGGCATGGCCCCTGCAGTGAGCGATTGAGGCACGTAGCACCGCCTCGTGGCCAGCTCGCTCGCACCTGGCAGCCTCCTGTATCAGCCCGTCAACTGCGGCCCGGTCCCCTGGCCAGGAGCGAAATGCCCACTGGGGCAGGCGGGGCGCGTTGAAGCCCGCTAGATAGAATGGCTGCCCGTTGACCACAAACTTGTTGCCCTGCCGCTGAGCAAAGGAGGCGTTAGGGAGGCCTGCAGCACACAAGAAGTAGGGGGGTTGGCAGCCGCCGGAAGGCTTGCTACAGCTGCAGTGGAACTGACCCAGGCGTCTGCACTCCCAAAGCCACCATGCGCGCAGCTCCCGTCCGGCCTGCAGGCATTACCTGTGCCCTGCTCCTGGGCCCGCGTCAGGCACTCGCACACCGCCTCTGCCACAGCCGGCCAGTCGACAGGCGGCAGTGCTGCCGGCTGCTCTGCCCAAGCCCAGCTGCTGTTGGCAGAGCTGCCCTCCGCCTGCTGCTCCTCCCACTCCCCAAATGGCAGGCGATCTAGAGCTTCGCAGCTGGACAGGGGACCAGCTTGGGCGCCACATGCCGACCCTGCCGCCGATGCCGCAACCAGAGGCTCGGCCGCGGGTGGCGGGGGTGCGCCCTCTGCTGCCACCTCTTGCGAGAAAGCCGCTGCCTCTGCTGCCATATCAGCCAGCAGGTCCACAGTGCTGTTGCTGGAATAGTTCTGCACAGCGGAAAGGCTGGGAGGGCAGTTGAGGCAGTGTCGCGCGTGCACAAGGCACAGGAACGCACTTTTGCAGGCTCTGTGCATTGCATGTCACATGCCCCAGCCAGCGCACCTTCAGCCCAGGCTGCTCATAGATTGGGGTGAGTGCAATCTTGATCTGCTCCATACAGGTGTCACTCTCATGCTGCCGCCGCAGCTCATTTTGCATGCGCCTGACCTGCGGGCAGCAAAGGCACTGCCTCGCTGCGTGACTTCGGCACCCAAAGATTACAGCTCAGCACCACCTTGGCACCATGCCGGCGGCAATAAACGTTTCCAGCACTGTACCTCATCTAGGAACAGGGTGGTGGGGTCACTCTGCTTCTCCCCGTAAATGCCTGCAGGCACAGCAGCAGGCACGAGAGTCAAGTGGAGTTCGCAGATTGGTGGAAACTGAGCGGGCAACAATATGCATTGACTGCCCTATCTATTTCTCCGCTTCCCCACCTTCTGGGGGTGGGACGGCAATAGCGCCGCTCCTGCAAGACAAGGCACGAGGCGGCTGGGGCTATGTGCAACTGCTGGGCTAGACAAGCCAGCAGCAATGCTCGTTGCAGCTCCCAAACAGAAAGTTGCAACAACGACACACCTGCCGCCGCACTGTCTTCAGGGTGCTCAGCAATGTCGGCCTGGAACAGGCGCTGCACCAGCTCAAACATCTGATTGCGGTGCTCCTCTGCAGGGCGGGCATCAGATCCAGGGCAGCGATCGGTTAGTACTGTGCCAGGGGGCTGGCATGCTATTTGCAGGCAGACAGGTGTGCATAGGTCGAGGAGCAGGCTCCATTGCCCCACAACACAACAAAACAAACAAGGAGGAAACAAAGTATGCGCACCATTGTAGGCAACGTTGAACTCCTCGAGAATGAACGGCTTGCCCAGGGCGCGGCTCTCATTGAGGTGCCCTGTGATCCTGCAGGCGTGGCGCCAATGGCAGCGTTTACACATGGATGCGGCCTTCTCATCAACCTGCCAACCTCACCGCAACGTGGCACCTCATCTCCACTAGACTGAACAACCGCCCTGCCACCCATTCTCACCAGGCCTCCAGCCAAGGCAGGGTGCACTCCTCCCAGCCGCAGTACTCCCGATTGGACTCGTCCCTGCAAGGGACAAAGAAATGCAGACATAGGTCACCTTTGGGTTCTAAATCCTCGCTCCACCACGCTTGCGAGGCCCCTGCAAGTGCAGCCCGCTTCACTTGCGACCTGCAAGCACACACAAAGAGGTGCGGGCAGCGGCCCACAGACCTGAGCCCTGGAAGGGGAGCCTCGAGAGTCTTACCAGTTGCCGCGCTGCCCTTCGTACACGTGTGCAGTGCCATAATCGATGGACGGCAGCGAGATGGTGCGATCATAATCCTGGCCCTGTGTGGAGCGTGGAGCAGGAAGAAGGGCGGTGTGCTGCCCAGTCTGCTGCGCAGTTCAAGTTTATGAGCGGTGCAATAGAACACCAAACACGAAGACACTTGGGCTGCAACGCTGCCTCACGCACCAGGCATAGCGCCTAGGCGCCCGGCATGTCGGCAAATCGCCACGGTGAGGAGGGGCCATAGTTGCCTTCGGTGCCCACTGCAAGCGGTAAGCGAGGCTGGTCATGAGCCCTCCACCATGGCACTTGTTACACGACAGCATGGCATCCCAGCAGAGGCAGCAGGCGACGCACTTCCTACCCATATGCATGTGGGAGCAGGGCACCATGTGTGCGGTCCTGTGGCCCCGCTCTGTCAGCTCTGCCCACCAACCAGCGCTGCACACCATCATGTGCAGGCACATGCCCTCTCCAAGCCCTCACCCGACACAAGGTGGTTGGGATCGATGCACTTGAGGAAGGCGCTCATCTCTGCCGTCCACTCCAGCAGCACATCCTGGTCTGTGTTGTTGAAGCAGCCGGGGCACCTGCATACGGTTGTAGCATGGCATGGGGCGCATACGATGAGCCCTTCAATGGCATTCGGGCCGCCGCCTGTGTTGCTGCTGCCTGCACTCCTGCCTGCCTGGCTGCTGCATGCCCTGGGCCCAAGCGGTACTTGCTTTGGTTCGTTCATCAGCTCCCAAGCCATGATCGTCCGGTCGTCTCTGTATTTGACACCTGTGAACACATTCACCCTGTTCCGGGCAGCAGCAGGGCGATTAATGCATAAGCAACAGCGGCAATACGCTCTGAGCAATGTGGCAGCCAAGGCCCAATATCCCTGCCACGCCACTCCACATGCCTGCCGCCCCCATGCGACCTGCAACAATCAGCATTGCTGTGCTGCCGCCACCCTTGGTCTGAACTGCCCTCTCCTCCTGCACCCACCTGTTGACCATGCGGCAGGCGTTGGCCTTGAAGAGCAGGCGGGGCCGGGGGTCTCGGTAAAAGTCCAGCACGCTCATGTCGCTGATGTTCAGGGAGCCCTTGACCCACTGCACTCGCGAATGGAGGGAAAGTGCACAAGAAGTTGGTAAGGGGTCGCCCGAACAGAAGCTCTGTCACCTGTGCATGCCCAGGCCGTGTCGGCACTGAGCCGTCCAGGACGCCCGGCTGCAGCAGCGGTGCGGTAGCGGTTCGGCCAAGGAGGCTGGCACGTGGCGCCGCTGCGGCGCTGCCCAGCGCACACACACACCGCGCAGCCGCAGCAGCAGGCAGCCGCAACCACAGGCACCTGCAGGTATGGCTCGAAGCCGGCCTGCCCTGCTCCAAACGCGCCCCAGTAGTCGCTCAGGGACAGGATGGCTCGCTGGCCCCGCCGCCCCGCCTCGTACAGCACGCGATCCAGCGCCTGCAGGGCAGGGCAGACAGCAGGGTTTTGGCTCTTTGGTACAGACTTTGTCGACCGCTGCCCTCGCGGGCAAGACAGCGACTGTGTGGGTGTCCTTCCACCCCTGTCCTTCCAAAAAGACTAAACCCGGTTGTCGGATCACCTGGAATGTTGTTTCGTTATAAGCTCCCGGCTCCTCCTGCAGGCTGAGCCAGCCAAACTCGCCGCCGCCACCCGGCTGTCGCACATCGTAGCCTGGCAGCAGTTGAGCAGGAGCAGCAGGGTGTCAGGCCAGCAGGCAGGCAAGCACATGGCTGGGCAGCCTGGTGCAGCAGCAGAGCAAGCATCCCATGCCAGCGGCATGCATGCACACCGGGAAGGAAGGGGGGCGCAGCTTGACCTCGTCTGGACCTGCAGCTGCTTTCCATCCTGCCATCCATACCTACCCTCAAAGTGAGCCCAGGTGCGCAGCACACGCAGTCCTAGCTCCTCCGCTCGGTCCAGCAGATCTGTAAGGTAGCGCTGGCGGGCGGGGTCGGGCGATGCCGCGTACCGCACCAGTTGCGGGTGGTTGAAGCCTGCGACCGCAAGGGTGGGGACAAGGGCAGGCTTGCTGGGTTTGGGAGAGGATAGGCTTGCTGTGTACGGCCCGCCAGCGTGCAAGAGACAGAGACAGGGAACACCGAACACAGAACATATGGAGTGGCTGGGAGGCAAGGCCCGCCCACCCATGAATCTGAAGGGCTCGCCACCCAGCTCAAACCGCGTGCCATTACGTATCACAAAGCCGCTGGCTTGACTGGAGCTGTCACCAATTGCAGGCACTGCGATGGTGGAAAGGAGATTGGAAGCACACCAGCTGCAGCAGAAGGGGAGAGCGGCCACCGACTGCCGGCACGGCCGACGGCGGTGCCCACCCAGCTTCTCGGTGCGTCACTCGCCTTGGTCGGGTGGCCCTAGGCAAGCGCAGACCTCCTTTGCGAGTGCGACGTAGTCCAAGGGGTGAAACGCATAGCTAGCATCCCAAGGCAGCGTGTAGACTGTTGCTTCCGAGCGCTCGGCCGACCACTGCCTTAGGGGCTGCGCCTGCAAGTCCATGCAGGTCGCCGAGCAGCCATCTGTGGCTGCAGGAGCAGCAGCAGCGGCAGTGCAAGTGCTGGGGCTGCTGCAGGCTGCCAGAGCCGCGACCAGCACGATGAGAAGGCGACTAGATGGCATGTTGCAAAGACGGCAATGGATCGGAGAAGGTTTGCAGGACTGTGATGCGCAATTCCACCGGCGGCGCGGCAGGGTGGCTGGCTGTCTGCCGCCCCTCCGGAGTGAAAGTTTGCAACCCTCCTCAGCACCGGTGGGACTGAGCAGTGTGCTGTGCCGAGGTGGCATTGCGATATTCCGAGCACAATGCAGCAGCAGGCCTGTCCGCTTCTCCCCACTCATCGTCTCGCACACCGCGGCGCAGCTGTGCAGCGTCATGGTGCAACACGTGCTTTTGGCAGCTTTTCAGGCCTGACACAATCACAGTTCTTGCAGGATCCATTGTTTGGCGATAAGAACAGAGCGAGAGCCTTAATGAGAGCGCGGATCAGTGCACAGCTAAGCTCTAAATCACAATACAGGGGGATGGGAGGGGGCGCAGCATTGCCACAGTGCAGCCTGCACAGCTGCTCTAGAGGCGAGTGGCGCCGCGCACGTGGCTCGTGTTGGCAGCAGCCTACCACAGGCCACACTGCTTCTTCGCCATCTGCTGCCGCCAGGCGGGCTGCGCCTTCCACTCCGCGCGCGGCTTGCCAAACACCTGCAGGCCGGGCAGCGGCGGCGCATGTTTGAAAGCTGTGCATGCATGTGCTTGGAGCAACACTTCTTGCGCAATGAAGCCACTGCCTGGACGGCTCAGTGCGCTCGCAATGCACCCTTCCTTGGCTGTCGCAACGACCACGAGCGTCCTGTTCCCCATCAAACTAACCCATCAAACCCACCTTCTCAAAGTCGGCGTCGCTGAGGTAATCTTCCTTCTTCGTCATGTCGATGCCGCTGTCGCCGCGCATGCCTGGGCGGGACAATGAAGCGCAGGCGTCCAGGAGGGAAGGGCAGGGTCAGGCAAGCCGAGGGAAGCACATGTGTTGATCCGCAGCCTGCTGAGTGTGCTGCACGGCCACGTAGCCAGTGCAACTTGCACACACAGTGATACGAGACTCAAGGCCTTCTCCACAAAGCAACATCCTGTCCGGTGCAAATGGCACCCTGTCCATTCATTCCCCTCACCCTTGAGCGCGTCATAGTCGAACGTCTGCTCCCCCGGCTTGATCTTGACCTCAGCGGGCGCAGGCGCAGCGACAGGCGCAGCGCCGCTTACGCCGCCCCACGCCTTGGCTGCAGGCGTAGAAAGAGAAATGAGAAGCTTTCAGCCAGCAACACGGTGGGGTGGCAAGATTCACATGCGCCGCAGGATGCACCGGCACCGAGTCAGCAGCCGCCAGCAGTGGGGCGAGGCAAGCACAGCAGCCCACTCAACCCATTCAAAGCCCGCCCACCCACCCGAGTCAGCCAGGTAGGTGGCCGAGGACTTGCTGCCGCCCTGCTTCGCCTGCTGCTTGGCCGCCAGCGGGTCGGTCAGCGAGCCGCTGCAGGGAGCAAGGGAGAGTATGCGTGATTGGTGTTGGCCAGCATTGGCAGTGAGCAACCGCTGAACACTGTCGCAGAGCCCGTCTCAAACTGCACACTACACACAGCACAGGCCCTGCACTCTGTACAGCAAGCGTGGCTGCACTGCAGCCTGCCACCATGCGAGGCAGGCGTGCCAAAAGCAGTCCAGCTGGCCTCGCACCTGAGGCGGCGCAGCAGCTCCTCCTTGGCCTTGGCCACCCCGGGGCTGCTGCTGTCCTCCACAGCGCCCTGCGCAGCAGGGGAAGCCAGCATGTACAGCAGCGCTCAGATGCGTGGACAACAGACTCAGTAGGATGAACGCCTTGCAAATGAATGGCTGCATCATGTGAGCCTTCCTCCTCGCCTTGCAACACCCACATATACCTGCGCTTGCAGCACTACCCTCCCTCCCACCTTGGGCGACGCATCCTGTGCGGGGGCCGGCGACTGCTTGGCTGCTGCTGCTGGGCTGGCGGCAGCAGGCGCTGCTGCTGCCGGCGCTGGCGAGGCATTGGCGGCGCTGGCAGGAGCAGACACCTCCTTGGCTGCACTGGCAGGAGCCGGGCTCTGCTTGGCTGCGCTGGTGGGGGTCTCCTTTGCAGCACTGGCAGGGGCCTCCTTGGCTGCACTGGCAGGAGCCGGAGTCTCCTTGGCCGGGCTTGCGGGTGCTGGCGTCTGCTTGGCTGCGCTGGCTGGGGCGGGGCTCTGCTTGGCCGGCGGTGAGGGCTTGGCAGGCTCTGGGCTCTGCTTGGCCGCTGCGGGGCTGGCCGCCTTGGCCGCCGCGGGGCTGGCCGCAGCAGGTGCAGCGGCAGGCGGGCTGGCCTTGGGCGCCTGCGGGCTCTGCGGCTGCGGCTTGGCAGCCGGGCTGGCGGCAGGGGCCGGGCTGGGCTGCTTGGGGCTGGCGGCAGGTGCGGGGCTGGGCTGCTTGGGGCTGGTGGGGCAGAAGGGCTTGGCATCAAAGTGCAGGCTGGACTGCTCCGGGCTGAGGGGGGTGGGGCTGCGGGGCGGGCTCAGCGGGTGCTTGGCGGTGGGGCTGGTCGGCACCGCAGCGGCGGCACCCGCCTCTGCCTGCTGGCTGTGCCCCTTGTTCTTCTTCTTCTTGTTCTTGCGCTTCTTCTTGCCGCCTGCGCCTGCAGCGGCCGCGCCGCCCTCGCCACCCGCCGCCTCCCCCTCGTCCTCGCCCTCCTCGTGCTCCCCCTCCTCCTCGCCCTCCTCCTCTGCTGCCGCTGCTGCGCCATCTGCTGGGGGGGGCGTCTTCACCACCACCTCAAAGCTGGAGAAGAGCTGCAACGGAGGTGGATGGCAATAGGGCAGGGTCGGGTGGTTGGCACTGCACAACAGAGTTGCACTGAGCATCGACCCCGGGCGCTAGCAGCACCCAACGCATGCCAGTAATCCACGCGCCAAAACCAGCTGAGGCAGCTCAAGGTTCATGCCCCAGGTTTGGGCTTTAGGGTGCAGGGGCAGCACCCACCCACCTGCTTGAACTCGGGCGCCTCGCCGCCCTGCGTCTGGCGCAGATACGAGGCATCCAGCGTCTTGACCAGCTCGGCGGCGTGCCGCGCAGCGGTGCTCTTCAGCTCCTGCGCTCAGGTAGGCCATGGTGGGGGCGTGCAAGTGCAGATGGGTTGATGATACCTTGGTGATAATGCTGGAGGAGTTGAAGAGTGTGGCTGGCGGCTTGCAGGTATCGCCGGCGTGGCCCCGGCGGTTGCGGCATGGCGCACCTTGTGTGCGTCATCGCCGGCCCACAGGTACAGGCGCTGCTGCGTGCTCTCGCCCTCCCCAGGGGCCAGCACCACGTACGCCTGGTCTGCTTGGAAGAGAGGAGGGGGATGAGAGCAGAGTGTGTTGAGCGCGGGTCGGGTGGCGGCGGCGGGCGGCCGGCTGTGGGTGGCAAGCCCAGCGCGCTTGCAGGCACTGCTGCTCGCAGATCTCGCGATCTGCGGGACGCTGGGCCACCCACGAGCGCCTGGCGAGGGCCCCAAACGCGGAGCAGGTGGTTGGTGCGCCTTGGGGCCTTCAACCCGCGCCCCGGTACCGCCATCGGCCTCTACCTGATTCATAGTGGCCCCAGGCCTCCTCCGGCACCGACACGGACGCGCCACTCGCCCCAAAGCTCCAGACCTGCTTGGTGGCCATGGCGATGCTGAGAGGCGGACTTTTGTGATCACAGGAACAGCTGGGAAGCGCCGATGGCGGTGCAGAAGTGGGTGGGACAGCTCAGCTCCAATGCAGCGGTGCAGGGCAGCACAGAAGGGCCGCTGGGCGGGCACATCGCATACAGGCCAAGTCCTCCAGCCTTCCAGACAGGGGCTCCAGGCGCCAAAGCCACCTCACAGCCCAACACGTCGCGGCCCCGCCAGCCACAGCTGCGGATGGCTCTGTGAGCGCCCAGGTGCGGTGCTGGGCAGGTTGAGGCTGCTGGAAGTGCCCGCCCCTGCTCCTGGGGACCTTCCCCGCCTACCAAAAAACTTGAGTGCGGGCTGTCCTCGCTCCTCGGGCCGCGCAGCTGCAAGCCTCCCTCAGCTCACACCCTACCCGCGGTTCCATGTGCGATCCGCTCCTGTCGCGAGCTCCAGGGCAGCGCCGCCGCCACCCGCTCCCCGCTCGTCCCTGACAACCAACTCACGCAACCCCCACACGCACTCCACTGTCCCCAGGCACGATGGTCCAGACGCGCGCTCAAGCCGCCAAGAGTAAAGCCACACAGTCCCCAGAGCCCGTTGCCGCCAAGATCACCAAGCAGCCGCGCAAGCAGCGCAGCGTGTCGGTCACGCTGCCGGACGGCCAGGAGCAGGCGGGCGGCGGCGCCGCGGCCGCCAGTGGCAGCCAGCCGCAGCCGCTGGCCGACAAGCTGCTGAACGCGGCGGCCGAGGCCATGGGGCAGAAGCCGTCGACGCACAAGAAGGGGCTGGGGTCGCACCCCCTGTCCTCGCTGCCCACATCGCCCGCGCCCCACCCCGCTGGCAGCCCCGCGCCCGAATTCACCATCCCGGCAGTGCAGGCGCAGCAGGTGGCGCAGCCGCCGTTCCCAATGCCAACCCTGCAGGCGGCAGTGGAGAAGGCGGCCTCGCCAGCAGTGCAGGCCGAGCAGCAAGCTGAGCAGCAGCAGGGCGCCGCCGCCGCCAAGCCGGCGGAGTCGGTTGAGCCGCGGCCGGCGGCGGCAGTGCAGCAGCAGCAGCAGCAACCAGTGGCGCAGCAGATAGAGCAGCAGCAGGAGGCGCAGCCACCTGCCCCGCTGCCGGTGAGCGGGGTTGCTGCTCCATGGCGCAGGCTTGCATCAGGATGCCCTGGCCAACCGCCCTGCACATGCTGTCTCCCTGCATCCACACTTGCTACCCATCGCCCACACCTGCTGCCCATCGCCCTCCATCTTTCGCCTCGCAGCGGCCAGAGAAATTGCTGAAGCCGCTGCCGGACAAGCCGGTGGTGTGCGACAAGCTGCCTGATGGGCCGGAGCCGGTGGCAGTTGAGGTGGAGTACGTGGCAAGCCAGGACCTGCAGGTGCGCAGGGCGCAACGTGGCTGTGGCACGGCGTGCTGCTGGCAACTGATGCCTTTGGCTGCTGGTTGCTCAGCATGCACTGCCAAGCCAGACGCTCTGATGACCTGCTTGAACCGAACTGCCTGCCCTGCAGCCTGTGGACGATGTGGCAGCCACGCTAGCAGCGGCCCTGCCGGGCCTGGAGGCCTCTGATTGGCTGGAGGCCGTGAAGGCGCTCAACCTGCTGCGCCAGCTGGTGGTGCACCACCCAGACGCATGCTCTGCCCAGCTGTGAGTGGCCGGCTGGATGTGGGAATAAGTGGCCAACTTGCTCTGTCTTCTTCGAGTTGATTTGTTACCATTGGGCCCCAGCCTGTGCGTCTTGTCGGTTTATTCACGCCGTCTGCCCAGCACCTTCCTGCCTGTCTGCAGGGACAAGCTGGTGCCGCTGGTGCTCAAGTCTGTGCGCAGCCTGCGCAGCTCGCTGTGCAAGGTGCGGCTGCCTTGCTGCTCTGGCGGAATTGCCCTGCCGGCCATATACAGCCTTCATACAGCTGGCCTTGCTGCCTGGGGGCCTTGCCTGGCCAGCTGTAGCTGCCGCTGCATTTTTTTTGCTCATCTCTGCACATGCCAGCTTTTCCGTCGACTCATTTTGCCATCTGCATTCCTCTGCTGTTTCAAACTGCAGACGGCCATCATGGCGGTGGCCGACCTGTACCAGAGCTACGGCGACGCGCTGCTGCCCCACACCGATGTGGGCGGCCAGGCCAAGCCGCTGACCAGTCTGCTTGCGCAGGTGGGGTGCGGGCGGAGAGCTGGAGCAGGCGGGGGCAGCAGCACAAATGGGGGTGCTGCGTGCATTGACTAGTTGGCATGTCGCTCGCAGGCACCTGTGGTGTCGACTGCTTGTGTTTGCTGTTGCCTCTTCCTCACAACGCTGCATCCGCCCCGCCTTGCACATGGCTCCCAGATCCTGCTCAAGTGCAGCAGCAACGACAAGAAGTTTGTGATTGAGGAGGCGCAGCGCGCCCTGCAGGTGCGCACGCTCAGTCGCTTGCCGTGCTTCGTCAGCTCCCATCCTTTGCCAGCTCTGTGCTGTTGCTCTGTCCCAGCCTGCCTGCTGATCCTAAGCTATCCTGCTCATCAATCTTTTTTCCACCATCTTGCCCCCCTGCGCAGGTGATAATCGACAGCCTGAACCCCGCGGAGAGCCTGGCCCTGCTGCTGCCCTACGCGGAGCAGCACAAGAACCCCAAAGCGCGCGGCAAGGCAGGCGGCGCGGCAGCGGCGGCAGTAGCTCGGATGGAGCCGGCGGCGGTGGCGGCATATGGCCTGCCCCGCCTGCTGCAGGCCGCTGGCAAGCTGGTCACAGGCGCGTGCCGGTGCCTGCTGTTGCTGGTTGTGGAGTAGGGCAGCCAAGTGCCTGTGCAGGCTTTGCGGCTTGCTGGCCGTTTTGGCTGACCCCTCGCATGCTGTTATGTGCCCACGTTCTGAAACTGCGGCTGCCTCCCTCTTGTTTCCACCCTGCAGACAACACGCCGGATGCCCGCGACAGCGCCAAGCGGGTGATTGGCTGCCTGCGCGCCGCGTTTGCTGACCCGGGCGTGGAGGCGCAGCTGGCGTTTGAGCCGCCGGCGCCGCCGCCTGCTGCCGATGGCGAGGAGCCTGCGCGGCAGCTGACCCGGTGGGAGGCCTACTGCCAAGCCAACCTGAGCGGCTCTGCGGCACTGGCGGTTATCAAGGCCTCCGCAGACTGATCCTGGAGTGCTGATAACAAAAAGCTCGTGCTGCCCGGAAAGCGCAGCCCCCAACGTGACTGAGTGAACATTGGAAAGCATCATCTCATGCAGGCGCAGGATGGCTGTGCATGCATGCACACCTCGCTTAACTGATCGTTCTCCTGCCTTGCGACGCACGCCCCAACCTGCATTGTCTGCCAAACTTGCCATCTATTTGCCTCGTATTAACACCGCCGGCTGAAAGACAGCTGCGCAAAGCTGTGACAATCGCAATTTGTAAATTCTTGCAGAGCTTTTAGGCGGGTAGGATGCACTGGTCACTAGTTCAAGCCCAGCAAGCACCTACATGGTGGTGCATTGGTGCGGGCTTGGCGTGGACAAGCGAAAAAAACGGCCGCCGCTGCCGCCCTGGCGCTCATGTCCTGGGGGCAGTGCATGCACGCCGCTGCAATATATTATAAGCACCCTACAACCTGTACATAAAGTTTCAGCCCGGTCCGGCGTACAGGAGCGTCAGCAGGCAACACCACTTCTTCCGGGCGGCGGCTTCTGCAGCTTGGCGCTTCCCATCGCTGCTCAGGAGATTACGGCAGTTGTATAGCTCACCTTCAGGGCGTGGGGCGCTGCGAGCCGGGCCATGCCCAGCCTGTAGGGCGGCTAGCGAGCAGCGAGCAAGCGGCGGGCCTTCATGGTGCACATGCGGGCCCAGGTGCAGGGGGACCGCGTCCCCCCGCAGCTAGAGGCCCTGGCCCAGGTGCGCGCCGCCGCCGCCGCCGCTGCCTGCCGCCTGCTGCCGCCGTTGCAAGACGAGCCAGCCTCGTGGCATCAGTTGCATTGGCTGGGCGCTCGGTCTGGCTGTGCCCGCTTGCTTTGCCCTGTCGGCTGTGGCACCCATCCTGCCTGCTGTGGTGCCCGCCCTTCCCTGTGCTGCCTACTCTTTGTTCACTTATGCTGCGGTGCCTGTGCTCTTGCAGCCCCATGTGGACTCCTTCGACTATTTCCTGGGGGAGGGCATGCACCACGTGATAGAGAACATGGACGGCATCGAGGTCGAGAACACGCTGACGTGCGCGGGGTAGGACGGAGCGAGGCGCTTGCCAACACGAGGGGCACTGGGTGCCAGCTTAGCGCTTGCTCTGGTGCCACTGCTGCTGGCCAGATGTGCATGGCGGCTGACCGCACCGCAGTGCATGAGTGATGGCTCAACTTTACAGCTGCATCCCGCCCTCTTGCCTGCCGCAGCGGCACGCGGCACCGGCTGTGGTTTGAGAACCCGGTGGTGGGGCGGCCCACCAAGGAGGACCAGGGCGCGGTGGACAACCGGCTCTTCCCCCGCGAGTGCCGAGAAGCGGTGAGGCGCTGCGCTATAAGAATGTGTCGCTGCAGGTGCATGCAGCGCGATCTTGTGCGACTTTGGCTGCATGCTGTGAGGCTGGGGTGTCTGCTGGCTGCCGCTGTGTGCACTTGCTGCTGATTCCTGCATGCCCGGCCGGCGCCACCACTCTTGTGCCGTGAAGAACTCAGCTGAACACATTCTGACACCTCTTGTGCGAGGGGGCCCGCCCCCGCTGAACGCAACCAACGCTGAACGTCGCTAATCTGAGCACACGCCGGCCGGCCGCCTGCACTCCTCATTCTGCTGCTGCTTTTGCATGGATAGAAGCTGGCATTGCATGCTGCCTGTTCCCTTCTTCCACCCGGCGGGGGGCAGGCCTGCCTCGCTGCCGCCCATCGCACCCACTCCACCCGTCTTTACCCGTCTTTACCTCTGCCTCTCACTCCCACTCCCACTCCCGCCCTCACCCTGCAGGGCACCACCTACAAGGCCGCCTTCTCCTGCGACCTGGTGTACCAGACGGAGGGCATGCCTGAGCAGCGGGTGCAGAAGCGGCTGGGCGCGCTGCCCATCATGCTCAAGTCCAAGGCCTGCTACCTGCGCAACATGAGCCGGGGGGACCTTGTGCACCGCAAGGTGGGCGGGGCAAGCCACAGGCTATAGAAATCAGAAGGGCGGCAGGGATGTGCGGGGCGTGGGGATCGCTTGCCCGATGCAAGCAGGCTGTGCTTTTCGGTGCAAGCAGCGAGGTGCCGCACCACGTGTCCCGGCTGCCAAAGCTGCCGCACTTGCAGTCAAAGGTACTCATGTTCTGGCCGCCTCACCTCCTCCCCACTGCTGCCGCCGCCCCTGCCGTGCAGGAGGAGAGCAACGAGTTTGGCGGCACCTTCATCTGCAACGGCATCGAGCGCATCATCCGCATGCTGGTGCAGGTGGGCTGCCGGGCGGCCAGCCTGCCTGGGCCGCATGCTGCATGGCTGTCTGCCGGCTTGCTTGCTCCGCCAAGCAGGCGCACCGGCAGGGCAGCTGATGATGCTTCCCTGTCATCCATCGCCTGGCGCTGCCACCAAGCACCCAACAAACGCCCTCTTCTTGCCCGCAGAACCGGCGGCACTACATCATGGCGCTGCGGCGAGGCGCGTACCACAAGCGCGGCCCCGCCTTCACAGACATGGCCACCCTGATCCGGTGGGTGGGGGCGGAAGGGGGTGGGTGTAGTGCTGAGGCGGGGATGGTGCACATAGATGGCTACACTGATCCGGTGGGTGGGTGGGCGGGGTGTGGAGCTTGGGAGCGCGACGGTGTGCTGTCTTGTGCAGGAAGGATGCCTGGTCGGCCGCCCGCCTGGGACCCAGCATGCCCACAGCGGCGGGATGGCTGAATTGGCGCATCAGTCCCACCTGCCAACCAGCACTCCACTCAACCTGCTTGTGACTGGGACATGAACATCAACTTGCCATTGCAAACCTTCTCATGTGCAGGTGTGTGCGGCCAGATGAGAGCAGCCTGACCAACCGCTGCCACTACCTGGCCGACGGCTCCTGCGTGTTTGCGCTCACCATCCGGAGAGCGGGTGCGTACCAAAAGGGGCATGACCGGCGTGCAGCACAGAGCGTAGGCAGCGGTGAAAAACGGTCTCCTTCTCAGACCTATCGGTCTTGTTGCGACTTGATGTTGACATCCATGCTGTTTGTGCTCCAGTGCAACTGACTGCTCCACAACCTTCCCCTTCCTGCCTCCCTCATAGAGTACTTCATCCCCGCCGGCATCCTGCTCAAGTGCTTCCTGGAGGTGTCGGACCGCGAGCTGTACGACAAGCTGGTGCAGAGCGTGGCCTCGGTGAGCCGGTGTGGGGTGGTGAGGTGGGACTTGGTGACATGAAGCTGTGCGATCGAGTGGAATTTTGTGACTGAGCGGGAGGTGTTTGGGCTGGTGGATGGTTTTCCCTGGTGCGAGGCTGGAGCACCGGTCGCCTGCGCCGGCCTGCTCGCAGTAGCTGCGCAACCTGCCTCCCTCTCCTGCTCCAGTCCACCCTGCCACCGGCCCACCATGCCTGTTCCTCGCCTGCTCAACACCGCCCCCCGCCTCCACCCCATGCCCCACCCCGCCGCAGGACCCCGGCCACTGCTCCTTTGTGGCTGAGCGCGCCGAGCTGCTGCTGCGCCAGGCGGCGCGCTACGGCCTGCACACGCGGGCCGCATGCGTGGAGTACCTGGGAAACCTGTTCCGCGCCACGCTGGACGCGCCCGCCCGTAAAACCGACTACCAGGTGGGCTGGGCGGTTGGCTGGGCGGCTGGGCGGCTGGGCGGTGGTCTGGTTGGGTGGCTGGTGGCAGGTGGCAGGTGGTACGAGTGAGCGCACGTTGGAGCCAGCCGAAGCATCCCCCTTGTGTTGCAGTGCGGCTGCTGGCGGGGTCGCACTGTGTACCCGGCAGGTCCGCTCAAGAGTTCGGGTGTTGTCTAAGTGCTGCTTAATTCTAGGCTCTCATCTTGGCCCTTCAACCGCTTCCCGTCTGTTCAGGTTGGCGAGCAGCTGCTGCGCGACCTGCTGTTCATCCACCTGGACGAGCCGGCGGACAAGCTGCAGCTGACGGTGCAGATGCTGCTCAAGCTGTACGCGCTGGTGAGCGCGGAAATATTTGCATGTTTGCTTTTGTGTTCTCGCGCTCCCTCTTGCTTGCGCCTGCTTGGGTTGCAGGGCTTCCTGCTCAAGCTGTATGTAAGTGGGAGCAGGGTCAAGTCTGCATTGGCATTGCTCCGCAGGGCGGGTGCTGATGCCTGCTCGCCCAAGCACTGCTCTCAAACGCCTCGCAGCCCAACCTACCTCATCCCACCTTGTTGCCCCTCTGCTTGCAGGCGGACCGGCAGTGCGCGGAGGACAACCCCGATGCGCCGACCCACCACGAGGTGCTGCTGCCCGGCCACCTGCTGCTCAAGTTCCTGCGCGAGCAGCTGGAGACGGCGCTGGACGCGTTCAAGCAGCAGGCAAGCTGGGGCACCTGTGTTGTGACGTGAGGGCTGTTTTTGTGCTGTGTACACAAAGTTGCCCTGTCGTGTGCGTGCACTCCGTTGCTGTTGGCTGCCTCCCCCTCGTGCAAGTTGCAAAGTATGAGCTAGCCAGCTGGCTTCATCCACCCTGCCCGCAGGTGCGGCGGGACCTGGAGACGCGGCCCGAGGCGGTCAACCTGCAGGACGAGCAGTACATCCGCAAGACGGCGGACCGCATGCAGGACGTGGTGCGCTGGCTGGAAGCTTTGCTTGCCTCTTCTCAAATTGTGCTTCCGCGCAACACCGCGTTTTGTGGCTCACTTGTAGCGGATTGTGATTGACCTTTTAGGGCCTGCCCAGAAATCATCTTGGTGCCCTCTGAATGGGTGCCTCATTTTGCAACTCCTCTGTTTGTGCACAGGGCCAGAAGTTTGAGTACCTGCTCAACACGGGCAACCTGGTGAGCCGCAGCGGGCTGGACCTGTCCCAGTCCACCGGCTTCACCGTGGTGGCCGAGAAGCTCAACTACCACCGGTGAGGGGCAGCTTTGCATCTGCATCTTTGGGCTTCATGCCATCTGTTTGCGGCCAGGTTGCGCGCATGCTGTGGCAGGGGAGGTCATCAACATCAGGGCACGCCAGGGCTTTGAGATTATGTGACTGTGAAGCACCGTTTTGTCCAATGCTGCTCACGCGCCTGCACAATGCTAGGCTGGGTGCGCGGCTGTGAGGAGCCTTTCCGTAGTGTTCCGAGCCGGCCTGTGGCCGCGCTGAGGGCAAACACCCAATCCAATTGATCCTACCGAGCCGCGCACAATAGCGCCAGCATGCATCTGCACTTCTGAGGCACACCATTTGTGCCTTGCCAAGGCACCCTGCATTGCCATGTCTGCACGTGCACGCTTGCTTCCATCTGCTGAATTTTGAGGGCTGTGATGAGCGCTGCCCCTGGGCGGCGCTTCCCCTGGGTCCCTAAGCGGCCTGGCGCCGCGCTGCGGGCACTCACTTATCCAATTGATCCTACTGAGCCCCGCGAGCATGCCGCATCTCCATGCACCCTATTTGCACCGCTGCTGTCACTGCTGTCTCCTGATGCCAGCCCTCACAATGCACCTGCTGGTGCGGCGCAAGTCAAACTCAACACCGCCCTGACTTCGATCTACCCTCACCCTCTGCAGCTACATCTCCCACTTCCGCTCCATCCACCGTGGCGCCTACTTTGCCGAGCTGCGCACCACGACCGTGAGTTTGGGCCTTGCAGTAGAAAAGCAGCGCACTGTGTGCTGGAGCATCAGGGCTGCCGCTTCACCCCTGGGCAGTGCCCAGCACCTTTGTTGCTGTTGCGATGCCACCTGCCTCTCACAGAGCTTCCCTTCTTAGCTCCTTCCTGCCTGCCCCTGCCCACCCCGCAGGTGCGGAAGCTGCTGCCCGAGTCCTGGGGCTTCTTGTGCCCTGTGCACACGCCCGACGGCTCGCCCTGCGGCCTGCTCAACCACCTGACCGCCACGTGCAGGTGCGCCAGTGCGGTGTAGTGGGCAACGGGTAGGGCAGTGCTGAAATGCGCCAGTCGGGCGGCGCAAGGGTGGTGTGTGATGTGCGGTGGGCGTGTCCAGCTGGCCAGGCCGTTGTTGCAACCCTGTTAATCACTCGTGCCAGCCTCACCCTACCTGTGCTCCCTCCTTTCTAACCAACACCCTCCTTCCAACCCACCCACCACCCCCAGGGTGGTCACTCACGAGCACGAGGACCCGGAGAGCATGCGGGCAGCAGTGTGCCGCATCCTAGGTGCTCTTGGCATGGTGCCCACTGCGCCCGTGCTGCCCGCGCCGCCGCCGCCGGGCCACCTCTGTGTGCAGGCAAGCAAGGGTTTTTTGCATGGCTTGAGGATCGCCCCCCGTCCTGCCCATGGCCCCTCGCCCTGGTCTGCACCTTGATATTTCTAAAGCATCACGGTCGACGCCGTTTTTCACTTGCCCATCCCCTGTCGCATTCTCCTCCTCCGCAGCTGGACGGCCGGGTGGTGGGCCACGTGCGTGCCAGCCTGGCGGGTGCCATGGTGGCGCACCTGCGCGCCATCAAGGCGGCCAACCTGGCGGCGGAGGAGCAGCTGACGCCGGGTGGGTGCTGGAAGGGAATAAAGCTGCACCTGGGGCTAGGACAGGCGGCTCGCTGGATTATGGGGTTCTGCTCAGCCAGTTTTGCATGCATTAGCACACAGTGGCTCCAACCCCCTTTCACCTGCACCTCTTTGCGGTAGGCACGCCTGCCTATCTCCCCACCACCTGCTCCCACTTCTCATTCAGTCAACCAGCCCTGACCTGCCCACCCCTTTCCTCCCGCAGGCGCCAAGCTGGTGGCGCTGCATGACGAGGAGTATGCGCTGCCCAGCCACGCCGAGGTGGTGCACATCCCCTGGGAGCGCGGCGCGCCCTACCCAGGCATCTTCATCTTCACAGAGGTGCGGCTGGGGGGCGCAGGCGCTTGTCCAGGGCTGGGCTGCAGGTGTTTGCCCAGTGCTGGCCGCACCCTGCTGTGCTTTGCCCATTCCCCCACCACACATCCGCCACTGCCAACCTCACCTCACCTCACCGCAATCCACCCCTCCCTCCCCCACCCCACCCACCCTGTCTAGGCGGCGCGCATGATCCGGCCGGTGCGTCAGATTGCCAGCGGTGCAGCAGAGATGCTGGGCACACTGGAGCAGAACAACATGGCCATCCGCGTGCCCGACGGCGGCGAGGGCGGCAGCCGCGGCATGAAGTTCACGCATGCTGGTGGGTGGGCGGGGACGGTGGGCTGCATCGATGGTCGGTGGTGGCATTGGTAAACAGCATCCGGCATAACCAGGCCACAACCTGCCTGCATGGTGAACTGAACCCACCCACCCGCCTGCCGCCATGCTCAACCGTCCCGCCACCCACCCAACCACCCACTCGGCCCTCCCCTGCTGTTGCAGAGTTTGCCACCAACTCGATGCTGTCGGTGGTGGCCTCCCTCACCCCCTACTCCGACTTCAACCAGAGCCCGCGCAACATGTACCAGTGCCAGATGGCCAAGCAGACCATGGGCACGCCCGCGCAGGTGGGGTGCGGGTGGTGCCGGGGAGCTGGGGGCGAGGCAGGGCTTGAGGGCGGGGGAACCTGGCGGGGAAGCTGGAGACGGGGATGATGGCTGGGCCGCTGCCCGGCCTGCTCTGCTCCCCCTGCTGGCTGGCTGGAACTGCTGCCCAGACTATTTTCCAACCGAGCTGCCCGCTGCTGTTCTGCCCTCCTCGCGTCCCCAGGCGCTGACGCACCGCACCGACAACAAGATGTACCGCATCCAGACGCCGCAGACGCCCATCGCCCGCACGCAGCGGTGCGTTTGGATCGAAACAAAGGGATGCTTGCGCAGGCAGTTGGTTGCTGTGCAGCGCAGCTGCCACGCCTGCTTGCAAGCAGGCAGCATACAGGCCTGCATGCACACCATCCGGCCTTGATCACCTTCTCATTGGCTGCCATTCCCTTGCCCTCAATCCCGCAGCTACGAGCACTTCTGCATGGACGAGTTCCCCAACGGCACCAACGCAATCGTGGCAGTGCTGGCCTACACGGGTGCGCCGGGATGCACACGCCTGGGCTGGGTGCGGCTGGCTGAATGGCTGCTGCGGCACCGACGTGCCAGCCTGGCTTGAACTGGTCACGGCGCTGAGTGTTACTCCAACATACGGATCTTGTTGTTGTTTCATCCACCCAACAGGGGCTGATCTACTCTTCCTGATATCCCATCATTGCCTCTCCCCTGTTTACTCCCCCCTTCAGGCTACGACATGGAGGACGCCATGATCCTGAACAAGTCGAGCGTGGAGCGCGGCTTTGCCCACGCCTACCTGTACAAGACGGAGCAGGTGGACCTGCGGGAGGACCGCGGCAAGTGAGTGAACATGTAGTGCAGACTCGAAGCAGCCTAGCTGCTGGCTGCCACCTACTGCCCTACAGAGTTCATCTTGTGGGTTTCATATGAGAACAGGCGGGTGCACCTGCATTGTGGGTGTGATGCACCGCAAAGGCTGCTGCTTGCTGCTGCTTCTGTATTGCATCCTCCTGCCTGTCAAAGCTGCACCACATGCATTTGCGTTCGCCTGCATCCTGCACGCCCGGTGACGAAAACACATTCATGCTTTTTCAAACCGCTGACCTCAAAACCGTGGAGGCCGATCGATAGGACTGAGGGCTGCAATGCATGCTGCACACATGCTGGCTCCTGCACACCAATCCTGCACTCAAATCGCACGCTTGGATGGACATTACATTCCAGCCTTCATGCCCTCCCTGCATCCCTGTTTTAACCACCACCTGCAATCGTCTGCCTCGTCTTGCCACCGCAGGGACAGGCAGTTCCAGCCGGAGGCAATTTGATTGGCCACCAATTCACCTGCTCTGAATCCTCAACCCCACCTCTGCTGCCCGTCTTGCCACCGCAGGGACATGCAGTTCCAGCCAGAGACATCCCGGGGGCGCACGCGGCCGTACGCGGAGCGTGAGAAGCCTCGGGGAGCCTTTGGAGACCTGTACCCCCAGGTCATCCCCTCAGCGCCCGACTCGCAAGCAGTGGCGGCCAAGGGGTGAGTGGGGAGTTGTTTGTGTTTGGGCAGGGTGGTGTGCCGCATGCGTGTTAGGGGTGGCTAGCACGGGCTGCGTGCACGTGCCGCCGCTGCTGCAAAGGCCCGACGGCCTGCAAGGCGGCGGGCCGGCTTTCCGCCCGTCCCCACAGCGCCCCGCTCCCTGTGACCTGATGCTCAAATTTTTGCAACAAATTTCGACCTGTTGCTCATTTTGCAACCACGTCCCTACTCCCCGCCCTCCTGTGCTCCACAGCGTCCAGCCTGAGGGGCCCCACAAGGCGGCCGACCTGCTTGACGCCGATGGCCTGCCGCACGTGGGGGCAGCCATCTGGCCGGGCCAGCAGTACTACTCTGCGGTGGACCAGCTCAAGGGTGGGCGGGGGGGAGGGGTCTCCTTGGTTTAGCCTGCTACGTACTGCTGCTGTTCGGCACGGGGAGGGAGCGGCTGCTGGCCGGGGCGTTCAGGGCTGCACCCACTTGCAGGTCCTTCTGTTTCCCTAGCAGACTACAGCAGCCTGTGCTTGGGCCCTGATTCTCAATCCTGCCTCATCCTCTTGTCCGCCCCGCAGGCTCCGGCAAGGGCGGCAAGCTGAAGGGCGAGGAGACGGCGGTGGTGGACCAGGTGGCTGTGGTTGGGTCTGGCAAGGACAAGGGCTTCCGCCAGGCCAACATCAAGCTGCGCTTCAACCGCAACCCCGTCATAGGTGCGGCTTGGAATGGGCAGATCTTCCGGGAGTGCTTGCACGAATGGCGCCCTTGCAGCCTGCGAGCGTGCGGGCCCTGCGACTTGCAAGGCATACTTGCAAAATCACGTGGAAGCATTGACGACACCCAGGCGAACCCATTCCTGGCCACCGAACCACCCGAAACCCCTCCCTCCCCCTCCCCCAGGCGACAAGTTTGCGTCGCGGCACGGCCAGAAGGGCGTGCTGTCCCGCCTGTTTGAGGACGTGGACATGCCCTTCTGCGAGAGCACAGGCATCCGGTGAGGGTCGGCAGTGATTTGGTGTGCTCCCGCTGGCAGGGCGGCGCCGCAAGGCGGCAATACAGCTGCACCCCTCGCCTGCCTGGCGTGTGCATGTGTGCCTCCGCCCACCCCAACGGCGTCCAGCCCACCCTCCCGCCTTGCATCCAGACCACCCACTCCCACCCATGCTCCCACCCCCTCGCCCCCCCAACACCGCAGGCCCGACCTGCTGATTAACCCGCACGCCTTCCCCTCGCGCATGACCATCGGCATGCTCATCGAGAGCATGACGGGCAAGGCGGGCGCGCTCACGTGAGCGAGCGGCGGGGGCCTTTGCCTGCATGTGGCCTTGTTGCGTGTTTGGCACAATTGTTTTCCAAGACATAATTGTGCCGTGCTGCGCATGGATACATGTTGCTCGCACTCGCCTGCATGGTTGCCCAGACCCTCTCGCCCAACCAGCCCCCTCTCCTCCCCTGCCCCCCTCCCCCACCCGCCCTTCACTGCAGCGGCCAGTTTGTGGACGCGTCTCCCTTCCAGTCCAGCGACCGCGGCGAGCCCGTTGACCACACCCAGTTTGGGCGGCTGCTGGAGGAGGCGGGCTTCACGCGCAACGGCGGAGAGGTCATGATCAGCGGCGTCACGGGGGAGCCTTTCCCTGTGGACATCTACATTGGGGTGGTGTACTACCAGCGGCTGCGGCACATGGTGTCGGACAAGTTCCAGGTGGGTGGTGATGCATGAAGAGGATTGCAGGGGACTGTAGGCTGGGCTGAGCATAAGGGTGGGAGGTTGGGGGTGCCTGACCCGAAAGGCCTTCCTTGCTCAAGCCTGCCTGCCTCTCTTGCCTGCTCTGAGGAGCATGCATGCTTGCCCCCACTCGTATGGCCGCTTCACACCAGGCCCCCCTCTCCCCTGCGTCAGCCTCACCCCCTTCTCTTTCCTGCCTCCCGACCCACCCATAACCCCTGCCGCAGGTGCGGTCCACGGGCCCCGTCAACCCGCTGACCCGCCAGCCCATCAAGGGCCGCAAGTTTGGCGGCGGCATCCGCTTTGGAGAGATGGAGCGCGACTCGCTGCTGGCCCACGGAGCAGCCTACCTGCTGCACGACCGGTGAGGGCGGGGACTAACAGCTGAAAGCGGGAGGGTGGCGTGACGCACCGGTGCCAGGTCGGTGCAGTCGAGATTCAGCACTGCACTTGGGTAACCTTTCAACACGGCGCCTCCCCCAAGCCCATCCGCTGCTCTTCCTCTCTGCCTATCTCCCAGGCTGCACTCCTGCTCCGACTACCATGTTATGGATGTGTGCGCCAACTGCGGCCTGCTCATCTCCACTGTCAACGTGCCCCAGGCAGCAGCAGGTACACGCAAAACCCCTGGGGCCGGCTGGGGCAGGGCAGCTTGCAGAAGTTGCCTGCCTTTCAGGTCTATTGGACTGTTTTGAATCGGCAACTGCGCAGCACTGCCGCGGATGCATTGTGCGTGCGCTGCGCCCTATAGTTTGCTCATGGAATGCTCCCTCCTCCTCCAACCCTTCTCCAGACGTGACGGGGGTGCGAGCCACGAGCGGCGAGTCGGGCGGCCGCGGCACCGTGGTCTGCCGATTGTGCGACTCAGGTGCGCTGAAGGGAGCCTGCCAAGGAGCAGGGCAGGGCTGCAGAGCGCCCAAGTTGCGGATGCGTGCTGCAGCTGCACCCCTGCGGTCCGTTGCGGGCAATCGGAGCTCTGCGCCCAAGCTGCTTTTTGCACCCCATCTTCGGCTACCACATAACCCCACTCTGCCCGTCTGCTTGTCCATTGCTTGTGCCGCAGGCAAGTATGTGGAGCGTGTGGCGCTGCCCTACGTCTTCAAGTACCTTGTGTCCGAGCTGGCTGCCATGAACATCCGCTGCTCCCTGGACATCAAGTGATGGAGGGCGGCAGCAGCGCGGCACACCCAGCAGCAGCAGCAGAGCGGCACACCGAGTAGCAGCCAAACCACGTGAAGTGTGCGGCCCAGCGGACTGGCACTGATTGCATGACCGCACATTGCGGCGTTAGTTGTTGGGCGCCAGCTGGGCAGCATAGTCGCCGCAGGAGGGGCTGCTTTGTTGTGCGGCCTGAGCGGAGCGGCACACGTGCCGAGAGGATGCGGCGAAACGGACGGGATAGCAGCGCCCCCAAACGTCGAGCGGCAGCGCCCCGGCCCTCGTTTGCCCCTGAGATGCCTGAAACGATAGAATGCAGGACAGCATCTGACAGGTTGTAACGATCTCAAAGTTCTCGGGCTAACAATCACTCAGCGCAAACTCGAAGCTGACGGAAAGCAGTCGGGGTCAAAGGATATACTCGGGTCGAAAAGCGGGCCTGGTAGGGGCCGGCGCCACTTGCATGTGTGGTCATGCTTGATTTGACTGGCTCAGGCCCAGCCGGCCTACCGGCCTGCGCCCTGTGCTGCCGCAATGCGCGCTGCTCGCCACTGGTGATCGATGTAGCCGCGTGCATGGGCCGCCAGGTCAGCAGAGTCGCTCCACAGGTTGCGCCACACGCACAGGTTGCTGGACAGGTCTGCGGTGGAGGGGGAGCAGATTGAGAATTGAGGAAAAGAGTGGGTAGAGGATCAGCAAGGAAGTGGGCAGGGGCACAGCGAGCCTTGGTAGGTACACACAAAAGTTGCGACTCGGCGTGCATGCCATCACAGGGCAGCCTGGCAGCGCACCGACAAGCCCTCCCGTCCCCCTCCCTGCCTACCTGGGCTGACGACAGCAGATGAGAAGGACTCATAAGTGAGCGGCCCCTGGTAGTCAATCTCCGCCAGCCCACGAAACAAACCCTCAAAGTCCACAGATCCGCTGCCAAGGTAGCCCCTGCGGGGTCTCAGCACATCACATAACAAGCAGAGGGGGTCTGCAGACGACAGGCGCACTGCATACGTCTATGAGCCCCCTGCACTCAGCCCCCTGCACTCAGCCCCCTGCACTCAGCCCCCTGAACTGCTGGTCCATGCGTTTGATATGCCCTGGGCTGCAGTCGGGCATTTCCTGCCGAGTGCCCTGCACGCACCTGTGGCTCTCGCCAATGTGCACGTAACCCAAGCGGTCGCCACACAGCCGCACCGCCTGCTCCATGCTCGGCTCCTCAATCTGCGGCAGGCACAGGGCTGGTGCTGTGTCAAGCGCCATGCGGGCATGCATGGCTGAGGGCACATCACATGAGCAGAGAGGGAGAGTTTTGCAAGCCACCATAAGAAGGGGGAGGGGATTCAAGTGAGACCCCCAAATCCACAGCCCAAAAGCGCCTTTCTGCTAGCACCGCCAGCAGACAGGCCCTGCCCACTCACATTCATGTGGTAGGTGTCCAGATGAACATAGATGTTGGGATGGTGACCTGCAACCTCCAAAAAGTCCAGCGCCTGCGCCGCCGTGTTGAGCAGGTTGGTTTCATACCTGCAAGGCAGGCCGGATGGGCAAGGGGGTGGGGAGGGATGCATGCTGGGGCCACCAAGCTGGGCTGTGCACCTAGTAAGGACAGCTGGCTGCTGACAGGTGCCAGGCTGGACTGCACTTCAGCTGTGGCAGCGGCTTCCTGGTCCAGCAGTACCCAACAGCAGCATTTTCAGGCCTGCTGCCCCTGGGGCCCTCACCTGTTGACCACCTCCAGGCACAGCCGCACGCCCAGGTCTGCAGCCTTGTCCGCCAGCTTACGCAGCTCAGCGGCTGCGTTGGCGCGCCCCTGGGCTGTTGGTGGCCCCGGATACTTGGCCAGAGCCGAGTAGAGAATGCCGCAGAGGTGGCGGGAGCCGATTCCGGCAGCAAAGGTGAGGGCTTTGTGCAGCTCGGCGGCACCCCGGGCCACCACTGCCGCATCAGCGCTGCTGATGTCTGCGTCCAAGGATAAGCCTAAACTGCATGCCGGCTGCAAGCCTGCCTCGTCAAACAGCCGCCGAGTCATGCCCACGTCTATTTTGTCGGCATTGAAGGCAGCCAGCTCCAGCTGGAGGGAGCCATGGGGTGGTTGGAGGCAAGCTTGAGAGGAGCCGCCAGTGACGCCACACTTGGAAGGTTGGCTGGCCGCTACTGATGGCACCTCCGCCAAGCACAGGCTGGACTTGTCTTACAAGAATGTGCACATGCCTCCACATCCCGCTTCCCAACCGGCTGCCATCTGCTCGGCGCACCATATCATATCCTGCAGCCTTGGCCCCCACAACCGCCGTCGTCGCCGAGGCCTCGCTCCAGTCCCCCGCAAACACCAGCGCATGGACGCCTACCGGGTTGGTGCACCCTGCAGCAGCATGATGTGCAAACAGTGTGTGCGCATTCCGCTGCTGAGCAGGCGGTGAGCGTAAAGCAAGGAGAGCAGCAAGCAGCACGGTGCACAAGCAGCGGCGGCGGGCGGCGAGCCCGCAAGAGCCCCTAGCGGTATGATCGCACCGCCGCCTGGTTGTTGCGATTGGGATGATGCGGCAGCGATGATCAGCCGTTGCCTCCCGACGTGTCTTCGTGCCGCAGGAAGTGCCGCTGCGCGGTTTGCGAGCTGAGAAGCCAGGCAGGGTGGCACCATGGCAATTGCAAGACGCCAGGTGATCGCCGGCAGCTCCGAGCGGCAGGGTCGCGGCGGATTGACTTGCAGCATGGAGCCGCCCAGCGGCGCCTGCGCACCGCCCGGCGGCACTTGTCCAGAGTCCAAATCTATTGAATGCATGAGGGCATTCTGGCTGCCTCCACAAACTCGACGCAAATGCATCTTGGGTCGAGGTCAATAGGGCACAGACAGAGCCAGTCTGCGCCGCGAACCAGCGACGCCTCCCCCCGCCGCTCATGCATTTTCTTTGGCTGTGCTGTGAGCTTGTTGTTGAAAGCCCGCACAACTCGTAAAATGGCATCTGATGCTAGCAAACATCTCGAGACGATGATTGCAAGGTCCTCATGGTGCTAGGCAGCGCACAGCCGGCTGCAGCAGGGTGCGCCGCAGCGGCGAGCCTGTTGTTGGGCGGCGGCTCAGCGCGCAGCATGCATGAGACGCGTTGCCCTGGCCCTCAGGCATTCACGCTGGATACTGCGCAGTCCACTTTGCCCGTTCTGCAGCGTGCGCGAGCATTAGCTTGGGCTGCCGCTCGCCCCCGCCCGCCGCACCACCCGCTGCCCGGCGCTCGCGCGGCTCGCGCACATAGATTTGCGCCATGGCGGGCGTTCGGAGCCTCCTGGTGCGCTGCACTGGGCGCTCGGGGTGCGGCGCGGCCCCACCCCCAACTGCCGCCGCCGCTGGTGCTGCTGCCGGGCCGCCAGGAGCCTTTGCCAGGGGTGACAAACCCCTAGATCTTTTGGAGGGGTGAGCCACATTTTGTCAGTGCTGCAACAGGGCGCTTTCTGGATCCCAACACCGTCTTGTGCAGGCCGTGGCGGCTGCCGCCTGCTGCCTGGCGCTGGCGGCAGCGCTGCCCGCCCCCTGCACCGACCGCTGCTGGCCCACCGGCAATGTGGATGTGGCCAACCAGACAGCCAAGCCGTCCTGGCGCATTGGGTGAGCGAAGCGGGTACCCTCATGGTATGAAGAGGGCCAGGCAGCGCAGGCTGACCCCACTGGGGGCTGCCGCGCTCCAACCCAGCTGCCTCTTGTCATGTTGTCGTCTGCCATGCCGAATGTTGTGGTCCCCACTTGCCTGTCGTGCAGCGGCGTGAGCATCGGTCAGAAGAAGTTTTGCAACACCGCCGACCTGAACGGCATCATGCCGTCCATCCGGGACGGCGGCTGCCCCACCGACCAGCAGATTATGGACGCCGTGCACAACAAGGTGCGCCCAGCTCGACCAGAAGCGGTGGCTGCAATTACTTTTGGGCGTCGTGTGGGATGTTGCCATCAGATCACGGTCGTGGTCTGCCTAGAGGAAGCTCAAGTCGGCAGGGAATGCAGGTGACGAGCCGCACCCTTGCACCCGTTTGCAACACTCTGTGGCTGCTGCACCTGCCCGCCCGCAGGCGGTGACGATCACCATCATGAACATCACCTCTGAGGACGGCAACCCGCGCCTGACCAACTCGCTGTGGGACACCGAGGCGCTCACCGTGTTTGCATGCGTGAGTGGGGCCCTGTTGGGCCAGCTGGCCATGCGGCATATGCCCGCCAAGGCAGTGAGGAAATGGGTTGTGGGCTTGCCACATGCACGAGCAGCCGCTCTGTCACACCTGGCTGCTCCCCTGCGCTCCCCACACAGTCTCCCCGAGCATTGCTGCCTGTTTGTTCCACCCTCCCCCTTGCAGGCATACGATGACTGCGCCATTGGCGGCTCTAGCGACGCGACTGTTGCCAAGGTGTCGGACGCGGTGAGTGCACGGATGTGGGGAGTAGCAAGAAGGCCATCCTGCGACAACGAGGACATTTTCCTGCCTGCTAAAGCCACAGGCTCACGGCGTTGTTGCAGTGGCAGGCGGGACCCAGCCAGTCCTACCTGACCTCCGCTACTGTGCACCCCCTACCAACAGGTGAATGACGTGGTCAACTCCATGGACTGGTGCTGGCTGGCCAACGACAACGTGGTCACCATGCAGGTGCGCTGCTGATCTGGTTTCAGCAACCTGCGCAGGAGCCAGCCGTTGGTCGTTGTGTGCTCCTTGTGCACCCAGAGCAGCAGGCAGCGCTCGGTAACTCTCATCCTCAGGCGCTGACGCCGCCGCCTCCCTCCCTTCCCCCTGCCCTGCCCCGCCCAGGTGGCCATTGAGAGTGCCAAGACGTTTGAGGGGGCGCCGGTGCGCGACGCAGGCATGGACCCCGAGGACACCCCCATTGGCGCTGCCGACGGCGAGGGCGGCGCCACCTTTGAGGTGGTGCTGGCGCACCCCGACGTGCTCGCCAAGCGCGGCTACCCGCAGCACATGCTGGCCATCATCGGCAACTCGGCGTACGCCAACGAGGTGGGCGCCAACCAGTGCGTGCTGGAGACGGCGCCCAAGGGCACGACGCCCGGCGCAGGCGCCGCCGGCCGCACCTCGTGGGCCGCGGGGGTGGCTGCTGTGGCCGCCGCCGCGCTGGCGGGCCTGGCTGCGCCCCTCCTGCTGTGAGGAGGCCTCGCAAACTCAATGCCGTGAATGCCGTGAGCTGTGCTTGACCTCGTGAAGCGGCGCGCGGCTGCATTGTAGCCAGCCCCGCGACCTGCTCACCTGCCATTCTTATCCTTGCTGCATTTTTCACCGACTGTTGCACTGTGCGGTGTGTAACCTGCAATCGATCACTCAGCTCTGCCAGGCTCTTTACAGGTGGCCCCTTGACAATTAGACAGAGGCAGAATGCGGATCAGTGGCTGAGCAGGCTGCAGCAACAGCAGTGCAAAAGGTGGCGGTGGCTGGCAAGGTGCTCATGCAGCTCCTTCCCCAGCAGGGCTGATCTGGCCGCCAGGCTGCCCTGGGTGGATGCTGAGGTCCCGCTCACTGGCCCGTGACGCGGCGCATCAGCTGCTCAAAGTCGCTCTTCTTGCCCTTCTTCTGCGGAACAAGGACAGCATGGGGAGACACCGAGGGTTGCCTGAGTGGGTGCTGAGCAGGTGCTGAGACACTGTTGGTGAGACACTGTTGGTGAGACGCTGTTGGAGGCAGGGTGCATATCCATGCTGAAACGCAGCCAGTAGTAGAGCCAGTCCGTTGGCCAGTGCTCGCACCTGCACCAGCGCCCAGACGTCGGCCTCGTGGCCATGCTCCATCAGCCAGTCCTTCATCTGCCGGGAGGCTTGAGAGGCAGGCACGTGAGGACACCGCAATGCCGCAAGCAACACATCGGGCATGCGTCAGAGCCAGACATGGGACAGCGGCTAAATATGTGCTAGCTCCACCACTGCGTTGTCCTGGATGCAGCACCTGGGCAATGGTCATCTTGTTGATGTTTGGCAGGTTCTCGGCATCCTCAAACTCGTCCCCATCCGGCACTCCCATGTCAGCGTCTTGGTGCACCGGTGCAGCAGCGGGCGCCAGCGGGGCGCGCGCCGCTGGCGCGGCGGCGGCAGCGGCAGCAGCAGCAGCAGCCTGCTGTGCTGCACGGCGCGCCTCCTCCTCCTTGGCCGCCAGCTGGGCAGCCACCTCGGTCTCCCGCACCTGCAAGGGTGGAGTGTGTTGTGCTGTGTGTAATCTTAGCATGTGCAACAGTAGCAAGCCTCCCAGGCGCCCCAGGCGCATGCGGGCCACACCAACTGCAAAATGCCATGCCAAAGCAGCCCCGAGCCTGGCCCAGCCCACCTGCATGCGCTGCTGCAGCGCTGCCAGCTGCCGCTCCACCTCCTGCTTGCCCCGCTGCAGCTCCGCCTTCTCGGTGGACAGCACCTGTTTGGGAGGTAGGGAGAGGGCAGGGAGGGCAGTTTACGCAGCTGGCAACCAATAGGGTTTGAAGTTGCTCACTGCTATGCCTACTTCTCAGCGTATGGCCGGCTCAGGCCGGCCACCAAGTGCCTGTGCGACTGCCTGCAACACCACACAGACCCCACCTGTAGGCTGTCACTCAGGGTGTCGCGCTCCGCAGCCAGCGCCGCCAGCCGGCCCTGCATGTCCTGCGCCGCTGCGCCACTGGCCGCGGCCTGCTGCCGCAGCGCCGCCAGCTCCGCCTGCGCCGCCGCCAGCTGCTGCTGCACCTCAGACGCGCGGCGGGCGGCCTCAGCAGACGCAGCACTCAGCTGCGCCACCTCGGCCTGGTGCGCCGCCTGCGCTGCACGCAGCTGCGCCTCCGCCTGCTGGTTCAGGCTGCGGCTCTCAGCAGCCTTGCTCTGCTCCAGGTGAGCCACCTGCTGCTCCAAGCGGGCCAGCTGGGCGGCGGTGGCCGCGCCGCGCTCCCGCTCCCTCGCCAGCTCAGCCTGCGCCTCCCCCAGCCGCCGCTCCGCCTCAGCCAATCGAGCCCGCAGCTGGTTGCCCTCTGATTCAGCGCTGGCCAGGCGCTGCTCCGCGGCCTGTGCCTGCAGGCGCGCCACTTCGGCAGCCTGCGCGGCAGCGGCGACCTCCGCCTTGCGCCGCTCCTCCAGGCGAGCGCTGAGGTCGCGCACAGCGCCGCCGTATGCGTCCTTCATAAACTCTGCGGGGAGGCGCAGGGGTGGCAGGGCAGGGAGGTGATGGAGGCAGGGGCATGGGAAGGAGGCCTGGAGAGAGGCTGACCAGGAGAGGCAGGGAGCAGGAATCTGGAGGGAGACAGCTGCAGATGATGCACTGATGGGGCGGCAGCAGCAGATGCGTGGGCCCAGCGACCCAACGAGCATGTGCACCCACCTGCGAAGCGCGGCCACTTGGTGGGGCCGGAGGCAGCGGGAGCGGCGCTGTACTGCTGCTTAAACTTGGCCACCTCCTCCTGCGGGGCAGGACAGCGGCTGAGCAGCTTAGTGAGTGCAGCCACGCGACAAAACAAGCTCAGCATGGCCCGCATGAAGAAGTTGCACGGTCTGGTCCAATCAGTGCAGGCTGCAAGCACCGCCCTGACCATTCTCTCCGGCATGCAACCAACACCCACACCCCCCCCTCCCGCTTGCCTCCATGCGCTCCATCGTGGTGCCCTCCTGCCGTGCCAGCGCCGCCAACCGCACCGTGGCGTCGTTGATCAGCTTCTCGCAGGCGGCCGCCGCCTGCGCCAGCTTGCGGTCACGCAGCTGGTGGAACCTGGGCGTGCAACGTGAGGGCCAGGGAGGGCAGCAAGATGGGAAGGGTTGGTGAACTGGGAGGGGCATGCAGCGGGAGCAGCAAACTTCTGCCATGCAGACAGTGCCATGCAGCACAATAGCTGCGCATGCCCGCCTGCCCGACGCACCTGGCTTCGCAGGCCTCCCGCCAGCGCTGCTCATTGGCCTTGCGCACAGTCTCATCACCCTGCACATAGGTTAAGAGCCACAGTGTGAGAGAGATAAATGCCACTGATTAGTAGCAGCAGCTCACACAGCCTGCTGCCCAGGG
>VFQQ010001345.1_pt1 | contig 35207 bp, 56 predicted proteins | sample 3512341 | NCBI WGS metagenome assembly VFQQ01 (sample SAMN10412373, study PRJNA504923) | tailings metagenome | isolation source: Relicate 2 Philex TSF1 revegetated site | place: Philippines: Tuba, Benguet | collected 2017-08-29 | reverse complement strand
GCAGCAGCAGCAGCAGCAGCAGCAGCAGCAGCAGCAGCAGCAGCAGCAGCAGCAGGCAGCTGAAGAGGCCGAGCAGTTGGCGGCTGAGGCAGCAGCGCTACGAGCGCAGGTCAAGGCGTTGGAGCAGGACCTGCACGACAAGGACAGCGCTTGCCTGGAGCTGCAGGACAGGTGGGTGTCATGGGCCAGGGATGCGTGTCACTGCGAATGGCTGGGGCGCTGAATGGGAGCTTGGTTGATGCATGCCCACCACATGCTGAGTTCAGCTGACCCTGGTGCCCAATGCTTCTGGTCAACCTCCGCCACTTTCCTCCCTGTCTGCCCATTCTATCCAGAGCACACAAAGCGGAGGCCGCCTCTGCCGCAGCTGACCGCCGTGCAGCAGTAGCAGCGGCAGCCACAGCCGAGGCTCAGCGTGCTGCAAAGGGCGCAGAGCAGCGGGCGGCGCAGCTGACCCAGGACCTGCAGCAGCTGCAGCACCAGATGCACCAGGCCTTGAACGCTTCGGAGCCCTCGCTGCTGCGCTCCCAGCTCAAGCTGGCTGAGCAGGATGTGAAGGACAGAGAGGCGCAGCTGGCAGCGGCCCGCGCTGAGGTGGCAGCCCATGCGGAGCACGCGCAGCAGCTCAAGGGCGACCGAGCGGAGGCTGTGGGGGCGGCTGCAGCGGCTGAGCAGGCGCTGCAGGAGGAGCGCAGCAAGCGTGAGGCGGCGCTGGTGGCACAGGCTGCGGCTGAGCGTGAAGTGGCGCGCCTGCAAGAGGAGCTGGCTGCCGCCAACCGGCTGCGCCAGGAGGAAGAGCGCCGGAGGGCGGCGGCGGAGGCCGCGGCGGCCGCAGCAGCAGCTGCAGAGGCGGCGGCTGAAGCAGCTGCCGCAGCAGCAGCCCCCAGCAGCAGCACGGGTGCGGCTAGCAGTGACGGTGGTGCCGGCGGTGGTGAGGTGGCAGCTTTGCGCCACCAGCTGGCCAAGGAGAAGAGGAAGGCTGAACTGCTGCTGCAGACGATCAAGAAGGAGAACGAGGCACGTTGGCAGGGTGGGAGGGTTTGTTGACAGTAGGATGAGCTCATGGGGAGGGTCCAGTGGCACCTGTGTAGGCTCGCTTTAGGTGGGCATGGAGTGTGCAAGTGACACCCGCCTGCCTGCCTGCCTGCCTGCCCCTACCATGCTGTGCAGAAGCAGAAGCAGCTGCGCCAGCAGGTGGCGAGCTTGAATGCGGAGCTGGAGGGTGCAAAGCGGGAGCGGGCCACTCTGCAGCAGCAAGCTGAGCGTGCTGCACAGCTTGAGGCGGAGACGGCAGCAGCAGCGGGGCACCAGAAGCAGCTGGCTGAGATGGAGCAGCGCATTGCGGAGCTAGAACGGGCAGCGGCGGCAGCACTGGCAAGCCATCAGCAGCGGGAAGCCGCAATGGAGCAGCGGATCGCCGACCTCCAGACGGTGGCAACTGCAGCGGCAGAGGGCCAGCAGCAGGCAGCCCAGCAGCTGGCAGGTGAGCATGGCTTGGCTGTGGATGTGCTTGCACAGGCTTCCTAGTCACAGTGTGATTAGCAGTGTGCCAGACACGGATGCACTGCACTGGGCAGCTTGCACTGCTGCTCATCGTGCTGCCTGTTGCGCTTCATCTTGCTGCCTGCCACCTCCCAACCCTACTTGCAGGCAAAGAGGAAGAGCTGCAGCAGCTGCAAGAGGAGCTGCAGCAGCTGCGAGCCTCCACCGCCAGCTGGCAGCAGCAGGTGGAGGCTGCTGCAGCGCAGGCTGAGGCCGCGGCAGCGCAGACCGCGTCCAGCCAAGAAGCAGCGACGCAGACAGCTGTGCAAGAGGCGGTCCAGGCTGCAGTGCAGCCGCTAGAGGCGAAACTGGAGCGGCGGCGGCAGAAGGCGCGGGAAGCAGAGCGGCAGGCAGAAGCCTTGAAAAAGAAGGTCAAGGATGCGGAGGAGGGGCTGGCACGTGCGCAGGAGGCGCTCCAGGTGGGCTGCCGCACTATGGGGACGGCTGGTCAGCACTAGTTGAGTAGGGTGCATCGCTTCCGTGCCACCGGTTGGCGGTGGCCAAGGGGCTGTGCCTGGGGGAAGCCGGCTTGCAGGATTGGGCTGCTCCGCCTGCAGCACACTGAGCGCTCTGCACCAGCAATCACACGGCACTGACACATCCCCAACCTGTCCCCACCTGCCTTGCTAATGCAGGATGCGCTGGAGGACAAGCACTACCTGCGCTCCCGGGTGGAGCTGCTGGAGGAGGAGGCCCGCGCCAGCAGCAGCAGGTGGGCGTGCCTGTGTTTGAGGCCGGGCGGACATTACGCGTAATGTGCTTCGCTGCGGGGCACCTGTTGCGGCTTGCAGTGGGTGTACCATCGCGCCAGAGCTTGGATTCCGCACACCTCCACCTACATCATGTCCCCCCCACTGCCAGGCTGGGCCCGCCGGGCTTCCCATCCCCGTTGGGCGGCCCGCTGCCGCCACCGCCACCCGGCCTGCTGCTGCCGCCGTCGGTGCACGTTCACATTGTGGAAATCATGCATAAAACAAGGGGCGCGCTGCAGCCAGAGGACTTTGATCCGCCGCCGCCGCAGATGCTGGTGAGGGAGGGCAGACGAGGGCAGGGCAGGTGACACACATTGTGGTGCCGGGGCAGGACTATACCTGTTGGGACGGTGCCACGTTGCTCGCGCCAGCAGTTCTGCTCATGTGTCCCACTCAGGGCACTCCTACCGGCACCAATCATCCTGCTGCGTGGGCCTCCCGTCCATTCCTCACACTCTGTGCCCACCCCACCTCCTTGTCTCTGCACAGGACATGCCCGAGCATGTGCAGCACCAGTTCCTGGACTTTCTTCACGACAAGGTTGCCATTAATGGCGCCCCCTTGAAGCCGAGGGACTTTGTAGCCGCCTGGGCTGTCGACTTTCGCCCCTGACTGCAGTCGCTTGGAGCGACCTGTGTGGTCGGCGGCAAGCGGTCTGTGCGGCGCAGCGCACCTGGTGCAGCCCTTGTGTACAGAGTGCTTGAGTCCTTTGTGCTGACCACATCTTGCTCATTGCATGGATGTGAAAAGCCTGGCCTCAGCTGCGCGGAGACAAGGAGTTGCTTTGCCATGCAGCATTGTGAGCGCCGACCAGCAGAACACCCAACGACAGAGTTCCCGTCCATTCATCGTCCTTCTACGCGATCAGCGCCCCGATTTGCAGGCCGATCCTTGACGCGCAGCCCGCTCTGAGCGCCGGCAGTTGTAACCATGCTCGCGCCGCCAGCCGCACGGGCTCACACCGGCCTCACGATGCGGAGAAGTGACGTACTTGCTCCAGCCGCGGGCTGGGCCAGCGCTGCCGACCGCTGCCGCCGCCGCCGCCTGCACCCGGGCAGCATGGCGGCGCGGGCCTCCATGGAGGCACCCGAGCAGCCCACTCAGGCCGCCACCCCGCCTCCCTCGGGCCGCCTCTTCTCCAACCTCAATCCTTCCTCGCTCAAGCATGAGCCGGGCTCGGTGTTTGGAGCTGCTGCGCTTGTCGCAGGTAGGGAGGGTTGCGGGCTGGCGGCAGCTTCTGCTGGTGCTGGTGCTGTGGGTCCGGGCCTGCTTACCTTGGCTGACCAACCAATCATGAACACCCGCTGCTGGCAGGCACAGCCGTCGGGGCGGGTATATTGGCGATCCCCGCCGTGACCGCCGAGTCCGGCTTTGCAGCATCGTCGGTTGCCCTGGTTGGCGGCTGGGCTTTCTCTGTGGGTGAGCAACAAAGCAGGGAGCAGTTGAGAGGTGTTTCCCGTCCTCATGTGCTACGAATACATTCTGCTGGCAGGCATGCCAGATCTAACATACAAACTGGCCCCACACTCCCAATCCTGAACCCTGCCTTCGCAGCCACGGGACTCCTCATTGCCGAAGTCAACATCAACCTGCTCTGCGAGGTTGGAGCAGGGCGCGGCGTGTCCATCAGGTCAGCCCTGAGCCACAACACACACGCCGGTGCTTACCTCGCACTGGCATGCATTAGCATGCCTTGGCTGGACTTCGCATGCGTCTGTCTGCCCACCGCGTCGCTCAACTGCTCAAACACGTGATGCACTCCCTGCCTGTTTGGTTGCAGCTCCATGGCCCAGCGAACTCTGGGAGATGCCGGCAGCTCCATCGTGTCGCTGTGCTACGCCGGCCTCCATTACGCCCTGCTGGTGGCATGTAAGCTGAGCGTCTGCTTGCCTGCGCATGCATGATGCCACCACGAACAATGAGAGGGTGCTCCTGTTCCTGCAATCATGAACGCTCTCACAGACGTTTAATCCTCTCCTTTTATCACGCAGATATTGCCAAAGCCGGCGAGATTGTGCAGCAGTTGACGGGGGTGCCCGAGTGGGCGGCCGATGCAGCATTTGCAGCGCTGTTTGGCGGCCTGTGCTTCAGCGGTGAGGAAGGTGTGGGCTCTTGGGCCGGGACATGGCGTTTCCATCCGGCAGGTGCTTTGCCTTCGTTTATAACCCATGTGTCTGTGTTTGCCCCCGTGCAGCTCGTGCCAAGACTCTGGATACAGTGAACTCCGTGCTGGTGGCGGCCGTTGTCGCAACCTTCCTGGTGCGCTAGTTAGGTCGTGCATGCTTTGAGCTCACATGGCTTTTCCAAGTAGCCACCTTGATGGCTCACCTGTTACCCTACCCCCTACTGCTGAATTGAAACCCATTGACGCACTTTTCCACCTTGGCATTTCGCAGGGCTTGGTGGGGGTGGCGGTCACCGACTTGAGGCCTGAGCAGTTAGCAACAGCCAACTGGGGCGCTGTGCCAGACACTCTTCCAGTCATAATGCTTAGCTTCGTCTTCCACAACATTGTGGGCACCATTGCCACGTCGCTGGAGGGTGATGTCCAGAAGATCAGGTACGAACGCAGGGCTGTGGGTGCCTGCACCATCCTGGGCAGATGGCCAAAATGCCTGAGGGCAGCTGAGGGGCACATGGCCAAAATGCCTGTGAGTGCAACAGCGTTTGCCATTGTGCGTTATTTGAAGCGAGTCCCCCTGTCCTCCGTGGCACCTCTATTCACACAGGCAGGCCATCATTCTGGGTAGTGGCGTGCCGCTGCTCATGTTCCTTGCCTGGGACGCCGCAGTGCTGGGCAGCAGCGGCGAGGAGCTGCTGATGCAAGCGGGCAGCGCAGCTGGCGCCGACCCGCTGGCGGCGCTGCGGGCCACGGGCGGCGCACTGGTGGCGCCTCTCATTGATGCGTTTTCCTTCCTGGCTGTGGCCACCAGCTTCATTGGCTTCATTCTGGGGCTCAACGACTTCTGGTCGGACCGGCTGCAGGTGGGCACTTGCACTTGGATGGCGGGTGGCTATCGGGGGGCACCCTGGACACTCGTTTGGCTGAAGGAGCGTGTGCCTTAGGTATCAGCAGCCCATTCACCCCTTCCAGTTGCCCCTGCCTTCTGACTCTGCAGCTACCCACCGGCGCGCGGCAGCCGCTGCCCTACCTGCTGACGCTGGGGCCGCCGCTGCTGCTGGCCCTCTCGCTGGGCCCAGCCGTGTTCCTGGATGCCCTCGACTTTGCGGGAACCTACGGTACGTGCCAGCAGCATCGTTCTTGGGATTCTGGTCAGGTACCATCCTATGATGCAGCAGTGTGTGACCGCCATCATGCCCACCAACCCTCGCCTGCTCACCCAGCCGTCCCTGCTGCCCCCTGCCCCAGGCGTGCTGGTGCTGTTCGGCCTGATCCCTGTGGCCATGGTTTGGAGCGAGCGATACGCACGGCCACCTACCACCCTCAGCCGCACCGAGATTGTGCCAGGCGGCCAGCTGGTTCTGCTGGCAGTGGGCGGCAGCGCAGCGGCCATTATTGGCAGGGAGCTGCTGCTCAGCATCACACAACGGCTGTGACCTGCCGCCCCTGGGCTGGAGCATGCAAGCTTGCTGAACTGTTGCATTTCATTGAATGTACATCCTGTGCGGCCATGCAAACTATGTGCAGACTGGTAACAAAGGCAGGCATGATGAGGAGATGCTGACAGGCGCCGGTGCTGGCGCTGCTTTGTACAAGTGCTCCAAACAACGTAATGTACGTGGGCATGTGTCAGGGTGGGCGAATCAGCTGGCCCTAGCGTCGACCTGCCGCAGACTCGCCCGCCAGCCGCGCCGCCACAAGGCTGTGATTGGTGCCATGCCCCCGCGGCACAGCGTGGCACTGCATCGGGTCAGCGTACACGATGACATCTGGTGTGAGAGCAGGCTTTGTGAAGAGCGGACATTCAGTTGGCACAGGTGGCGACTGCATGGCAACACCATCGTTGCTGGCTCGTACTGCAGCAAGCACATGAAAGGATCTGACCTTGCGGCAGTTGACCCGAATGTCTGTAAGAAGGTCACGATGTCACCCACCTCCGGCATTGCACAAATCTGAGTCAACTCTTGGTTGCACGCCGTCGTCGCTGGTGGCTCGTCCTCCGCCGGGCCCCACCACCGCTCGTCGCCGCTGCAGGCTGCAAAGGCACGCTGTGTCCGTGTGGCTGACCAGTGATGGCAATGGCCCACTTACTCGTGCAGTGTGTGGCATCAGCAGGAGTAGGGCAGGGCCGTTAGAAAGCAGTGCTGCGGCGGTGACGAGCGGCAGTGCTGCGGCTGGCCCTGTCTGCTGCTCTCTGGTGTGAGATTGCGACGCTGCTTGCCTGCTGGTTGCGTCGAGGAGTGGAAGAGCTCTATGCTGCGCTCCTCGGAGGAGAAGGGTTCGACTGTAGGCGCGCTGCTTGGGCGCCCGATGGGAGGGTCAACGCAACGGCTCGTAAACACCCTGAAGGGTAGAACTTGCCGGCGATCTAGATATTTTCTCGGTGCAGGCAGGGGTGCCGCTTTCGGCCGGCAGTTGCACGCTGCCACGTGCCGCTCATTTATGAATTTATTTAGTGCAAGGCATCTGTCATTTTGTGCTGACACACCATGTTGCACGCCAGTTCTCGGTTGCTTGTGTTGCAGCATTTGCAAGCCCCCCTACGGCCATCTGATCCTAAGTTGTTGACGTAGGTGCATGTAATCTGATCACACGCCACGTTGCAACAGTTCAGTGGCAAGCCATGGCGTCAAATGGCTGAGAAACGGAATGAAATAGTGGTTGCAGCTAGGCTTTCCATGCCCGCTGCCGCGCCGCCATTGCCACTGCCACCGCCGCCTCCCGCCGTGGCTGCTCCAGCGACAGGCCGCCGCAGCTGCAGCAGTTTGGGCAGCAAGGGAGTTGTGGGTCCGGGTGAGTGTGCCAGCCATTGGCTGCTGCGTTCGACCATGCAACATGCAATGCATACAGTACGCACGATGCAATTTCACAGAGCAGGCTGTGTGCACTCAAACCCCAAGACAGAGCTCACCTGTCAAACGGTCGCAGCTCAACGTAGGGGTCTGCAGTGCGGAACAGCCAGATGCAGTCCTGCAGGCCACGGGCCAGGCTCAGCATTCTTCACTTCACCATTGTGAGCTTGGAACACCGATGCCTTGCTGCACAGCACAGAGACATGTGCACTGCTTCCTGGCGTGGCCCCAGGCGCAGCGGGCACTCACCCCCAGCAGTTTGCGGCAGAAGGCGCCAAAGTCTCGGCTCGCCTGCATCCAGTAGGGTGTGACACGCAGGCAGGTGATCAAGCCCGCCTGTGCATCCCAGACTGGTAAATGCTGGCCACCAACCGGTCGCAACACATGTGCAGCAAGGCTGCAGGGGGCTTGCATCGGGCACCCTGCTACCGCCCCCCACATGAAGGCAGTTGCAGGGCGACTTCCACCGCCGCAGCCGCCTCACCAGCTCTCGGAGTTGGGTGCTCCCCAGAGGAGGCGCAGCCCGCGCTACTTGGTGTAGCTCCCTGCACACATGGTTTGTACACACACGCGATTGAAGGGAGCAGCTGCAGCCGAGGGGCAGGCAACCCAAGCTCAGTGGCGGCACATCCAGCGCAGGCATCCACGATGCCAGTCTGCTGCTGCAAAAACGCAAGCGTGCCTGAGGCGGGCGCGCTTCTGTGGGCAGTGCGCCAGGTGGGCCAGCAGCCGTTTCTTCAGCACCAAAAAGCTGGCCGCTCCTGCAGTTGAAGGGGCAGCAAGACCGCTGAAATGCTGCGGTGGCACGCTGCAACTGCGCCTCCTGCAATCTGTGAGAATTGAGCCCAGTGCATTGCCCAACGGCAACCAAAGGGCATCAATGGATCATGCAGTGGCAAGTCAGCCGACAGCCATGCAAGCTGCCAATGAGGAGCAGGTCAGATGGGCAGCCCGCCCACCTCTCTCCTTCTCTCGTGAAGTTGGGCCGTCAGGGGCTGGTGCTAAGCTGTTAGGACTGGACTATACCCCGCCCACCTGGCTTCAGCTCCACGGGCGCCAGCATGTGAGGCACAGTGAACAGGTGGCCCCGCTGGGTGATGAACCGCAAGAGTATCGTGTCCTGCTATGCAGGCAATGGGATGGAGGCGGCAGGTGACATGTCTGAGTGTTGCAAGTTGTTCAGCACAAACACAACTTCAAAGTTGCTCCACACCACGAGCAGGGCCGGCTGAACAGGCACGCATTGGCAATAAGTGGGGGGCCAGCAGGGCGCGGAGAAGGTCGGCAGCCACCCCCCTGTGCAAGAAAGCCCCCACCTTGGAATCGCACTGAAACTTTGTGAGGAAGGGCGGGATGAAGAGGTCCATGGACTGCAGCGCCTGCAGCGGCTGCGGCCCATCCGCCAGCAGCTTGCTCACAATCGCGCGCTCCATCTGCCACACCGGGTCCTGCGCACAATACAACAGGCCGAGGAGCGTTTCAGGCTTGTCAATGTTGAGCTGCAACACCTCGCATTGTGGACGGCCAGATGCAGAAGCTGTGGTGCTGCCCGGACCCGTGCTGCACTATCCCACACAACTGGCTCAGTGGCGCACCCAGAAGCGCGTGTCTTGCAGCTCGTCAGACGCTGGTTCGCCAGCTCTGGTGGTCCCACCACTGGGACGTCCAACCCTGCTCTTGCTCCTGCTGGGGCTGCGGCTCCGCCGGTTGCGACTGCTGCTGCTACTCCTGCTGCGGCTGCTGCTGCGGCTGCGGCTCCGCTTGTTGTGCCTGCCCCGCCTGCTGCTGCTCCGTTTGCGACGCTTGCTGCCCCTGCTGCTGCTCCGCCTGCGGCGCTTGCCGCCCCTGCTGCTGCTGCGGTGGCTGCGCTTGCGGCTGCGCCGCTCGGCACTCCTGCTCCGGCTTCTGCCTCTGCTCTTGCGCGGCTCGCTGAGCTGCTGCTGCTGCTGCTGCTGGGGAGCAGCGGCCGCTGCAGCTGGCTTGCTGTTGGCGACCCCGTTTGACGACAGCCACTGCCGTGCGGCGGCAGGCACCGGTGGCGGGACACTCGAGTCGTCAGAATGCTGCGGCTGGTCCTGCTGCTGTGGGGGCGGCTGCTGGTGCTGCCGCTGTTGAGGTGGCGGCGCCACCTCCTGCTGCACCTCCTGATCCTCCATGTCTGCCAAGTCAGGGGTGGCGCCCCGAGCTCCACTGCTGGGAGGAGTGGCTGCCTCCGCAGCAGGGCTCGCAGCGGGCTCGTCTGCCGCCGCCGCCCCTTCTGTGCCCAGAGACAGTGCCAGCAGCACTTGCTCCTGACCCGCCTCTGCCGCCTGCTGCGCCAGCTGCGCCAGCACTGCGGGTGGCGCCAGCTGTGCCCCGCCTGCCGCGCCTGCGGCCTGCTCCTCCAGTGCGGCCTGCACCGCCTCCAGCGGGGCCACCAGCAGCTGGCGCCCCTGGGGCAGGTCCAGCAGATGGCCGCGGGACGTGACCTGCATGGGGGTGGGGCACTTGTTGTAAGTTGTGGGTAGAGAGGGGGCGAGGGGGGGAGGAGTGCATGAAAAGAGGTCAAGAACTGCGACCACATATCCCAGCAGGCGTGAGCCACATCGTTTGCCAAGCGCCCCTGCCGCAAATTCCACCCAAAACCCCCTGCTCATTCTTTCCCCTGTCTAACCGCCATGATGCTGAGCCCCGCCTCAAATGCAGCCTCAGCCTCGCTAGTGGCAGCCCCCTCGGCCGCAGGCTGCAGGGCGCAGCAGGGCGCATCCAAAGCAGCCCACCGCGCGGCAGCTGCCGCAAGCTCCTCGTCGCAGCATGCGCGCTCGTCAGTCAGCAGCAGGCTGCAGAGCAGGGTGAGAGAAGAGATGCTGGTCAGTGGGGTGCATGCTGTGGCTGTCACAGACTGCCCTGTGCCTGCACAGTTCAACAGGCTGCAAGTGCTCCTCATTTTGCCTGCTGCTCTTTACCGTGCCCCACCCTTCGCAGCTCACCTGTGGCCTGTGGAAACAAAGGCGCTCCTGGCAGGCTGGCCATCGGGCCACCACCAGTTGCCTGACACAGGCAGCGCCTCCTCGCCATCCCCAAACTGCAGGGTGCCCTGCCAAGCACGGCTGGGGGCAGCGGCACGAGAGGATGGCTGTCCTGCCGGCAGAGCTGTGCCTGCCGGTGTTGCTGCCACACTGGGCTGGGACGCCTGAGCTGCTTTTGCAGCAGCAGCCTGCGCCAATGCCTGCGCCCACGGAGCTTGCGCCAAGGCACTGGGCAGAGCTGCTGCCGGAGCTGCTGCTGCGCCATCCGCTCCCACATCTCTGCTGGCTCGCCGGCTGCTGCTGACTTCAAGCGACTGCCCTGCACCGCCAGCTGGCTCCAAGCCCCATGCGCCGTCCTGCTCAGCTGCATCAGGGGTGACCTCAGTGCCTTCAGACGGCTGCCCTTCGGCGGCTGCTGCCTGCTGCTGCTGTTGCTGCTGCTGGGTAGCTGCCGCCGCCGTCGCTGCTCCCTCAGCCACCGCCTGGTCGGGTGTTTCAGCTGACGGCTGTTCCTCAGGAGCGGGCGACACACCCCTGCCTGAGGAGGATCGCTCCCTGCACAGCTGCTGCAGCACAGCAGCCCAGTGGTTGCGGTCCTTGTGCGGGCCGCTTTTCTGCTGCAGCAGGAGCGCGGGTGCCGACTCGAGGCGCAGCGGAGCGTGGGCCTGTGCGCAGGAGGCAGCAGTGGCCAGCGGGGTGAGCAGCGATGCGCCAAGGCAGGCTGGAGTGCAACAGATGGGTGTTGCCCCCAGGTGTTGCTCCCAGGCTGTGCAGGGCCATGCTTGTGGCCCTTTGCCATTGCTTACGTGCGTGCAGTCTGCGCCACCCTTGCACGCTGCTTTGAGGTCAGCCACATACTGGACCGGGCACTGGCGCAGGAAGGCCGCATCCGGCGAACTGCGGCAGACAACGGTAGAACAGCAGATAGTTGGATCTGAGTCCTCGGATCTGAATCCGAAGAACATTGATGGGGGGAAGAAGCTCACTGTCATCCATGCAGATCATCTATAGTGGTCGCAGCAAATGCGGTTACCAATCGCGCCTGTGCAGCAGGCTGCATGCGTGATCAGCTTGCCCTTACACCAGACTGTCCTGCTTCGCTGACTGTTAACCACACCTGTCAAACGGCCGCAACTCCGCAAAAATGGACGCGGTCTCGCCCCACAGCCACACGCAGTCTCCCAGGCAATGCCGCATGAAGACGGGGAACGTTTCCAGCGCTTGCACCTGCAGGAGAGGCGAGGGGACTGGGCGTCACAGCAACCCTTGAGCCATGCAAGAAAGCGCCGGCAGTAAATCCCTGCTAAAGTCTGCTGCTGAGAGAAAGAGGCCGGCCAACCTGTGCGCCCATCTTGCGGGGCAGGGCATCTATTGAGGAGGAAGCGCGGTCCATGAGCAGCGCATGCAGCTCGCTGCGGCAGCCGGGCGGGGCAGAACCGTGAGGTGGGCATGCACACGAGCGGCAGTGCATGGACAAGCAGTGTTTCAGCTGACAAGGGAATGAGGAAGCCTATTACTGCGACCTCATCTATCCAGGCAGGCTCCCATTGGTGCCCGCCCTGCGCCAACCCAACGGCTTCACACCTGATGGGCGCACGCCGCAGGCGCCGACCGTACAGCGCATCCAGCAGCTGCTGCTTGATGTGCAGCAGGTCGGCAGCGCCTGCATGCAGGCAGGGGGCGAGGGGGTTTGCGTTGCAGCGGAGCAGGCGTGGCGCAGGAATGTGTGAGTGCATACAACAATCCAGCTGGCACAGGAACGAGCTGGGCGCCCGCATCCCCACCCAGTTGGAGGTCACAATCCCGTCCATGTCCCCCTATTCCCCCTTCCAATGACACCCCCTTCCTCACGGGGCGCGGGGCGCAGCTCGTCGCCTCGCACCACTTCAAACAGGTGCGGTCGGTTGCCCACAAAGCGCCGAAACACCGACTCCTCGCTCTGCCCCGCATCCCCCAGGAAAGGCGGCAGGCTGTGCACGCCGTCCTCCCTCAGCAGGCGCAGCAGCTGGTAGTCGGGCTGCTGGCCGTGCTGCCGCAGCAGGCCCAGGCAGCGCCGCTCCAGCGCCAGCACCGGGTCCTATGGGAGGGAGAGGCCAGGGAGTTGATCGGAGAGGCAGCTTAGGGATTAGGGTGGTGGGGGAGGGAGGCTGGACGGCCTCCCCTGCCTTCTTGGAGCAACGGAGCAGCGGCGTTGAAGCAGCCTGGTGCGCTCCTTGTTCACCAAACCAGCAGCCGAAGGGCGGTTTGCCGGCGCCCAGAGCTCACCCAGTGCCAGTACTCGTCCCTGGGTGCAGCTGGCAGGCTGTCCTCCACCGAAGGAGTCGCCTCCTTGGCCGTGGGTGCCGCCGCCTGGCTGCTATGCTGCTGCTGCTGCAGCAGCTGCTGCTGCTGCAGCTGCTGCTGCTGCAGCTGCTGCTCCTGCAGCTGCTGCTCCTGCCCATGAGGCGCTGCTTCGGCACCCACAGTGCCGCACACTGCGATGGCAGCCGCTGGTTGTGGCGGCGGGGGTGGCACCAGGCCCTCCCTGCTGCTGCTGCAGCTGCTGCTGCTGCAGCTGCTGCTCCTGCAGCTGCTGCTCCTGCCCATGAGGCGCTGCTTCGGCACCCACAGTGCCGCACACTGCGATGGCAGCCGCTGGTTGTGGCGGCGGGGGTGGCACCAGGCCCTCCCTTGGGCCGCCAGCATGAGCGTATGGCTGTGCAGCACTGAAGGGCACTGCCGCTGAGCTGCCGCCCTGCGGAGGTGCTGCAGCCGAGGCAGCGACGGTACCAGCTGGCGCAACAGCATAGCCGGCAGGGCCAGCGTAGCCAGCTGGTGGCGCTGCGTAGCTGGCAGCTAAGGGCGCAACGGAGTGCTGCTGCCAGCCAGTGTTGTAGAATGCGTGAGGCGGTGCCATGTGCGGCAAAGCAGGCATGTACTGCAAGGGAGGCGGCAGAGGCGGCAGGCTGTGACTTATATGAAATAGAGACAGTGCCACGCTCTTGTGGTGCATGCATGGGGCAGCAGAAGAGCTCGTTGATGCTGCAAAAAATATGCAAGGGCTCCCCTCCGCACCGGGCTGTGGTACGCCGGCGCGCCATATGGCATGTGCGGGGGCATGCCGGCATAGGGCAGCGGGGCAGCGTAGGCGCTGGTGGGTGGGTAAGCAGCTGCATCAGGGAGTGCGTTGAAAGAAGGCACCAGCAAATGAGACCCAGCTTTTGTCAAGATGCATGTCGAGCATTGCAGCCCTGCCATGAGCCGCCCCTGCCACCCCGCCTCATCCCAATCATGCCACCTCAACACCAACTCACCAACAGGCGTTGTGCCTGCGGCCCAGGGAGCAGCACCTGGTGCCACAGCTGGCAACACTGCTGGTGCATCACCACCCGCTGCCGCGCTGGCTGGTGCATCGGCCCCCTGGGCAGCCGCGGCCTTGGCTTCTGCAGCCTGCTGGTCTGCCCGGGCTTTTGCCAGCACATCCAGCTGCTGCTTGAAGCTGAATTTGGGGTTGGCCCTCAGGGCTGCTGCGGCGTTCTTGGCCTTGGCTGCAGGGTCATTGGCTGCGTCTGGCTTTGCGCTGGCTCCTGCCGCGTCTGCCGGCTGCATCTCCGCCCCTGCTGCCGGCTCGCTAGGCGGCGGGGCCGCTGGTGCATCCCCGCTGGGCGGCGGGGCGGGCGGCAGTGGCGGCGGCAGCGGTGGCATGGCTGTAGGACTAGCCACTTGCTGCACCTGCTGCTCCTGCTTTGCCTTCAGCTGCTGCCAGCGCTGCTGCCGCAGCGTGTGCTGGTTTGCAGGACGCTGGGCTGGGGCCTGCGGCTGGATCTGTGTCAGCGGCTGCACAGCATGCACCAGCTCTTGCATGTGGTTGGGTGCCTGTGCTGGTGCCTGCCGAGCCTGCTGAGCCTGCTGTGCATGCTGCACCTGCTCTGCATGCTGTGGCTGATCTGGCTCCTCATCAGACTCACTGTCATCGTTGAACAAGGAGGCCAGCGCACGCTGCTTTCGCTGGTTTTGGGCCTTGCTGCCACACTGCTGGCCCACAGCGGCACTGCCGCTCGCTGCCCGATCTGCACGCTGGTCGCTGGGCTGCTGGCTCGCCTGCTGCTGCGGGAGGGCCAGGCCTTGCCTGGCGGACGCCGCTGCACCCTGAGCTCTGCTGCCCGGCTGTCTGCCAGCGCTGTGCAAGCTGGCACCTGCTGAGCGGCCAGTGCTTGCCTGTGGCAGCCCTCCGCTGGACATGGCAGAGAGCTGCGGCACATCCGCCTCTTCAGTGCTCCCTGACAAGTGCTGCTGCTGCTGCTGCTGCTGGTGCTGCACCGCCGGCGGCTGGGGTGCCTGTTGAGCAAAGTGTGGCTGCTCTGCCGGCACCTGCTGCTGCAGCCGCACGCGTGAGAGGCGAGGGTCGGTCGCCAGACCGGGCCCAGGCTGGCAGTCTGGGGCTTGCACCTCGCCCCCTGCAGGGGGTTGATAGTGGGGCATGCACGGCCGCTGCTGCGCCGGTTGGGGCTGCCGCTGCATGGCCGGCTGCTGTGCCGTTGGCTGCTGCGAGGGAGGTTGCAGCTGGCCATACCCCTGGTGCTGCTGCGCTTGGGGCGGCCATGCCTGCGGCGGCAGCTGCTGCTGCTGCTGCTGCTGCTGCTGCTGGGGCGGCGGCTGGCCTGACCGGCTGCCGTTGAGGCTGCCTGGCCCTGCCACATGCACGCCCTTCAAACGCGCTGCTACCGCCTGCTTGTTGTTGAGGTCGACAACGAGAATGTTCACAGCGGCGGCCAAGTGGATGGGGGACAGTGCCTTGGTTGTTGGATCCCTGTCCCTGCAAAGACAGACGGCATGGCACTGGTTGGCCAGACATCCCACATCAGCACATCGGCTCCACCACCTCGGCCTGTTTTCCCTGCTGCAGACAGCCCATGGACCGCAAAGGATACGTGTGGCAACCGGCTCTCACTTGGCGGTCTTTTCAATCCACGTCTGCACAAGGTGCCGCTGCCAACGCAGCATGGCCACCTGCACCAGAAAGGGGTGAGGCATGCAGTCAGGCAGGGAAGCATGCCGGCATGCGCGAATGGGCTGCCAACAGCAAGCGCACATGACTGCATCACTTCCTGTCCTTACAAACCACCAGCCCAGCACCAGCAGGGCTGCCGCCGCACCTCACGCGCACTCCAGGGCGGTCTAGCCTGCTGCGCATCCGCAAATGCCCTAAACTCTGCCTCTGTGGGCGGTTGGCCGGACACAGCTTTTGGGAGTTGGGGAGCATTGGGCTCGCCCTGCGTGGCAGGTAAACGATGGGAAGGGCACCATCTAGCTACATCTCCACAAAAGGCACAAGCGAAACTCGCTGGCCGCCCTGGACGCACTGGACTTGTTGCCTAGTTTCAAGGCATGCATCCCCTGCAGGTGAGCGCAGTACCTGCAGCGTGAAGTGCATCCGGCCAGTCTCCCGCGACACGTGCGTGATCCTGAAGAGCCCGTACACGCCGCCCTGGACATTAGAGGGAAATGTGGGTCAGGGTCAACGGCGTTAGGCGCAATGGCCAGGCCTGGTGCCGCACTGGTGCCGTACGCTCCTCTAAACACTGAACAATGGTGTGTTGCTGGCTGCCATGCAGGGCAGAAGTAAGCATCAGAGCCAGGCGAGCGGAGCTGCCCAACAGCACGCCTGGCTTGCCTTCTTCAGCCGGACCAGCAGGCCGCGCAGCAGGCTTTCGGGGCCGCGGCCTGCAAATGCACGCAGTGCATGGCAGTCAGATTGCAACACCAATCGCAAGCGCGGCAACAGGCATGGCCAGGCATCCCTTCATCCAGGTTCACAGCAAACATTTCAGTCTACTCGGCACAGCATGGCCGAACGATTGCCGACCCCGCCCAACAAGGCTCACGTTGCAGCTCCAGCTCGATGGGCACCGCCGCCAGCAGCTCCTCCTTTGTGAGCACCATTTCTCTCAGGTTGTGCTCGTTGTACAGCGCCGGCTGCTCCGGCCGAACCAGCCTGCCCGCCTGCTGCTGGCTGCCCTGCTGGCGCTGCTGCCCCTGCCCTGATGGGGCCCCACTTGGCCTGCTGAAGCTGCTGCCGCTGAGCTGCCGCTGCTGGCTGCTGGAAGGCGCGGCTGGCGGCGGGCCGTGGGGCGGGCCTCCATTGCCATGCACCCACTGCGGCGGCGGCTGCTGGATCGGCTGCCGTGCCACCGGCTCATAGACCGGGGATGCTGGCGAGGGGCCGTTGAAGGCATCTGCTGCCGCAGCTGGCCCGCCTGCCGGCCCTGCCAGCCCTTGCAGCAGCCCAGCTGCAGCTGCCGCGCCTGCTGGCGGCGCCGCTTGCCTGCCTTGCCGGTCGCCTGCAGGCTGGCCAGCAGGCATGGGACCATGCTGGCCTTGGCTTTGCTGCTCAGGCAGGGGTAGCAGGGGGTCATCTTCCGGCTCCAGCCCTGGTTCTTGCTTGATAGCTGGACCAGCGGGCGGCCCTGGCTGCGGCGGCGCCGACGTGGCGCCCTGGCTGCTCCCACTGCTGCCTGCCTGGGCCGCAGGTGGGGGTGGTGGCTGCGGCTGCGGCGGTGCTGGCACCTGCCTCGGCCGCCGCCGCCGCTGCTGCTGTTGTGCAGGCAGCTCTTTATTGTCACCTGCCTCGAAGCAGCCTGCACCTGCAACTGCCTTTGGCCCTGCTGCGTCAACTGGCTGCTGACCTGCATGGTGTTTGTGCATGGCTGTCGCCGCTGCAGCCGCCCGCTGTGCCCGAGCTGCAGGCCCAAATCGCTCCTCTATGTCGCTGTCATTCGGCAGCTGCTCCTCCAGATCACCTGCAAGGCCATGCAAGTCGCTGTCATCGCGGCGCAGCAGATTCGCTGCTACTGCTGTGGCAGCCGATGCTGTGGCAGCCGCTGCTGCCGCTGGGTCGCTGCGCGGCCGCTTGGCTGCCTGCTTGCTCTCCGTGGCCTTTCTTCCTAGCTGCTTCGGTTTGCCCTGCATCATTTTACGGCAAGTGGTGTGCAGTAAGAGCCTTGTAAGGGAGCTGCACGTCTTGCCCCTAAACGCAACACCGTGGCGGCGCCGAGCGGCGGCGGCCGGTGCCTCACCATCGTGGGCCGCTGTGCGGCACCTTGCTGGAAATGGCCGCTTCCTACTCCATCGCGTCACGCTGCCGCCTGCCCGCCAGGGGCCCTGGCAGAGCCACGGGAGGTCCTGCTCGCCCTGATGGGCCGCCCTGCCAGAGGCAGGCAGGCTCTGCAATGATGCAAGCAGCCGAGCTTCTTGCCTTCTTGCTGAGAGCGGCTAAACCCAGCGATTCCCTTCAGCCCATGAAGCTTGCGAAAAATGTGGCGCCATCGCGCCTCCTGAGCTGCTCACGAGCATTGCGTTGGTCTAGGATGCGCCTTATTGATGCTTGAGAGGCCGATTTTGCTCGCCAAACCTTGGCTCCAAAACTAGGGCTCTCCTAGTTGGCCCGACAAGAGCCTCAAGCGCCTCCACCCTTCCCGTTTCAAGCAGCAGCAGTCGCACAAACCGATGAACGAGCTAGCCCTGCAGGGGCGCTGGCGGCGGCAGCGGGTGCACCGGCGCCGCTCGATCAGCATGAACCTGCTGCTGCTGCTGCTGCTGCTGGGGAGGCAGTGATACCGCCGCGCACGCCAGCACGCCGGCGCCTGTCCCTCAGGGAGAAAGTGGCAGGGCTGCAGCAGCATGCTGGGAGCTTGCCCGCCCCGCAGCCACCACTGCGGAGCGCGCCGTACATTGGCGCCATCTCACCAGCCTGGGGCAGTGAGGGTGAAGGCCCACTGCAGCAGCACAAAGGCAGCCCCGGCAGGCCCACTGAGCAGAGCCAAACTGTGCAGCCCTCGCCCTATTCTGGCAAGTACGAGTTCTCGGGAGAGGATGAGGCGGCGCCGCACGGCTACACCGGCACGTACTCTTTCCATGAGCAGGAGGACGAGAGCGATGGCAGTGTGCACCTGACAGGCGCGCCTGCTCGCAGCAAGCGGCCACGCAGCAAGCGACCTGCTGAGGGCCCAGCAGCCCCTGCCGTTGCTGGCGGCTGGACCGAGGACGGCTGGTTTGTGCCTCCGCCAGCTACCAATGCACGCCCCGGCCACAAGCGGCCCACATCCAGCCACTCCAACTTGCCCCCATTGACCCGCTTCTTGTCCCCCTCCAAGCCTGCACCCAGCTAAGCCTCTTGCCAAGGGCAGGTCAGGTTCTTCGCCATGTGTATCCCAATCCCACACCAGTGCGCCTATAACAAGATGTTGCAGACGAGGCAAACCCAAGCGGAGAGAACGGAGGAACGGGCCGGCGCAGAAAGTTGGCTGTGGGGTCGCCGAGAGGGGCAGTGCACAGTCGAATGTCAGCGCTTGTGCCAGGCTGAAGAAGAAAGTGTGGTTGTGTCAGTCGGTCTAGCAGCAGGCACAGCCAGTTGAGAGAGAGGTTGGTCGGCATCAGTTCTTGTCAGTTGTGCGGTTGTGTGTACAAGGCAGTGCTGGCGGGAAGCTCGTCACTGCCGTCTGATGTCAGCTGCATTACTCGGGCTGGCTCTGGCTGTATGGTACCGGGCTGCGTGCTGCACGCCGCCGCGTGCTGATCTGTCCTGACTCCAGTGCCTGCAGGGGTTGCAGGGCACAGCGCACCTCAATCCATGCAGCTGGGCTCTGGCACGTCGCACCAAGCACAGAGGCAGGAATGCATGGCCCACTCCCTCCTCACCAGCACAGCATCCTCAACCCATGCACACCGCACCTGCTTGAACAGCGGGCTGACGCCCGGCACATTCTCCTCGCCCTTGCTGCCCGCAGCCGTCGGCCGCCCGGGCGTTTTGCCCAGCACCGCCTTCTCCACTGTGTTGGGTGGCGGGCGGTTGATGTCTGCCGCCACGGTTGACACCACGCGCTGCAGGCGGTCGGTAGCCGCCTCCAGCCGCGCCCGCAGCGCCGGCATGCGGTTGGCTGCCGCCGCCAGCCGCGACTGCAGCTCCGCGGGCTGAGGCGACAGCGGGAGCGGCGCTGCGGCAGGCTGCTGCACCTCTGCATCCGGTGTGTCTGCCTGCTGCTCGCCACTGCTGCCCTGCTGCTGCGCATCCTGGTGCAACTGTGCGTACTCTCCCTGCGGCTCTGCTGCATCGGTGGCCAGGGGCGCTGCTGCTGCATCAGCATGTTGGTCTGCTGCACCAGTGCTGCCGTGCCCGGCTGCTGCTGCATCCTGCTGCTGCGCCGGCTCCAGCTCCGCGGTGGGCCGGAAGGCCGCCAGCCGCGCCTGCACCAGCTGCTGCAGCTGCGGCAGCATGCTAGCCCGCAGCTCCGCCACGCGCCGCGCCTGAGCGTCCACCCGCTGCTCCAGCTCCACGACCTCTGCATCCGCCGGCGGCGGCGACAGCGGCGGCAGCATTGGAGAATGCAGCGCCAGCGAGGCGGCTGCCGGCATGAGCTGGGCTCGCGTGCGCAGCGTGGATGCGGGGCCTGCTGCGGTGGTGGCAGCTGCCTGCTCATCCTCCTCCTCGGCCAGAACCACCATCTGGCGCAGGTGCTCGCTGAACCAGTCCTGCGCCGCAGTGAGGGGGGAATGCTGGGGCTTAGCGTGGGGCATGCGGGAGGGCGGGCTGGCAAGGACATGGCAGTCAAAAAGGATAGCAATTCGGGTTTGTTGTGGGCTGGCATAGTATGAGGTGACAGGGTGTGCCTGCCAGATTTCTCAATAGATGCACTCCTGCGCCCAAGCGGCGGCAGGCGGCGCTCACCGCGGCGGCGCCCCGCTCCTCCTCGCTCAGCTGCACGCCCGCGTCGCCCTGCGGCACGGCAGCAACAGGGGCCGGTGAGCTGCGCCTGGAGGTAGCACAGACGCTGGCTGTCGCCCTGCGCCTCCGGCTGTCGGCCCGCGCACCTCGGCCAGCGCCTCCAGCAGCAGCGCCCGTATCGTCTCCACATCGCCCTCGCCGCGCAGCTCCACCTTCTCCAGGAACGCCAGGGCTGCAGGCTCCGCCATACGAGGTGGTTGCAGGCGGTCGGGCCTGCTGCACGGGTTGGTGGGCTGTCTGCAAGGCGCCGGGCGATCGGAGAATGTGGCAGCGCCCGCTGAGGACAGCACCGCTCGTCTGCTGTGCCTGCCGGGATTTCATTTTGGGGCCCTGCATCTGAGGCGCCGGGCGCCTCGCCCGCATTCCCATCCGCTTGCAGCTCGTATCCTACAGTTTGTCAGCTGGCGGTAGGGCCTGGAACACCCCTTCGGGCCGCTCGGCACTTGCAGCCTGCGCCCACACACACGGCAGGCCCCCTCCGCACCCCACATACCTGTCGGAACCCCAATTGAGCGCGGCCTGCCAGCCCGTCATGGCGGGGGAGCCTGCCAGCGGCGGCGGCGGCGGTGCAGCAAGCACCACTGCCGCGCTGCCCAACAAGGCTCTGGAGCAGACTCACGGCCTGCGTGATTACTACCGCGTGCTGGCCGCCAACAGGCAATTTCGGTTCCTGTGGTTTGCCGAGATGATCGACAACATCGGCTCCTGGCTGGTGCGCCGCCGTCATGGGGGGCACGGCACTGTGCCTGCCATGTGAGCATGATGGATCTCTGCATGCCTGCCCGCTTTGTGCTCCCAGCATCTAAAGCCACTGCCCTGCCTCCGCACCCTGCCGCACAAACAGTCCTACGTGGCCACGCTGGAGCTGGTGGAGCAGTTCAGCGGCGGCAGCGGGCTGGCCATCTCGGGCGTGGTCATCATCCGCTTCATGCCCTCGCTCCTGCTCGCCCCCGTGTGCGGCGTGGTGGCCGACAGGTGGGCGGCTGGGGAAGGAGGGCATGATTTGTCGAGGGTGTGCTAGGAAAGCTGGATGGCTGGAAAGGATGCGCAGCAGGTGCCATTTGTCAGCAAATGCAGAGCATGCACGCCCGCCAGCCTGCCTACAGTTCCCAATGTTCAGCTTGACCGCTGCTCCGCCCTCCTGCATGCAGGGTCAACCGCGTGGGCGTGCTGGTGGTGGCCGCAGTCATAGATGCCGCGGTGGTGTGCGCCCTGGCGGCGGTGCCGCTGGTGGGCGCAGGCCAAGTGGTGGTGCTGTACGCGCTGCTGGCCCTGCAGTTTTCGGCTGCCGCTTTTTACGAGCCAGGTGAGAGTCAGAATCGGATGAAACTTCATTGGCTAAGCTGTTGCAGCATGGCATCAGCCACTGTCCGGCGGCACCAGTGTCGCTGCAGCTTGCACCATGCCTTGCCACTGGCGTCATCCACTCCCGTCATGCTGCTTGACATAGCTGATCCACTGCCTCTTCCTGTCCCAACCGCAGCGCGCAAAGCGTTGGTGCCGGTGCTGGTGCCAGCGGACCAGCTGCACCTGGCAACCACCATTGATAGGTGAAACGAATGGCAGCTGCCACAAGCATGCAGTGCAGCGGCTCGAAAGGGATGCAGCCAATTAGTTATCCTGTTGTTGATGTGCATGCGAATGCCTGCCGTGCACAGCAGTGCACGGTTGGACCATCTGAAATGCTGCCCTTGCTTGCCACTTCCCACCCCGTCTTGCACAGCTTTGCCTGGAGCATCACCGGCGCAGTGGGCGCGTCCGTGGGTGGTGTGGTGGCCTCCCGCCTGGGTGTCTCCGCCTGTTTCCTGGTGGTGAGCTGGGCCAACGCAGGCTGGAGTGCGGTGTGCCTGCTTGTGTCCTAAGAGGAGACTATGAGCTGTGCAGCCAGGCTGGCAAGGTGGTCAACTGTGCTTGGGTTGCACGCCTGCCGTTTGCCATGTTGCGACATCTGCCACTCTCTGTTCCTCCCCTGCAGGATGCCGTCACGTACCTTGTTGCTGCGTGGTGCGCGCAGCAGGTGGGTCGAGACGTTTGATGCTCTGCTTGTCTACCGCAGCAGGAACTGTGGCGGGTTGGGTAGGGGTACCAGCAAGGTGCCACACGGATTTCTGTCGCTCACCCACCTGGCTGCCGCCCATCACCTGTCTGCAGCTGCCGCGCGAGCTGGGCGCCCCTGATGCTGCCGCAAAGCAGCTCAAGAAGTTTGCCAGCATGCGGCAGGTGGAGCTGACGGGGGCGCTGGGGCATGAGGAAGCTGCGGCTGCCGGCAGCCAGCGGCCCCACAGCCGCAGCAGCGTGGATGCTGCAGAGAACGGCAGCAGCCACCATGCCGGCACGCTCACGCATGCTGAGCACCGGCACCACCACAGCCCGGAGCGCAAGCCCAAGGCTTGGGAGCCAGCTGAGCGGGAGCCGCTTGCTGAGCTGGCGGCCCTGCAGGAGCATGAGGGGGGCATGGACCCCAGCGGGCGCGCCGGCAGCGGCGCCTCGGCAGCAGGCGCCGCTGGACAGCGCGCTGGCGGCGGCGCTGCCCTGCTGGCTGCCGCCACTGGGGCGCTAGCAGAGGGCGTGCGGGCGCTACGCGAGGGCTGGGCGTACATGCAGAGCCGAGAGAACAGAGACGTGGCGGCGCTGGTGCGCTGTGTGGTGGCCTTCTCGCCGTCGTCCCACCTGCTGCTGGTGGCCTCCCTGGATGATTACACGCGACGCTGTGTCTTTACAGCAGCCGGCCCGTTTTCCACCCTCAATCCAGGTGCTGATGAAGTGCGCAGCTGCGCTCATTTGGGGGGCAGTGGACATAATTAACGTGAAAATTAGGTGGGGCGGGCAGGTTGCTGGGGGTTGTTGCGGCGTTTGTCGGGCAGAGTGCTGCTGCAGCTGCACCTTTCCTTTGGTTTGCCAAGGCACTCGGGCCCAAGTTGTTACGACCGGCCCTGCATGGCAGTGTGCCCACCCTTCCTCATCCTCACTTGGCATACAAACCATGTGCCATGCCTCCTTCCCTGCTGTTCATCCCAGTGCTCGGCTCTTTTCCCTGCCCCGCCGCCCTCCCTGCCGCAGCCAGATGGAGAGCATGCAGTGGGTGGGCGACTCGTCCACCACGCTGGGCCTCATCTTTGCCACCGTGGGCCTGGGCTGCTTTGTGGGGCCGGTGGTGCTGAACCACCTGTTCCCGCCCTACCCCGCCTCGCTGCGCTGGGGCGTGGCCGCCAGCTACCTCCTCTTCTTCGCCGGCTTTGTGAGTTGTCTGGAACTGCGGGCTACGTACCTTGGTAGTCTTGGCATGGCTTGGTCTCAGAGCAATGTCGTGCCGAAGGTTGCTGGTGTAGCACTCGTGCCATCGTTTGGACTTGTTTCTGAACGCCCGTACAACTTCCCCATTTTCTGTTCCCATCGCAGGCTCTCATGCTGATCGCGCCCAACATTGTGCTGGTCCTGGCATCCACTTTTGTGCGCGCCATGGGTGAGCGGCGGCAGGGGTGGGGGAGCGGGGCCCTAGGTCTTGGCTGTGGCATCCTTGCCAGGCTTGAATGTATGCCTGCATGCCCCACTCACCATTCCAGGCCATCCTGCCGCCACACCCACTGCATTTTCCCGCCCTCTGTCCCCTCCCCTCCCCAGGCTCCGCGGTGCTGTGGGTGTACAGCACGCTGCTGATGCAGCAGCGCGTGCCCAACGACTTTCTGGGCAGGATATCGGCGCTGGAGGGCGCCGCATACACCATCGCAGAGTCTGCCTCGTCGGTGTTTGGAGGTGCGGCGGCATGACGTGTGCGCATGGGTGGGGCGGGAGGCATGGGTTTGCATAAGCCCGCAGGCTCTTTGCATCAAAGGGTGCCAGGAATGCGTGCCTGCAGGGCGGCCGCTGAAAGCAGCCCATTTGGCTCTGATCCAAACAGTCATGACCTTGCTGGCCCCTTGGCTAACCACACGCAGGCGCCGCGTTTGACATCTTCCACCTGTCGCTGCACCAGCTGCTGCTCATCCTGACCCTGATGGCGGGCGTCATGGCGGTGGGCTGGAGCCTGTATGCATGGGTCGCCAACCGCAGCAGCAAGGGCGGCAGCAGGGCCGGCTACCTGCCCGTCAGGCAGAGCGACGAGGGATAGCAATGCAGCCGGATGTAGACCCTGCAGCCGGATGTAGACCCCCCATGCCCCGCCTTGCCCCTCCACAGCCTTTGCCTCTCAATGCCTGCCTGCCTGCCTCGCTCAAACGCGTCACTTTACAAACGCACACACGCAACACATCACAGGGGAAGGGCCACGCACACTAACGAGGGGTTTATTGCCTGAAAAAGCGGGGGGAGTGCAAACAGCAGCGCAAGCAAGCGGAGTTGGTTTCCTTGTTTTTTTTGCTTTTCGGGTTTGAGCAGTGCAAGGGGGTGCAAAATCGTGTCTGTGGGGCAGCGATACCTGAGTTGGGGAAGTGAATAGAGCACATTGTTCAATGAAACCGCTGCTGAGGTGGGTCGCACGAGGACGGGTGGTCTGGAGTGTAAACGCAAAGCAAGGAGAGTCAAAACGAACAAGGTAGGGCAAGCTTGCAGGAGCGGGAGCGACAGCAGGGAGCGAGCGGGCGTGCGGGGTGGTGCGGTGAGGCAGGGTACAGGCGGGGCGGCGGGCCGGGGCGGCGGGCGGGGGCGCTCGCAGGGCGCGCGGTCGTCGGCGGCATGGCGAGGCCCCTGCCCGCGGCGCCGCTCTCGCTCGCCTGGCGGGTGGGTGGCGTGGGGTGGGGACGGGCGGGGGGTTGTTGTGCAAGCCGCCGCCCCGCAAGGGCGGTCGGCGGGGGCGTTGGGGACAGATGGGGCGCACGGCTGCCGGCCCTCGGGCGCGGCACGGGCTAAGAAACATGGTTGGGAACCGGAGAAAAGGAGTGTAATCAAAGAATTGAAGAGGAGGCCAGCGTGCCGAGGCTGGGGTCAAGTGTGGGAAGGGCGAGAGGGAGGGGGGCAAGACAGAGACGGGCGTACAAGGGCGCGGCGGCGGCGGGGGCCCGAGCGGGCGCCACCGCCGCCGCCGCGCCCGCGGGCAGGGGTCTCTCCACCTGACAACTATCAAGGGGAGGTACAGAACAATAGCGCGGAGGGAAGATCCGTGATGAAAAAGAAACAGGGGCGGCACACAGGGAGGTACGTAGGTAAGGGCGGGCGGGCAGGCCGCGCCGCCAATCAGAGCAGGAAAAAATGGGGGCCGCACGCCGCGCAGCGGCGCCAGAAAAAACTGGGGTGGGGGTCTGCTTGCTGTGCGGTGCCGCAACGGGGTGCGTGGGCAGGCGCGGCAGCGCACGTGCGGCCGCCTATCCATAACTGCATAGCATGCCGCCGGCGTGGCATGGCTTGTGAGTGCCGGCCGGGCGGCTCCTAGCGCCTAGGTTGACGTGGGCGAGCTGCTGCTACTCCAGCTGCTCCTGCTGCTACGAGGTTCGTCCTTGGGTGTGGGCCAACGGGGGTCAAAAGCGGCGGGCACAGGGTAGCCCTACGAGGCGGCGCAGCGGCCTCAGAAGCCGGTGCCCAGGCGCAGGCCAGCCAGGTAGCTGCCAAAGGGGTCGTTGCGGTCGCCCTGCGGCGGCAGGAAGAGAGGGCACGTGGGAGCAGGCTTGTTAGGTTGTGCAGTGACGGCAAAGGGTGTGGAAGAGCCCAGCAGGCAGCTGGCTGGCCGCAGCGCAGGCTCATCAGTGGCAGCAGCCAACAGGCATCAGACTGCGCCTGATGCTGCGCTGGTGCTGTCAACTCCCTTGCTCCAAAACCCTCCAGGAGATCGGCAGCCCACCTGCGCGTTGCCCCAGAGCGAGGCAATGTCGGCGGTGGGCTGTGCGCCCGCAGCGCCGGCCGCGCCCGCCGGCGGGCTGTTGGCGGCGACCGAGGGCGGCGCGCTGCCGCGGCCGGGCTCAGCGGGGCCCAGGTTCAGCTTGGAGTCCAGCTCATCGGGCAGCATGGCGCCGCCCCACAGCTGGTAGCGATCAGCAGAGCCCTCGCCGGCACCAGAGCCCGGGTCAGAGCTGCGGCAGGTGGGCAGGTGGAGGCATGGAGTGAGTTGGGAGGCATTGTGGCAAAAAATGACTGAGCAGGCAGTAGGCTGCCCAGCTGGGAGCAGGTGCAGAGGCCGCAACCTGCCTCCCCCACAACCTGCCTCCCAATACGCAGAGCATGCTCAAGCACCGCCCTGCGCTGCGCACCTGGGGCGTGCGGGCTGGTCTCCTGCCTCGCCGCTGCCCTCCAGGGGGCCCGAGGTGACGCCGCCCTCGCTCTCCAGCTCCCCAAGGATCACGCCGCCCTCCTCCTCGGCCACGGGCGCGCCGCCAAAGAAGCCGTACTGAGAGGCGTCAAACTGGGCGGCCATCTGCTCCACCTTGGCCTTGAGCGCGGCCTCATCTGCGGGGGAGCAGGATAGGGAAAGGTGCGAGGCGGGGTGAGGTCCAACAGTTTCCAGAGGAAGGCATACATAAGCATACTTGCGGTGCAACAGCGGGCATGGCAGGGCGCTGCGCTGACTTCACAAGCCACACAGTCCTGGACATCCCCAGCCAGCCAGCCAGCCCGCACCCAGCGCACCAATGGTGGCCTTCGCCTGGGCCGGCTCCTCCACGTCCAGAGGGAAGTCGTCGTCCGAGGCGCCGCCACCGCTGGCCTCCGAGGCCGCGGGCGCGCCGCTGATGGAGCGGGCCGGGCCGCCAACTGCTCCCAGCGCGGCGGCGGCTGCCGAGGCGTGGGAGTGGGCAGGGGAGGCGGGGGCGGGCGGGGTGGGGGCGCCCAGGGAGCCGGGGGCAGACAGCGGGCCGCCGCCCGGCGCAATGGGGATGGGCGGCGTGGCGCCGGCTGCCTGCTGCGGGTTGGGGGTGCCGGAGCGAGCCGCCTCCATCTCGGCGCGGTGCGCCTCCGCCACAATCTTGACGTCTGCGGGTGAGGAAGGGCGGCAGGGATTTGTGTGTGAGCATCCGGGCATGTTGGCGAGCTGAGAAAGCTGTGGACGTCGCAGGTAGGCACCTAATGCAAGCTTGCACAGAGTCATGCTGATTCAGATTTTAGACTGGCTTTCACATCGACAGTAATTGCACAGCACCTGACAGCAGCTGTGCCGGCAGGCAGCAGCGCACCTGAGGCGGAGAGGCCGCCCAGCAAGCCGGCATTGACGGCCGCCTCGACGGTGATGTTCAGCTGGGCCAGCGTCTTGCCAATGTCCTGATCAGGGCACCGAGGGAACGCAACAGGGGGTGAGCGGTTTGCGTGTGCATGACGTGAAGCATGCTGCTGTCCACTTGGCAGGGTGCCTTGCAATGTACTGCTGGCTGTGCACGGATTTGCTTGCCATCCAGACACTCTCCACACCCGCGTCGTATCACTCGTACAATCTCACCTGCAGCGTCTGGATGGGGTCGTTCTGCTGGCCGCCCTGCTGGCCGCCCAGGCTCGCCAGCGCGGCACCGGGGCCGGAGGGCGGGCGAGCAATGCCAGCCTGCGGCGGCAGCGGCGGCCGCTGCCCGCCCAGAGCTGCCAGCAGGTTGGCCTGCTGCAGCTGCTGCGCGGGCGGGCGCACCTGCGCCGAGGGCTGGCCACCCAAATAGGCGGCACCATTGGCCAGGCCAGGAGGGCCGGCGGGGCGCGCCTGCTGCTGCAGCGCAAGGTGAGCCGCCACCTTCTGCTGCTGGCTGCCCGCCTGCAGCGCGCTGAGCAGCGCCGCCTGCTGCTGCGCCGTCATGGAGCCGCCGGCGGCGGGCGCAGGTGGCGGGGCGGGCTTGTTCAGCAGGCCCAGCTGCTGCAGCTGCAACAGCTGTTCGGTGGTGAAGCCGGTGCCGCCCATGCCGCCGCCCTGCGGCACACGGACGCCCTGCGCCTGCAGGGCCTGCTGGCGCTGCATCGCAATCAGCGCCTCGCTCTGCAGCTGCGCCGCGGGGCGCTGGCCCAGGCCAGCCTGCAGCCCGTTGGCACGCAGGGCCTGGGAGAGCAGCAGCTGCTGCTGCGCCTGCTGCGCTGCGAGCTGTTGCTGGCCCTGCAGCTGTTGCACGGCCTGCAGCTGCTGCGCGGTGGCACCGCCGCCCAGCAGCGCGGCCGCCAGCGCGGGGTTGAGGCCGGCCAGGCCGCCGGGGCGCATGCCCGCCGCGGCCGCGGCCGCCTGGTTGATGTTCAGCTGCTGCTGGAGCGCCAGGTTGTTGAGCTGGCCCTGCAGCAGCTGGTCCTGCTGCGCCTGCTGCGCGGCGCGCTGCAGCGCGTTGGCCTGGTTCAGCAGGTTCTGCTGCTGCTGCAGCAGCGCAGCCGCGTTCTGCTGCTGCAGCAGGTTGCCGGCCGCCTGCTGCTGCTGTTGCTGCTGCTGCTGCAGCAGGGCGTGCTGGATCAGGTTGCCCAGGTTGGGCTGCGCGGGCGCAGGAGCCTGCGGCTGGAGCGCCTGCAGGGAGCACACAAGGGGGCAAGGAGCGTGGCATCAGAAGGCTGCAACGGTCACCAAGCGGGCAGTGCCAAGCAGGCGGTGCCAAGCAGAATTGGGGCCTGGCCTCCACTTGGACAACCCACTTGAACGAACAACCCCGGTCTCCTTGGACAACCCAGCCAGACCAAGCCCTGCCACCGCGAGCCCCAGCTTACGTTGCGGAGCATCTGCTGCTGACGCATGGCAGCCGCCTGGGCCGCCTGAGCGGCCTGCGCCGCGGCCTGCAGGTTGGCCAGCGACTGCGCCTGCTGCTGCTGCTGGGGCGCGGGCTGGCCGTAGCCGCCGGGCGGCAGGCCTGCGCCCCGCTGCTGCTGCTGCTGCTGCTGCAAATGCTGGTGCTGCAAATGCTGCTGCTGCAACTGCTGCTGCTGCTGCAACAGCTGCTGCTGCAGCAGCTGCTGCTGGGCGGCGGAGGGGCCGGGGGGGAGGCCGCTGGGCAGGCCGCCGCGCTGCTGCTGCGCCGCCAGCTGCTGCAGCTGGCTGCTCAGGCCCATCGAGCCGGGCGGGGAGGGGCCGGAGCCGCCGCGCAGCAGGCCGCCGCCGCCGGCGCCGTAGCTGGAGGACAGCGGGTTGGACGGGCCGGTGGAGGGCGGGCGCTGAAGGCCCGCGCCCAGCGCCGCCTGCTGGCCGCCGGCCGACAGGATGCCGTCGCTGGGCGCGCCCGCCAGTTGCTGCCAGTTGGGGCGCGCGATGCCGTCCAGGGAGGACCAGCTCTTGCCGCCGGCGCCGGGCGCGCCCAGGTCGGCGGGGGGCGGCCCGCCCTGCGGCCCGCCCAGCCCGCTGCTCAGCGTGCGCGGCGTGTTGGTCAGCGAGGTGGCGGGGCTGGGGCCGCGGGACGGCGGCCCGCCCAGCAGCTCCTGCTGCAGCTGCAGCGCCGTGGGCGGCGGCTGGGCCAGGCCGCTGGAGGAGCCGGAGCGCGGGAAGGCGTCGCCCATGTGCGCCGCAAGGCCGCCCGGCTGCTGCGGCGGTGCGCCGCCGCCGGCAGGGGGCGGCTGCGCCGCGGCCTGGGACAGCATGGGAACCTGCGGCGGGGTGGGGGGCGGGCGGGCAAAGGTGATCGACGGCTGGGGAGAGAGGGGAGGGGGGAGGGGGCGGTGGGAGGGCGCCCCGCCGGCATTGGGCGCCCGCTGGCGGCGGCGGGAAGCAAGGTGGCACCTCTGGTGCGGCCAGGGCGGCGCGGCAGGGCGGCAGGCCAGTGCCAGCCCATCAGGGGGCTCTGCACGCCTCCCTGCCAGTCGGCCAGCGCCGGGAGGACGCAGCAATGGACCCGGCAGCGCCTGGAGGTCGCCGGGCAGCCCCCCGGGCGCCCAGCGAGCGTCAGGAGGGTTCCCTTCACCTGGTGCTCGCGCGTCGACTCAAGGGGCCGGTGCCGGGGCTTGCAGCTTCAAGGGCATGCGGTGTACAAGGGCCGGGGCAGCCGGGAGGGCGCCGCGGTGCGCGGCGCTTGCTGGGAGTGGCAGCCCCGAGGGAAGGACGAACGAATGGGGCTTGAGGGTGGTGCAGTGGCCAGGAGGCAAGGACATGAGGGGACTGGCAGGCGCTTGGGCCTCGGTTTTCTTTCCTTTGGTGGCAGAAGGCCAGCTGCATGAGGTCGAGCGGGATGGGCAGGGCCCTGCAACGCTATTAACTGCATCCATTACCATCGACAATGACGCCAGCTGTGGGGCTGGGGGCCCGCCCCTGGGCCCGCCTGGCCGCGCAAGCCCTGTCCCGGCGCCCCGCTATTTCGGCAGCCGCCTCAGACGCTGCAGCCGAACCCTCCTCGGTGTCGGTGAGTCCGATCCGCAGAATGCATCACAATGCACCTGCCTCCGCCGCCGCTGCCGCCACCGCCGCCGCTGCCGCCGCCCTTGCGCACCGCTTCATGAACGACAGAGCCTTGCTTACACCGCCACGCCGCCACTTTCACACCCTGCCCACAGTCACCGGCGCAGCGGCCACCGCGGTTTTACGTGCCGGCCAGCCTGCGCGCCGCGGGTGCCGGCGCCGTGCTGCGGCTGCCGGCGGAAGAGGCGCGGCATGCCACCAAGACACTGCGCCTGCGTGAGGGCGACCGCCTGGAGCTGTGCGACGGCCGCGGCTGGGTGGTGCAGGCCGAGCTGGCGGGCGCCGACAAGGCGGGGGCGGTGGTGCACACCGTGGCGGCGCCCATGCAGGTGTGCTGGGCCGGCACATGGGACAGTGCCCTGCCGACTTGGCGCCCCAGCACAGCTGCCATGCCTTGCCATGCCCGGATATGAGCAGCCATGCCTTGGCTGATATCCCCACTACTTCTCCGCGCAGGTGCCGCTGCGCGGCTGGCAATGGGAGGTGGCGTGCGCCTGCGGCTCCCTCAAGGGCGGCCGCTCCGACTGGCTGGTCGAAAAGGCGGCGGAGCTGGGGGCCGCCAGCCTGACGCCGCTGCTCACGCAGCGCAGCCCCAGCATAGGCAGCGGCGGGGATGATGAGCGGCCGGCAGCACAGGGCAGCAAGCGGGCGGGCAGGCGAAGAGGTGCGGCAGCATCAGGCTGGAACGGAGCGATGGTTCCTGTGCATTGGTGGGCAGGGCGGCCATCCCGAGACCTCAAAGTCAGGACACCGAATGTCTGCTTTTCCTCCCATGCAGGTGGGGGCGATGATGCTGATGGAGAGGCAGCCGCCAGCGGGCGGGAGGGCCGCTGGGCGCGCGTAGCCACCGCCGCCATGAAGCAGTGCCTGCGGCCACATGCGCTGGTGATCAACCCTCCCACCAGCGTAGAGCAGCTGTGCCAGCGGATAAAAGCCGCAGATGCCGCCCTCGTGGGCGTCGGGCCTGATGCCCCGCCGCTGCAGGCGGTGGCGGCAGGGCTGCAGGCGCAACCGGGGCAGCTGGGCTGCGGCATCCTGTGCATCGGGCCCGAAGGTGGGTCATGGCTAGCAGCCGCTGGCTGTGCCACGAGGTATGTTTTGCCCATATTGCAGGGCACCAGGGCACTGCAATAACTATCACAGGCGGCCCATGTGCCCTTGTTGTGCTGTGAATGAGCGCCCTGGCCGCTGCCCTGCCCCTACAGGCGACTGGACGCCGGATGAGCTTGAGCAGCTGCTGGCGGCAGGAGCGCAGCCTGTGGCGCTGGGAGACCTGCGGCTGCGGGCTGAAACAGCGGCGGTGGCCATGCTGGCCTACCTGCGCATGCAGCTACCTTGACCAAGGAAACGTGATGTAACCTGCTACGCTGGAGCAGTCCAGATGCCATGTTGAAACTCACATTACATTCTCGTTCATGGGCAACCAAGGCCTAGACAGCAGCCTGCAACACAGAAACACAGAAGTCTGGCGCTGCTCGCCTCACGCCACCGACGCCTGCAGCTGGTTGAGCTGCTGGTACACCGCCTGCGATATCCGGTTGGGCACCGCCGAAGCAAAGGCCACCACCGTCTGCAGCTGCTCGCGCTTGCCGCCCGCCGCCAGCGCACCCGCCGCCGCCAGCAGCACCGCGGGCAGGCGGTCTGCCACGGCGGGGTGCAGCGAGCTCACGCCTGCGGCACAGGGTGGGCCAGGGCGGGAAAATGAGGGAGGCATGATGCGCTTATAAACAGTGGCTGTTGGCAGCAGGGCACAGCTGGTAAAGGCTCAACTCGCCAGCAGTGCAAGCAAGCGATCACACCGCATGCTATGCCATGCAAAGATGCGCACCCGAGGCGCAGAGCTGCAGGCGGAAGCGCTCTGTGGGCACAAAGGGCAGCTCGCCCAGTTTCTGCAGCGCACGCGTGTGGTCGCCTCTGCAGTGACCAAGGAAAGAAGACAGAGGGCTGCAGTTGGCTGGGCAGGCAAGCAAGCAATGCAGCCAGTTTCACAGACCAATGCGCACTGATGCACATGACTGTGTAGGGATGAAGCAAGCGCCTGACACCAGGTGCACTAGCACCACCCGCCCCAAGTTGCCCAGAACGCACCGCGCCTCCGCCGCCAGCATGTCTCGGATGCTCTTCAGCAGGTCAAAGGCCTCCACCTCACGCAGGTCCTCTGCGGCGGTGGGAGAGGGCCAGGCATGCGGGGTTTGAGCAGAAGCGAGGGTGCAGCATGCACAGCCAGGTGGATGGAAGCATTGCAGCAGAAGCACGGAGCGCAGTTCTTGTGTCACATGCAACATGCTGGGGTTGCAGGCACGCTGACTGTGTGGTCAAACCACACAAACACCCATCAAGTGGCACTGCTGCGGCCAGGCCCACCGGTGCGCACCTGGGTCCTGGGTGTTGCCCATGGCCGCCACCGCCGCGTTGCCGCGGGCAATGATCGTCTCCACCTCGTCCGCTGCATCGATGGGAGGGTGGGTGGTGGGCGGAGTTGGAAAGCAGCTGGAACCAAATTTGCTGCTGCTTACCTGCTGCCACACTGCTTCCACCCAGGACCCGTGCAACTGCGCTCAACAACTGCGAATCAAGCACGGCCTCCCTGTGCCCCTACCTCTGCTGGCGTCTGCGGCGGCACCCTCCACCGCGTCTGACAGCCGCTGGGCCAGAATGCGCAGCGCCTGGCGGGGCCGCCCCGCAAACATGAACAGCTCAACCGCCTCCTCCAGCTGCAAAGCGTGGGGAGGGGGAGGGACAGAAAGGGATTCAAGGGGCAGGCAGGCGCATGCGTGGGCAACCAACAAGGTCTTGCGGAAGGCTGGCATGATGCCATATGGGCATGCAAGCCGGCGTGTGGTGTGCTGGGCACTCCCCTCCCCCAGGGCCTGCTTCCCAGGCGGCTAACCTGCGCTGAGGCTGCACACTCATGGGCCACCGCCTCCAGCACGCGCCCGCGCTCGGCGGCGTCGGGCACAAAGCGCGCCAGCGCGCCGCCCTCGCCCGCTGCATGGCACACAGTGGGTGTGATGGTCAGTGCGCAAGGCTGGGAGACTGTGGGCAGTGCTGGCCAGCCTGCACAGAGCACGTGCATTCGAAATAAAAGGGCTGGTTCAAAATAACAAGTTTCCCAGCTGGACTTTCCCGCAGCAACCACCCACCCGCGCCGCCGCTGCCCAGCAGGTAGCCGTACGCCTTGGACTCCACCAGCAGCTCGCGCAGCAGCTGGCCCTTGACCTGCAGGGTGGACAGGTGAGAGGGCAGGGGCACATGGCGTTGGATGCGTGGCTCGGGGCAGCAGGGCAAAGGAGGGCCGCAAGACACAGAGCGGGGTCAACACAAAAGAGTGCATGCTGAGTGGTCATGGCAGCTGCCTCAAGGAATAGACTGCACGCGAGCGTTACTCCTTGTCAAAGTAGCACGGGGCAGTCAGGCTTTTGTGCCTTGCCTGCACGCTGCCGCCCAGCGCCTCGGCCGCCAGCATGTAGTACTCCAGTGCCAGGGCGGGGTCGGTGTACAGAAACTCCTGCAGAGAAGGTGACATTAAATGTACAGGGCAGTTGGTGGGCAGTGTGTGAACCGACGGCAGCCTGTCAGCGAGGCGTGCAGGTGCCATGCACAGGACGGTAGCAGGTCCAGGGTTTCAGGGGCTTCCCACTGCAGCCCAGCAGGGTCACTCCTCAAGCAGCTCACCTTGCCATAGCGGTGGATCAGGCCGCCCACGTCCACGCCCCTCCCTGTGGAGTACAGGCAATGGCAGCAGAGCAACATGATGTTGGCTTCCTTGCTCAGACATCAAGCCAGCAGTGCCACGTGCCAGTCAACAGGCGGGTGACCAACTTTAAGGGCACATAGCGGCTTGCGCATTGGCAGCAGCGGCGGCAGTAGCAAGCACATGCCTGCGTCGCTGGCCGCGGGCTCCAGCACTCCATAGGCATGCAGGCAGATGGCCAGGTGCACCGCATCCAGGCGGTAGTCCTTGGTGGCCGCCTCGCGGGCCAGGAAGCCCACCGCGGCCCTGCGGGGTGGGGACAGAGTGGGTTGGGGTGTGTGAGGGGGCAAGGGGGCAGCAGATAGGCATGGTCAGGAGGCACACAAAGCGACGGGGTGAATGCAGGGGGTCAGGACGTTGGGAGTGCACACTACGCACAGTCGAGAGACCAGCCCTCCCTGCACAGCAGAGGTGAGCGCCGCAGACTCCAGAGCGATGTGCCATCCTGCCCGCTGCCTGCAACCACCTGCCTCAGCGCCATCCCCGCCCCCCGCACCTGAACTGCAGCGAGAGCAGCAGCACGACGACGTAGAGCAGCGGCTCCTTGCCGCCGTGCGAGTAGTGTGCGGCGGGATACTGCTGCAGGTACGCCTGCAGGTCGGCCAGCGAGTAGCCGTCCACCAGGCCTGGGCAGGGGGTGGGTGGGTGGGTGGGTGGGTGGAGAGGAGGGGTGGGACTGGGGTCAATGGCAACCCACGATGGCATGGTGGAGGGGCTGTGGCTGCTCTGGGTGAGCTCCCTGCCTCAAATCATGTGCTCCCTGGTCCGTCATGCACCCGACCTCAAGCCCCCAGGCCTTGACTGCCCTCCCACCACACCCATGCGCACCCGAGCTGCCGCCGCCGACAAAAGAGACGGAGGCGCCGCGCGCCTCGGGCCGCACCAGGGCCAGCTTGTACCACAAAAAGTCCTCGATGGTGGGGAAGAAGGTGGGCGCCTCCTGTTGCAGCGCACCAGTGTGGTGGGGACAGTTTGAATTTGGTCAGGGGATTGGAGACTGATAGGCGCAATGGTCCGCAGATTGCTCATCTGTGCCTGCAGCCAGCTGCCCCCAGTCAAGTGGTCAAATGCGCCCTGAACCAGCCCTGACCAGCTCTGACCAGCCCCCATCCCCCGCCCCACCCTCCCGCCCACCTTGACCACAGCCTCTGCGCCGCGATTGTACCCC